>OCHF01000597.1_pt1 | contig 22253 bp, 17 predicted proteins | sample 1538851 | NCBI WGS metagenome assembly OCHF01 (sample SAMN04571730, study PRJEB22368) | human gut metagenome | biome: human gut; material: stool | host: Homo sapiens | place: Luxembourg | collected 2012-12-07
ACCTCATGCACGGTTTGATGAGGGGCGGATGAAATTTTCATCCGCCTACTCTACAATTAAACTCCGGTTACATCAGATCCGCTTTTTCAGGAAGGCGATAAATTTCTCAAAGTTCATCGGCGTTCCCTGTATTTTCTGTACTTCCAGCCGGTTTTTCTCATTGAATCCGACCAGAATGTTATGATTTGCCTCCGCAAGGTAATCCATGATACCATCAATATCGGATTTTATATTCTTCGGGCACTGGATATACAAATGCCTGTTGGCACTGATATGCAGTGTGTAGGAAATACTGAAATGATACCAGAAAAACTTATGGAGTGTGGAGTACTTGTAAATCCATATGATCTGGTCGATCGGGATGATCGCATTTCCGTAAACGGATGTCTCAATAAAAAAGTGTTCTGTGATAAACATATCTTCCGTTGCAAGCTGGGGCAGCGTTGCAAGTTCCTCCTCCGCCTGATCTAACAGCTTTTTCGGATTGCCGAACAAGGCGAGATCCTGGCAGCAGGGAGAGAGTACCGGGAAGAAAATAAACAGGATATAGAGTACGATACAGAGGATCGCATAAATACTGGTGCCAAATATGACTGTAAAAAGGATCGTATTTATGGTACGATTATAATCCGGTTCACTGATGTAATATCCGGAAACTTTGCTTGTGATTCCACTTTCTGTCCAGCCGAGATCGTCCGACATATTTTTTAAAAGTGACTGGAAAGAAACAGTGGACTTTTTGATCTTCCCGGTAAATGTTACCTCGTCAATGAAAGGAAGTCCCTCTTCACAGGTGGAAGGAGAAAGCAGTACGATGATACATTCATCATTCCGGATCGTGTAATAATAATAACCGGAAGTCCCGGAAAAGTTATTTCGGGTGTATCCTGTGAATTTTAAATCTGTCAGTGTGGTATGCATGTTGGCAGCGTCATTCCGGTAGGCAGATTCCAGCGTAACATCATCCGTCAGCTGCACCGGAAATAAAAGATCCGTCAGTGAAAATACATGCCATAGGACGATCACAATGATCAGATATACAATTGGTGAAAAAAGTCGCCGTTTATATAATGCTTTTATGTTTTTTGTGATATAATGGTCGTAATTCTCGGGCATAAAAAACCTCACTTTAAAATACTACTTGTAGTATAAGGGTTCGTGAAAAAATAATCAAGGAGAGAAAACATTGGAAGCATACAGCAGTTTTGCACAGGTATATGATCTTTTTATGGATAATGTACCTTATGAGGAGTGGAGCAGATATCTTATCAGTCTGTTAAAGGAGTATCAGGTGACAGATGGCACCGTGGTGGAACTCGGCTGTGGTACCGGAAAAATGACAAGGCTTTTGGCAGATGCAGGCTACGATATGGTGGGAGTGGATAATTCTGCCGAAATGTTAGAGATCGCAGGAGAGCGCCAGGAGGAAGAAGAGCGGAATGATATTTTATATCTTCTTCAGGATATGCGGGAGCTGGAATTGTTTGGAAATATCCGGGCAATTGTAAGTGTCTGCGATTCGATGAACTATATTTTGGAACCGGAAGATCTGAAAAAAGTATTTGAACTGGTAAAAGAATATCTCGCAGAGGACGGTGTGTTTATTTTTGATTTGAACACCGTGCATAAATACCGGGATCTGATGGGAGAATGCACCATCAGTGAAAACCGGGAAGAGAGCAGTTTCATCTGGGAAAACTATTTTTATGAGGATGAGATGGTCAATGAGTATGACCTGACGCTTTTTATCCGGGAGGAAAGTGACCTCTATCGGAAATACGAGGAACTTCATTATCAGAAAGCCTACGAATTAGAGCAGGTGAAAGAGCTGCTTTTGCAGGCAGGCATGGAGTTTGTGGCAGCGTATGACGCGTTTACCCATGATCCGGTGACGGCAGAGAGTGAGCGCATGTATATCATTGCAAGACCGAAGGTGATTTAAGGAATATGATATAACAGAACAGGCACTTGCCTAATATAAAATAACAGGAAAAGAGGAAAAACATGAACGATTATATTGTAAGAGCAACTGCGGCAGATCATTCCATCCGCGCATTTGCAATCACATCCAAAAACATTGTGGAAGAGGCAAGAAAAGACCATAACACAAGCCCGGTGATCACAGCAGCTCTGGGTAGATTATTATCTGGTGCGGCCATGATGGGAACCATGATGAAGGGTGAGAAGGATCTTCTCACAGTACAGATCCAGTGTCAGGGACCGGCGCAGGGACTGACCGTGACAGCAGATTCCGCAGGACATGTCAAGGGATTTCCGAGAGTGGCAGATGTGGAACTGCCGCCAAATGCATTGGGAAAATTAGACGTAGGCGGGGCACTTGGACTTGGCGTCATGAGTGTGATCAAGGATATGGGCTTAAAAGAGCCTTATGTAGGACAAATCGCACTTCAGACCGGAGAGATCGCAGAGGATTTAACCTATTATTTTGCAACTTCAGAACAGGTTCCTTCCGCAGTAGGACTGGGTGTTTTAGTAGATGTGGACGGTTCTGTAAAGCAGGCAGGTGGATTTATCATTCAGCTGATGCCATTTACCCCGGATGAAGTTGTGGATGCACTGGAGAAAAAAATCAGCGAGATTGCATCTGTGACTGAGATGCTGGAAGAGGGCAATACGCCGGAACAGATTTTAGAGATCATTCTGGGTGATTTTGGACTAGAGATCACGGATACACTCCCGGCAGCATTCCAGTGTGACTGCTCCAAAGAGCGCGTTTCCCGTGCAATCTCAACCTTGAGCAAAAAAGATTTGGACGATATTATCAACGATGGTGAAGCGATTGAAGTAAAATGCCAGTTCTGTAACAAGGCATATCATTTTGAAGTGGACGAACTGAAGGAGATGAGAAAGTAGTGAAACAGGGATTTGTCAAGGTGGCAGCCGTCACCCCGAAAATTGTAGTTGCGGATACAAAAGAGAACACCGCATTAATCTGCGCAGAGATTAAAAAGGCAGAGAAGGAAGGGGCAAAGATCATTGTACTCCCGGAACTTTGTATTACGGGTTATACATGCAGTGATCTGTTTTTACAGGAAAAAATGTTGCGTGAAGCAAGACAGTCGCTCCTTGAGATCGCTGCGTTTACCTTTGCATTGGACTGCATCGTGTTTGTGGGACTTCCACTCGAATACAACGGAAAGCTTTATAATGTGGCTGCCGCTGTGAGCAATGGAAAAGTGCTTGGTTTTGTGCCGAAAACATATCTGCCAAATTACAATGAATTTTATGAGGCAAGACATTTTACAAGAGGAATGGAAGAAACGGTGCAGGTAAGCCTCGGAGAAGAAGTGGTTCCAATGGGCAAAAAGTTATTATTTACCTGCCAGACCATGCCGGAACTGAAAATCGGCGTGGAACTCTGCGAGGATCTCTGGACGCCGGAACCACCGAGTATCCGTCATGCGTTAAACGGTGCGAATGTCATTGTCAATCTGTCAGCATCGGATGAGACGACCGGAAAAGACATTTACCGCGAGGAGCTGGTTGGCGGACAGTCTGCAAGGCTACTGTGCGGCTATATTTATGCGAGTGCCGGAGATGGGGAATCCACGCAGGATGTCGTCTATTCCGCGCATAATATCATTGCGGAAAATGGAAGGATTTTAAAGAAAGCGAAACGTTTTGCGAATGAAACAGTTTATTCGGAGATCGATGTTTTGCGTCTGAACGCAGAGCGCCGCAGAATGACTACATTTGAAACCAGAATGGACGGTTACACGGAAATTCCATTTGCATTGAAAATAGAAGAGACGGAACTGACCAGATACATTGATCCAATGCCGTTTGTTCCGGGCAGTAAGACAGACAGAGAGCGCCGCTGTGATGAGATTTTATCCATTCAGGCGATGGGACTGAAAAAACGTCTGGAGCACACGCACTGCAGATCTGCCGTGATCGGTATTTCCGGCGGACTGGATTCTACGCTGGCGCTGCTTGTGACGGTGCGCGCATTTGATCTGCTTGGCATGGACCATAAAAATATTAAGGCTGTGACAATGCCGGGATTTGGAACGACTGACCGGACTTACGATAATGCGGTCAGCCTCATCAAATGCCTCAATGCGGACTTTATGGAAGTCAGTATCAGGGATGCAGTCAATATCCATTTCCGGGATATCGGACAGGATCCGAAAGTGCATGATGTGACTTACGAGAATGGACAGGCACGTGAGAGAACCCAGATTCTTATGGACATTGCAAATAAGACCGGAGGCATGGTCATCGGTACAGGCGATCTTTCGGAGCTGGCACTCGGCTGGGCGACTTATAACGGAGATCATATGTCCATGTACGCAGTGAATGCGTCTGTTCCAAAGACACTGGTACGCCATCTTGTCCGTTATTATGCGGATACCTGTGGCGATAAAGAGTTGGAAGCAGTTCTTCTCGATGTTTTGGATACACCGGTTTCACCGGAACTTTTACCGCCGGAGGACGGAAAGATTTCCCAGAAGACGGAAGATCTGGTCGGACCATACGAATTACATGATTTTTATCTGTATCATATGCTCCGTCTTGGCTATGCCCCGGCAAAGATTTACCGTCTGGCGAAAATTGCATTTGCGGGAACTTATGAGGATGAAACGATTTTGAAATGGTTAAAAACTTTTTACCGCAGATTTTTTGCACAGCAGTTCAAACGTTCCTGCCTGCCGGATGGACCAAAAGTCGGAAGCGTTGCTGTCTCTCCGCGTGGAGATCTGCGTATGCCTTCGGATGCGTCTGCACGGATCTGGATGGAAGAACTGGAGGCATTAAACACCGAGAGGAGATAGCAGCATGCAATATCGGAAAGATAAATATGGAAACGATATTTCTGCGCTTGGCTACGGCTGTATGCGTTTTACGAAAAAGGGGAACAGCGCAGACCTTGACAAAGCAGAAAAAGAAGTGATGGCGGCAATTGAGGCGGGGGTCAATTATTTTGACACTGCCTACGTGTATGCCGGAAATGAAGTGGCAGTGGGAGAAATTTTACACCGGAATCATTGCAGGGAGAAAATCAACCTTGCCACAAAGCTTCCGCATTATCTGATCAAGTCGATCGATGGCGTGGAAAAAATGTTTCAGGAGGAACTGCGCCGCCTGCAGACCGATTACATTGATTATTACCTCATGCATATGCTGACGGACATTCCAACCTGGGAGAAATTGAAAAAACTGGGGATGGAAGAGTGGATCAGGGAGAAGAAAGCGTCCGGGCAGATTCGGCAGATCGGATTTTCCTATCACGGTAATTCCGCGATGTTCTGTCAGTTAGTAGATGCTTACGACTGGGATTTCTGTCAGATCCAGTACAATTATATGGATGAACATTCTCAGGCTGGTGTGGAAGGACTGCGTTATGCGAACCGGAAAGGACTTCCGGTTATTATCATGGAGCCGCTTCGTGGCGGACGTCTGGTGAACCTTCTCCCGGAATCTGCGAAAGAGTTATTCCGCAGGGATGAAAAACATCGCACTCCGGCAGAACTTGCGTTGAAATGGCTTTACGACCAGCCGGAAGTGACCTGTGTGCTCTCCGGCATGAATTCCATGGAGATGGTGGAACAGAATGTAAAAACTGCCAGCGAGTCACTGGTGGGATGTCTCACACCATCCGACCGGGAGCTGATCGAAAAGGTAAAAGATGAGATTAAGAAAAATGTAAAAGTGGGATGTACAGGATGTGGTTACTGCATGCCATGCCCAAAAGGAGTGGATATTCCGGGTACATTCCGCTGTTATAATGCGATGTATTCCGAAGGAAAAAAATCGGGAAGAAGAGATTACCTGCAGTGTACTGCATTTCGAAAAGATACGAGCAGTGCATCCCAGTGTATTTCCTGTGGAAAGTGTGAGAAGCATTGCCCGCAGCATATTGAAATCCGCAAGGAGCTGAAAAATGCTGCAGCAGAACTTGAGGATGTGAAGTATAAAGTTATGAAAACAGGAATCCAGTTATTGAAGCTATGGTAATACATAGGAAAACAAAAAGGACATAGTTCTTATCCTGAATACAGGAAAGAACTATGTCCTTTTAACTTTACAGTAATTTTTAAATTCGTCTTGGTTTGCGCACCGGTTTTGCAGCGGTGACAGCAGCCCAGTTTGTTGTATAAACAACAGAATACATAAACACTGCGAGTACCATTCCAGTCACAACGTCGAAAACAGAGTGCTGTTTTAAAAACATTGTGGATAAAATAATAAGTACCATTAAAACTGCGGAACCATAGCGGACAGCTTTATTTTTTTTGAAATTATCACTATGCCACACCGCAATATTGACCGCAATGGAGTTGAACACATGGACACTCGGAAACAGATTCGTCGGGGTATCCGTTGCGTACAGCCATTTGACTAACTGGATAAAAATATTGTTATGCTCAAAGTAAGCCGGTCTTAAATAATGACCATTTGGATAGATCGTTGAAATCACAAGGAAAACGGTCATTCCGGTAAAAAGCATGGCACAGAGTTTGAAATATTCATCTTTATTTTTAAAATAAAAATATCCAACAGCCCATGCAACATATCCAAACCATAAAAGGTAAGGAACAATAAAATATTCACAGAATGGGATCAGATCATCTAATGCAGTATGTATCACATGAAAATGTGTTGTGACAGTCCGCTCTAAATGATGAAACCACGGAAAATAAATGCAAAAATAAAGAAGCAGAAATGCATGTTTGTTTTTTTCTATAAAAGCATTGAGTCTGCTTTTCATATCGGTCTTCAAAATATCACCTTCCTAACAGGTTTTTAAGTCAAAATATTTTCTTTTCCCTACATTGTGGGATTATAGCATAGGCAATTTTAGGAAACAATTCCCTTTCCTCTTTTTTAAGAAAGATTATTGAATATTTAAAGATTTCTTAAGGTAAATAGCTGGTTTTTGTGCAACCCTACAAACAAATGCAGGAGGAAATTTTTACCTGCATTGTTACGAATTGAAACAAATTCATTACGCAAATATTACGATTGTCACAATTTATTGACAAAGCCTTTTTTCTACCTATAATAGAGTATGGTTTTGCTGAAAATAGGGCGTATATCGCTACGTCTTTTTGAATAAGCTACAAAAGAGTGAGAGGAAGAATTATGAAAAAAGAAAAAAAGAAAATTTTCGTGATTGTCGGTGCAGTCGTGGCATGTCTCGCGGTTGTTTATGTTGGGTTTGGAATCTTTTTTCAGAGTCATTTCTGCTTTGGAACAACCATTGACGGAATTAAAGCCGGTGGCAAATCAGTGGAAAAAGTTGAGCAGCTCATCACAGAGGAAATCGACAGCTATGTGCTGAATCTGGCAGAGCGTGAGGACGGCAGCGAGAGCATTTCCGGAGAATCCATTCAGATCGCACCGGTATTCAACGGTGAAGTGGAAGAACTTTTGAATGGACAGAATGGGTTCGCATGGGTGGTGACACTGTTTAAACATGACAATCTTGAACTTGCAAAAGTGGTAACATTTGACGAGGACGCTTTGGATAGTCAGATCGATCAGTTAAACTGCATGCAGGCATCCGAACAGCGTGAGCCGGTGGATGCAACTGTTTCCGCATATACAGCGGACGGATATTCTTTGGTTCCGGCAGATTATGGTACAACGATCGATAAGAACACATTCAAAAAAGCAGTGGAGGATTCCATTTTGGTTTTGGCAGATGAGCTTGATCTTGACGAGGCTGACTGCTATGTGAAACCTGAAATCGAAGACGACAATGAAAAGCTGCTGGCAGTGATTGACGAGATGAATAGTTATGTCGGAACAACAATCACATATGATTTTGATGTCGCAAAAGAAGTGTTAGACGGAGAGCGTATTTCCGAGTGGCTTTCTGTGGATGATGATTTAAATCTTGTGGTGGACGAGGAAGGAGTCCTTTCCTTTGTAAAAGAACTCGCAAGTGAATACAACACCTGCTACAAGCCAAAAGAACTGAAAACTTCCTATGGTTCAACGGTCACAATTTCCAATGGACCTTACGGATGGAAAATCAACAATTCCGAGGAAGTGGCACAGATTTTAGATGATCTGAAAGCCGGAAAAAAAGTGGAACGTGAACCGGTTTATGCGCAGACTGCAAACAGTCATGGCGAAAATGATTATGGTAATTCCTATGTGGAGATTAACCTTACTGCACAGCATTTGTTCCTTTATAAAGATGGTGTGCTTGTGACAGAGTCCGATTTTGTATCCGGAAATGTTGCAAAAGGGCATGCAACACCAGGCGGCGCATTTATGCTTACCTATAAAACATTGAATGCTGTTTTACGCGGACCGGACTATGAAACACCTGTTACATATTGGATGCCATTTAATGGTGACATCGGAATGCATGACCTGACTTCCAGAAAAGCTTTTGGAGGAGATATTTATAAGACAAGAGGATCTCATGGATGCATCAATCTTCCATATTCGGCAGCCAAGAAAATCTATGAGACGATCGACAAAGGATACTGCGTCCTTGTTTATAACCTCCCGGGTACGGAAAGTGATACCGTAAAACAGAAAGAGGCAACAGCGGTTGTCAACACCATTAACAGCATCGGAACAGTAACATTAGAGAGTGAACCTGTCATCGTGGCAGCAAGAGCAGCATACGATGCGTTATCGGATACAGCAAAGAGTTATGTTACCAATTATCAGACACTTGTGGATGATGAGGCGGCACTGGCAGCTTTAAAGAGTGGCGCTGCAGCGGCTGCACAGCAGCCTGCGGCAGACCAAACAGCCCCTGCAGATGGCTCAACAGTTGCTCCTGCGGATCCGGCAGTGCAGACAACGGATGGAACTGTGGCACAGTAAGCGGAGTTTGGAGCATTTTGGCATATGCCGATTGTGATGTTATAGGATATCTATAAATTTTAAAATGAAATTTTCACAAAAAAGAGAAGCAAAAATCAGAGGAAAAATGATTTTTGCTTCTCTTTTTTGTAACAGAACAAATGTTCTTGATATTGTGGTACATTTATATTATAATAAGAAAATACATTTGGAGGTCACAAAATGAAGAACACAAGTTATAAAAATAAACAATTCGGACTTTTAGGAATGGCTTTTTTAAGCGTGGCTGGCATTGCCGGATGTTCCAAGGTGGAACTGGCACAGAGCACAGTGACACTGGAGCTTGGCGATGAGCTGTCGGAAAATGTTGAAGATTATCTGCAGAATCCGGATGAGAAAATCTTAAAGGGTGCAAGCCTTGATCTGTCAGCAGTAGATGAAACAAAAGTTGGTTCGTACAATGCTGCCGTTGCATATGATGGGAAAAATTATCCATTTACGGTAGAAGTGAAGGACACGACTTCACCGCAATGCGAAGCAAAAGATTATATCTACATGCAGCCGGGAACCCTGACCATGGATGATCTGGTAACGGAGATCAAAGATGCATCGGAAACTTCCAGCGGAATTGTATCTTGTGAGCAGAAGGAGGATCTTGTAGTCTGTGATTATGATGATATGCTGCAGGAAAAAGCGGTGGTAGATACTACTGATTCGTATGATGGAGCAGACTATCAAGAAAGTGTTCAGTTGGATGATGAAGGCTGCTATGAAGTGACAGCACAGGTAAAAGATAGTGAAGGCAATTTTACAGATATAACATTAAATGTTTACGTGGATGGCACAGCTCCAGAGCTGGCACAGAATGTGATCGATCTGGATGTGGATGCATCCGGGATCAGTATTGACGACATCAACACGGATGATGCGGAAAAGATTGCAGACATGCTGCATGAGCTTCCGGATTTTACAGATGCGGAGTGGGCGGTTGCGAGCGATGCATTTTGCCAGGACAACAAAATTTCATACGAGTTTGAGCAGAAATCTTTTAATCTGCAGAAAGAAAACCCGGTTGAAGTATTAAATGTACACTGCACAGTGCAGGATCAGGCTGGAAACGAAAACGAGGCAGATTACGAAGTGATGGTTACATATACTGGTCTGGATGCAGAGGCTTTGTTGGAAAAGACAGGGCTGATTATGCAGATAGCGGATACTTCTTATGAAAAGAAGAAAGAAAATACGAAAGCATCGGAACAAACACCTGAAGTTGCAGAAAATAAGGATACTGGAAACTCTACAAATAACTCTACCCCGTTTCCAAATGGAATGACAGCAGATGAATTTGACAAATGGTTAGATTATTTAGAATTAAATAATATGGCTGCATACAATGCATATATGTGTGGAGAATGGGATGGTACAGGTGAGTATCAGGGAAATACATCAAATGCAAATGCATGTTACAATAGTGATTATGCCCAGCAGGTATTTGCAATGGTAAATCAGGAAAGAGCAGATAATGGTGTGGCTGCTTTAACATGGGACAGCAGTATGGCGTCATACTCTGATAGAAGGGCAATGGAAATCACGACGGATTTTAGCCATAATTCTGCAGGTGGAAAAATGAACGTAGGAGAGAATATTGCAAAAGGTGCAATATCTCCGGAAATGGTAATGGATGGATGGATGCGAAGTGATGGACATCGTGCCAATATTTTAAATGCAAGTTACACAAAAATCTCTGTTTCTTGCTATTATGATGGCTCAACTTATTACTGGGTACAGAATTTTGCTTATTAAAAGCATTCCTTTAAAAATTTAATAAATTGCACTGATTTTATTGGTTTGGTATAATGAATGAGGTGCTACGAGAAAACGGTAGGCGGTTAGCCCTCAACAGAGGAACTGAACCCTCTGATTACATAGAGATCTTCGAAAGAGGAAATTTGTTGACGGAGGGATGCAAGATGGTTACATATTCAGACTTGTTTGAATTTGTTATAATGCTGATTGCGTTTGCTACTTTTATTTATAAAATTAGCAAAAAAAAATAACCGCCAACCTGGGAATTGGCGATTATTTAAGATAATTAATCAATAACCGGGCTAACCGTCTATCGGTAGCACCTTTACTATTATAATAGCAACGAGACATCTAAAAGTCAAGTTGAGAAAAATAAAAACATATAATCATTAACAGTCCGGTTATTCGCATTTTTTAGTGCGATGCCGGATTCTTTTTTTATGTTCAAAATAAGAAAATGAGCATTTTTATACTTTAATTGGTTAAAATTCACAAAAATTTGGACGAGATTTCGGGATTTATTACGTATAGAATAATACAATATTTTAGAATACAATATAAATGCGAAAAAAAACGAAAACATGTGAAGAGGGGGATTGTTATAGAATCACATGTAAGTAGGGGAGAAAAAGGAGAAGGAAGAATGAGAAAGTTAACGAAAAGCTTTCAAAAGAGGCAAAGCATTGCAAGCAGAGTACTGTGTTTTCTGCTAGTGCTTGCAATGGTAGTAACAATGGTTCCGGCGCTTGGCGGTGGAAACAGTACGGTGCAGGCAGCGGAGACAGAGAAGAATCTGACGATCCACTTTATGATGCCGTCAAATTGGGGTTGGACAACACCAGCGGTACAGTTCTGGGGAGGCACTTATGCAGTAAGTGGAAATACCAATATTGAGAATACAGATGGAACAGAGATACCGGGCTGGGGTGGAGCCAAGGGCTTTTTTATGAGTAAAGGAAATGTTGTGGGTGATACAACAGAGTACACGCTTAGTGTGAAGGGAACTTTTACAGGATTTCAATTTCTGGATTTTGCTAATCCCGGAAATAATATAAATCCCGGATATGATTCAAAATTATCACAGTATACAGAAGATAAACCGACCGATGTTTATTATATTCAGAAAGATGGACAAGGGGATTATTATCTAGATGCAGCTGGAACAACATCTGTTCCGGATTTACCGAAGACAGAAACAACATTTCTTTTAGTAGGAAATATTCCGGGAATGGCATGGGATCCAAGTGCGAAGCCAAATTTTGTAAAATCATCAGAAAACGAAAATATTTATAGCATTACATTGAATGCCGTTCCGGCAGGAAAGTATCAATATAAAATTTTAGAAGATGCGGCAACGAAAGGATGGGATAAACCTTGGGCACAAAATAATGACAATTTGAGTTTGAACCTTAATGCACCGGCAGATGTCACATTATCCTTGGACAAAACAGATGAGACAAAGGAAATAAAGGTAGATATCGCATATATAGAAGATCTTGTAGTAGAAGTACCTGCACAGATTCAAAAAGGTGTTACGATGGAACTTCCGGCAACAGGAACTTATTATGGTGGCGATGGAAATGTTCAGAATGGAGTGAGTGTTACATATACAGCAAAAACAGAGGGAATTACTTTAACTGGTAACGAAATTTCAGTTCCTTTATCTTATGAGGGAACGGAAGTGACAGTTGTAGCTGCTTATAATGGAATTGAAAAAGAGATAATAATTCCAGTGGTAGAGGTAGTTTATCATTACACCATTTACTATTACGATTTCGATGCAACACATATGTCAGAAAATGCATCTGATTTATGGATATGGCAGAAATCCGGTGCGGGTGCAACAGCAGGAACTCTTTTCACTGCAAAGGAAAAACTTTCCGATGGAAATGAGTGGCTGCGTGCAGATGTGACACTCCCATATACCGACGTCCAGATAATTCCAAGATCTAAAGACGAGTGGAAATGGCAGGGAGATACGGTTTTATACAATAACAGCGCAACAGCCGAAAACGTCACACTCTACATTGTATCCAACAGCAATCAGGCGTACACAACACTTCCAGAATTGGTTAAGCCAAAATCACGCAGCATCATGATCGAGTACGACAGACCGGCAAAGGATTATGAGGGCTGGAACATTTACACCTGGAACAGTGGATTTGGCTCTGATGTATCTGTAGCATTTGCAGACATCAATGGCAAAATGGTTGCAAAAATACCGGTAAAAGATTCAAAAGCAGATCTTAAATTGTCTTTCTGTATGAGGCACAGCACGGCAGCTGATGAATGGGAGAGCAAAGACGGCGGAGATCATTATGTGACGATCCCGGCAGACCAGTCAGTGGTCAAAGCAGTGTTTACGCAGGGAGAGGGAATCACAGAGGTACTGCCATACAACGCAGGTTACGAGATGGATGGAGCGAATGACACGATCCATTTTTATTACAGAAACGATACGCTGGCAGCAGAAAACAATCTTGCTTCTTTAGATGGCAAAGTCAGTGTTGTTGTCAACGGACAGACCTGTCCGATGACTTATGATGCAGCAAACGACCGCTTTGGATACGATCTCACTGGCGTTTCCACTGGTGATTACTATTACTATTATGTGGTAGACGGCACCGGGGAATTAGATGCGTTTAACAGTGAAAAAGCTGATTACAGCGGAAAAGAATGCAGCGTATGCCATTTCAAAAAAGCCAATATGAGCGTAGCGGCTTCTTTATCACAGTATGCAATGGACTACAATGACAACAATGTGTTATCCGTAAAATTGACTGCAAAAGACGGAGAAGGTCTTGAAACATCTGAAATTGCTGCAATCACAGCCGATTTGAGTGAATTAGGATTAAACAGGGAATTTGCGATTGATCCGACACTCATGGAAGGAACAATCTCCTGCCTGAATACGGTAGCCGCAGGAGAAAAAACGATTCCTGTCACAGTGAAAGATATTTATGGAAATGTATATACAACAGCGACAAATGTTACCGTCACAGAGCGCAAAAAAAGTGCCGGAGATTTCGACTGGGATGAGGCAGTGATTTATTTTGCAGTGACAGACCGTTTCTTTGACGGAGATGCAAGCAACAATGATGCATACGGAGTTGGAGATTATAACACAGGCGAAAAAGGCGGATCCAGCTATCACGGTGGAGATTTTGCCGGATTAAACCAGAAACTGGATTATTTAAAAGATCTGGGTGTGAACACAATCTGGATCACTCCAATCGTAGAAAATATCACAGAAGATCAGCATGATAATAAGACAGATACCGCTACCTATGGCTATCATGGTTACTGGGCAAGCGATTTCACAAAGTTAAATAAACATCTTGGAACAGAGCAGCAGTTCAAAGCATTACTGGATGCCGCTCACAGCAAGGGAATGAAAATCATGGTGGACGTTGTGTTAAACCATGCAGGTTACGGTACAGAAAAATACTTCAACAGTATTTTAACAGATGCAGATGGAAACAGTATTTCCATGATCCGTGACTCCAACAACACGATCAGCGGTGATGATAAATATGATTCATTGTCAGATCTGCCTGATTTTGTGACAGAAAACAAAGCAGTGACAGACCAGCTTGTTACATGGCAGACCGAGTGGATGTCAAAATACAGTATTGACTATTATCGTGTGGATACTGTAAAACATGTAGAGACAACGACATGGGCAGCATTTAAAAATTCCCTGACCAAAGTAAATCCTGATTTTAAAATGATAGGAGAGTATTCCGGTGCAGGATATGCCAACAATGCAGGAGAATTAGGAACCGGAACGATGGATGCACTTCTTGATTTTGATTTCAACGATTTTGCACAGAACTTTGTGACAGGAAATATTTCCAGCGTGGAAAATTCACTGCAGAAGAGAAACAATGCGATCAACAACACCTCTGTCATGGGAAGCTTTTTGAGCAGCCATGATGAGGACACTCTGCAGTATAAACTTGTAAATGAGAGCAAAATCAGCGAAGAAGAAGCTTACAACCTGATGAAAGTGGCAGCAACACTTCAGATTACCGCAAAAGGTCAGCCGGTGCTCTATTATGGAGAGGAGATTGGACAGGGTGGAGCCAACAACTGGCCGCTCCAGACAAACCGCCGCGACTTTGACTGGACAGAGCTGGAAAAACAGAAAGCAGACAGCAACAGTATTTACAACCACTACAAGACAATGCTTGCAATCCGCAATGCGTACACAGATGTATTTGCAAGAGGAAACAGAAGCACAGTTGCAGTTTCCGACGCAGATGGCTATGAAGTGATCAGCAGAAGTTATGGAAACAACACCTTATATGTAGGAATGAATGTGAAAGAGGCAGAGAAAGAAGTAGTGATCCCGGTAGCAGAGAGTGCCGGAACAGTTCTTAAAAACCTTTATGATGGAAAAACTTACACTGTTTCTGCTGACCGGAACGTTTCTGTTACCATTCCGGCAGCAAAAGATGGTGGAACGATTGTTTTGACAGCGGAGACAAAAACAGAACCGGCTCCAGATGAAAAACAGGATGATAAGAAGACAGATACAGCAGAGAGCAATGGAAATGCACAGTCTTCCGGAAACAACGCAAACCAGAGCACTTCTGCAAATAAGACAACTCCAAAACAGGAAGAACAGGCTGTAGCAGAAGTAACCGTGCAGGAGGAGAGTTTTGCAAATGTGATCGAGGCAGTGAATAAGGCAAAAACCGGAAGTAAAATCCGTGTAAACCTGTTAAAGACAACAAAGATTCCAGCAAATGTGTTCGAGAGTATCAAAGGAAAAGATATGAACGTAACCTTCAAGGTAAGTGATCAGGCCAGCTGGATCATCAATGGAAAAGATATCACCGGTAATGTGACAGCACCGATCGATCTTGGTCTGGTTGTGGGAACAAGTGATATTCCAAAACAGAAAGTGACAGCGCTGGCAGACGGAAATGAAACCATCCAGCTTTCCTTAAATTATGACGGAGTATTTGGTTTTGAGGGAATATTGAGACTTTCCGTTGGCACGGACCACAGTGGAAAAATAGCAAATCTTTATTACTATAATGAGACAACCGGTAAGTTTGAGTATTATCAGGCAGCACAGGTAAAAGAAGATGGTACTGTAGACTTTAAGTTCTCACATGCATCCGATTATGTCATCGTCTTAAATGACACAGATATGAGCCAGACAACAGGCAGTGTGATCGCAAGTCCGAAGACTTCGGATAACACACCGATCGCAGCAGCAGTGATATTATTACTGTTTGGCTGTGCGCTGATGGGAACCGCATACAGAAAAAATAAACACTTCTAAATGAAATTCATAAGATGTCACTAAAAAAATATGCCGCACGAAAAAATACCTTTTCGTGCGGCATATTTTGTGTATGTGAAGGAAAAATTAATTTTCTTCCACGATCACCACGCCCCATGGTTCCAGCGGAAGCGTTTCCTGTTCCATTATTTTTCTGCCGGACAATAATTCCGTGCCGGAAAATCCTTTGCAGATGGCGGTCTGTTTTTCACCGGAATAATTGAAGTAAAATCGTACCCGTTTTCCAAAATCATTGACACCTTCCCGGATGATCAAAGGAAAGTGGCATTCCGGATGTGCTAAAAGTGTTTCCGGAAGCGAGGCAAAGTAATGAACCAGAACTTTTTCCAGAAGAGCACCGTCAAACATGCTGGAGAGATACAGTGCCGAACCTTTTCCAAACTGGTTGACTGTGGCAGCTGCATATTTTTTCCAGACCGGGTGATCGTAGAAAAAGAGCGGTGTGGCGGTATCACAGGTCACAAGATCCATCCAGTGCAGACATTTGCTGCTGTTTGTGCAGGATTCATCGGAACATGACGAGCCGGCATCGGAAGCCGCATTTTCATGACCGGAGCAGGATGGATGAGCCATAAAATCAGGCAGTGTTACCGAAACATCCACCGGGTAGGTATATTGGTCATAGTGGAGACGGTTGTTCTTTTGTCCCAACAAAAACCAGATGACACGATAGAGATCGACTTAGACCTGGACGAGCTGGATGCCACCAGTGCCGAGTTGAAAGCAACCTATCAGGAAATCAAAGATTATGTGCTGAAAGAATTTGGCTTGAAGGTTTCAAGTTTATATATTTCTCAGGTAAAACGCAAATGTGGAATTGAAGTGGGAGAAAACTATAATCTTCCAAAATCAGAAAATGCAAGAGTTCCACAATGCCCGAAAGAGAAAGAAGATGCTATCAAGGCTGCCCTGAAATATTTTGCGATGATCTAAGGACATCGCTGATTTCAAGGAGGAATAACACATGAAAAGCACATTTGAAAAAATGGGTGGAACCTACACACTTGGCGCAGACGGAATTTACTATCCGAATCTTGTCAGTACAGATGAAGAACCGCATTATGGGAAATATGGAATGATGCGGAAAACATATCTGAAAGAGCATCGTCCGGCAATGTATTCACTGTATATGTTGGAAGACAGATTGGTGGAACATCTGAATGCTGTGGATGATGAAGCACAGGAGAGAATGGATATTCTGGTGCGTCAGATGATGGAAAAGCAGGGCATTACGGAAAAATTGAAAGCCCGTGATCAGATGGAATGGGTCAGGGCAGTAAATGGTATTCGTAATATGGCAGAAGAGATTGTGTTAAATGAATTGATTTACAGGTAAACAAAGAGCTGAACAGGTAGGAAGAAAAATCCTATTTGTTCAGCTTTGGTGTTTATAGGGGGTAAAGAAGAACCAAATTACAGTTCCATATCATATGACTTTTTCTAAGTTTTGGAAGGCTGTTTTTTCTGCCATGGTCATAAGTTACTGATTTAATTATTCCATAGTATGGCTTAAAAATATCCGAATATAACTTCCCAGAAATAATTATAATGGGGAGATTATTTGATATATTTGTGCTAATATTCTGCAATTCTACTGCTAGTCGATTGATTTATGCGTACTCCCATTATAATATGTGTGCAGGAGGTGGATGTATGTATCAAATTAGTAATGAAAAATTCGGTTTATTTGTAACCGAATTAAGAAAGGAAAAGAATTTAACTCAAAAGGATTTGGCTGAAAAATTATATGTATCAGATAAAACAGTTAGCAAATGGGAACGTGGTCTTAGTATGCCCAATGTCGTATTACTCATACCAATAGCTGATATATTAGATGTTACCGTTACAGAATTGTTACGTGGAGAAAAAATAGATACACAGAAAAATATTGATACAAAAGAAGTTGAGGAATTGGTAGTAGGCTCTCTCGATATGGCTGTTAGGAATTCTATTCATCAGCATAGAAAAAACTGGATATTAGCATATTTGCTATGCTTTTTAATATCTATTACAGAAATTATTATGTTAGTTGTATCTGGGAATTCAATAGCTGAGATGAAAGGTGATATATTGCTGGTTACAGGGGTAATGCTTTTATTTGGTGCATGGTTTTGTTTCTTTGCCAAAGACATGTTACCAACATATTATGATGCAAACAAGATAAATTATGTTTCACAAGGAATTTTTAGAATACATCTAGTTGGTTTATCCTTTAACAATGGAAATTGGATGTACATTTGTACAACTTTAAAAATTTGGACACTTGCAACGGTTGTTTTATATCCTCTTGCAGGTATTATAATAATCAATTGTCTCAATATAGCTTTATGGGATATTTTAAATAAAATTTTCTTAATTATGATATTAGGTGGTATGGTAGTTTCGATTTACATTATCGGGAAAAAATACGAATAATTAAATTACCTGTTATCGTTGTGGATAGTACTAATTTACAACATTCTTCATGGGAAATAAGCAATGATGCAGAAGAGATTGTGTTAAGAGAATTAGTGTACATTTAAAGCGTGGAAAGCTCCTTCGGGAGCTTTTTGCTGTTTATCAAGAAAGTATATAGAAAATGCATTAATCATATGATATGATTTGAACAGAAGATAGAATTTTATGAAGTAAGAATGTTTTTGAGGAACGTAACTTAGAAGTTGCAGAATTAAGTTAATCGTGCCATATGGCTTGATTATAAAAGCAAAGATAAAAACGCAACGTACATCTTTGATGTGCCAGAGCCGGTAGGTAGCCCGGCCGTCCTATATAAATAGGGTAAGTAACCTGCCCCTCCGGGTTGTCCATTCTTTGTTCAATCAATTTTAGGAGGGATTCTTATGGACAAAGTAAATGGAAAGCTGACAGTATTTTTTGAAGAGCCGTTTTGGGTGGGAATCTTTGAACGCATCGAAGATGGTAAACTATCTGTGGCAAAGGTAACATTTGGTGCAGAGCCAAAAGATTATGAAGTACAGGAATATATTCAAAAGTGCTATTTCAGTTTGAAATTCAGTTCGGTTGTTGAAATTGTTGTAAAGGATATCAAAAGAAATCCGAAACGGATGCAGCGGGAAGCAAAAAAGCAGATGTTGGAAATAGGCATTGGCACAAAATCGCAACAGGCGTTGAAACTACAGCAGGAACAGAACAAGCAGGAACGCAAAGAGAAAAGCCGTAAGCGAAAAGAGGCAGAAGAGCAGCGAATGTTTGAATTGAAACAGCGAAAGAAAAGAGAAAAGCATAAGGGACATTAAAGTCCCTTGGACTTTTACTCAAATCGAAAAGTGTTGAATAAAGCTTTCGGGAGGTGTTTCTATGAAGAAAAAAGTACTTGCAATTATGTTGGTTGCTGTATCAATAATGCTGATTTCGTCGTGCGGAAAAAAAGAAAAACTATACGAAATTCCTGACCTATCGCAGTATAAGACAGATTATGTAGGAGATTCTTCAAATGTTATAAATATTGTAAGCGGTCAAGAGTATCCTCCATGTAGACCTTGCCCCGGTCAAGGAGCTGGTGTCCTTACAGCGGCGATGCGCCAACAATCTCAATCAGGTGGCCGTCCATGCCAACACCTTCGGCGTGTACCCGGAGGAGATTGCCGGGCTTCAGCGGGACTATGAAAAGCGCTAGGGCCGGGTGTCCGATGTACTCACGGAGCTGTCTGCGCTGGTGGAAAAATAACCTTGCGGGGTGCGGGCCTTTATGGTCTGCGCCCCGCCTAATTTTAGCGTCCGCAACATTTCTTGTATTTTTTACCTGAACCACATGGACAAGGGTCATTTCTTCCTATTTTGGGGCCAATACGCCTATATGTCCCAGAAATGGTGGCCGGATCTTTTATTAGAGCAGGGATTTCAAAAGTATATCCCGCATACGAAATCGCTTGTAATCCAAATTCAAAGTTTTTGGGAGTTGAAAGCAAATAGGATTTTTCTTTAATCGCCTCAAAGGTATTGTTGACGCTATTACACTTTAGCAAATCCAATAGCGTTTGTAAGCTAATTACCGGAATGTCTGAATTGTCTACCCGAATTCCTTTTTTTGAAACGACACACCCCATAACCAATGGCAAGTTATCCGATATAGCAAGTCCAAACACTTTGTTACAGAAGTCCGAACACTGGTTTTGCGCATAGGCGAGCATATCCGACACCTGACTACACCCATGTTCTAAATCTTGAACTCTTGCGAATACCTCAGAAGTTGAATCTGCTTCAACAAGCCATTTTAATTCACATATAAGAATGGAATTACTTTCTTTATCCCATATAGCATAATCTACATCTGGAAGGGTGCCAGGAAGCGATTTATTTTTTTCAACTAATATATTGGGTATTTTTCCTGTAACAGTGTCAATTTCATCTTGCATGATTCCTTCCCGTAAATTGGTCAGGTCAAAGTATGATTTATCTCTTATTTTGTGAATAAGTGAGATTAGATTCCTTTCTGGCCTACTTGCTAAAATCAAATGAGGAGCAAGGGCTAATCTATCCTTATCAATTTCGACAAAGGGTTGATATACAATATCATTGTTCTTCAAACGACTATTGTATGTTAGTAATTTTAATATGGCAGATATGCTATCTGTAGAGAGTTCAGTTTTATCTGCAATGATTTGCACAAATTCAGTCGGTGATTTTATAAGAACAGCTTCTTGAACATCAGCGCCAGGAGCTCCGCTTTTTAAGCAAGCTATCATGTGAATAAAACAAAGCGTTGCTATCGCTATCCAAAACTGCTTGAAGTCTTTTACCGAAAACTTGTCAAATTCCCATTCTTCCGGTAATTCACTGGTATTAACCCATTGACGCTCCATCATTTCATAAAAAGAATCCCATATGCTTTCATCGGTACTATATGAAATGCATCCGTCTTGAAACTTAATAGAAGCTATAAGTTTACTGTTTGCCGATAACAAATCCTGAGTAGGCATAAATTTGGACTCCATTGCCTGATCTCTGGATATTGATTCCACCATATCAGATATTACGATACTTCTGTTTTTCGGATTATCCAAGAAAGTTATCTTATTTTGTGTTTCATTTACGCTTGCAGAAAAGTGACCTCTTGAGTAGCTAATATACGCACTACAAATGGGCGAATATTGCTTTGCTTGAAACTGCAATAGCTGTGCAGTTTCTATATATCGCTCGGATATGATTTTCATATCCAAAGTATCGGTGTCTTTATGCGAACAATCCTGAAATATCCATTGAATTAGAACATTTAATGAATCTAATTGTTCTCGGATTAGCATTGAATACTCCAAGCTATCACCGATTAGTGCAAGATTTGTTGTGCCACCCAAGCGGCAAGCATCCTCAAAGACGGTTAGTGCATTATATAATGCTGTTTTTCTATTCAGAGAAAACAATGGATTTTGTTTATGATAGGCATCAATAATTTTTTCGACTTCACGAATGTATTCTGCCATATTTGCTACCCCCTAACTCATGTGCTGCTATACATACGAGTATATCAGTTTTGGAGAAAAATTTCTACTCAAGAGATAACTTCGGGCCAAGTTGGCCCGAGGTGCGCCGGGACAAGATTTACTAACCGTCTGCAACATTGTTGCCCCTGCGCCTGCATGGTAAAATATAGGTAGAAAGATAGAAAGGGGCTATGAGCGGTGACATATTTTAGTCAACTTTTAGACAATTTGAAGAGTAGAATATAAAAAGGCGTATGGAAGTTTTAAATCCATACGCTTTTTTGGAAAAAACTCATTTCTGAACAAGAGATTTGTAAGAACATATTATCTATTCAAAGACGGTTATAATTCCATATCATGTGACTTTTTCTTAGATCGAGCAGGCTGATTTCGTTGCATCTCCTGTTTCCTCTGATATTCAAGTTCCCAGGCACGATGGGAAAAAACATCAGGATCTTCCACATTGAGATAATCTACCTCATTTGCGGCAATATCACGACGGTGATAGTCATAATACTTACCAAAAGTACCTTTGAGCTGCTCAATCAGCTTATCACGGAAATCAGGACGTATCTGGATTCTGGTGTCCAGCAATTCTGTATACTGTTCTGGTTCAGGACGAAATTTTTCTTCCCGGAAAGCGGCACCGTCTTTTTCAAGCTGTTTTTGGAGCGAGATGTCCTGAGAATCCAGGATATCCAGATTTTTATTCATCTGGTCATATTTTTTGGATAGATTCGTCATATCTTTATCGGTAGAGCATTCGGCCTGGAAGATTAGCTGCTCTTTCCTTGATTTTAGTTCTTCAATTTCTTCGGTAATAGTGGTAAGCTGCTGATTTAATTTTATATGCTGGATGGGATTCAAAATACTGGTTTTATCCTTTTGCACATTCA
>OCHF01000606.1_pt1 | contig 22034 bp, 19 predicted proteins | sample 1538851 | NCBI WGS metagenome assembly OCHF01 (sample SAMN04571730, study PRJEB22368) | human gut metagenome | biome: human gut; material: stool | host: Homo sapiens | place: Luxembourg | collected 2012-12-07
CTCCTGCCTATAATTGTTTCTACTCATCTATCCGTAATGACGGATGCGAGTTGTTTGCCAATAATCTCGTTTATCAGGATGGCCGCTACGTAATCGACTTTGCCGATCTTGAAAGGAAAGCTTCCGATCCGAAAGCAAAAATCCTGCTGCTGTGCAATCCTCACAATCCGGTCGGACGGGTCTGGACTCCGGAAGAACTGCAGCATATAGGTGATATTTGTTTACGGAATGAGGTGTTTGTCGTGGCGGATGAGATTCATTGTGAACTGACTTACGAAGGATATGACTACACACCCTTTGCCTCCTTGTCCGAACGCTTTTTGCAAAATTCCGTCACTTGCGTTTCGCCGAGTAAGGCGTTCAACCTTGCCGGGTTGCAAATCGCCAATATCATCGCAGCCGATGAAGAGGTGCGCCGCCGTATTGACAGAGCCATTAACATCAACGAGGTATGCGACGTCAATCCGTTCGGCGTAATCGCCACAATGGCAGCTTACAACGAAGGTGGGGAATGGCTTGATGCCTTGCGGAAATATCTGCGGGGGAATTACGAATACCTCTGCTGCTTTTTCAAGGAACGGTTACCACAATATCCCGTGCTGCCACTCGAAGGAACTTATTTGGTTTGGATAGACTGCCGTGCTTCCGGTATCAGCTCAGATGTTGTCGCCTTGCGTTTGCAAGAACAACAGCATCTGATGGTCAATTCCGGTACGATGTACGGTCCCGGTGGAGAGGGCTTTATCCGGCTGAATATCGCTTGTCCCCGGGCTCTGCTTGCTGATGGACTGGAACGGATGGCCCGTTTATTCTATCGTGAAGTCTTCTGATTTAAATCCGCTGTAATACCTACCGGAGAAGGCGGTGAACTTCAGGACACAATAATCGGGATCAGTCACTCCTTCGGGATAGTACATAGTGTCGCCTTCCTGCCATATCATTTCCTTACTGGTGCTGTCCGTCAGTATCTCCATCGTGCCGCGCAGCATTACGCCCTTGAAGAAGCGTGTGTTGCAGACGTAAAGGCATGCCCGGTTATTTTTGAGAAATTGCGAAACGCGCATCGACGAGGTGTTCGTTGATAGGTAAATGTGTTTGAGCCCTTCCCTTTTGCGGGTTTGCAACATGGCCTTGATGTTGGGAAAGCCTTCGGCATCCACCGAACCGACAAAGATGGTTTTTTCCTTGTCAATCATGTTTCCTACTGTTTTTTCTGCATCTCTCATTGTTTGTTTTTTTTATGGGTTATTGTTTCAAGGGCAAAGATAGCCGGTAAGTGGAACTTTTGTACAATAAAAAAGAAGGAGGATATGTCACTTTTCACGGTTTCTCCATTTTCCGGTAGGCGAGGGGAGTATACCCTATACATTGTCGGAAACTACGTACAAAGTAGGAGACGGTTGAGAAATGGAGTTCGGAGGCTATTTCTGAAATGGGGAGGTCGGTGTAGGTGAGCAGACGCTGGGCTTCGTCTGTAACCTTGTTGAGTATGTACTGCTTGGCGTTGATGTTTATGGCCGAAGAGAGGATTTCGTTCAGATAGTTGGGAGTGATGCATAGTTTATCGGCATAGAATTGTACAGAATGCTGCTCCCGGAAGTGCTCCCCAACCAATTCGAAGAATCGGCTGAGGTGGAAGCTGCTGATATCTTTATGTGGCTCCTTACCCGTCTCCGGAGGGATAGAGGTGCAGTAGGCACGGTTGAGTAGCATGAGGACTTCGTAAAGTAAGGCGCGTAATATGCCCGTATCGTGTGGGTGGAAAGAGTCGATTTCGACCTTTATGTCGTGCAGAAGTTGGAGTATTCGTGCATAGAGCCCGTTCGGCAGTTGGAGTTTGTCTACCATTTTTCCCATTCGGAAGAACGGGAGGTGCTGCACGAATAGTGGGTCTTTGAAGAAAGAGGTCAAAAAGGTATCCTCAAAAATTAGAGCATGACCGTTGCCGATACGGTCTGTGTCCCAACTGCGCACCTCACCTGGTTTGGAGAAGAATACATCACCGGGAGCTGCCAAGTGTGTCCGGTTACCGATAGTGAATTCTCCTTCTCCTTCTGTGATGAAGGTGATGTCATAGTAGGTCAGAATATGTACTTTTCCCTGGGTCAAGAATTTCCGGGTATACTGCAAATCAACGACATCTATCAGAAGTTCGCTTCCGTACTTAGTTTTGTAGAAATTGTATCGTGGGATGGCATTTTTCATGGCTTAACATTGTATGATGGCAGTAAAGTTAGAGAAAAAGCTGCTCCGTACAATAGCGAATAGGAAAATGTTGGGTAAAGACCGGGAGTTTTGTTTATCTTTGCACCCGCAATTATCAATCGCCTTGCAACGATTGTCTGGAATTATCATATTATGAAACAGAAACGAATACCATTGGTGGGCAGACAATACCTTGTGCCCTTCATTTTGATTACCTCTCTTTTCTTTTTGTGGGGATTTGCCCATGCCATTCTGAATGTACTGAACAAGCACTTTCAAGAGATACTGGATATCACGAAGACACATTCGGCCTTTATACAGATGACGATGTATATGGGATACTTCATTATGGCCATTCCTGCAGGATTTTTCATCAGTCGCTTCGGATACCGCCGGGGTGTGGTATTCGGTCTGTTGCTTTACGGCGTCGGTTCGCTGCTCTTTATCCCCGGACAGCATTATCTGTCTTTTAATCTTTTCTTGTTTGCATTGTTCGTGATAGGCTGTGGACTGACGTTTCTTGAAACTGCCGCCAATCCTTATGCCACAGAATTGGGCGCAAAGGAAACTGCTGCCAGCCGGCTGAATTTCGCGCAATCCTTCAACGGTCTGGGATGTATCTGTGCACCAGTACTGGCTGGACTGCTGCTCTTCTCGAAGGATGGGCAGACGGGCTCGGGTAATGTCGCATTGCCCTATATCTGCATGGGGGCAATTGTGTTGCTGGTAGCGTTGGTCTTTTCAAGAATCAAGTTGCCCGAGATTGAACATAGTGTGGAGGTGGACGAAGCTGGTAATAAGGTCGGATTGTGGTCACACCGGCTTTTCATTTTCGGGCTGATAGCCTTGTTTGCCTATGAGGTCGGCGAGATTTCCATCAACAGCTTCTTCATCAACTACGTGGTGGAGCAGAATTGGATGAATGCCCGCGAAGCTTCCGTAGTGCTTTCTTTCGGTGGACTGGGATTATTTATGTTAGGACGTTTTGCCGGTAGCTGGATTATGGGACGTGTGCGTGCCGAGAAGATGTTGCTGGTTTGTGCTACGGGCACTGTGATGACTACCTTGTTGGTGTTGCTGGATGTAGGAATGGTGTCGCTTGCAGCTCTGTTGTGCGGATATGCATTTGAGGCTATTATGTTTCCCACGATTTTTGCACTTTCCTTGCGCGGGCTGGGCAACCATACCAAGAGGGCTTCCTCTTTCCTGATGATGTCTCCCGTGGGAGGCGTGGTAGGTCCGCTGTTGATGGGACTGGTGGCAGACCATACGACGATGGTGTGGGCGTTCATCGTACCGCTGGTTGCCTATTGCGTGGTGTGGGCATATGCCCGCAAGATGGTGTCCGTCTCTACCGCTTCTTCAATATAGAAGGAAGCCTGCGACTCCGGCAAGGATTATCAGTAAGATAGGGTGGAGGTTCCACTTCCACGTCACGCCGAAAGCGGCTGCAAAGATAAGTATGCTTTTGTAATCTATGAAATTTTCCTTGTTCATCAGCAATAGGGCAGCAGCAGCTATCAATGATACGGACATGGGCAGCAGTCCCGACATTGCCGCCTTGATGTATTTGTTGTCCTTGCATTTCACGAAGAAGTAAGAGATGAGCAATACCAGGATGAACGAGGGAAGACATACTGCAATGGTGGTCACGACAGCTCCCCACACGCTTTGAGTAACTGCATAGCCCACATAGGTGGCACTGTTGATGCCTATCGGACCAGGCGTCATCTGCGAGATGGCCACTACGTCCGTGAATTGTTGCAGGGTGAGCCAGTGATGGTGGTCCACCACCTCATATTGGATGAGGGACAACATGGCGTAACCGCCTCCGAAACCGAACATTCCGATTTTTAGATATACCAATATCAGCTGCCAATAAATCATATCTGTAATTTTCTCAGTTTATCTTTTAACCATAATGTATAGAGCATTCCTCCTGCAATTCCTGCAAGGACAATGTATACGGGGGATAGCCCGAATTGCCAGATGAGTATGGTGGCGATGGCTGGAAGCACCAGTTGCCAATACTTCAGCTTCAGTGCCCGTGCAGCCGAAATGCAGGGTATCACAATCAGTGCGACTACTGCCGGACGGATACCGTTAAAGATGCGTATCATCACCTGGTTGTCCTGAAAATGAGCGAAGAACATGGCTATCAGCATCATGATGACAAAAGAGGGGAGGATTGTGGCAAGTGCACACACCAGGCTACCTTTTACTTTATGCAGCTTGTAGCCGACGAATATGGATATATTGACAGCAAAAACACCGGGAAGTGACTGGGTCAACGCAAACATTTCCATGAAATCTTCTTTACTCATCCATCTCTTTTTTACGATTTCCCGTTCAATGAGAGGTATCATAGCGTATCCGCCACCGATAGTGAACATTCCTATCTTGGCAAAGGTCATAAAAAGCAGTAAATATTTCATTATTTCTCTTCGGGTGACTTTCTTTTGCAAAGAAACCCAAATTAATCAACATATACAAATTAGGGGGATAATATTTATTTATTAATATTTTATATTACAGGGCTATATTCTTAAATCTATTTAAAAGGAGAATATTCCGTCGTAAATAAGCTTTATCTTTAACACGTAATTACAAATAATATAAATGTAGATATGATACAGATAGTGCAATTACATGGTACGGATAAAAAGCTGTACGAGCTTGTAGCCCCTTTGGTTATGAGCCCGGAAGTGCTGAAACAGAACTACAATTACCCTTTCCGGACATCGGAAGAGTACGAGTGGTTTGTTGCTCTGGATAATAAACATGTTGTAGGTTTTGTGCCGGTGGAGCACAAGAAGTATGAATGTGTCATCAACAACTATTATATTAAGGAAAGGAATGTTGACACGCTAAAATTGCTTCTGGAAAAGGTACTTGAGAAGCAGGGCGAGGAGAGTAGTCTGACGGCTGTTAGCTTTGTTGAAGATAGGGATGTCTTCAGCGAGCTGGGCTTTTTGGAAGACAAGGTATGGACCCGTTATGTGAAAATGAAGAAAAACAGATAATTATGGCTACACCCAAAAATGTGTATGAACTGGCGCAAGAACGTCTTGATGTGATTTTTAGGGAATTTGACACGATATGCGTCTCTTTTTCGGGAGGAAAAGATAGTGGAGTGTTGCTGAATTTGTGCATAGACTATATCCGCCGGAACCGGCTGAACCGTAAACTGTGTGTATTCCATATGGACTATGAGATACAGTACAGCATGACCATTGATTATGTGGACCGGGTATTGGAGGCGAATAAGGATATATTGGAGGTGTATCGTGTTTGTGTGCCTTTCCGTGTAACGACTTGTACGTCGATGTACCAGAGTTACTGGCGTCCGTGGCAGGAGGATTTGGAGGACATTTGGGTAAGGAAGATGCCGAAAGGCTGCCTCACTAAAGAGACGTTTCCTTTCTACACTCCCGAAATGTGGGATTATGAGTTCCAGATGCACTTTGCCAAATGGCTGCATGAGAAGAAGGATGGAGTGCGTGCCTGCTTTCTCATAGGCATCCGTACGCAAGAGAGTTTTAACCGCTGGCGCAGCATCCATCTGAACCGGAAGTATCAGATGTACCACAATTACCGCTGGACCTCGAAGATAGGCAATGACATTTTCAATGCTTATCCCATTTATGATTGGAAGACGACGGATATCTGGACGGCCAATGGCAAATTCGGCTTTGACTATAACCATTTGTATGACCTATATTATAAAGCCGGAGTCAATATCGAACGCCAGCGTGTGGCAAGCCCTTTTCTTTGTGAGGCACAAGAGAGCCTGAAGCTGTATCGTGTCATCGACCCGAATACTTGGGGAAGAATGATAGGGCGGGTCAACGGGGTGAACTTTACCGGTATTTACGGAGGGACGCGTGCTATGGGGTGGCAGACGGTCCGACTGCCCGAAGGGTATACGTGGAAAGGCTTTATGCAGTTCCTGCTTTCCACCTTGCCGGAAGAGACCCGGAGGAACTACTTGAAAAAGCTTACTGTCAGCATTGAATTCTGGCGTACAAAAGGGGGGTGTCTGGCTGACGAGACCATCCAGAAGCTGAGGGATGCAGGAGTGTCCATTGAAGTGATAAATACCACGAATTACAAGACAAACAAGAAGCCGGTGCGCATGGATTATCTGGATGATATTGACATCGCGGAATTCCGGGAAATTCCCACTTATAAGCGGATGTGCATATGCATCCTGAAGAATGACCATGCCTGCAAGTACATGGGTTTTGCCTTGAACAAGGAAGAGGCATACAAAAGAGACAAGATAATGGAACAATTCAAAAATATGATGTTATGAGCGTAGATAAAAGTCCGGTATATAACGTAAGGGCAATTCCAATAGAGAAAATACAAGCAAACGATTACAATCCGAATGTAGTGGCACCGCCCGAAATGAAGCTTCTGGAGCTTTCCATCTGGGAAGATGGTTTCACCATGCCTTGTGTCTGTTACTATGATGAGGAAGAGGATAACTACATCCTGGTGGACGGTTACCACCGTTATCAGGTGTTGAAGACATCCAAAAGAATTTATCAGCGCGAAAACGGGTTGCTTCCCGTGGTCGTGATTGACAAGGAACTTTCCAACCGTATGGCGTCCACTATCCGTCATAATCGTGCCCGTGGTACGCATAATATCGAGTTGATGTGCCATATTGTTGCGGAATTGGACAGAGCCGGTATGTCTGATGAATGGATAATGAAGAATATCGGAATGGATCGCGACGAAGTGTTGCGTTTAAAGCAAATTTCGGGTCTGGCAGACTTGTTTGCGAACAAGAACTTCAGCATTCCGGATAAGAAAGAAGAGTATGTGGCGGATAAATAAATGAATATTTCAGGGGTGGATTTTTTAATCTGCCTCTTTATATTCATTAACAAGTGAAATATTTCGTTGCAAACTTGCATAATTTAGTCAAATCGCCTACATTTGTCAGCATCAAAACAAACAGAATAGGTCCTATGTGCTTTAAGGCACTATAAAAAACATTACATGAAGAAAATTTTGGTTAGTGGCGGTGCTGGTTTTATAGGTTCTCATCTTTGTACCCGATTGATAAACGACGGGCATCAGGTGATTTGTCTGGATAATCTTTTCACCGGTTCGGAAGGAAATATCACTCATCTGAAGAGCAATCCCCGCTTTGAATTTGTACTGCATGATGTGGAAACCCCTTATGAGGCAGATGTGGACGAAATCTATAATCTGGCTTGTCCTGCTTCTCCCATCCACTACCAATATGATGCCATTAAAACCATCAAGACTTCTGTATTGGGCGCCATCAATATGCTGGGGCTGGCCAAAAAGACGAATGCCAAGATATTGCAGGCTTCTACCAGCGAAGTGTACGGTGACCCCGTTATTCATCCCCAAGTGGAAAGTTATTGGGGAAATGTAAATCCAATTGGCCTCCGTTCTTGTTATGATGAAGGGAAGCGTTGTGCCGAGACATTGTTTATGGACTATCACCGCCAGAATGGAGTGCGGATCAAGATTATCCGTATATTCAATACGTACGGTCCTCGGATGTTGCCGAATGACGGACGGGTGGTTTCCAATTTCGTGGTTCAAGCATTGCAGAACCAGGATATTACAATATACGGTTCGGGTAATCAGACGCGAAGTTTCCAATATGTAGATGACTGTATAGAAGGTATGGTGCGGATGATGAACACGGAGGACGATTTTATCGGTCCGGTAAACTTGGGAAATCCGAATGAATTCTCCATATTGGAACTGGCGGAAAAGGTCATTAGGCTGACGAATTCCAAGTCGAAACTGATTTTCAAGCCACTGCCTCATGATGATCCCAAACAGCGTCAGCCGGACATCACTCTGGCAAAGGAAAAGTTGGGCTGGGAACCGACTATAGAGCTGGAAGAGGGTTTACAGTATATAATAGAGTATTTTAAGGAATATCGTTCCTAACTAAATAGTAATTTTGATAACGGGAAAAACAATATAGAAAGATGAACATGGAAATAAATCCTTCCGAATACAAGATTCTCATCGTTGACGATGTGATGTCAAACGTTTTATTGTTGAAAGTGCTTTTGACAAATGAGAAATTCGCGATTGCTACTGCAAGTAACGGGCGGCAAGCGTTGGAACAGGTGGAAAAGGAAAATCCTGATTTGGTTTTGCTTGACGTAATGATGCCGGACATGAGTGGTTTTGAAGTAGCTCAACATTTAAAGTCAAATCCGAATACAGCTGATATTCCAATCATCTTTCTGACCGCACTGAATAGTACGGCAGATATTGTGAAGGGGTTTCAGGTTGGCGCGAATGACTTCATCTCTAAGCCTTTCAATAAGGAGGAATTGATTATCCGTGTTACCCACCAAATATCTTTGGTAGCTGCCAAACGGTTGATTTTGAGTAAGACGGAAGAACTGCAACGTACTATTGCCGGGCGTGACAAGCTTTATTCGGTGATTGCCCATGACTTACGTTCTCCGATGGGATCCATCAAAATGGTGCTGAATATGCTGATATTGAACTTGCCATCTGAGAAAATTGGCGCCGAAATGTACGAGCTTCTGACGATGGCTAATCAGACTACGGAGGATGTGTTTTCATTGCTGGATAACCTGCTGAAATGGACAAAGAGTCAAATCGGTAAGTTGAACGTGGTTTATCAGGATGTGGACCTCGTCGAAGTGACAGACGGTGTCATTGAGATTTTCAGTATGGTGGCAAGCCTGAAGAAGATAAGAATCCGCGAGATGAAACCGGAAAAAATGATGGTCAACGCTGATATTGACATGCTGAAGACAGTGGTCCGTAACTTGTTGAGTAATGCCATTAAGTTCAGTAAGGAGAACTCAGAGGTACTGGTGAAGATGGAGGAAGTAGATGGTATGGCAGTTGTCAGCGTCCAGGATTATGGCTGTGGCATCAGCGAGGAGGGGCAGAAGAAGTTGTTGCATACTGATACGCATTTCAGCACGTTCGGCACGAACAACGAAGAAGGCTCGGGACTGGGCTTGTTGCTATGCAAGGATTTTGTCGTGAAGAATGGCGGTAAACTGTGGTTTACTTCCAAGGAAGGCGAAGGCTCCATATTCAGCTTCTCTATTCCGGTGAAGAAGTGATAACGAAGAAAATAGAACGGATGGTCCGTTGAAGTAAAACAGACCATCCGTCAGACTCAAATAGACCGTCTGTTACGGTCGTACAGACCATCTGTTTCTTATGAACGGATGGTCTGTTTTTTATCTCTTACACAGACTGCGGAAATCGCAATATTCACATTTCCGGGTATCCTCTGTTTGGCTGAATGTTTCTTCTTGGCTGAATATCTCCTGCAGGAGTCCGTGCAGCCGTTCGCGAAACTCGTCTTCGAAGAAAGCGAAGTTGTTGACCGGTACCTTGGGTTGTCGTGGCGCTCCCATTTCGATGACCGGGGAGTAGCTTTCGGAAGCTGCCCGGTGGATGTAGAGCAGGGAAGGGGCTACCTTCAGCGATTGCTTGCGGCAGAGGATGGCGGCGTACAGAAACGTCTGGAAAATATAGTTGGGACGGTTGTCGGCGGGAGTAAACAGTTGTTCTATATTTTCGGGAGTCTTGGGAGTACCGCCTGTCTTGTAGTCCACGATACGTAGCGTGTCTCCTTTGCTGTCCAGGCGGTCGATGGTACCGCCTATCTATAAGGCAAGCTTTCCTTGCGGAGTATCTATTTCCATCATTTCTCTGACGTCCTGTTCCATGCCCTCCATACGGAACGGGGCGTATTGCAGGTCATTGCGCAGGAGCTGGCGCAGGTAAGAGGCGATGACTTTGGAATGGATGAGCTGCGTACCGTTATACTCCGGTTGCTCCGTAAGGGGCACATGGAAGAACTTTTCTTTGAAAGCATTGTCCACATAGGCTTGCAGGCGAACATCGTCTTTCAGTAATTGTTCCAGGTCGTCTTTACGTATCTCCCGTCCGTTGGCTGTCAGTTCGTTGTACACCAGTTCGGCGGAACGGTGGAAGATGGTGCCGAAGAGGGCGGAGTCTATCTCGGCGCTTACTTCATCGGGAGCTTTCAGGCCGGCTACGTATCGGTAGTAGAATTTCAGGCGGCAGTCCAGATAGGCATTGAGGGCAGAGGGGGAGAAGAACGCTTTGGGACGTTGGTGGATGTTGTAGGCGTCGAACATCTGTTGCAACATCTCCGGTGTCTTGTGAATCTCAATTTCCCGGGCTTGCTGTGGAGATTGTCCGGCTTCAAGGTACTCAAGGGAGATGTTGTGCGGTGACTCTACCAGGAATTGCAGCATGAAGCGGGACATTTCCCCGCGGTTCAGTCCGTCCGAAGAGGTGTTATATAATAAGGTGACGTTTTCTGCCCGTTGGATGAGGCGGTAGAAGTAGTAGGCATAGACGGCATTCTTGTGTTCTATGGTGGTCATGCCGAAGGCCTTCCTCAGGTTGTAGGGAATGAAGGAGGAGTCGCCTCCGGCTTTGGGCAATTGCCCTTCGTTGAGGGAGAGCATGATGAGGTTACGGAAATCGAGGTTACGCGTTTCCAGCACCCCCATTACTTGCATGCCGATGGCGGGTTCTCCGTGGAAGGGAATGTTGGCAGAGGTAAGCAAGCGGTTCAGCAGTCGCTTCAGCGTGTCTGTGCGCACACCACTCAATTCGCCGGTCTCTATCAGGCTGAGCAGGCGGTTGACGAGGGTGTAGCTTTTGAACAGAGACTCGCGGTACAGCTGGTTGAAGATGTCTTCCACGTCTTTTTCCTGGCGGTAGAGGACGGCCACTTCGCGAAGCAGTTCGGTGAGGTAGCTGCATAGGGCGGCGATGCCGTTCTGTGGTGTAAAGACTTGTTCAAGGAATGCGTCCTGCTTCAGCTCCGAGGGAAGGGGATAGAAGCGGTTGTCCCGGGTAAGCTGTTTTTCCAGTGTTTCGGCATTGGGGGAAAGTTGCCGGGTGTAAGGGTGTTTCAGCAGCGTGATTACGGTTTCGTAGATGTATCGTCCGGTACCTGCATGGTAGCCGGTAGTCTGTAGCTCTACAAGGGCGTTGATAAAACTGTACACCGGAGTTTGGGCAAGGGGAAATCCCATTGTGATGTTGACGTTCTTTACCTCTGCCGGAATGGAGTGGAGGACGGGAAGCAGTAGGGATTCGTTGCAAAGGACAACGGCAGTGTCTTTGAATGAAGAAGGGGTTCTTAATTCTTCATTCCCCCTAATCCATTGCGGCAAGTAGCGGGCTTGTGCATTTTCGGTAGAAGCGGAGATAAAGCGTACGTTCTTGGGTTTCCGCAGTACATCAAAAGAAGTTTCGGGCAGTTGGTTGGGAAACAGCTTTAGGTTGCGGAGGATGAATTCGCCTGCTTCGTGGGTATAGGGCGGCTTTTGCTCAAGGGGAAGACGGGTGTAGAACACGTCGTAATCCCAATAGAACATTGCTTTTCCGGCATCCTGCAAGAGCTGGAAGAAACGGGTTTCTACTCTATTCAGCACGTTGAAGCCGACAAATACATAGCGGTCGTAGCGCAGTCGGTCGGTGTCGAGTTGCTCCATGACATTGCGGTACATCATGCCTTCGTAGGCGATGCCCAGTTCTGTAAGATTGCGGCGGTAGTGGCGGTAGATAAACTGGGCGACATCAGTTTATCCCAGAGGGAGATGAATTTGGCTTTCAGCTCCGTGCGCTTTTCTATGGAAAAGTTCTGGAAGAACTGGCGGATGGCTTCTTCTTGTTCTTGGTCGAGGAAGTCGTAATTGTCCATAATGTTCTTCAGTTCTTGCAGGTTGCTGAAGAGTTTGTCGGCATCTACAAGGTTTTTGTCTACGTCATCGAAATCGCTGATGAGCAGTTCTCCCCAGAAGTAGAAGTCATCCAGAGTTTCTTCGCTGCGGGTCTCTTCGCGGAACACCTTATACAGTTCGCATACCAGGCGGATAGGGTCACCGGACTTCAATGGAGAGAGTTGCCGGAACAGTTCGCTGATGCTGACGTAGGCAGGCGACCACAAAGGGCGGTCCGTTTCAGCTGCCAGATATTCGTTGAAGAACAGACTGGCACGTTTGTTGGGGAAAACGATGGCGGTGCGCGAGAGGTCGTTTCCTATTTTGGCGTAAAGGTCGCGGGCGACCAGTTGGAGGAATGTTTCCATGATTTAGTTGATAATTGATAATTAATAGTGGATGGGGAGTGAGTTATACCGGTTCTATGTTGTTCTCCTCTACATACCACAAGTAACCCCGTATATTTTCTGCGACATACCCCATGCGGACCAGCAGTTGCATGTATCCCTGCACCTGCTTGTTGTACTTCTTGTTTGGCTTTCCGAACTTGAAGTCCACCACTACGATTTCTTCGCCACGCATCATCACGCGGTCCGGGCGGCGTGTCCGCAGTTCACCGTTTTCCTGCCAGATGATGTCGCATTCATTGAATAGCTGCCACGTTCCTGAATACCAGTCCTTGACTTGAGGCAGGGAGAAAGCGCGTTGGGTGAGATTGCGTATTTCTTCTTCCGTCTCACTCCGTCCAATCACACCTTCAAAGACGAGCTGGCTGATGGCATTGTCAATGTCTTCTTCGGTTTCGATAGCGGAGAATAGGGTATGCAGCAAACGTCCCCGGTTGATGAAACGCCAGCTGGACTCTGCTTCGTCTACTCCTGCTATGAAGTCTGCCGAACGGTTGGATTGCCGGAACTCGATGTCGTGGAGCATACTCTCCATGTGGACGGGCAGTTTGACCGGCTTTTGCGAAAGTCTGTTGACCGGTTGCTGTTCATAAACCTCAGGTTTACGTTCGCAGTATAGAGGTTTACGTTCGCAGCATAGAGGTTTGGCTTCGTCATCAGCAGGGTTGTCTGCGTCATGCTGTGAGACGGGGACGGAGGAGGGACAAATCCTGCCGTTCTCGTATATGGCAGCCTCTTCGTCCCAACTGCCTGCTCCGTCTTTGGCTATGCGGGGCAGGGTGTTGGCAAGGAGTTCGGACATGGTTCCCTTCTGTTCCTTCCGGCTCCAGAGGATGAGGTTCTTGCCGGCACGGGTAAAGGCCACGTACAGCAGATTCAGATTGTCCACCCACAGCTGAAGACGTTCGTGCAGATAGTCCTGCTGGTATATGGATTCCGCCATGGTGGTGGAATAGTTCACCGGCACTAAGCTGATGGCATTATAAGGCTCTTCCGGTGGGACGCACCACACCAGCTGGTTGTTGGTTTCGTTCTCCAGCTTCCAGTCGCAGAAGGGAATCAGTACGGTATGGAATTCCAGTCCTTTGGACTTGTGGATGGAGAAGATGCGTATGCCGTCCATCTCACCGCTGGGGATGGTTTTGCTGCAAAGGGTTTCGTCCCAGTAGCGGATGAAGCTGTCCAGTTCGGAAGAATTGCTTTGCAGATACTCCGTCACAGCATCGAAGAAGGAGAAGAGGTAGGCATCCTGCTTTTCAATGCGGCTCATGCCGAAGATGCTGAACAGTTCTTCCAGTAACTCATACAAAGGCATCAGGCGCAGCGTTTCCCGTCGGGAGGTAAAGGCTTCGGGAAGGGGAGTGGCTGTTGTGAATTTCGGTTGCTCGTCATTTGTCATTTGTAATTTGTAATTCTCCATCAGTGCAGCCTCCGCAATCCTGTTCTCCGGATTCGATAGGCAGCGCAGGGCATCCATCAGCATGCAGATGGCAAGGGAGGCATCCAGACGGAAAGCTTCGTCGGACACGACAGAGAGATGCAGTTCTTTGTCGAAATAGTCGGCTATCGGTGGGATATTCTTGTTCTTGCGGACAAGGATGGTGATGTCATTCAGTGTTACGCCCTCTTCCAGTAGCCGCTGTACTTCTTCTCCTAAGGCGAGAAGGGTCTGCTCTGTATAGTTGTGTTCATCGTCCGGTTCAAGGAAGGCAGCTTTTACGTAGCCGTACTCCGTGTTCTTGGGCGATTCCTGCACTACGTCGGCATAAGCGCGTTTTAGGGGTAGGCAGTCCTCTTTCAGTTCGTTCAGGTGTAGCGCATTGAGGTAGTCTATGGCAGCGGTAAATACTTGGTTGTTGAAACGGATAATGTTAGTTTCGCTACGTCGGTTTGTTTTTAGGGTTTCCACACGGACGGGGAAGTTGTTTAATGGAGAACTTGATTCTCTATTCTCCATTTTCAATTCTTCATTGCCTAAACTATTCAGTATTCCCCAGTCCCCGTTCCGCCAGCGGTAGATGGACTGCTTCACATCTCCCACAATCAGACTGTCGGCTCCTTGCGAAAGTCCTTCGAGCAGCAGCAGGCGGAAGTTGTCCCATTGCATGCGGCTGGTGTCCTGGAACTCGTCAATCATGACGTTGCGTATGTTGGCGCCGATTTTCTCGAAGACGAACGAAGAGTCACCCTCGCGCACCAGTTTGTGCAGTAGGGCGTTGGTATCCGAGAGCAGAAAGCGGTTGTGCTCCCGGTTTAGCGTGCGTACCTCTTCGTCGATATGATTGAGAAGTTGCAGTTTGTTGAGGTGCTGGAGCGAGAGGCGGCAACTGTTCAAGGTACGGTTGCGTTGCGGACGCATTCTTTCGGCTTCCTGCAGTAGAGGCATCAGGCTGGTTTCTGCCAGACAGATGATGTTGTCCTTCCGTGAGGATGTTTTCGTTGCCCAGTTTTTTGCATCTGCCAAGCTGTTTTGCAGGGTGGCGTTCAGCACATCCTTGTCAGACAGTCTGCCGTCGCGCAGTTTGCGGAAGTAACTGCCGATGCCTCGGGCACCTCCTTTCAAGTCTTCGGGAGTGAGGGCATGCCCTTCCAGTTCGCCTTCAAACTGGTCGTAGAAACTTTTCATCTGTTCCAGAGCCTCGGTTTCCATATCGCGCAGCACATCCCGGTAGAGTTTCAACGTGTTCGGAGTACGAAGGCATTGCCGTAGTTTTTCGCCGCGTTCTATGTAGCTTTCATCGAAGATGTTTCGTCCGAAACTTTTCACCTCATTCGATACGTTCCAGCGTTTGTCGTCGCGGATGCGCTCGTCGATGTAGTCCAGGAGCCATGCCAGCACGGGAGAAGTGGGGGTAAGCTTCTCGATGAGGCTGTCTACGGCATCACTCAGCACTTCACTGTTGTTCAGCTCTATGTTCAGGTTAGGACTCAGTTCCAGTTCGCGGGCAAGGTTGCGCATCACAGATTGAAAAAAGGAGTCGATGGTTTCCACGCGGAAACGGCTGTAGTCATGCAGCATGTATTGCAGTGCCATGCCGGCCCGTTGACGAATCTCCCCGTCCGTCAATCTGTCCCCGCCTTCTTCTTTAATTTTTAATTTATAATTTTTAATTCTCTCCAAGTATGCTTCGGAAGAAGGTGCTCCCTTCCAGATACCGTAAAGCTGTGTCAGTATGCGCTCCTTCATCTCTGCCGTAGCCTTGTTGGTGAAGGTTACGGCAAGTATCTGCCGGTAGGCGCGTGGATTGATTATCAAATGCTTGATGTATTCCACAGCCAGCGTAAAGGTCTTGCCTGAGCCGGCAGAGGCTTTGTATACTAATAATTCCATGTAAATTGCTGCATTGAGTATGTATCTGCAAACGTACACAAAAATAATGAGAAAAATAAATGCTTCCCTGCTTTCTCTTATAGAAAGAAGTGGGAAGCATCCATTATTGAGGGGCTATGTGTAGGGGCTGTGCTACATTACCGGCGTCTGGAAAAGAAATACAAATCCTTTGCTGTCTTTCAAATCCTTTATGGCATCTCCGGCATAGATTTCTCCGTTTGTCAGTGAGAGTTTCTTGATTCCTGCATTCGGGCTAAAATCGATTTTCTTCAGGTCGAGCCAGAACAAGTTAGGGGTCAGTGTGGACTCAAAATAATATACTTTGTTCTTCTGGTCGGATACAGAACGCCAACGGGTGGAGGAGATATGGGGCTTGTCCGGTGTGGTGATACCGAACGGTACAGAAACATTGCGCATTACGCTCAATACACTGGGTACAGCAATCTTTGCATCCGCTGTTTGCGGAATGGCATTGATGTAGAACGATGCGCGTACAAAGCGGTCACTGGAGCGGTTGGTTCCCGGCAACATATTCAGTCCGCCTACCTCTTTCCAATAGTCGTTGATAGCCAGCTGGAGTTCATATTTGGGAGAGTTGGTCATTACTTGATACTGCTTGCCTTCATGTATCTCAAGGTTTCCGTCTATGTATTCCAGGACAGCCGTGTTTCCAGTTTCATCTGTGATGGCCAGATGCAGGGTGGAAGCGGCTCCGTTGGGCAGGTCTGGTGCATCAATGCGGAAGGATTCTTTTTTCAGTTCATCCACAGCTTCGCGTACGGTTGCAAAATTGTCGAGTACGTATTGCGTCCAGATACTGATGCCCATAATCGGGCGGTTGTCTCCCGGGCGGTGGTAAACGGACTCCGGAAGGAAGAGCAGGCTGGCAACCAGACCTTTCTCGTTCATACCGTCGCAGGTACCTATGTCATAACCGGCGGCAATGACGCTACCGTACTTGGAAGTCCAGTTCACTGCATTCCCTTTGTTGTAGCCTGCCCTTTGCATGCCTCGTGGGAATACATAGATGTTACTCATAAGGTCTTCTTTCCAGTCCATCGTACGTCCTGTAATGACTGTATTGTCAGGACCGATGTAGGTGGCTCGGGTACACGCTTCTGTTTGTTGCACACTCATGGAGGCTATGGCAGCCAGTGCAACAGCTATTGTCTTTATTGGTTTATTCATCTCGCTTTTGTCTTTATGAATTAATACTCTGTTTCATAGAATAACAAAAGGAGGGGAGTATAGTTTGAGAAAAAGAGGTGAAATCCCTTACTCGTCTTTTTCTTTCAGCAATTCCTCCATCTTCAGCACCTCGTCCCGATACTGTGCGGCTTCGATAAAATCGAGTTTCTTGGCAGCCTCCTGCATAAGCTTCTTGGTACGTTCGATACTCTTTTCCAGTTGCTTGCGGCTCATGTACTGTACTATAGGGTCGGCAGCCATCGTAGATGTACTTTCTTGTTCCACATAGGGGCGGGGAGTGCTGGAAGTGAACTTCTCGCTGCTGAGGACGGCTTCGCCGGAAGCCTCGTTGGTGGCAAACACATTGAGGTTCTTGGCTTTCTTGATTTGCTGTGGTGTGATGCCGTGCTCTTCGTTGTACTTCAACTGCTTCTCGCGACGGCGGTTGGTCTCGTCGATGGTCAGTTGCATGCTGTCCGTTATTTTGTCGGCATACATGATGACCATACCGTTCACGTTACGGGCGGCACGTCCGGCAGTCTGTGTCAGTGAGCGGTGGGAACGAAGGAAACCTTCCTTGTCTGCATCGAGAATGGCAACGAGAGAGACTTCAGGCAGGTCGAGTCCTTCACGCAGCAGGTTGACACCGACAAGTACATCGTAAATGCCCTCGCGCAAGTCACCCATAATCTTCACACGTTCCAAAGTGTCTACGTCGCTGTGGATATAATTACACTTCACGTTGTTGTTCAGCAGATATTCCGTCAGTTCTTCAGCCATTCGTTTGGTGAGGGTGGTGACGAGGGTACGCTCGTTCTTCTCGATGCGTACTTGGATTTCTTCCATCAGGTCGTCTATTTGGTTGTGGCTGGGACGCACCTCAATAATGGGGTCTAACAGTCCCGTCGGGCGGATGACTTGTTCTACTACGATGCCTTCGGATTTCATCAGCTCATAGTCTGCCGGTGTGGCGCTGACGTAAATCACTTGTTTGGCCATCTCTTCGAATTCATCGAATTTCAGCGGGCGGTTGTCCATGGCAGCCGGTAGGCGGAATCCGTACTCCACTAGGTTTATCTTGCGGGCGCGGTCACCTCCGTACATGGCACGTATCTGCGGGACGCTGACGTGGCTTTCGTCAATGACTATCAGGAAATCTTCGGGGAAGAAGTCCAGCAGGCAGTAGGGGCGGGTACCGGCAGCACGCCCGTCAAAGTAGCGAGAATAATTCTCAATGCCGGAGCAATGTCCCAATTCGCGTATCATTTCCATATCATAGGTCACCCGTTCCTGCAAACGTTTGGCCTCGAATGGGCGGCCTTCGTTTTCAAACCATTGCACTTGCTTGTGAAGGTCATCCTCTATTTCGTGTATGGCACGCAACGTGGCTTCCTTGGTGGTCATGAAGAGGTTGGCGGGATAAATCTTGTAGGCATCGAACTTGGCGACGGTAACGCCGCTCATAGGGTCCACTTCCTCAATACTGTCTACCTCGTCTCCCCAAAAGGTGACGCGCAGCAAGTTGTCGGCGTAAGCCAGATAAATGTCCACCGTATCGCCTTTCACGCGGAAATTGCCGCGGTTCAGGTCAATGTCGTTGCGTACGTAAAGACTGTCCACCAGGCGTCGCAGGAAGACATTGCGACTGAAATTCTTGCCTTGCTGTACTTCGATGACGTTGTTGTAGAAGTCTGCCGGATTCCCCATGCCGTATATGCACGAAACGGAGGATACCACCACTACATCTTTCCTGCCCGAAAGCAGGGCGGAGGTGGCGGCAAGGCGCAACTTGTCTATCTCGTCGTTGATGGCGAGGTCTTTTTCTATATAGGTGTCCGATGATGGCAGGTAGGCTTCGGGCTGATAGTAGTCGTAGTAGGACACATAGTATTCTACGGCATTGTTCGGGAAGAATCCCTTGAACTCGCTGTACAACTGGGCAGCCAGCGTCTTGTTGTGGCTCAATATCAGCGTTGGCTTGTTGATGTTGGCAATGACGTTGGCTATGGTGAATGTCTTTCCGGACCCGGTGACACCGAGTAATGTTTGTGCAGGAAGTCCCTCATGCACGCCCTCGGTCAGCTGTGCGATGGCTTCCGGCTGGTCACCGGTAGGTTGGTAGGCGGATGTCAGTTCGAATTTGTTCATTTTCTCTTCTTAGAAGCGGCAATATTCGGTAAAATCTTTGAGATAAACAAAATTTTTTTGTTTACTTTGCAGCTATATTGATAACAACCATTAATAATTGTAATACAACGAAGAACATGATTTGGAATGAAAGCATCGAATGCATGGATCGCGAAAGCCTTCGTAAAATCCAGAGCATTCGTCTCAAAAAGACTGTGGAGCGTGTGTATCATGACACTCCTTTTTATCGTAAGAAAATGCAGGAACTGGGAGTTACTCCCGATGACATAAACAGTATAGATGATATTGTAAAACTGCCTTTTACTACCAAGTACGACTTGCGGGACAATTATCCCTTCGGCCTCTGTGCCGTACCTATGAGCCAGATTGTGCGTATTCATGCCTCTTCCGGCACAACCGGAAAACCCACTGTGGTAGGCTATACCCGAAAAGACCTTTCAGCATGGTCCGAATGCCTTTCACGGGCCTTTACCGCCTATGGTGCCGGTAGCTCGGATATTTTCCAGGTGTCCTACGGTTACGGACTTTTTACCGGCGGACTGGGTGCGCATGCCGGTGCCGAGAATATCGGCGCTTCCGTCATCCCGATGTCCAGCGGCAATACGGAGAAGCAGATTACACTGATGCATGATTTCGGTTCTACCGTACTTTGCTGCACGCCCTCATACGCCCTCTATCTGGCAGATGCCATCAAAGACTCCGGTCTTCCCCGTGAAGAGTTTAAGTTGAAAGTGGGAGCCTTCGGCGCCGAGCCGTGGACCGAAAGTATGCGTCGGGATATTGAAACCAAGCTGGGTATCAAGGCATTTGATATTTATGGGCTTAGTGAGATTGCCGGCCCCGGTGTAGGTTACGAATGCGAGTGCCAGCACGGTACCCACCTCAATGAAGACCATTACTTCCCCGAGATTGTAGACCCGAAGACCCTCGAACCGGTTGCCCCTGGAGAAACCGGCGAATTGGTGTTCACTCACCTTACCAAAGAGGGGATGCCGCTGTTGCGCTACCGTACCAAGGACCTCACCGCCCTGCACTACGATAAGTGCTCCTGCGGACGTACACTGGTTCGTATGGACCGCATCTTGGGACGTAGTGATGACATGCTGATTATCCGTGGTGTCAACGTGTTCCCCACGCAGATAGAGTCCGTTATCCTCGAAATGCCGGAGTTCGAGCCTCACTACCTCTTGCTGGTAGACCGCAAGAACAATACCGACACCATGGAGTTGCAGGTTGAGGTTCGTCCCGAATACTATTCCGATGAAATCAACAAGATGCTGGCTCTGAAGAAGAAGCTCGTAGCCCGCCTGCAGAGCGTACTCGGTCTCGGTGTAGATGTCCGTCTGGTAGAACCACGCAGTATTGAGCGCAGCGTAGGCAAAGCCAAGCGCGTCATCGACAACCGCAAATTGTAAATCGCCAAATTGTACATTGTACATGGTAAATCGTAAATTGTCAAATCGTAAATAAACCTATGGTAGCAAAACAACTTTCCATTTTTCTGGAGAACAAGTCCGGTCGCCTCACAGAGGTGACTGAAGTTCTTGCAAAAGAAGGTGTCAACCTTTCTGCTCTATGTATTGCAGAGAATGCCGATTTCGGTATCCTTCGTGGCATTGTTTCCGAACCGGATAAAGCATATAAGGCTTTGAAAGATAATCACTTCGCAGTGAACGTAACGGATGTAGTAGGCATCAGTTGTCCCAATATCCCCGGTTCATTGGCGAAAGTACTCCGTTTCCTCTCCGATGAAGGCGTGTTCATCGAGTACATGTATTCCTTTGCCAATGGTGAAACGGCCAATGTCATCATTCGTCCCAACGACATGGATAACTGTATCCGTGTATTGACAGAAAAAAAGGTCGATTTGCTGGCGGCAAGCGAACTCTATAAACTGTGAAAACGAAGGATTAGGGAGGAAGGATTAGGGATTAGTGATTAGTGACTGTGCTATCAACCTGCATAGTCCTCATCCCTAATCTTTCACCATTCATCCCTAATTCCTGCCCGTTCGTCTGGTTTTTGAAAAATTAAGGCTCGTATCGTTGCTTTATTCGATGCGAACCCCTATCTTTGCGCATTATTTGAACAAAAGTAATGAAGAAGAACATCCTAATAACTCTGCTTGCAGCATTGCTGCTCTCCTCGTGTGGAGAATACAACAAATTGCTGAAAAGCACAGATTACGAATACAAGTACGAAGCGGCAAAAAATTACTTCGCAAAAGGTCAGTATAACCGTGCTGCCACTTTGCTCAATGAATTGATTGCTATTCTCAAAGGTACTGATAAGGCAGAGGAATCCCTCTATATGCTGGGCATGAGTTACTATAACCAGAAGGATTATCAGACTGCTGCGCAGACTTTCATTCAATACTACAACGTTTATCCCCGCGGTACATTCACAGAACTGGCACGTTTCCACGCCGGTAAAGCTTTGTATCTGGATACTCCGGAGCCGCGTTTGGACCAATCCGGCACGTATAGCGCCATCCAGCAGTTGCAGATGTTTATGGAATACTTCCCGCAAAGTTCCAAGAAAGAGGAGGCGCAGAACATGATATTTGCCTTGCAGGACAAGCTGGTGATGAAGGAGTATCTGTCTGCAAAACTTTATTATAATATGGGTAATTATCTGGGTAACAACTATCAGGCTTGCGTTATCACTGCGCAGAATGCTTTGAAGGATTATCCCTATACCAACCTGCGTGAAGATTTATCCATTCTTATCTTGCGTGCCAAGTATGAGTTGGCTGTATACAGTGTGGAGGACAAAAGGGCAGAACGTTACCGCGAAGCTGTGGATGAATGTTATGCCTTTAAAAATGAGTTCCCCGAAAGTAAGTATATGAAGGAAGTCGACCGAATATTTAAAGAAGCGCAGAAAATGCTGGGAGAAGGAAGTGAAGAGCAATAATATAATAATCAATAGATAAATTTATGGATTACAGAAAGACAAATGCTCCTACTACTACGGTGACTCGTGATA
>OCHF01000619.1_pt1 | contig 21534 bp, 18 predicted proteins | sample 1538851 | NCBI WGS metagenome assembly OCHF01 (sample SAMN04571730, study PRJEB22368) | human gut metagenome | biome: human gut; material: stool | host: Homo sapiens | place: Luxembourg | collected 2012-12-07
TATGCGTGTTTATATTGTGATGTTATTTGTGTTTACTGTGTTATTAAGTTTATTGTTTGTGAATCCAAAAGATTTATCGGAAGATTTGTTACAGAGTGGAGATAGTATTGTGAATGTTCCTGCAGGTAAGGCAACGCGTCGTTATATTCGTAAATGGGTCTTATTCTTTAGCTGCTTAAGTGGGCTAATTATGTGTGGTTGTTTAAGTTTATGTATGTATTTACAGTATAAAGGAATTGTAGATGCGATTGTCGCCATGCTTCCAACGACATTTATGATGCTTTCGGGATTGTTGTGTAGTGTTTATTTAGAAATTCGTGCTTATCGTGATTTTGATTCATATAAGCCATTCATTTAGGAGGTAATCATTATGATGTATTTTGTGCCTTCCTGGTATCATGGAAATGAATATAAAGAAAATGAACAATATTGGTATAGAAGAAGAACTGTAACCGAGTTTGATGATAGTGTGAAGCAGGTTCAGATGTTTAATCGTAATAATATTATGGATTATAAGATTTTAAATCTAAGCTATTGTCCAAACTTTAGACACTTTTTGCACCGCCAAAGTGTTTTTCATGCGCCTTATTGGTCTTGTTTTGATGCAATTCAAGAAATTAAACGTACTAAAGTCGATATTTTATCTTATAGAGATTTAATGTGGCCTGACCATACAGAGTTTGTGTATACACCATTTTGTATTGTGGCATATGTAAATAATGAAAAGTATGCAGAAATTCATTTTGGGGAAGATGGAAATATGATTGAAGTTTTCTTATTTCAATCTGAAATTATGGTTCGAAAAAATATATATGATGATCGTGGCTTTTTATCTACGACAATTGTTTATGAAAATAATCAACCGATTTATGAACAATATTTGGATGAAAAAGGAAATTGGAAGTTACTCCATTTTTTTGAAGATGATCATATAGAGATCAATTCTGAGAATTCATATTACTTAATTGGAAATAAAAAATTTACATTTCAATCTTTGAATTATGATTCAATGGAATCTTTGATTGAAGAAGTATTTTCAACATACTTAGATGAAATGACTGAAAAGTCTGATATCTTCTGTTTGGCTATGCATACACTTCATCATGATTTATTAGAAAGTTTATTTACGCAAAGAAAAACGATTCTATCTTTCTATCAAAATCGTATGGAATTATTTGAAGATGCAGAATTGAAATCTTTGATTCGAAGTACAAACTATTGTATTGTCGATTCGAAACATAAGATTGGTCCTTTAGAAAAGTATGCTGGTAAAACTTTGCCAATTGTAGATATTACGCCATTTGATACGCGTGCTGATTTTGGGATTAGTCAACAATTAACGGTTCAAAATATCTTAGTTCCGATTGATTCAATTGAACAATCTAAATTAGAAGCTTTGATTGTTTTATTCGCCAAGTATTTTGAAACAAATGAAACAGCACGAGTGCATTTTTTTACTAGAAATGCGAACTGGGATCGTGTGGATTCGGTTTTAAATTTTGTTCGAGATGTATTAAAAGTGAATGGTTTAGATGAAAGATTGGCTCTAAAAGAGACGAACGATAAAGCGGAATTTGATTTGGATGAAGATGAAAAGGTCCCTATTAAGTTTTTTGTGGATCAATGTGTGGATGAATTGAGTATTTCTAAATGTATTCGTGAACAGCGTATTATGGTGGATGTGACAACACAGCCAGACCTATACTTACAGATTTCATGTATTAGTAGTGCCATTCCACAAATTGTTTCTTTTAATACACAATATGTGCATGATGGAAAGAATGGTTTTATTGTCAAAGACGTATCTGAAGTATTGAATGGTTTAAAGTATTATTTGGATAATATTACGAACTGGAATAAGTGTGTGATTTATTCTTATGAATTAGGTAAAGAATATAATACGGCTAGTTTAATTCGTAAATGGAAGGGAGTTATGAAGCAAGTTGAACAAGATTAGTGTTTTACAAGTGGGAAATGAAGACTTAAGTTTACGGCTTCATATTCCTGATTATGTTGAGTGGAATAATATAAATGATTTAAAAGATGCAACCGAACGTAGTTATGATGTATGTGTTTTAAATCGTTGCGTCAATAAAGAAGAGGCATATATCTTATTAAAGAAAATTCGTGCATATACATTGTTTCTTTTGGATGATGTAGATGTAGATCAATGGACAACATGGATTTGTACGTCTAGAAGAGCTAGGGTTTTAGATATTCAAACTCTGCAGAAATTTATTAATGAAGACATTCATTTGTTTTATTCCTATACCTATGGGGAGAAATATGATCCTCATTCGTTATCAATCTCACAAAACTTTAAGGGTAGTGTATTTTGGAATGGATTCAATGGAGTAGAACTTGAAGGTGATTATGGAGATGATTACTACCAGGTTGCTTATTGGAGAGGGAATATTCCTGTTTTCCAAGGTCAGACAATTCATTTTTGGTTAGAGTATGAAAAGGATGATTCGGTTTCGATTCAATTGAAGATTGAACAATTCCAGTCTGGATCCTTATCTAGTTTACAGAATCGTTGGATTTTTACTGAAGAAGATTTAAGTTCAACTGTCTATGTTACCAATAATAATATGGATGGTCCTGTCTTTGTTTCTTTACTCGCAAAGGGAAAAGGAAAACTTAAAATAGTAGGTTTACATGATCGTCATTCACGTAAATCTTATGGTGAATTCTTGCCGGGTGGTGTACGTATGGTTTCTTCTAAGCGAGAAGAAGTTTTTCTATATTTTGATCCAGGAGATATGAAGCCACCATTAAATGTATATTTTAGTGGTTATAAGACACAAGAAGGTTTTGAAGGATTTAATATGATGCGTAAAATGGGAGCACCATTCTTATTAGTTGCAGAATCAAGACTGGAAGGTGGAGCATTCTATTTAGGCGATGATGAATATGAGAAATTCATTACTACAGGTATTCAAGATTGTTTAAATCAATTGGGGTTTAACAGGTCACAATTGATATTATCTGGATTATCCATGGGGACTTTTGGAGCTTTATATAATGGTTGTAAGTTACAGCCACACGCAATTATAATCGGTAAGCCTTTGGCAAGTTTAGGCGATATCGCAGTCAATGAAAGAATTAGTCGTCCAGGTGGCTTTCCAACTTCTTTAGATGTTTTAGTAAAAAATTGTGGGGATATGAGTCAGAAATCTATAGATTCACTAAATCATCATTTCTGGGATTTATTTGATCAAACGGATTGGTCTCAAACTAAATTTATTGTGTCTTATATGTTGGAAGATGATTATGATATGACGGCTTATAATCGCTTGATTTCTCATATTGATGATGTGGGTGTTGAGATTATTGGTAAGGGAATTCATGGGCGTCATAATGATGATACATATAGTATTGTTTCGTGGTTTAAGACGCAATTTGATGAGACATTAAAACTAGATTTTAAACGAGGTGATTTGGATGAAGAATAAGGCTTGGAAAGTAGTATGGAATGAAGATACTTTTGGAACTTATCTTTATGGATCTAAAATCTGGTTTCATTCTCGTGAAGATATTGAATTTGAAAATGAATTGATGCCTCCTGGAACGGTTATAAAGGAATGGTATTCTAAAGTTAACTATCAAATGATGAGAACAGAACCATCCTTACCTATTATTGATGGAGAGAGTTCTTATCATATCCAGGTGAATATGAGTGATTTTGAATCGTATTTAATACGAATGGTGTTTTATGACCGCTATGAAAATGAGGCGGGTACACTTATCATTCGTGAACCGGAAATGGATTTTAAGTGTCCTTTAAAGACATATAGCTATCGTGTACAGTTGATTAATGCGGGTGGCACAAAGATGCATTTTCATTCTTTTGTGATTACAGAAAAGGAAGGGTAAGATGAATAAAATTGATAAAAAATTACACTTTCTTTTGGGTAAAGTCAAAGAAGAGTGTAAGAAAGTAAAGAACTTAAGTGATTATGAATTAAAAAATAAGACAAATGAGTTTAAAAGAAGATTAGCTGATGGTGAAACAACGGAAGATCTTCTTCCTGAAGCGTTTGCGGTATGTTGTGAAGCCGATTATCGTGTATTAGGCATGTTTCCTTTTGATGTACAGATATTAGGTGGTATAGCTTTACATTTGTGTTATCTGGCAGAAATGAATACTGGTGAAGGAAAAACCTTAACGGCAACGATGCCTTTATACTTAAATGGATTGACTGGTAAAAGTACCATTTTAGTTACGGCCAATGAATATTTGGCGATTCGTGATGCCCAGGAAATGGGACAGGTTTATGAGTTTTTGGGTTTAAGTGTAAAAGCCGGTGTTACGCGTGATACAAATGAGCATTTAAATAATGATCAAAAGAAAGAAATCTATGCGGCGGATATTGTATATACAACACATGGTTCATTGGGATTTGATTATTTATTGAATAACTTAGTACATTCTAAAGAAGATCGTTTTATGCGTGAATTGTATTACGTCATTATTGATGAGGCAGATTCTGTATTATTAGATAGTGCGAGTATGCCTTTAGTTATTTCAGGATCTCCTCGTGTTCAATCTAATTTGTATGGTATTACCGATTTTTTTGTCACAACTCTAGTAGAGGATGAACATTATATTGTGGAAGATAACAAGGTTTGGCTAACCGATAAGGGAATTGAATATGCACAGCGTTATTTCCGTATTGAAAACTTATATAGTAAAGAAAACTTTGATGTTTTAAGACATGTCGTATTGGCATTAAGAGCACACTATTTAATGGATAAAAATGTGGATTATGTAGTAACGGACTCTGGTGAGATTGTATTACTCGATAAGAGTACGGGTCGTAAAATGAATGGCATGAAGCTTCGTGGTGGCTCTCATCAGGCAATTGAGGAAAAGGAACGTTTAAAATTAAGTCAGGAACAGCGTTCAGTGGCTTCCATCACATATCAAAACTTATTTAATTTATTCCCTAAAATGTCGGGTATGAGTGGTACGATTGCGGATGGAAAAGATGAACTTCTAGAAGTTTATCATAAACAAGTTGTGGTTATTCCGCCGAATAAACCAATGGCTCGAAAGGATTTACCGGATAAGTATTTTAAAACGAGTGAAGAACAATTTGACGCGGTTATTAAAGAAACGGTAAAAAGACATAATACCGGACAACCTGTATTATTGATTGCGTCTTTGATTTCGGATACGGAAATGTTGTCAAAATTATTAGTACAGGAAAATATTGAGCATAGTGTATTGAATGCGAATAATGCGTTTTGGGAAGCTGAAATTATTAAAGAAGCTGGTCAGAAAAATGTAGTGACTGTCGCAACGAGTATGGCTGGTCGTGGTACCGATTGGTGGTTTATGTGTATTAGGAATTGGTCGTATGAATAATACGCGTGATGAAAGACAAGCTAGAGGTCGTGCTGGAAGACAGGGAGAGCCTGGTGTCTCTATTTTCTATACATCATTAGAGGATGATGTTTGTGAAATATTAGGAGAGGACTTCTTAGAAAAATATATTGAGAAGGATAAACATATTTCTAAGCGTCGAATTAAAAAATTAATTAACAAGTCACAGAAAATCAAATCGGAATCATCGGTTTTCCAAAGAAAGAATGCGGTGGATTATGATAGTGTTATGCAACGTCAAAGGACGATTATGTATAAAACTCGTAATGATTTATTAGATGGAAAAAGTTTGGATGAGAATTATCTTCTTTCGATTTGTGAAGACAACATCAAGAATTTTGTGAAGTCGAATAAAAAATTAGATTCTTATGCAGTTCATAGATATGTGCTAGATAATTTATCGTATCGTTTACAGGAAATGGATGAGAGTACAAAGAATCAAAAGGATTATTTGATTCAATATTCAAAGATGGCTTTCAATACTAAAAAGAAGTCATTAGGAGATCGATTCTCTGAATATTGTCGTCTTTGTACGTTAAGAGCGTTAGATGATGGTTGGGTAGAAGAGGTTGACTACCTTCAACAGTTACAGGCTGCCATTTCTGGTCGTTCAAGTGCGCAGCGTAACTTATTGTTTGAATATCAAAGAGAAGCTAGAATTTCATTTGAGGATATGGAAAAATCAATAAAAAAAGCTATGATTCGTAATATTTTACTTGGAGAAGTTTCATTTGGTAAAGACAACGAGATGATTATATTGTATCCTTAAGGAAAGGAGTTTTTAGGGTTATGATTTATAATTTTAACTTAGGCATTGGCTGGGCAAGTAGTGGTGTTGAATATGCCCAGATTTACCGTGCTAAAATGTTTAGAAATATTGGTGTTGATGCGAAATTCGTGTTTACAGATATGTTTCCACAAGAAAATATCGAACATATGACGAAGAATATTGGCTTTGAAGATTCTGAAGTCATTTGGTTATATACGTTCTTTACGGATTTTAAAACAGCACCTGTTACATATACGTTGAGTGATTTAGAAAAGACATTTAGTAATACGGAATACACTAAATCTAGAGAAGGCAAGATTTGTCGTTATGTATTTGGTGGAAGTAATAATTTCTATACGGCCTATATGGTTAATGATCATGATGATTATGTACATCGTGTAGAAATGGTATCTGGAGGGTGTTTAATTCGTAAGGATTATTTTACGTATGGACGTGTGTATTCAGAATATTATGCGCCATTAGATAATGCAGCACATTTATATCATCGTCGTTTCTTTAATGTGGATGGTAGTGTTGCGTATGAAGAAATGATTGATGATAATAAAGTCATGTATAAATTTAAAGATAAGATGCTTTGTTCGAAAGAAGAATTAGTTGGCTATATGGTATCTAAGCTTAACCTGACTAGTGATGATGTAATTCTAATTGATCGTTCTACAGATATTGGTCAATCCATTCTTATGAATTGTAAACCTGCAAGAGTAGGTACTGTTGTACATGCGGATCACTTTAGTGAAAAAGAAACGAATGATGATTATATTTTATGGAATAATTATTATGAGTATGAATTTAATATGCATAAACATATTGATTTCTATATTTGTTCAACACAAGCTCAAAGTGATTTGATGATTCAACAATTTGAAAAATATTATGGTGTAACACCTTGTATATATACCATTCCGGTTGGCTCATTACCAGAATTAAAATATCCTAGTTCTACTCGTAAACCTTATTCATTGATTACGGCAAGTCGTTTAGCAAGTGAAAAACATGTGGATTGGATTTGTAAGGCTGTCATTCAAGCGCGTAGTGAAGTACCGGAATTATCTTTGGATATTTATGGTGTTGGTGGCGAAAGAGAAAAGCTTGAAATGATTATTCGAGAAAATAATGCGCAAGACTATATTCACTTAATGGGTCAACATGATTTGAGTGAAGTGTATCAGAATTATGAGGCTTATATTGCTGGAAGTACAAGTGAAGGATTTGGACTTACTTTAATGGAAGCTGTTGGTGGAGGTTTGCCAATTATTGGTTTTGATGTTCGTTATGGAAATCCAACATTTATTCGTGATGGTGAAAATGGTTACTTACTTGAATTGCCTGAAGAGGATAAGGATCGTGTTGAAGCATTGAGAAAGGGTATTGTGGATTTATTTAAACAAGACTTAGAGAAGTGTCATTCTGTATCGTATGAGGTTGCAGGTGATTTCTTAACTAGTAATGTACAGGAAAAATGGAGGGAAGCGGTATGTTAGAAACTCCAGTTGTATTGTTAGATAACTTTGATGAAGATAGTCAAATGTTGTATCAAAGTATGCGTTCTTCTGGATTTAATGGTCCTATTATTACGTTTAGTGATGATGGATATTTACCAGAGGATGTAATGAGTATTTATACGTATTATTGTGGTAAAAAAGAGGGTGGAAAGCCTAGGTATTTTAACCAGATTGATGTTCCTGATTATTGGGAAATCAAGGCGAGTAATACGGGTGGTCAAGTCTTTGATTTAAATCATGAAAGAGGTAAGATTTTCTTTACTTCTCCTTTACATAAAAGACTTGTCAAGATTGTAGATTGGTATGATGATACACATGTAGCTCGAGTGAGTGATCATTATAATAAATATGGTTTCTTGTATGCAAGAACGATATTTAATAAGAAAGGTCAGCTTGTATCTAGAAGTTATTATGATGTTTCAGGTAATGAAAAAGTAGTTGAGAATTTTGTGACGCATGACATTATTTTAAACCAAGATGATAAGGTATATATCTTTAAGAATAAAGTCGAATTTGCGAAACATTTATTTACCGAATTGGATGTATATCCAACAAGATTATTCTACAACTCCTTATCCAATCCATTCTTTGTATCGGAAAGCTTAGTAGATCGAGAACATAGTGATGTATTGTTCTGGCAAGAGGGGTATAGAGAAGATATTCCTGGCAATATGCAGGTAATTTTGGATGGTCATTCTAGACGAACTTCTAAGATTTTTGTTCAGAAAAAAGAGGCGTATGAAAAGCTTATTGAGTTGGGAGCAAATTCGAATATTGTCAAACCTCTAGGCTATGTATATAACTTTGAAAAAGAGAATGGACATTCGAACAATGTCTTGATTTGTACAAACTCAGATCATATTGAGAAATTGGATGAGTTAGTAAATTCACTGCCTAACATGAAATTCCATGTTTGTGCATTAACGGAAATGTCACAAAAGTTGATGTCTTTTGAAAAATATGATAATGTACGTTTGTATCCAGGATGCAAGGCAAGCGAGATCTTAGATTTATTTAATACGTGTGACTATTTCTTAGATGTCAACTATGAAAATGAGATCGTGGATGCCACAAAAGAAGCATTCTTACATAATCTTTTGATTCTTGGATTTAATCAAACGATTCATAATCGCAAATATGTATTGCCAAACTTTGTCTTTGATGCGAATGACTACCAAGATATGGTAAAAGTGATTCAGGATGCGTCTCACTTAGATTTAAATCTAGATCGACAAAGAAAAATGGCTATGACACAAAATGTGCAAGATTATAGAAATATTTAGAAGGGAAGGGTTTTTATGTTTAGTACATTTAACACATTAATGGTAATCGTTGTATTGGAGGCAATCTGTTGTTTATACAGTATTACTCTAGCTTACTTAAGTGATAAGAAATTTAGTAAAGTCTTAAACTTGATTATGGCAGCCATCTGGGCTATTGCAGCAGTTTTGAATGTAGTTGGATTCTAATTTCATTCTTTGAAAACATCGCTTACAAATGGGTCGTTCTCGCCACTTTTGGCTTGAAACGGCCTTTTTTAGGGCTGAAATTTGCTTTTTTTTAAGAATTGTGTATAGTATTAAGTGTTGTTGTTCATTTTTTGGTGGACAACCGCCTCGTATTTTATGAGGCCAAGGGGGAAGATTGGAGGGTGTTTTGAACTTTATAAAAGAAGAAAATTTAGAGAGTAGTGTAGTAAGAAAAGGATTGGTTTCGGGTTTATTGTTGTCGACATTAGCATTAACAGTACTAACAACATCATCAGTTATTGGGGAAGAAAGTAAGGTTTATGCCAAAACGAATAATGCTGATACAAACATTTTAATGCGTGTAGATACAAAAAACGGAACAGAAGAGTTAAAAGAGAAATTCGAAAAACAGATTCAAGATATCGAGGAAGAATCTAGCAAGAAACAAGAAGAGTCGAAAAGCGTTGAAGAAATGATCGTTGAGCAGCCAGAGTTATTGAATGATGTAACATTTGTTCAGAACAATTATAATGCGGTGACTCAGGTCATTTATTCGCAACCATCATTAACGCAATATGTAAGTAATGCGAATGCACTTACTGCAGCAGGTGGTGTTTATTATGGGCCTAATGGAAAGGAAACATACTACAACTTAAATATGTCAGGGGTAGTCGACATTATGCGTGGTATGGGAAACAATGATAATTATTGGGTTCGTGAAGATGGTGCGAAGATGTTAGGGGATTATGTTATTGTGGCAGCCGATTTAAATAAGTATCCTAGAGGATCTATTGTAGATACTTCATTAGGACAGGGAATCGTCTGTGATACAGGTAGTTTTACGCAAAATTCAGATACTCAATTAGATATTGCGACAGACTGGTAATATATATGAGTAAGGGTAGAAGTGTTATGCTTCTACTTTTTTTTGTTTATTTGAGGTATAATTTTGTCAGGAGGATTTTATTATGATCGTAATTATTGTTGTTATTGTATTAATCGTCTTGTTGGTATTGTTTGTAATGTCAAGCTACAACAAGCTTGTTCGTTTAACAAATAGAGTGGATGAAGGCTTCTCTACAATGGATGTGTATTTGAAGAAACGTTTTGATTTGATTCCTAACTTGGTTGAAACCGTGAAGGGGTATGCGAAACATGAGGCGGATACATTGAGTTCAGTGATTGCCCAAAGAAATATGGCGAAAACATCAAAGGATGTAATGGATAGTGAAAATAAGATCACAAATGCCATTCAGGGAATTTTTGCGGTGGCAGAACAATATCCGGATTTAAAGGCTAACACGAATTTTATGGATCTTCAAAATCAATTGAAGAAGGTAGAGGAGGATATCGCAAATTCTCGTAAATACTATAATGCTTTAGTTCGTGAATATAATGATGTGATTATGAGTGTTCCGACAAATATTGTGGCATCTTTATTTCATTTTGAAAAGAAGACAATGTTTGAAGTGGCCAATGCTTCGGAAAGAGAAAATGTTCAAGTTAAATTTTAAGAAGGTCTTGACCTTCTTATTCGCATTTATTTTATGCTTTGGATGTATCGATGTATATGCAGATGATGGTGGGTATACGATTGATGACTATACAGTAAATGCGATATATCATTCAAACAATACGATTGATGTGAAAGAAGTGATTGATGTTAACTTTTCAAGTAATCGTCATGGTATTTATCGTAATATTCCAGAAACGATGTATATCAATCGTGATGAAAAGTATAAGTTAAAAATTCAGGATATCAACGTATTAAATGATGAGTATGAAGTGGATTCTGATTCAGGAAATCATGTGATTCAAATTGGTAGTGAAGACTATACGATCATTGGCCCTCATACGTATACGTTGACTTATACGATTGTCATTCCAGAAGATTATCATTCCGATTTGGATTTTATCTATTACTCGGTTCTTGGAAACAATTGGGATACAACCATTTCTCATTTTAGTTTTGATATTCAGTTTGAAAAGGCTTTGACAGAAAAAGAAATGTCAAACATTCAAGTTTTTAGTGGAAGTCTAGGAAATCAATCGAATGATTTAAATGTGACTCCCATCATTACTTCTAATTCTATTCGTGGTTCTGCCTATGATATTGGTGCTAAACAAGCCATTACTCTTTTTGGTGAATTAAGACAAGGCTATTTTGTAGGAGCTAAACAAACGACTTCAAAGACACCATTTATCTTTTTGGGCTTGGCCATTCTATTTGGCTTATATAGCTTGATTCGTGCTCTTCTTTTAAAGAAAGCGCATATTACGCCAGTGGTCAATTTCTATCCACCAAAAGATATGGATCCAGCTATGGTTGGAACGATTGTCGATGAATCCGTGGATCAAGAGGATTTAATGGCGTTGATTCCATATTGGGCAAGTAAAGGGTATTTAACCATTTCTGAAACGGAGGATGACTTGGTTCTTACAAAAGTGGAGAATCATGAACCGCCTGTTTTAAAACATCAAAAGAAGATTTATAACGGTTTGTTTAAAACAAAAAACAGTGTGAAATTATCGAAACTATCAAGTAAGTTTGGTAAGGCTATGGATGATGCCAAAGAAGCTTTGAATGACGAATTTAGTGGCGATAAAAAACTTTCTACTATTGATCATGGTTTTGTGGCATGCATTCTAGCCATGATTTGTATGATTGTATGTATCTTATTCAATACTCGATATAGTATTGTAGATAATTTGATTGAAACCATTCTTGCGACATTTAGCTTTGTGCTTATGATGGTTATGAACTATTCTGTAGCAGCAACTGGTGTATTTAATAAGAATAAACTAGGTGCATTAAAGAAAGTATTAAGTGTGGCATTTATCTTAATTCTTGCGTACTTTATATACCGTCAATGCGATTCAATTCTAAGTATTGTTCCATTTGAATTTATGATGGTAGGTATTGTGGTTGTTTCACTACCAATACTTTTGAGTTCTAAATTTAATGTAGTGAGTGACTACTTTAAAAGTGTAGCTCCTGAGCTATTAGGTTTTAAAGACTTTGTTGAAAAAGCAGAAGTACCACAATTGGAAAGATTGTCTATGGAAAATCCTTCATACTATTATGATGTGATTCCATATGCGATGGTCTTTGGACTTTCAGAAATGTGGACAAAGAAGTTTAGTACGATTCCTTTGGCACAACCAGATTGGTATGATTCGTATTATTCAGATCCATATTCTTCTTATTTCTATTATAGAATGCTGACAAGAAGTATGTATGAACCAATCCATCAAAATTTATTGGATTATCAAACAGAACAAATGAAAAGCACAGCCGATAGCATGGGCTCTAGCTTTGGTGGCTTCTCTGGTGGAGGCGCCGGTGGCGGAGGCGGCGGAAGCTGGTAAGAGATGAGTATTAGGGTGATGAGCCCGCTACTGATTCATGAACTTAGGGTGATGAGCCCGCGTAACTTGGTAGGTGTTGTGCACCTACCTTTTTTGCGTTCAATAGTAAACGGGGGACTTCACACGAATGCAAATTTCGTACATATTCATTACTATAGAAAAAACAAACAAATAATCTATATATTTATAATGGTTCTCTTTTACAAGAAATTGTAAGATCCAGTGATGTATTTATCAAACATTATTTTGACAAACATATTTAAGCGGCAGTTGAAATTATGCCATTGAAAAAAGTGTTCATCTTGTACTTACGTCGTACACGTCGTAAGTTTAATGTATATATTTGTGAAAGGATTGATAATTTTTGAATAGGTTGGTATACTACAGGTGAAAGTTGCGACAAATACGACGCAAGTGTGAGGTGAAAAAATGGTTAAGCGAGATTCTTATTTGAAACGATTGATTCACAATATGTGGAATGGAGAGGTGAAGGTTATCACTGGTATTCGTAGATGTGGAAAATCAGTTATGCTTTTTGACCTGTTTTATGAGTATCTTCTTTCTCAGGGTGTACCAGAAGACCATATTCTTAAGTTTGAGTTAGATCAAAGACGATATTACAAATATCGAAACCCGATTACTCTTTGCGAGTATGTAGAAGATGCTATTTGTGATAAAAAAGAAGAAATATTTTATCTTTTTATTGATGAAGTACAATATACTACTAAAGTTATTGATGAAGAAAATGGCGGAATTACAGTTACGATTTATGATATGCTGAATGAACTGAAAGCATACAGAAATCTTGATGTTTATGTAACTGGAAGTAATTCTAAAGGCTTGTCTAATGACATTGCTACGGAATTCAGAGGGCGCTCAACACAGATTCATGTTTATCCGCTATCATTTGAAGAATATTATTCGCATGTTAAAGGGGATGAAAGAAAAGCGTTAGATACCTATATGCTTTATGGTGGAATGCCTAGGTTATTGGCTTTAGAAGATGAAAAAGATAAGAAGGACTATTTGACTTCTCTATTTAGGGAAGTTTACATTAGAGATATTGTGGAACGCAACAAAATTGAACGGGAAGATATTCTTGGCGATATATTGAACTTTTTGGCTTCGCAGATAAGTTCATTGACGAACCCTACGAATATCTCGAATACCTTGACTAGTATGAAAAATGAAAAAATAAGTTCTACCTTGGTTGCGAATTATGTGCAGCATACGATAGATTCTTTTCTGATCAGCATGGCAAAAAGATATGATGTTAAGGGAAAAACTTATTTTCAGTACCCCAATAAGTACTATTATACAGATGTTGGTTTACGTAATGCTCGTTTAAATTATCGTCAATATGATCCAGGGCACATTATGGAGAACATTATATACAATGAACTAATGCGCAGAGGTTATAGTGTAGATGTTGGCGTTGTAACGGATCGAAGCAATGGGAAAAATCTTCAGAAGGAAATAGATTTTGTAGTAAATGATGCGGATCGAAAAATCTATATTCAATCGGCATTTCGGATGGACACAGAACAGAAAACATCTTCTGAATTGGCTTCTTTAATGCTTACGAAGGATTTCTTCAAAAAAATAATTATTCGCATGGATATACCGCATAATTTTTACGATGAAAATGGTATTTTCCATTGCAATTTAATTGATATGCTATTAGGACGAGTAGAGTTATTTTAATAAAGATTGCTCACTGGCGCACCGTGTAGAATTCTACATTGTACGTTGATGAGCTTTTTCTTTGTGTTCAATTGCATTAAAGTCTAAGAGTAGATTGTTGACTGCCTGATTAATTGAGTATGAAAACTAATAATCAAATTAAATGAAAAAAGTCAGAGCACAAGTTTGAATATAAACTTAGTCAAATTATATGTTACGACTTTTATAATATTCGCTATAGAAAGTGAGAAAAAGAGAAGATCAGTGTTGGAGCAGAGAGGAAGAAAAGATTCAGAGCGACGAAGTGGGTCAATGCGAAAGAAAAAACATTTGAGATGTAATTCTGCTTAAAAGATGAAATGGCGAGTAATTATAAGCATAAAAAAATGAGCATCACTATTTGTGACACTCATTTGAATCCGTTTAATTATTGAGCATTCATCTTTTGACGATATAAGTTACGACGATCTAGAGCTGTTAAACCTTTTTTACGGATACGAATCGCATCTGGAGTAACTTCTACTAATTCATCATCGTTGATCCATTCTAATGCTTCTTCTAGGGAGAAGATTTTTGGTGGAGTTAATAACATAGCTTCATCACGACCACTTGAACGGATGGCTGTTAATTTCTTGTTCTTTAATGGGTTCACATCCAAATCGATGTTTTTAGAACTTTGACCAATGATCATACCTTCATAAACTGGTGTTTGTGGAGAAATGAACAATTGACCACGTTCTTGAAGGTTCCATAAAGCGTAAGTCATGGCTTCACCTGTTTCAGTTGAAATCATAGCACCTTCCATACGTTGTGCGATTTCTCCTTTATATGGTTCATAACCACTAATACGACGTACTAATGTACCTTCACCGTGTGTATCATTGATAAATTCTGAACGGAAACCTAATAAACCACGAGTAGGTGCTGTATACACGATCTTCACATATCCATTTTCTTCAGACATATCTTGCATAACACCCTTACGAAGATTTAATTTGTTGATGATTGTACCTGAATATTCTTCTGGAGCTAAACATACAACTTCTTCGATTGGTTCTACTTTGTGTCCATTTTCATCTTTGTGTAGGATAACCTCTGGTTTAGAAACAGCTAGTTCATAGCCTTCACGACGCATATTTTCAATCAATACAGAAATATGTAATTCACCACGACCACTTACTTTGAAGCAATCGGCTGAATCAGTTGGTTCAACCTTTAAACCAACGTTAACTTCTAGTTCTTTTTCAAGTCTTTCTTTTAAGTTACGACTTGTCACGTACTTACCACTCTGTCCTGCAAATGGACTTGAGTTTACATGGAAGTTCATAGATAGAGTTGGTTCTTCAATTTCAATGTGTTCCATTGGTTCAATGTGATCGGCTGTACAGATTGTATCACCAATACTGATATCTGGCATACCAGCGATAACTACGATATCGCCTGAATGTGCTTCTTGAACACTTGTTCTAGACAATCCTTTGTATACGAATAATTTAGATAAGCTTTCTTTGGCATTCAATCCAGATTGGTTACAACGAATGTATTGTTGTCCTTGTTTTAAAACACCTGAATATAAACGTCCAATTCCTAAACGACCAATGTATTCATCGTATGCCAAGGCAGATACTTGCATTTGAAGAGGTTCTTCATCCATATCTGGATATACATCACAATGTTTTAAGATTGTATCGAATAATGGGTCGATGTTGTCGCTTGGTGTTTTAAGGTCGTATTGAACGCGTCCTTCTCTTGCTACACCATAAAGGATAGGGAAGTCTAATTGTTCGTCGTTGGCATTTAAGTCTAAGAACAATTCGTAAACTTCATCGACAACTTCTTCAGCTCTTTGGTCTTTCTTATCAATCTTGTTGATCAATAGAATTGGTTTTAAACCAATTTCCAAAGCTTTTGATAATACGAAACGAGTCTGAGGCATTGGACCTTCACTCGCATCCACTAACAAGATAACTGTATCTACGGTACGGATAATACGTTCAACTTCACTTGAGAAGTCGGCGTGGCCTGGCGTATCTACAATATTAATTTTTACACCGTTATGAATAACGGAACAGTTTTTAGAATAAATCGTAATTCCACGTTCACGTTCTAGATCGTTTGAGTCCATGATACAGTTAACAACTTCTTCGTTGTCACGGAAAACGTCACTCTGTCTTAAAAACGCATCGACTAACGTACTTTTACCGGCATCAACGTGGGCGATAACGGCAATGTTAAGAATTTTTTCTTTATTGGACATACTGTCACTCACTTTCCTGTCAAAAACAGTACAATTATAAAGCAAGAAACCTTAAAACTCAATAAAATGTGCTATAATAAAACAAAAATTTTCTGAAAGGGGTAACACCATGCAAGTGCAATATATAAAAGAGTATTCAAATTGTCTCGATCGTGAAATGGAATATAAAATCTATGGCCAAGGCGGTAAATTATGTCTAGCCATTCCAAGTCAAAATGGACGTTTCTTTGAATGGGAAGATCGTGGTATGATTCATGAAGTATCGAAATGGATCGAATCCAATCAATTAACGATTATTACGTGTGATACTTTGGATTTAGAAACATGGTCCTATCCGAATAATACAAAGGTGCGTATGTTGAAACATGAGTTGTGGTTTGAATATATCCTTTCAGAATTGATTCCTAGTGTACAAGAGAAAATGAATAACTATGATAAATGGATGGTTACAGGGGCAAGTCTAGGGGCAACGCATGCCGCAAATTTAATCTTTCGTTTTCCTAAACAATTCGATACCTTATTAGCCCTATCTGGTATTTATGATACAGAATTATTCTATGGAGATTATCATGATGAAAATACGTACCATAATAATCCATGTGCCTACATGAAAAATATGTCTTTAGATCATCCCTATATGGAATTGTATAAACAATCCAAATTGATCTTTTGTGTAGGACAAGGCAATTGGGAACAAGAGTGTGTTGAATCCTTAAGACAATTTAGCACCATCCTTTATGATCAACACATCGATGCTTGGTGTGATTTCTGGGGTTATGATGTGTATCATGACTGGCCTTGGTGGAAGGTACAACTACAGTATTTCATGGAACAAATTTTTAAGTAAGTATGACAAATATTAAGAATGAATTGATTTCACATAAGGATTTGTATGTGTGGACACAAATTAATTTTACGTTTAATTCCAACAAAATAGAGGGTTCTCATTTATCTAAGAATCAAATAAAACAAATATTTGAAGAGAATGATTTAACAATTCATTCAGATGATGCACTAGAAGCACGAAATCATTTTCGGTTGTTTGATTATATGTTGAAGACAGTAGATGAACCATTATCAAAAGAAATGATGATTCAAATGAATATGATTTTGAAAAGAGGTACGTCTTATGAGGATAATCCGTATAATGTAGGTGGTTTTAAAGTAAGGGAAAATGGGATTGGAATGATAAATCCTTTTAAAACGACAAAACCAGCTGATGTTGAAACGGAATTAGATGCCTTGTTGGAAAAGTTTCAAAATAAAGGGGTTCTATCATTTGAAGATATTGTAGAATTTCATGTTTGTTTTGAAAGAATACATCCGTTTGGAGATGGAAATGGACGTACTGGACGAATGATTATGTTTAAACAATGTCTACAGAATAGTCATATTCCATTTGTGCTATTAGATCGAGATCGTGCATTTTATCTGCGTGGCCTAAAAGAATGGGATTTTGAAAGAAATTATCTGATTGATACTCTTTTAACGCAACAAGATATTTATGCATCTGTTTGCGAACAATTTGATATATTTAAAGATTTCGGTCAAAAAGAGTTGTCAAAAAATAAGATTGTTGACGAAAACGATTGAAATAGATGAAGAAATGTATCAACTTGTAGCGGATGATCAAGTCATTGGCGAAACAGAAAAGAACAATATTTGTGATGCATTAGAGTCAATCAAAAGCCAAAAAGTCAAATTAGATTTTTTAAGGAGTAGCGTGAACTACTCCTTTTGTGTTAGATGACTTTATGTTCTAGCCATTTATTCGATTTAAAACGAGCTAAGAATATAAAGGAGCGAATTGTCCAATCGGCACCCATACCAATCCATACAGCTAAAGGTCCCATGTGAAAAGTATGGACTAAAAAGATGGTAACTACAACTCGACAAATCCACATAGATAAAGTGGATGTGATCATACTGAATTTTACATCGCCAGCCGCTCTTAGGCCATAGCCTGGTAAGAATGAGGGTGTCCAGAATATCATTTTATAAGCGAAGACAATGCGTGTTAGCCAAATGGCTAGTTTAGCACTTTCTGCTTCCATTCCCGCAAGGCTTGTGATTTGTTGGATAAAAAGCATGATTATAGCGCAGAATATAATACATACCATCCAAGCTAGTCTGGTTAATGAAATCGTATAGTGTCTAGCTTGTTCATATTCTTTAGCACCCACACACTTTCCTACGACAGTCATCATACCAAGTCCAATACCGATGCTTGCTTGACATGCAAAGCTTTCAAGCATGGCCACCATAGCTTGGGCGGCAATGGCTGTTGTTCCCATTGTAGATACAGTGGATTGAATCACAAGTTTTCCAAATTGAAACATACCATTTTCAATACCGGTTGGAACACCGATTTTTAATATTTTCGTGATTGTTTCAATTTCTGGTCGGATACTTAAATAGGAATCGACATATAAATCTTGTTTGGGCTGTTTTAAAAGAATCAGGATAATAATTGCACTGATGATTCTAGAAAGGAGTGTGGATAGGGCAGCTCCAGCTACGCCTAAACTTAGGGTAAAGATGAAGAATACATTTCCTATAATGTTTAATATGTTAGAGCCAAACGCAATGGCCATGGGAAGTCTTGAGTTTTGACTCGTTCGAAAGCTTGCGGCACCTGCATTATATAGAGCGATAAAGGGATAGGATAGGGAGGTGATGAAAAGATAGTTTAATGCATTGTCCATCACGTTTTTTTCTACGGATCCAAAGATCAGGCTTAATAGGGGCCTTCTGAATAGGATGCAGGGAATGGTAATAATCAGTGAAATAAGAGTTACGGAAAAGATCAATTGTTTCAAGGCTTGGTTGGCCTTGTCTTTTTGGTTGGATCCTAAGTATTGGGCGCAGATGATGGCGCCTCCAGTTGCCATGGCGGCAAATATATTGATGATCAAAATATTTAATGAATCGACAAGGGAAACGGCGGAAATTGCAGCCGAACCTATGTTGGTGACCATAATGGTGTCGACAGATCCCATTAATGCGGTTAAAACTTGTTCGAACATCAACGGAATTAATAATCTTCGTAATTGTTCTTTGGCGTACATAAACAAAACTCCTAAAAATAAAAAGATATCTTTCGATATCTTAACCTACTAGTACTACATCACGGATGTTTGGCACTTCTTCAAGCAATAATTCTTTGATTCCGCCTGAGAAATCTTCAGAAGCCATCATACATCCTTGACATGCACCTTTAAAAGATACATAGACAACATTGAATTCATCAACTCCTAATAGTTCAATGTCGCCTCCGTCATGTTGAATGTAAGGGCGAATCTTATCTAAACAATCATTAACGGCTTTACTATCTACTACAGTATCCATAAAACAACACTCCTAACTTATAAAAATAGTGGACATAAGATCAATGGGACAGCAAGTCCAACCACAAATCCTCCAATGACTTCGACAAATTTATGTCCAAGTACATTTTTTAACTTTTCCTGATAGATGGGATCATCAAAGTGAAGTCCTGTCATTTCGCGTAAATCTTTGACTAATTGTTGTGTTAGCTCAATATTTTTACCGGAATAGTAGCGTACGTGGCATGCATCGTACATAACAATAAAGGAAAAGATGGTGGTTACGGCAAATATGGCTGAGTCAAATCCTTCCTGAATTCCAATGGAAAGGGAAAGGGCTGTTACAGTTGATGAGTGACTGCTTGGAAAGCCGCCACTTGCGATGACCCAGTGAAAGTCCCATTTGCCAGTTCTATAATAATATACGACCGTTTTTAACACTTGTGCAAGTATATTGCTCAAAAGAGCTGTGACAAGTGGATATAAGGACGATGGTATCATAAATTCACACTCCTAACGAAAAACATTATATCATACAAAGTTAAATCGTGGTATAATCTTCTTTAGGATAGCTATGGAGGGAAATAAAAATGATTCAATTAGATTTAAATCATGCTTTCTTAAAAGAAGATGTAAAGGCTTATCAAGATCAAGTTCGCGCAATTGATGAAGCTTTACAAAATGGTACTTGTAAGGGTAACGACTTTATCGGTTGGCTAAACTGGGCTAACAATTATGATAAAGAAGAATTTAGTCGCATTAAAGAGGTTGCCGCAAAAGTACGTGAAAACACAGAAGTATTCGTTGTATGTGGTATTGGAGGATCTTATTTAGGTGCTCGTGCTGCCATTGAAATGATGAATGGTTTATATGGTGACAACAAGCCTGAAATTATTTATATGGGAAACACTTTCTCATCTACTTATATTTCACAGGTTATGAACCATATTAAAGATAAGGAAGTTACTGTAAATGTTATTTCTAAGTCTGGAACGACAACGGAAACAGCATTGGCTTTCCGTATCTTGAAACAATTTATGGAAGAAAAATATGGTGAAGATGCGAAGAATCGTATTATTGCCACTACAGACAAGGCTAGAGGAACATTGAAGGCTTTAGCCGATAAAGAAGGATATGAAACATTCGTAATTCCGGATGATATTGGTGGACGTTTCTCAGTAATTACTCCAGTTGGATTATTGCCAATCGCAGTAGCTGGAATCGATATCGATGCTTTGATGAAAGGTTTACATGATGGTATGGGTGAATATGGAGATGCAGATCTTGAAAAGAACCCAGCTTACCGCTATGCAGTGGCTCGTCGTATTCTTCAAAACCAAGGGTATGATGTTGAATTGTTAGTAAACTATGAACCTCAAATGCAGATGGTTGCTGAATGGTGGAAACAATTGTTTGGAGAAAGTGAAGGAAAAGATGGAAAGGGTATTTTACCGGATTCAGTATGTTTCTCAACAGACTTACACTCTTTAGGACAATTTGTTCAGGAAGGTAAGAAAGTATTGTTCGAAACAAACTTATATGTTGATACACCAATGATCGATTTAACATTCCCTAATGATGAAGCCAATGAAGATGGAATGAACTACTTGGCTGGTAAGAGTGTGGATTGGGCTAATAAAATGGCTGCCAAAGGAACATTACAGGCTCATGAAGAAACAGGTGGAGTTCCAAATATCTTATTAACTATGCCAGGCATGACTTCTTATGACTTTGGTAATATGTGTATGT
>OCHF01000647.1_pt1 | contig 20893 bp, 27 predicted proteins | sample 1538851 | NCBI WGS metagenome assembly OCHF01 (sample SAMN04571730, study PRJEB22368) | human gut metagenome | biome: human gut; material: stool | host: Homo sapiens | place: Luxembourg | collected 2012-12-07
CCGTAATCGTCACGCCCTTCTTCTAATATTTCCCACATTCCCATAATCATTTCTTGTTTTTAGATGCTTCAACCACTCCGAGCTGTTCCATTAACTTCTGATTCTGTGCAATGAGGTCAGCCATATTTTTGCTCATTTCCTGCATGTTCTTATCCATATTGGACATTTGCCCTTTCAATGCGGATATTTCCTGCTCCTGCTGTTGCTTGGCTGCAAATTCAGGGTTCAGCATGGCAAGCATTTGGTCACATACCCTAAGAAAGTTCTGATGATATTCCACACTTTTTAGGACATCCTCACTTTTCTGTTTCATGGTAAGGACCTCAGTATTCATTTCGTCTCTTGACCCTGTAATCAGCATCCCTGTCTTAATATCATCGGCAATATTGGCATTAGCCGGTATCTCTTGCAAATTGACATTCTGTCCGTTTATATTCACGACAAAATCAATAACCTGTACCGGCTGTGGATAAGGCATGTTGGGAACAGTCTTATATATGGTTTTTATGGGGCTTACATTAACGACCTGCCCACACTCCAAACTTGGATTTGCACCTCTATGAAGAAGATATAATGTACTGTTTACTCGTAAGTTCTGAAACATGATTGTTTGATTTTAAAGGAGTGTGGCTATTTCCATTTTGGAAATCACCACAAAACTCCATGTTAATTATTACTTGCTCCTTAAAGAAGCTGTTTCTGCTGTAGGAGCCGGAGCCGCTGTCGGTCTGTATCCACCATTAACAAGATACAATTCGTTGGTGTACTTGTTATAGTGAATTTCATAGATACCTGTTCCGGCTAAGTTTTCAACAGTCACAGGCTCATTGTTATAAGCCATCAACGGTCTTGTGTCCCCATTAGTCCCTATCAGTATCGGAAGAGTTGCAGTCGTGCCGGCAGGTATAGCCTGACGGAGGCTGATATAGAATCCTCCAACATAATCCCTGTTACGGAATGCGTGGTTAGGAAGTTCCAAAGTAACATTCTCCGTGCCGACGGTCACAGCCACCGTAGGAAGAGTGTTGAAATTTGTTCTTCCGATTGATGGGAATAGGGATGGGAATCCTGTAAAAAAGTTAGGCCACATATCTACCTCCTTTCTTACCGGATTAACCCCAGTAGTTGTTGCAACCACATCCACTACGTCCGTATACAGCGTCACCCATATATGCACCGTAGGCGGCTGCACGGAAACAATCTGTATTAATAGCGGTTAAATTGGGGTATTGAACACTCACAGTATTGGGGAGCTTGCATTTGATTTTATCTACGTCTCCTTGTAATGCCTGCAATCCGGCTGCCAAAGGAGCAATCTGTTGTCCTACCGCACTCAGGATAGTGGCGTTCTGATTACGTTGGGATATTTCGGCTGTTAAAGTAGCCTTTTCCGCAGTAAGAGATGCAATCTTGTCCTGCAATGCCTGATTTTGAATTGCATCAAGTTTGGCAAGGATAGCATTCGTATTTGCAGTAGCCCCGTCACGCAATGACAATGCATTGTTGTTCATTGTATTGGTAAGGGCATTCATTGATTCGCAATTCTGCAAACGTCCTTCATAGCCTTGTCTTTCAATAGCTGTTTGCGTTTTGCAGCAACAATCGGCAAGTTGAGTAAGAATAGACTGGTTGCCTGACTGCATAGCATTAATAATCTGGTTGGTTGACAATCCCACCTGATTACCTACTTGTGTAATGCTATTCTGAACATTGCACAATGCTGTCTGAACCTGTTGGGTAGAGCAGTTGAATGAAGAAGCCAATTGAGAGATAGCATTACCGTTACCCTGAATAGCTTGCATCAACAATTCGCGTCCTGCGTTTCCTGCCAATTCTGCCGGAAGTCCGTTAGCTCCGTTTCCTCCACGTCCACCGAACAAACCGCCACCGTTGCCGTTCCATCCAAAGATACTTGCTATCACAACAAGCCAGATAATGCTCCACCATCCGTCCTGTCCTCCAAAGCCGTTGCCGTTATTCATCAAGGCAAGCAGGTTAGGGTCTATCCCCTTGTTCCCAAACATTCCGGGAAGCATGGCGGTAATGTCAAGCTTGCTACCGCCTGAACCTCCATTGCCTCCGTCTGAATTAAAAACATAAGTTCTTTCCATAAGTATTTGTATTTTGTATCCCGGTCAAAATTGACCGTATGCAAAAGTACATATGTTGTAACTTATGTAAAATCAGTTGTTTCCCAATGATTTCTTTATATTATCCCAATATATTCTCAACATTTTCCCGCTTTCCATCCTCTCATAGAAATTTGATATCATGTAGTTAACAGCACGTTTGGTTTTGTGGATATGAACAGCTATTTGTGAAGGGTACATGCCGCTTTCAGACAGGAGAGACACAAGAAGATACCGGGCATCCACTGTTTCCATGTTTTTATCAGAGGATAATATTTGGTCTACAGGCACTTCGGTTTCTTTTGAAACAATATTAATTATTTTGGCAAAGATTTCTGATTTGCACATAGTTTTTTCTAATTTTTATGCTTATCTTTGCCTCGCCACATAAAACATGAGATTTTGATGAACAAAGCATAAGATATTTATGTTGAAGATATTAGCCCCCAACATCAGGTATCTTATGCTTTATCATGTTTTTATGTGGCAATATTAATATGATGATATGTTGGGGGCTTTTTTTTAATTCTTAGCCCCCGAAAGAACTGCTTTTGTTATTTTGAGTAATCGCTACGCTTCTACTCGTAGCGTTGTGAGGATAATCCTCGGTATAGTGTCCTATTTCATTTTGAACCTCCCTTCTTTTTTATATTATAATTTTGCAATTATACAAATAAATTACCACACCAACAAATTATAACTAATTCCAATTCCTACATAACTCCCCGCCGGATAACTATATCCTGCCTGAATCCCTAATCCCCATTTTTTTGATGGACATTTCGGTATGCGCACAATATCATTAGTAACCGTGACAGTCTTAGGATATACCTTCAAACTGTCCAAGTTCGGGTTATAACCACTGACATAAGCCGTATAGTTACTGTCCCGGTATATCTTCTGCTCGACAGGGAGCACCGTATCACCTACATGGATAGTATCGCCCGTGTGCCAGCAAATCAAAGGAGTAGGAAGGTAGTAGGGGACCGTATCCCTTCTTATCACAAGGCTTGAGCTGAATACCGTATCCGTTCTTGCCTCTATAACTGCTTCGGGGGATGGCTTTGCGAACCATCCTAAACCGAAAGCGAGTACAATCAGTAATATGTAAGGAAGCCATTTCATTTCAATTTGCTTTTAGTCTGCAACATTAACATACAACCCTACCAAGCTGCTTAAGTCATGGGTCAATGCCTGACCGCTGTCCCTTGTGCAGATATACAATACGTCATTCTGAGTATAGTACTTGTCCTTGAATATCTCCATAGGAGGTGTGTAGGGTATCGGGTCATCCTTGGTGCCTGATGCGGTCTCTACAACCACTTCGTAGAGTGCTGCCGTAGCCATGCCGGGATATTGGCTCTCCAAAACCATAGGGATATCTTGCCGGACCTTATACAGGTGTTCCTTGTAATTAACCTTCATCCCCTTGGATAAGGATTCGTCTATATATTCCGCCCAATCGGGGTACAGCGATTTAACTTTTAAAGATTCGCTGTCTGTCAGGCTCAATGTCTGTATCTGTTTTTTGGCGGATTCCACCATGTTTTGTGCGGATGCAGCCAATATGTAATCAGCACTATAAGGTTGCGGTTCGTGATTCCATTCTTCCGATTCCATGATTTGTACAAATTCGGGGTCATCCATTCTGTAGGTGGGGAAGGAGTCCCTCGGGAAGAGGTTAACGAATTCCTCATGCAGCACTACTTTGGTGCCGTCTGCGTTGCTTCGCATTGTCGGCAGAGCCAACAATCCATGTTGGGTCAGCCATTCTATCGTAACGATTGTATATCTCATTGTCCAATTATATTAGTTATTACATAATCAATTAATTCTTGCTCTGTGAATCCGTCTGCCTCTGTTGGTATGGAGTTGAAGGCTATGGAGTTGTAGAAGGCGCATTTTATTCTTAAACCACCTCCCCTTATTCTAAAGAAATTAGGAGGTAATGAGTTGGTTTCATTTACTTCTGAATTTACTATCGTTATAATTTGTTTCTCGTTTTGAAGCTCATTGGAAGTTCGACTTTCATTCAATACGCCGTTAATATAAGTTTTTCCTTTAGTATTATAGGCATTATAAGCAACCTTATTACTTTCAGTAATTACTGAAAAAAGATGCCAACCTGATGTAGCTCTTTGATCGTATAAAGCGGCATTGAGCATCATCGGATTAACCGTCATAAACAACATCTTCACTCCACTACTCAGATTCTCTACCAATCCGTAATCGCCTATAGAATCCGTAGCAAGGCTATAATCTTCGGTAACACCGCTTTGTTCTGAAAACAAGAAATTAAACAGCTTCATTCTCCTTCCTTTACCCGACAAGTCCTGCAAGTAAGCAGACTCTTTCAATGTTTCGTTGGTCGCACCTTGCTTCTTTACGTCATAATAAAAGACAACGTGCTCCCTTATCCATTGAGGGATAGGGGAAGGCTTGGAATCACCGCCACCCGAACGGATTTCGCCAATGTGATTCAGTGCGATTGTATTCAACCGCACCGAATTTAATCCTATTGTGTTAACCTTCATAATCACTCCAAAATTAATGCCTTGACAGGCTTAACATTGCACTGAATCTTGATATGCTGCTCACCCAATACACCTTCGATGTTCTTCTGCCAAACCGTTCCAACACCGTAATCGACCTCAAACGCCACCCAACTCTCACCGTCCAAACTCTGATACAATACCACCTTGGACGGATGTGTATCGAATACCAATTGCAAACCAAATGTAGACGCAGCAGGCTGAAACTTATACTCCTGATTGGAGCCGGATGCTGCAAAATTGCCGGTTATATCCTTTAATGCCATAATTGTAGATTTAATTGTTAAACGATTTCAATTGTAATACTTTCGCCTCTTCTCTGTGCATCCTCAATCAGCACATTGAGCTTATCGGAGGTATATCGGGATTCGGTCAATCGCCCGACTTCCGTATTCTTTCCGACAAGTATGCAGCCGGCAGAGTCATCGGCAGTATTCCCCGGATGTATCAAGATGCCCTCAAAGGCAGGGACGTTAAGCAATCGTGGCAGGTTCCTGCCAAACTTGGGAGACCAATTATATACCACCTTATACTCTCCGTAAGGGATGGCGGTTTTGCCATATACCTTCTTTTCATTGCTCAAATCGCGGACGGTGTCTTCCAGTGTGTTGCAGAAAAACTTTCCGTCTACGAACAGTCTGCCCACCGTATAAGCGGGTTTCTTCCATAATCTTTCTACTCTTAATTTCATTTCTTTTCCTCCTTAATTACTTCTTTAATATCTTCTTTGTCGACCTTTAATGTCTTGCCGAAAATCAGCCTGAACGCTTCGACAATATTCAGCTCGATTCCCTTCGGCTTAAGTATGTTGCTGATAATCGAGCACATTTCCAAAAAACACACCATCAGGCAGGAATACATATCAATGTCGTAACGGCTACCCGATGCCTTGTTTATCATCACCACCATGAAAACAAAGCTGAAGTATGTAACCATCTTGCCCATGGTTCGCCTTACCGCCCGACTGAACCGGACCTGTTCGCCCATTATGATACTCTTTCTCAGCCCGCAGGCTAAATCACATATAATCACGGCAGCAGACACTATCAGCCACGGAATCATGTGTTCTATGCTTTCCTGAACGAATGCGGTAGCTATTCCTGCCAATCCTCCGGCTACGCTCTTATCGATGCCATCTCTAACTATTGCACTAATCATTTGTCGGATTAATTTTTAATGTTATATTTGCAAAACCTTGTTAACCGGACGAGAAAGCTGATCTTTATTCCCTGCCAGCCTGAGAAGGTATGCAGGGAGTTTTTACAAGTTTAGTCTACAATTGCAAAATCTTTATCAGAAATACAAAACCATCCAGTATAGTAATTTGAATCACCTTTTTTCAGGTTTCCTATTTTACCATTTCCATATACATAGTGATAAGTTTTAGTATTTCCTGCACCATAACTCATTTGGAAAGCTTTAACACCGTTCGCTCTATTCCCAGTCATAGCACCTTGATCATACATCTTGCAGTACAAAGTGTTTCCATCGTTTTTTTTAGCATAAACTAAATAAGGTATTTGTGTAATTTCTTTTTTATCATAATCTATGCTTGTATTTGTTTCAATAATTCCATTATCAGTCAAATAGCCAATAATAGGATTAAACACAGCAGTTTGAAGCCCATAATGTAAATTTATGGTAATATCTTCTAGTGCTTTAAATTTGGCAAATACATATATTTTATCTCCTTGCATTTGATAAGTATCTTGATAATTAAGAACTTCTCTTGCCGTATTTGTTTGTTTGTCAAAAGTGTTGCTTGAGCATATATTAACAGAAGAAATTGCTGTTATACTATTACAAAAAACTTCTTCTCCCACAGATAATTCCTTGTTATCAGCATAAAAAATGTATCCTAAATTTTTTGCGGATGGATAATTACTATCTGTATCGGGATTAATTAAAGCATGAAATCCTCCTACAAAGTCTTGACCGCTATCTCCTACTGCATTGCTTACAGATTTTATTTTCCATGGCCCTATAGTCTCACTCATTTCTGTAAATGACGTATCTTGTGGAAATTTTGATAATGTTCTGTTTTGATTGGAAAGTAATCTCCATCCACGAATACCAAACATTCCATTAGGGCCATTCAACCCAAGACATACCATTATATCATGCGTAGTATTATACTTTCTTATAACCTGTAACAGATTAAAAGTTCTATTAACATTGTTGTCAGTATATTCTTTTCCGACAACCTTATCTGTATATTCAATAACTCTTGCTCTAAAAGTACCGGAGGGGAGGAGGGTTTCTAATAAATTTATTTTTTCTTTATTTAATTCGGGAATAAATTTTTTCAGTCCTTCATACAGATATTTGGGATTACTATTTCTTGAAACCACAAAAATATAATTGGCTTCTAAAGGAATATCTTCCTTCTTTATTACAACATCGAAAGGTACAACTCCAGAGCCGGCATTCATATTAATAAATTTAATTATACTATCTTTTTCTTTATTAGTATTTGTTGCAAAACCATAGCTCGGAATACCAGAACCATATTCTTCACCTATAATTTTATAATCTAAAGACTTGTCTAATGGGTAATAAAAAGTTGTATAAGAGTTATTTTCGAGCCACTCTTCATGGAGAATATACCCAGCATAGGATATAGATTCTGTCATTTTAGTAAAATCAGCTTCAAATAACATATCGCTTATGTAGGTATCTGATACCCTAAAAAGATCTTTTTCATAATTCTTTCTTTTTGTTACAAAAATAAATTTTGCATCCTTAGGATGATCATCTTTATTCAATCTAAATGTTATAGGTTCTTGCGTTGGAGAATTCATTGGGAATTTTAGTAATATATCTTCTACAGAAGAACTCATTGTTCTAGAATACCCATACGTTATCAATGCTGTACCATAATCTATGCCTTTTAGAATATAATTACAATCTTCTAATGGATAAAACTCTGTCGTATATTGTCCGGTTAGAAATTTATTATCCATTGTAAAATATCCATCAAGAGATTTTTTTGAACTTAGTTTTGTCTCTTTAGAAACTATTAAACTTGAATTTAATGGCTTAATTAATTCAATTGATTTTGTTATTTCTTGTATTTTATTTACACCTGAAGATTCAGTATATAACTCCGGTTCTTTTCCTCCAGTATTTATACGACTTGTTGTAAAAAGATAATATTCCGAATCATTAGAGATAAAACTATATAGAACGTTTTTAGGATCCATAGAATTAACCTTCATTATAGGCTTAATCATTTTAAAACTAGAATCTGAAATACCAATAGAGTAGTAGCCACTTCCATATTCTTGAATAGAAGCAACTCCTTTTTTAAATGATTTAAGAGAATATAATTTTGTTTTATAATGATTATTGCCGCTAAATTCTCCATTTAGGAGAAATATTCCAACTTTACTGAATTCTTCTTGAACAGCAACTCCCCAGTGAGGGGAATCCAGCCCATTATAATTTTCTAATTTGGAAAGTTCTTCCGTAAGTTTTTTACGACTAGTCGGATGTACCACCGCATCAGTGGTTGTAGCAGGATAAATAGTCTGCCCGCCTTTGGTAAGTTTATGAATTTTAGCCATATAATTCTTATTTTAATTTTGTAAATCTATTCTTATCGGTTTCCGATTAAAGGGAACCACTCAATACATCTTCGTATTCCTTATCGGAAATTGGAGAAGAAGAAAGCATCTCATTCTGCACATCCTTTACCACGGAGTCCTTTAATTCGGTACGCTGCTCCTCTGTCATGGATTCCCATGTCATCGGGTCTCCCTTATCGCCTTTCTGGTAGTTTGGATAAACGTCAATTGTACCTGTACTGTCATCAGACTTGCCATTGACAAGAACGATGCCTGTAAACTCCATGGATACAAGGTTACAGATACCATCAGCAAAATCAGCATCAGTAAGGTAATACTCGCGTCTGACCGTCAGGTTGCCCGGACGCATGCCATGATTATCAAACACAACCAGCAGGCTGCCATCATCCAGCCTGCGACAGTTCTTGTAGTCGTGTCCGTCAAAAGAGACAACAACTGGTTTCGACAATGCTGTCTGATAAGTAAACCGGAAAGGAGTTTTCAGGTCTCCATTCAGGTTTTTCTCTATGATTTTAAAATCGGACTGATAATTTATTCTCATAACTATAATATTGATGTCACATCGTCAATTTCCTCGGCTGTTAAGTATCCCGACAGGTCTATACTTCCACCTCCTCCTGTCGTACCTGTGGCACTCCATGTGCCTTTTGTTTTGCATTGATAGATTGGTCCCGGTATGGTATCACCTACTACAGCCCAATCACCTACAACCGGGGATGGTATAGCAGCCTTCAACTCCTCGATAGTAGGATACAGCCCCTTGCTGCGGGTGCTGCTTAATTTTATTTTTTCGACTTCAGTGGAAGTCTTGCTAAAATTACTGTTGATGCGGTCGGCAGCATCAGACCAGGTACCTGTTTTAATGACTGTATTGAGTTCCATATTATTTCTTTACTTTTAAAATCCCATTAGTTATAATACCTTCCACCGTCTCATAATCCACATAGACTTGTCCGGTACTGACATCATCCTTACCCGGCCAATGACTGCAACTTATATCCGCCACATACTTAGACACGTTTACCCCATTATATACCGATTTCATCCCGACCAATAATGTCTCACCCTTAGAGCCGTAGAACGAGACGTTGTTGGGATTTAACATGATATCCGTTTTTTCAACATGATTTTGTATTCTGATACGCTCCGGATATACAGTAGTTTCGAGTGCCAGTTGATCATTGACATACTTCCGCAAGATGAGATCGCCATATTCCCATTCGTCCGATGATTTGTCAAATCTTAAAATCAAAGTGGCGTGTCCTTCTGCCGTGTACATTTCCAGCGTATTCTTTTCCGGGTCAATGACAATTCGCTTCCCATCTACAGAGGTCTCAACCCTTCCACGGAAAAAGCCTCCTAATGCATAGACATATCCTTTTAAAAATACATCACCGCCATGCGTGGCAACAAAATTTGCCATATTCGCCCACTCCGCATCAGTAGGCTGGTAATTGGGGTCGTTACGGAACTTCATTACGGTCATAATAGCCTGTTCAAGTTTGCCACCCGCCCAAAATGCCACATCGTCATCGTCATTATAGATACCTGAAATACCTGCGGTTACTTTTTGAAGCTTTCCGTTCTTGTAGTTCCCAAGCTGTATCATGTTAGCCAAAATCAAACCACCAAGAATGTCTACAGAACCATCTTTGATTGCATCCTGTATGTATTGCAGGTATTTGAATCTGTCTGCCGATTTATCGGTATCCAATCGTGATGGACACCAATCGGTCGGAATGGTACCTCTTTCCAGCTTAATATCGCACACTGATGCTTTGCCGGAAATAAAAAAAACGCCTAATGACCGACAGGTGAATTTATACACATATTTCTTATATGTATCGTCAAGAGACTCTGTAGAATTATAATCCCCATATCCGACAGTAAGAGATGTACCCTTGGCTCTTAAACTTATCACATACTGCTCCTCCAACATAAGGTTAACCTCTTGCGACAAGTAACCGATATCTGCTCTGTAACCGGACACGGCTTCACTGTCTTCTACGATATTCGCATCCCCTTCCCAGTACTTTATTTTTGGCGAATAAACTTCTGTGTCTGCCTGCATTTGTGTTGATTCTGATATATCAATGCTATCATAATCACCCGTAAACCCTGAATTTAATAAGAGATTTTCATTACCTATCTGCACGGCATTATATATCTCATCGGGAAGGTCGGTCAGATTGGCGGAACCAGTGGAGCCTTCTTGAATGTGAAGCTTCCCTTTCAATTCCACGCCTTCACCTTGGGTGAACTTAACAAAGCTGTTACCATCACGGTCCCCAATATACGCATCACCGTACACATGGAAAAACGCCTTGTTGTTAGTTTTGTCTACGCCATACTCAACATACTCCTTGTTCAAGTAGGAGTAGGAGTCTATACCGTGATACAGAGTAACACTCGGGCTGAACACATCGGTAGAAGAGAAAACAATGGCATTCTGTGCGTCAATATTGCTTTCATCCGTCACGTCCTTGTTGTCAATGCCTTTCCATTTGATTCGTGCACCAAGGTGGGCTACAGTATCACCCTTTGCCGGGATGTCACTGCCTGTGTCGCAATCCGCCATGCTGAGGTCAATATAGTGCAATTTGTATATGCCGACATTGATAGGCTCTTTGCTTGCCCCTACACATAAACGCCAATAATAATGGTTCGCTACCTGTTGGTATTCTCCCGGTTTTTGTATGTTGAAGTTTTTGCTCTGTACCTGGAAACCTGCACGGAAGCGGTTCTCCACTTCCACACCGTCCTGTTCGGCAAGGAAGAAACATCTGTACACGCCTTCGGGGACGCCATTGTCTACCGTTTCTTTATCCATCAATTGGAGTTCACTGCCATCTGCAAGCAATATAGGATTCCCGTCTGCCATTGAAAGTATGGGCGTTTGTTCAATGGTGCCCTTGGTCCAAACATCAATAAGCGTAACAGCACCACCCGGAGTTAGAACTATCTTTCCACCTACAGAATTTACATTTTGTATCTCCAATGATTCGAAATAGGCTTTCATGCGGACTTTCAGTTTATCAACCTCCGCATAGGTTTGACCTGTTTCCTTATCAACCATTATGATACCACCTGTACTACCACTGACAAATTTCCCTATTTCAAAAGCTTTGTCAGAGGATAACTTGTGCGGGGTACGGTCATCTTTATCTTTTCGCAAGAAGAAATTACTTCCAAAGGCTTTTATCAGGCTCTTAATTTGTTCTGAATTATATCCACCATTACCTTGACCGCCGTTTACTATTGAATCAATCTGGTTCTGAATTTTTTCTAATGTGCCTACAATTTTTTCTTCTTTGAGACTAATTTCATATTTTGGAATCATATCATCACCTTCTTTTATAGAAAGAGAATCAATGATTATACTCCCACTTATTCCCAAATCATCATCCTCAAACAACATCAAATCACCTTCTTTTATGGTATCATGAATGCTTGTCTGATTATTGGCAACAGCATCATCGTGTTGCCTTGCCATGTAAATATTATCTACCTTGGGGATGTATGAATAACGAATATAGTCATTTTTTGCTAACCATTTTTTTGCAGATGAAAGTAATCGTTGGGAATGTGCTTTTATATAGACATCAGGCATTGATATATCTAATAATACAAACTTGTCACCTGATTTTATATTATAATTTTTATATGGGAAGAACAGTTTTATTCCATCATCATATACACGAGTGCATGTAAGGATATATTTATTACCATGTTTCTCACATTTAGTTATTTCAAAATCACGTCCTCCACACATTCCGTCTTTCATTGACAAGGTAGCAGTTTCTCCCAAAAGGTAGTTGTTGATATCAAAACCTATATCCTTCAATGTGACAGTAAAACTCCCTTTTTCTATTTCCCCTTTATTATCTGCTTGACCATCATCGGTTAGCTGTTCGGCTGAGTACACTTCGTCAAGATTCCCATTATCTCCTGGGTCTATTGAAACAGTTATTCCTGCATCTTCGAGTTGCTGTGCTGTCATTCCCTCTATTGAAGGAAATATTTCTTCCAAACCTTCCTGGCTTCCATCAAAAAAAATAGTACCTTCTCTTATACCAAGTTCTTCTATGTTATCGCTGTCGATATAAGGGTCTAATGTTGTTTCGGGGAATCCAGGTAACATAAGGTTGTCTACTGCCATATTATTTGGCAGATAATTGCCGACAGAGGAACCGGATAATTTATTGTAATATCTGTCAGGCATATTTCGTGTGCTTCCATATGCTCTTAGACGAGTAACAATCTTTTGGTCAGCTTCGGCATTGCGTTCTATCTCATACAATCCTTTGCCTTTTCCATATTTAAAAATATTGTCTACTGCTATCCCAGCAGTGCCTATAGTGATTTCTCTTCCTCTTATTATGAAATTAGCTTCAAATTCAGAGTTTGTTAATGCAAGTGCATCCCATACATTTATAGTATCTACACTTATATTAATGTTTTTCTTGTTAACATATTCAGGATGAACGGTTACTGTCCATTTTTTATCTCCGGTATATATACGATCAAGGTTTACTTGAATACGTTCAGCAAGATTTGATATAGATGATGCGAAAAAACTGAATTTTGGGAGTGATGTAAAATGTATATTGTTGTCTCTGGGAACATAATCAAGGAAATCACATCTCGTAAGTTCATCACTTAAAGAGTTGAATTTTACATTGTCATAAGTGAATGCATCTCCTGTAGAATTTTTACTTGCTTTCTTTAAAATAGTAGGGTCATAGTTTATTTCAAAACGTTCTCCACGATAGATAAGATAGTCACCTATTGCAAGCTCTATGGGAGATTCGCTTTTTATAGTACAAACAACAGAACATTCACCCATAAATTCACCATTATATTCCAACTGATGAATTTCACATTTTGCTATCTGTCCTGTTTTATCATATATCGTCCAACTCATAACACTTTTTCTGTAAGTCCCGTTATTGTTTCACCAATGCCCTTTACCGGAGTTACTCTTGATAAAGGGTTGTCAACTTTCATAGTAAGCTCAAATTCCATAATATCATCAAGATTGCCTTTTGTAAGTGTAGGCTTTCCTATTTTAAAAAGTCTGCAAGTCCGACCTATTCCGTCATGTGGAACAAACAGCTTTGTTTTTACTCCGTTGCCATCTTTCCCTGTCAAATAATCTAACAGAAAGTCCATTTTGTCCCATGCTGTATTTGGTTTCCCTTTATAAGCTATCCTTATAGTTATATTGTATGGTTTTAAAGGAAGGGTAGGAGGAATATAAGCGTCTTCTCCGTTTTCATCCGGCCAATCCCTTGAAGGGAGATCCTTGATTTCCATATCCGGTAAAGATATATCCGTGCAAACCATTCCGAAATCGGTAAGGCTGTCTTTCAAAGGGGAACTTTCCTTCACTTTCTGCATTAATATGGAATAAGGTTTGTTCATCGTACTATTGTTATATATAATTATTTTATAGAGTATCCGCTAAGATCTATCTGTATTCCGTCAGTTCCTTTGCCGTATTTATCTTTCCACTCCTTGGCTTTGCGCTCCACATCGTAAGCATCAGCTTTGTCAAACTTGTTTTTTTTGTTTCTTTTGCCCTTATGGTTGTATACTGTTATAGGGCAATCAGCTGCCATAAGTTCTATCTGTGCAGCGGTGTACCCCCAATAATATCCCCACATCGGGATATTCCACAGTCCCCATAGCAGTTTCAAGGGCTCTGTGAGGCATCCATGTTTTTCTCCGATGAACCATGCTGCCCCCCAGTCTGTCCGCGAAGGATACGTCTTGCTTCCTCCCTCGTCTTCATCATCTCGGTATCCCTCATCTCTGTCAGATATATGGTAGACATGAAGTAGCTCTCCACATCCTCTTTTTTTTTACATGTTTCCAATAATGGCAGATATTCTGCATCGGTGTATTGCTTCACATAGAAAAACCATCTCCAAAGAAACCAATAAAGAAAAAATATCGAGAAATAGCCGTTAAGCAGAAGAGCTGCCACACATTTGGCATTCACTTTTCGCTCGTCCTTCTCGTTTAAGATGATGTCTGTCACCTTGCTTTTGGCTCCGTTTCTTATATAACCTATCTTCCATTTGGATTTCCCAAGAATGACAATATCCTTCTTATTGCGTTTTACCGCATTAAGTTCTCTCTCATCAGCTTCTGTAGGCTCTGATATTATCTTTCGTTTTGTCATGATTATATATTCGTTAATGAACAGAAGTGGATATGCATTATTCCACCTCTGTTTTCTAAAAAAATCTCATTAACCACCTATTGTTTTCCATAAAATCATAATGTCAGCACCTTCACTGTTCTCTAAAGGACTGACGGCAACATTGAAATAAGCCGGATTGTCACCATCAGCAGCAACAAGGCTGGCATACATTTCCACATTAGGTAAGGCGATAATAGTCTGTCTGTCTTCGCTGAACATTAATAAAGAGCCTGCAACCTTTTTTGGAGCAAGAGAGTATGCGGCTCCTGCGTATGTTACACCGTCAACAAGAATACCTTCTGTACTTGTGATATCTGTTCCTACCTTGTTCATCAACAAAGAATTTACAGGCCCTGCAATACTTGCCACTTGGAATGAGATATCGCTATCTCCTTTTGTTGCCTTGCTTACCCATGTACTTCCTGTAGTAAGTTTGATTTCTGTAACGTCTGCATCTCCGGTATTAAAACTTACTCCTTCTTCAAGTACTGGTAATTCCATATCGGCAGTAAATGATTTGTTTAAGTCTGCTACCTTTATTTCAGAACTTTTGAAATAAATTTCCTTTACGTCATTGAAAAGTGTTTTCAAATCGGTCAGTTTGGTTGTTACGGTTAGTCCTGCCATAATTTTGTCGTTTTTATTGTTTTACTTTGTGTTTGTTAATATGAATAGCTGTCGGTTGTGTTTACCAACAACTTTGCTTGTATGTTCCATACGGTGAAACCTAATCCATCATCTCCTTTAAGGACTATCTTCGGATTCGTTACCGAATATCTCTCAGAAACAATTGGGAATTTCTCAAGAACGGCATTAAGTATTTGTTCTAACTCCCTAGTCGGAGATATTCCGCTGCTACGGTTCCTCACAAATATCTCTATACGCATTGTAGTTTTCTGCCATGCATTCTGATCATCAATAGCTATCGGCAGAGATACCACTATCATATTATCCGTTTGTTTGGATAAAGCGGATGGCCTGTGTTCTGGGAATACCCTTTCTGCCACATCTGAAAGCCTTTTACACATGTCTTTCAATATTTCACTGATATAGTGGTTGGTTATATGCGCCATCAGGATATCGGTTTTAGATTGTCTAACAATATACTTTTAAGCCCTTGGTATGTTTCGGTTAGAACATTAAGTTTGCGTGTGTTTTCCAAATAAACTGAATATTCTGTTCCGGTGGTCATTACTATGGCATATCCTTTTTTAGGGATTCCCTTATAACTTTGTAGAAAATTTAATGAGGTTTGCTGACCATATAAATTATCTACATCAACTGCTCCACTTACACTCCTTGCCTTTCCTTCATAAGGGCGTGTCAAATAGATGGTTTTACCCTTCTGTATTTTTAACCTTATTGGTTTCCTTAGCCTATCTCCGGAAGATATTACGAATGCAAGTTTACCGTCAATATAGAAGCCACAGGAGTAAGAGGTTTGAGTGTTCCCGGTAAAGCCGTCGAATTGTCTTTTTCTCTCTGCATCATCTATCAGTTGGTAGCATATTCTTGCCATTTTGTCTATAAAATAAGCACTTTTTATGGCTTTGAACATTCGTACACCCTCATCAAACCCTTCTATCTTCCCCATATATTTAGTTTTTAGACATATTGAAATAAACTGTGGTTCCCATTTCAGTAGGGTAGGCATCAGTCACTGTCAGCTTTTTGTAAGTTCCCGTATAGTCGGTCACATCCAATATACATCCTGTACAAACGCCCTTTATTAGCCCAGGTATATCAACCGCATAATCCCCTTTCAATACATTGTCTGTTTTGAATGTACGCAGGTTGCTACTTCCATATTTATTGCATTTGCCTTCGTACAACACAGTTTCTACGCCATCATCCCATGATGTTTCATCGGATATCTTGTATACTCTGCATGTATGTGGGAATCGTGGGTTGCTTACTTTCGCCATAACTTCATACCATAGGTTTTCATCCGTATCGTCCCTTTTATAGCATTCTCTCCATATTTTTTGTAGATATCGTTAGCCATAGCTCGAAGATTGCGCTTATCGAAAGCGGAACTTTGTGTACCTCCTTCTTTGTGTTTCCATACACCGTTTGCATCTTCAATGCTGCCGGTTACACTTGGGGTGCTTGCACACCACATATATAAGTCGGCTTTGCATAATTCTTTCGTTCGTTTATCTATATCCCTTATATCAAGATTGGGGACAAGTTCACGATCTATCAGAATTGAGTTAATAGCATTATCGCTTACATCGAATCCGACACAACCACGGAGATAAGACTCTATGGTCGTGTTGAGTTCTGTAATATTTTGAGAAGCATTAGTCATTATTTCCCTTTAATTTCTAGATAATACATCCACCGTACCTTATTTGGAACTACTAGCCCTGTTACTTCGGATTTGATTACTTGGGTCATTGTCTCGTCATCAAACAGTTGACGAATCAAAGTGCGTCCACCGTCATACAAAGCTGTTCTCGCTCCCGGAGTTTCCATATAGATAGGCTTACCGCATTGGACATCACCAATAGCACCATTTGGAATATAAACCATAACTCCTTCGTTAAAACTCTGTAAGTTAACATATTCCATCTTTTTGGCGGTCTTGTTGAATTTTTCAACAGCAGATATAGCATCGATTACTACAATAGGAGCTCCAACTCTCGCCTCAATGAATGCTTTAAGGGTTTCATCGTCAATCAAAGAACCTAATGCCTTTTTATTAGCATCATCTGTAACATCTGGGCGTGTATAGGTTACATATAAATTACGGAAATATGGGAGCATCATCAAATCATCCCATGTAGTTTTACTAACTTCCCAATGTCCGGCAGGAGCAAAATCTTTTTGTTCGCTGTTACGTTTCACATCACGCATTACTTTTATAGGGTCAATGGCATTAGTGTCAAATTTTTGAGTGACTGTTCCATGAGAACTATCTTTAGAATACCAATGACTTTTTTGAATATTCTTAGAAGGAACACCAAAATCTATTTCTGTGGCAATGCCTAATGGATTATTGGTGGCGTTGATTACCAGCTTCCCCTTGTTGGATACAACTTGATGACGTTGGTAGGCAATAGTATTATAATTACCACCAATCAAATCGTCAATGCCGTTAAATAATAATTCCATAATGGTATCCTCAATTTCCGGCGTAGTATCCCCAATGGCATTGGCGAGCATCATCTTCTCTCGGAGGATTTTGCGGCTCATTACAACTTCATGCTTAAATGTAGGTAAACCACCCATTTTCAAGCTGAGACCATCAGTTGATTTGGTTGCACCGTCACTGTCAATATCCACATAAGTTGCCATAGTGTATGGGCGGATAGTTGCCTCAATCTGCTCATACGTAGGATTGATTGGAATATTAGGATTCAAAGGGAAACCCATCTGTGAGAACGTTCTGTCTGCATTGTATTTTTCGGCAAACATATCGTTGATGTATTTAGTCAACGCACTACCTTGTTTATCGCTTACGTATCCCATTGAAGCAAGTCCTTTTGCTACAATGTCGTAGAATTGTTTGTCTCTTGTGTACATTATATCCTCCTTTCTTTAGGCTTCTCTTACAAATTCAATCATTGGGAGATTAGACTCCATGGCTGTAGGAATACTTGCTCCTACTACTCTGTCTGCATAAATTCTTCCTGCTCTCACTACGGCACAAGTAGCTAAAGTGCAACCTTCGGGAATGCAAACATCTTCAAAAATCAATCCGTTTACAGTGTTTGTAATATCGGTCCATTTGGAAGCATCGAAAGATTCAGGAGATTCAATTTTTGTTTTGTTCTTATATATTTTACCTCCATTCTCTACGATATCACCTACTTCATAAGTTTTTTGTTCATACGCCGGTCCAGCCAGCACCACTACCGTTTTACCTGCTCCCATAAATTGTACCGGTGTACCTGCACCAATAACTGTACCTGCCGGGTATTTGGTGTGATTTATCATGCCACCTCCCTGATACAGTTCTCTTACTCTGCTCCACACAGGAAAATGGCCTCCGAACTCTGCACTTCCTTGTGCTATGGTATTAAAAGTACCTTTTTGTAAGTTCATACTTGTTTTGTTTTAATTTGTGTTTGCGTTAATACTCTCTCAGTCTTGCTGCTCGTTTTTTGGTAATTTCCCTTGGCTTTGCATACGGGCTTTGAACGCTTCTCGTTTCACTTTGGCAGCTTCTTTATCTGCTGTTCCTCCATTACCGCCACTGCCTTCCCCTCCGTAAGGAGACGCTCCGTTACCAAAATACGACTTCAGTTTTTCCTCATAAACATTCTTAACAGCATTCATGAATGCAGTATCATCCATGCCTTCTTTCAATTCTGTCATTTGAACAGCGTCATTCCATAAGGCAGTGTTCTGTACTTTCAGTTCCTTTGCTTTCCCTTTAACAGCACTACGTATTTGATCCATGGAACGTTTCTGTTGTTCTCCTTTCAATTGAGCTTTGAGTTCTTCAACGCTTTTTTTCAATTCGTCCAACGCCCCATCTTGTTGTTGAGATGATTGTTGAGTTTGCGGCTTGTAATTTTTAACAAATTCGCTTTGTTCATGCCGCATTTGCCCACCCATGGATTTTAGGATTTTCACATGTGTGTTTACGTAATCATCTGTCACAATTGTATCGTCCGTAATACCGGGAAGAATCGCTTCAAGATATGTGTCAAGCGTTCTTACAGATAATCCGGTGTCTCCGTACATCTGTGTGTTAGCATCGGGTTCTCCGATACTTGGCTTAAATTTGGATAAAAGGGTCTCTTTGTCCATAATGTTCGTGTCTTATTTTGTGTTTATGTTGAAAAAAAATAGAGCCATATCAAAGTGGGGTTTCCACCTCGATACAGCTCTGTCGGCTTTATATCTTAATCTATTATGTCGTTGCGGAAGGTGGAATCGAACCACCGACCTCTTGGTTATGAGCCAAATGAGCTACCAACTGCTCTATTCCGCGATATTATTTTATTCTCCGTTCCCTGTTGCATTGATGTCAATATAGTGTTTGCATCTCCTACATTTTACCCGAAGCATAACAATTCCTTTAAGGTAACGTATTTCTCCTATCTTTTGACCACATACAGGGCAAGTTGCCATGATTCCCTTAATTTCTGTCTCATCAAAATTTATTTCTGTATGAATCTTTATCATAGGCTTTCTTTTCTGCAAAGATAAATGTTATAATCTGATTTGCAAATAAAAATAGGATATATTTTCTTTGTTTTAGTGGAATATATAATTAAATCTTATTATATTTGCAAAAAAGATAGGGTATGATTTGGGTATACAGAAGTAATGCACTATATTTGTAGTGCTAACAGTTCGGCAAACTTTATTGCTTCGCAGAGCAGCGGTTAATTGCTCAATGGTTATTGGGCATTTTTTATGCTCGATACTTAAAGATATTAGGCGGTTTCCTATACGTAGTCATTGTTTTGTTCTTCGGAGCAAAGTATGTTGGACTGTTAGCAGCGTAGATGGAGACCGCTTTTTTGTTTCCTATAATGACTTAAATGCTAACAGTCATGGATAATAATTTAATCTTATCAAAGGAGAGTAGCGAAAGCGAAATCAAGAGTTATTTTAATGCAGTTCTTGAATTGTCGAAATCAGACAATGAGTTCCCAGTCAATCTTGATGAAGTGTGGATGCTGATTTATTCCGAAAAAGGGAAAGCGGTAAGAGCATTGAAAGAAAACTTTATTGAAGGTGTTGATTATAACACCTTTGCCCAAAATGGCAAAACTGAAACAGGAGGTTACAAGGTAATCGAATACCATCTTTCCGTTTCCTGCATGGAGTTCTTTATCGCTCGTAAGGTTCGTCAAGTTTTTGAGGTGTACAGACAAGTGTTCCACAAAGTAGCAAAGCATGAACTTTCCCGAAAAGAACTTGCCTTAATGGTGATTCAAGCCGAAGAAGAGAAAGAACGCTTGGCTTTGGAGAATGAAAAGCAGCAGAAACAAATAGAGAAACTCCAGCCCAAAGCGGATTTTGCCGATGCAGCTTTCAAAGCAGAGGGAAAGGTAGATATAGGTCAAGCCGCCAAAATACTCGGACTGTCGTTCGGACGCAACACGCTTTTCAAGAAGTTAAGGGAAATGGGAATATTCTTTGCAAACAGGAACGAACCGAAGCAAAAGTACATTGATGCAGGATACTTTGAAATGACACTACTGCCCCCAATACACCGTGACAATCATCCCGATATAATTTGTCAGAAGGTGTTGTGCAACCCAAAAGGATTAGCGTTTATTAATTTTATGTTTGGCGGTAATCCTCCCGAAAACAAACTATCACCTATAGTGTAATTTGAACCATACAAATTTTATTTTCCCCCACCTCGTTTATGAGGTGGGAAGACCTTTTACATGCTAAATTTACTAGAAATGGAAATATCATTATATCATAATCAGAAAATCACGATAA
>OCHF01000671.1_pt1 | contig 20210 bp, 20 predicted proteins | sample 1538851 | NCBI WGS metagenome assembly OCHF01 (sample SAMN04571730, study PRJEB22368) | human gut metagenome | biome: human gut; material: stool | host: Homo sapiens | place: Luxembourg | collected 2012-12-07
CCCGCAGATCACCTGGACATCGCCATCCAGAAGATCCTTCACTGTACCTGCCTCTGCTGTTGTCTGACACTCGTGCAGTGTAACCATATTGGGTTTACTGACAACCGCTGCCAGTATTGCCAGCGCAACAATGATCACTGCGACAATGCTGATCAATAACGCTTTCTGCTTTGTATTAAACTTTTTCCACCATTCTGTAATCTTATTTAATATATTTTGCACCTGTTCCGGCATGTTATCTGACTCCATTCATTAAATTTGCATATTCATGATTTCTTTATATGCATCCAGCATTTTATCCCTTACCGCTGTTGTATACTGAAGTGCTGTAAGTGCTTTCTTTGCCGCAATCTGCATATCATGCGGATTATCTGCCTTTCCAAGGGCAAATTCTATCTGGGCCGCTTCTGCATCATTCTGTAAATCGCTCGTTTCTGACAATACATTCATCGCCGAATCAAGCACCGACTGAAAGCTGTCATCCGAAGTATTTACAAGTCTGTTCTGTTCCGCCACCTTTTCAATATAATCTGATGTGATCCCTGTTAATGAAGTAATATCCATTTACCGTCATTCCTTTCCTTACTTACTGATATTCAGTGCAGCCTGCACCATACTTTTCGTCGCGTCAAATGCTGTTGTATTTGCTTCATATGCTCTTGTTGCATCAATCAGGTTTGTCATTTCAGTTACCGTATTCACATTCGGGTATGTAACATATCCATTTTCGTCTGCATCCGGATGAGACGGATCATAAACCATACGCATCTCTGTCTCATCATCCTCTTTTACAGATGTCACCTTCACGCCATTTCCAACCGCTCTCGCTCTTGCAGTCTCATAATACTGTGAAAAAGGTGTTTCTGTCTTTTCTGCAAATGTAACGATCTTTCTCCGATATGGTGTACCGTCCTCGTTGTATTTATATTTGCAATATTCTGTGCGATCGTGTCCATACGAAAGCGTTCTGCTGTCATTCCACTTGCGCTGATATCAAATGCCTGAAATAATCCCATATACTTTCCATCCTTTGTTCCATTTTCAATCTTTTATCCGTGGCAGTCAAATGTTCGTAAAAGTATGTATTCTATTACTTTAGAACCGTCTGCATTCTCGAAAAATTATTTGTTATCGCCGTTGTCAAAAGCTGATATCTCAGTGATTCAGAAGCCAGCTCCGCATTTTCTGTGTTTTCATCCACATTATTGCGGTCAAGTCGATAAGAATAATTTGCCGCATCTGTATAAGATGTCGTTGTAAGTTTCCCCAGATCCTGATTCAGCTCCCTCACCTTTTTATCAAGGCTGCTGTATTTTGTCTTGCCAAGTGCTTTCTGCAATACGGACTCAAAGTCAACATCCTGTCTCTTGTATCCAGGTGTGTCTATATTTGCAATATTATTGGTTATCACATTCTCACGCATCCAGCTTGCATCAGCCGCTTTATCAAGTATATTTGTATAGTCAAATACATTTGTCGTAAACATACTGTTGCTCCTTTCATGCACTATTTTCTATATTATTCTATTTTATTATAAAATATCTCAAAAAAAAAACAAGAGTTTTTTATTTTTTTCGTGGTTTTTTCCCGTATCTTGTATTATTTTATGATTTGGTGTACTACAATTTGTCCTTATCTTTCATATTTTTCTCTTTTTCGACATTTTCCGCGTTTTTGCGCACATCTTCTTCAGATGAAACACCAGCGTTTCCGCAAAAACATCCCCGAAAATGAAAATTTCTCAAGAAGATTTTTATCTTATCATTCGATTTTTCAAATTTAGGGATGCGAAACAGCAGGTTTCATACAACGAATGGCATTCATCTGTATTCTTTCCACTTTCAGGTGTACGACTCAAAAAGGAATCCGCTATGTTTAACAAATAACATAACAAATTCCTTTTTGTTTTAACTATTCTTATGATTCTCTTTCTTTATTTTGTCCAGTTCATCAAACACAACATCATTTAATACTTTGATGTATGTTCCTTTCATTCCCGAAGATCTTGATTCGATCACACCTGCACTTTCAAATTTCCGTAGTGCATTTACGATTACAGATCTTGTAATCCCAACACGGTCTGCAATCTTGCTCGCAACAAGGATCCCTTCCTTGCCATCCATCTCATCAAAAATATGTGTGATTGCCTCTAATTCTGAAAAAGACAATGTACTGATCGCAGATTTTACAATCTGTACTTTTCTTGTCTCTTCTGCATTTTCTTCATTTACAGAACGCATCATTTCAAGTCCGACCACCGTTGTTCCATATTCACTCAGTATAATGTCATCTATATCATACTGACGGTTCTCGCGATATACAAATAATGTTCCCAGTCGTTCTCCCGCAATATCAATCGGTGTGATGATTGCTGTATATTTTTTTACATCATCCACAAATCCAAGTGTTTCAAGATTCACATTTTCTTTTGTGGACAGGATTCCAAGCAAACGTTCATTTAAAAGCGGGTCGATAAAACCTCCTACCTCGTCCACAATCAATTCGTTGATCTCTTCCACACCCTGAAGTACTCCTGTTCCAAGTACTTTTCCTTTTTTACTGATGACCAGGATATTTGATTCCAGTATTTCTTTTAATACATCACATATATCATTAAATACCACTTTGGAAGAATTATTATTGTGAAGCAATTTATTGATTTTTCTTGTTTTATCTAACAACTGAACACTCATAATACGTGCCTCCTGACTACATATATGTCTTTCATGATATCTTATATTTTATCACGTTAATTCTGAAAATTCAATATTCTAATATATTTTCCATAAAATTATTTCATTATTCGGAATCTTTTTCAACATTTTTACGATCTGTCACATAACCGCATTGTTCATCTGCACATACAATTTTGTTTCCTTTAATCACCATATAACCGCCACATTTTGGACATTTCTCTGCAACAGGCCTTGACCAGCTCATAAAATCGCATTCCGGATTATCCTCACACCCGAAATATTTTCTGCCTTTTTTCGTTTTGCGGAGTACAACCTCCTTGCCGCATTTCGGACATGTAACCCCGATTTTTTCAAGATAAGGTTTTGTATTCCGGCATTCCGGAAATCCCGGGCACGCAAGGAATTTACCATGCGGCCCATATTTTACTACCATGTTCCTGCCACAGACATCACAGATAACATCTGTCACTTCATCTTCTATTTTTACTTTTTCCAGATCTTTCTGTGCCGCTTTTACCGCCTCATCCAGATCCGGATAGAAATTACGCACCACTGTTTTCCAGTTTACATTGCCTTCCTCAACTCCATCCAGCAGCGATTCCATATTTGCAGTAAAATGTTCATCTACAATACTTGGAAATGATTCTTTCATAATCTGATTTACCACTTCTCCAAGTTCTGTCACATATAAATTTTTCGCTTCCTTGACAATATAACGTCTGCCGAGCAGTGTTGTGATGGTAGGAGAATAGGTACTAGGACGTCCAATTCCCAGTTCCTCCAATGTTTTTACCAGAGATGCCTCTGTATAATGTGCCGGCGGCTGTGTAAAATGCTGTTTTTCATCAAACTCTTTTAAATTAAGCACTGTATTCTCATCAATAGAACCTACCAGAACATTATTCTCTGCTTTTTCATCGTCATCACTTGTATACACCGACATAAATCCGTCAAATGCTATTTTCGATGCAGACACTGTAAACCGGTATTCTCCTGCTCCGATCTTTACGTTCGTTGTCTCGTAAACCGCCTGCGCCATTCTGCTTGCCGTAAAACGTTTCCAGATCAACTGGTAAAGGCGGAACTGATCACGCGACAATGACTCTTTTACCATGACCGGAGTACGGTTAATATCAGATGGGCGGATTGCCTCATGTGCATCCTGTATTTTGGCACCATTCTTTTTCGTCGTTTTTTCGCCTGCGATATAGTTTTCACCATAATTTCCGGCAATATATTCCCGCGCCTGTGCATCTGCCTCTTCCGAAATACGAACAGAATCCGTTCTTAAGTAAGTGATAAGACCAACTGTTCCCTGTCCTTTGACATCAACACCTTCGTATAACTGCTGTGCAATCCGCATAGTCTTTGAAATCGGGAAATTAAGTGCCTTAGATGCTTCCTGCTGCAGCGTACTGGTTGTAAATGGCAATGGGGCCTTTTTCACACGTTCTCCTTTTTTTACTTCTAAAACATGAAACTCCTCTTTCTGCATCTCTGCCATGATGCGGTCTGCCTGCTCTTTACTGGAAATCGTAAGTTTTCCGTTCTCATCTCCATAAAATTTTGCGAGCAGTGTCTTTCTCTCTCCTTTTACAGATAATTCTGCATCCAGTGTCCAGTATTCTTCCGGGATAAATGCGTTAATTTCATCCTCACGGTCACAGATAATGCGAAGTGCAACAGACTGGACACGCCCGGCGCTAAGTCCTCTTTTTACTTTTGCCCACAGTAACGGACTGATCTCATATCCTACCAGACGATCCAGGATTCTTCTGGTCTGCTGTGCATCCACAAGATTCATATCAATCTTACGGGGTTCTTTTAAGGATGCTTTCACTGCATTCTGTGTAATCTCATTAAAAGTGATTCTCTGTGCATTTTTATCGTCTAATTTCAGTGCCTGGCTCAGATGCCATGAAATCGCCTCTCCCTCGCGGTCGGGGTCAGTTGCAAGATAAACTTTATCTGCTTTTTTTGCTTCCTTGCGCAGCTTTGCTAAAATATCTCCCTTTCCGCGAATCGTAATATATTTTGGTTCAAAATCATTCTCTATATCAATTCCCATCTGGCTTTTCGGCAGATCTCTCACATGTCCGTTTGATGCTACTACCTCATAATTTTTTCCCAGAAATTTTTTTATTGTCTTTACCTTTGCGGGCGACTCCACAATAACAAGATACTTTGCCATGCATCCATCTCCTTTTATTTCTGACAATAGACCAGTCCGCCATGCGCACAATCCCTATTGCGTCTGACAACAATCCTGTTCTTCTTATACGGATTGTCATATCTAACAATTTCTTTTAGATTTTTCTGATATAATAATTTTTAACCGTCTCGGTAATAAAACCTTTTTGCAGAAGTCTGGCAAGAATGTCCATCATTTCCGGCACTGATATACCAGTCTTCTCTAAAAGCTCCCCGACGTTTTTCGGTCGTAAACTTAGACAACTATACACCAGTCGCTCATCTTTTTCAAGTAATAAATTTTTCAAATTATCTTCTCCGGTATTTATCTCCCCCTGTAATTCGAGTTCTTTTAAAAATTCATCTACGTCAGAAATGATCCCGGCGCCCTGTCTTATCAGATTGTTACACCCCTCACTCAAAGCATCATACATACGCCCCGGCACCGCATAAATATCCTTTCCCTGTTCTAACGCATAATCCGCTGTAATAAGCGATCCGCTTTTTATTTTTGCCTCAACGATCACTACCACATCAGCAAGACCTGCAATGATCCTGTTTCTTGCCGGGAAAAGTGGCGCAGACGGATTTGTACCCGGTGGATATTCTGAAATGATCGCACCGTTTTTTTCAAGTATCTCCTGATATATTCTGCTGTTTGACTTCGGATAACAGATATCTACCCCGCAGCCTAACACTGCGCATGTATATCCGTTTTTACGCAGTGCACCTGTATGTCCACTGCCATCAACCCCTGCTGCCATGCCACTTATAACCCACGCGCCAGATGCAGCAAGCCTTCCTGCGATCTTCTCTGCCACTGATCTGCCATAAGCGGAACAGCGGCGTGCCCCCACGATCGCCACTGTCTTATTATTCCACTCCTGTGGAATAGTCCCTTTTACATACAGACTGTACGGTGCATCCGGAATCGCGGTGAGACGTTGTGGAAATAGCTGTTCTTCTCTGGACAAAAAGAAAATTCCTCTTTCCGCCATGCTTTCGTACTCTGTATCATAATCTCTTTTTTTACTCTCCATAATCCCTGCAGCATGCTTTTCTTCCACCCCTGGTATCAGAAGAAGCTGTTTTTCTGTCAGTCCATAAACTTCCCGCGCACTTCCCGCTGCTCCGATCAGTCTGTTTCTGGTGCGTATTCCAATTCCCGGTATATTAGAAAGCCAGTATGCATAATTGATCAATCCATCCCCTCCCAGAATTTTTTATCAATATTTCTGTAGCAAATCGCCTCGTTTAAATGGCTCATTTTTATCTGTTCGCTTTCATCCATATCCGCCAGTGTACGCGCCACACGCAGTATCTTATGGTACGTGCGGGCAGTCAGATTCAATTTGTCATACATTTGTTCCATGTAAATTTCCTGTTTTTTGTCAAGTTTACAATATTCAAAAATCCGCGAAGACGGGATATGACTGTTAAAGCAAAAATTTTCTCCCCGATACCGCATTTTTTGTATTTCCTGCGTGCGCACAACACGTGCTCGGATTTCTTCGGATTTTTCACTTTTTCCGGTATTGTAAAGATCCCGAAATCTGACCTGTGGAACTTCCACACAAATGTCGATCCGGTCCAAAAGCGGTCTGCTGACCTTCCGCAGATACCGGCCAATCGCAGCCGATGTACAGGTACATCTTTGCATGTCCGGATAATACCCGCATTTGCAGGGATTCATTGCCGCCACAAGCATAAAATCAGCCGGATATTCATAACTTGCATTCAGCCTTGCTATACAGATTTTTTTCTCCTCCATCGGCTGTCTTAATATCTCTAAAGTTTCCCGCTGAAATTCTGTCAGTTCGTCTAAAAACAGGATTCCTTTATGCGCCAGTGAAATTTCTCCCGGTTTTGGCACCGCACCACCTCCTGCAAGCCCCTGCGGTGTGATCGTGTGATGCGGCGCGCGAAAAGGTCTTTCCTGCATCAGTCCCCTTTTGTGCTCTAAAAGTCCGCAGACACTGTATATCTTAGAAAGTTCCATGCGTTCTTTTGTATTTAACGAAGGTAAAATTCCAGGGATCCGCTCTGCGATCATTGTTTTTCCTGCTCCCGGAGGACCGACAAAAAGCAGGTTATGCATTCCCGAAACAGCCGTTTCGCAGGCACGTTTTACAAGCACCTGACCGCTCACATCCGCAAAGTCCAATATCCTCCCTGTCTGCATTTCTTCTATATTATATGGAGTATCAAAATATTCTCCATTTCCGTTTAAGATATTCACAGCATCCGCAAGATTTTTTACGGCAAATACCTGCATGTCCGATACCAATGCCGCCTCTCCTGCATTTTCCCATGGAATCATGCATTTTTTCATCCCTCTCTCTCTTGCCTCTGCCACCATTGGCAAAATTCCATTTACCGGTTGTACTTTTCCATTCAGTCCAACCTCTCCCGCTACAAAATATTCCCTGACCATTTCCTGTCTGATATACCCGAATGCGGTAAGGACTGCCACCGCAACCGGAAGGTCAAACCCGGAACCGGATTTTCTGATATTCGCAGGCGTAAAATTGATCGTAATATGCTTTGGAGGCAGGGCAAAGCCGCAGTTTTTCAATGCTGTACGCACTCTCTCTTTGGCTTCCTGCACTTCCGAAGCAAGAAATCCTACCATTTCAAACACAGGCAGACCATCACTCACATCTGCTTCCACAGAAATCGGTACACTCTGGATCCCGTGTATGATTGCCGTTGATACAATACTATACAACGTACTCCTCCTTTTTATTCATTTTTCCTCTGATTTATCTGATGATCACAGCAGAAATGCTGCAACTGATCTGCACCAGCATATGCCAGTCGGTGCATCTGACAACTGAGCAGTCTGTGCTCAGTTTCCTAGACTTTATACAAATCCGAACATAAGGCGGCGACATCCGCCGTCGCCTAAGTATAACACATTCATAGTAGCAAGTACAACCTTATTCGCAAAAACTTTTTTTTAATTTATCCAGCGCCTTTTTTTCAATACGCGAAACGTAAGAACGTGAAATTCCAACCGCGGAAGCAATTTCCCTCTGCGTCATCGCCTTATTTCCAAATAATCCGTACCGGTGTACAACAATATACAGTTCCCGTTCCTGCAGCACTTTTGGAACCAGTCCAAGCAGCTTTTCAATCTGTCTTGTACGTTCCATCATCTCCACAACATCCGGCTCCTCACTCTCTACAATATCAAGCAGATGGATCTGGTTTCCCTCTTTATCCATACCGATCGGTTCATATAATGATACTTCACGCGACACTTTCTTTTTTGCACGAAAATACATCAGAAGTTCATTATCGATACACCTGGCTGCATAAGTTGCCAGCCTGCTCCCGTAATCTTCCTTGTAGGTTGCGATCGCTTTCATCAGTCCTATCGTTCCGATCGAGATCAGATCCTCCATATCTTCTTCTGAGTTCTGATATTTTTTCGCAACATGTGCAACCAGCCGCATATTGTGAAGTGTCAGTTCATTTCTTGCTTCAAGGCTACCTTTTTTTAATTTTTTCAGGCATTCGTTTTCCTGCTCTGGTGTAAGTGGGGATAAGAATGTTTTCAAAACGCACCTTAAAAGCTTTATTAATACATTCTATGTTTTGACCAGGGTGTGCGTGCTTTTCCCCATTTATTTTTCCTAAGTTTTATTATATAATGTCCGTATGATTCGACAATTCACATACCGGATAGAACCGGAATACGACTCCTTTACCATTCGGGAATACCTTTCATTAAAAGGCTATCCCAATGCAGTATTTGTACAACTGAAAAAAACACCCGAAAGTGTTCTGCTTAATGGCATATGGGCTTATATGCGCACAAAGTTATCCGCCGGAGATGAACTTTTTATCCGCTTGGAAGAAAGCACTTCCTCCGCGCACATTTTACCGGTCTCCATGCCGCTTTCGATCTGTTATGAGGACGAGGATATCCTCGCCGTAAACAAGCCGGCTCAAATGCCCGTTCACCCTTCTCTGAATCATTACGATCATACGCTTGCAAATGCCGTATGCGGCTATTACAATGACCAGGAGATTCCATATACTTTCCGCTGCGTCAACCGCCTTGACCGTGACACGACCGGACTCACTCTGATCGCAAAGCACATGTTAAGTTCCGCTATTTTAAGTACCGCGGCAGCCAGACGTGAAATATCGAGAGAATACATTGCCATTGCCTCCGGAAAAACACCCGAATCCGGAACGATTGATGCTCCGATCGGACGTGTTGCCGGATCGACAATCGAACGGCAGATTGACTTTGAAAACGGAGAACGCGCCATCACGCATTACAGACGTCTTGCTTATCATGACGGATTGTCCCTGTTATCGCTGCATTTAGAGACCGGACGTACCCATCAGATCCGTGTTCACTTAAAATCAATTGGGCATCCGCTGATCGGGGATTTTCTTTACAATCCGACGGACACAACAATAAAGCGGCAGGCACTTCACTCCTACCGCTTAACGTTTTCGCATCCCATCACAGGAGAATCTTTTGTTCTCACTGCTCCTCTTCCAGATGATATGCACTGCCTTTTTCCAGATTTTTCCTGAGATTTATGAGGTATTCTTTTTCATAGGGAACTTTTCCCTTTAATACCTCATATTTGAGGAAATGATTCACTTCATCTTCCCCTTTTACCGCCAGCATCACCAGTAATAATTCCAGCATGGCTTTTGTGTCTTCATTTAAAATATAATATTTTCTGCCCTTCAGATAATACTGGAGCGGACTGTCCAGTTTGAATTTATCACGCTGATAATTCTTTGATGCAGAAACGCGGTCCACATACATCTCCGCTACATACTTAATCGGCATCTTCATGCCACAGATCCCGCGATGTGTTTTTTGTCCATCTCTTCCATCACCGACTCCATAATCAATCCAGTACTCCATATGATGTTTATTTCGTCCTTTATGGTGAAGCCATGCCGCAGAATACCCTTTATCTTCACGTTCTGCGTTATTCGGACTCATTGTCCCCTGATAATATTTGCATCCCACCAGAAATTCTGTCGGTGTATACTTCGACATGTCATGCAGCAGTCCCTGCTTATAAAGTCCGATCTTAAAACAGCCTGCCCGGACCAGATTTTTGTGATGCAGGATCGTGCATAAATGTTTCCATGCCTTTATCATGTTCTTTTACCCTCTTTACTACTTTTATATTCCAATTACAATATTGATCGACTGACCCTCGATTGCTAAAAGATGCTGATCCTCGAGGATTTCTTTTTCCGGCAGGAACGAATTTTCCGCTGCCGTAGTCATCAAAAGATACCATTTCTTGTTCTGCGGGAGTTTCGGCAGCGCAAGATGCGACAGACCGCTATGAAAATTATAGCCGATATAGATATAATCATCCGGTGTCTGATCTGTCTTCTTTTCATATTCGCCGCAATACAGAATCCCCGCCGCCTGTCTGTCAGCCGGTATCGAAGAGATCCATGCGCTCTCCCCATGATAGGAAAGATCTGGGAAACCTTTCCTGCCGTAATCATTTAATTCCATCGGATGTTCTGATGCGATGATCGGATGCTCCCTGCGGAAATCTGCCAGATTTTTTATAAATTCAGCCAGCCATGTTTCCTTCTTTTGTTTCTTCCAGTTCAGCCAGCCGGTCTTATTGTCCTGACAGTAGGCATTGTTATTACCCTGCTGTGAGTTTAAGAACTCATCGCCCCCTAAAACCAATGGAACACCCTGTGCCAGAAACTCCATTGCCAACGCATTTCTAACCTGTTTTTTCCGCAGATTATCAATGTATCTTTTTCTGGTATTTCCCTCCACGCCACAGTTACTGCTGTAATTGAAACTGTTTCCATCACAGTTATCTTCCCCGTTCTCCAGATTGTGTTTTTCACAGTAGGAAAACAGATCCCACAATGTAAATCCATTATTATTAGTAATGTAATTGACAAACCCTTCCACGCTGTTTTGCTTTCTCTGCTGGCAGAAAAACTCGTTAAGGTTTCCTTCCATATGGTTCAGCATTTTTCTCGCCGGGTACAGGTATTCATCACTATATACATATAAATGATGATATTTTTTTGCATTTTCCAAAAGGATCGGATCAAAATGTGTATAAAACAGCTTTGTCCGGCTGAGCAGAAGGTCCTGTGCCGCCGCCGTAACAGGCAGTGAATCCCCCTGAAGATGAAATCCATCCACATGATACTCACGAACCCAGAACCGAAGTGCATCTAAAATCACATTCTGGTTCATCCCCGGCGCAAAATAAAATTCCATCACACATTCCATGCCGTTCTCATGCAGTGTATGTACCAGTTCCCGAAACTCAGACGCTGCATCTGCACTGCTGCTGTAGGATGCCTTCGGTGCAAAATAATTGCCGGGAACATACCCCCAGTAATTAATCTTTTCCACCGGCTGTACACTTTCCGGTTTGATCAGATCTTCTCCGTGACTTTCCCACTTAAGGTAATCCGGCAGTACCGTTTTCTTTGGGATCACCTGTTCCTCAAACTCGTAGGCAGGCATCAGCTCTATGGTCGTAATGCCAAGTTTTTTCAGATATGGGATTTTATCTGTAATCGCTCGGAATGTCCCCCGTTCTTTTCTCGGACAGGATGTATCCTCCATGGAAAATCCCCGCACATGCAGTTTATACATAACCATCTGCTGCCGTTTAATCTCCGGCTGTCTGTCGTTTTTCCAGTCAAATGCCTGCGGATATGCACCACCACAGATAAAATAATCCTTCTCACTGCGGGTTTTGTCATTCCATTTTTCCCTGCCGATAATACGGGTTGCATAGGTATCCGTAATGATTTTTCCGTTTATCTCATAATTGTATCTTAAATTTTTCCATAACTTACCGGTTACGGCCACAGAACGCACGGATCCCCGGCAATATTCCTCCGGTACTAAAATTTTGCAGACAGGTTCTGCTTTTTTCCCATAAAAAAGAATGCTGCAGTTCTCTTCTTTTTCCCCTTCGAACGTAAAAATCACTGCATCATCCTTTTTCTGTACTCCTAACTTTTCGTAATTGCCTTCTCTGATCGTGTAATCCATGCTGTCTGCCACCTTTTCTATCGTACCCCAGTATCTTTTTCTAATAAAAATAGTATACCTTTTTTTTCACATTTTGTATAGAAAAATATGTTCAATCACATCCGATTATGTTATGATGTCATTGTCTTTATTAGGACCACTATAAAAAAGAGAGGTATCGGCATGAGCGATTTCAACCAGAACAATGACGATGAAGATATCGTTGTAACCCTTGATCTTGACGACGGAAGTCAGGTAGAATGCGAAATTCTTACCATTTTTACAATTGGCGAACGCGATTACATCGCACTTCTTCCATTGGATGAAAATGGCGAGGAAAACGAGGAAGGCGAAGTATTTATTTATCGTTATTCTGAAGACAGCGAAGGCAATCCTTCCCTTGATAACATTGAGGACGATGAAGAATACGAAGCTGTATCCGACCGTTTTGACGAACTTTTAGACGAGGCAGCCTTCGAGGAGATGGATGATTAATCCTTCTTCTTTTCCGGTGGCTGCGCTTCTTTGATAAAACGGGAAATTTCTGCATCTTTATGGTTCAGTTGTCTGACTGAAAAAAGATGCAGATTTTTTTTTGCTCTCGTCATTCCTACATAAAACATCCTTCGCTCTTCTTCCACTTCCGGTTCCAGCACTGCTTTTTTGTATGGCATGACACCCTCATTGACGTCAATGATATAGACATTTTCATATTCCAGACCTTTTGCACTATGTAATGTTGCTAACGCAACACTGTTCGGGTTCTGATTCTGCACGCGGTAAAATTCCTGCAGCTCTTTTGTGTAATTTTCAATGTGGTCAAACCACGCATCATAAGTCTTATATTCCCTCGCTGCATCCAGGAGCTCATCCAAAACATCAAACAGATCATCCGCTTTGATACGTCTGTAATCCGCATATTCTGTACAAAACTCATCATATCCGATTGCCTTCCGGATGTAATTGATCGCCGCATACGGACTTAATCTCTCTAACATACGGATATCGCCCTCTAATTTTTCGATGCGCTTTGCCACCCACGGCTGTTCCTCATAGTACCACTCCCACACATCAAATGCCACGGTCTCCTCGTCTAGCGATTCCCGGCTGATATAGCGTTTCGGACGGTTCATGATCTGCAGGAAATCCCTGCGTTCCCTGCTTCCCATCGCAATCCTTATGTATGCAAAAATATCTTTTGCGATCCAGTGCTCGTATAAGTTCGGCACGGTATCTCTCGTTCGGAATGGAATATTATACTCCATCAGCTGTTCCATCAGAAGTCGCGGCTGTGTATTGGTGCGGAAAAGCACTGCAAATTCTTCATATTTTGCGCCTTTCTCCACCGCCTCCTGAATATCCCAGATGATTCTTGCATTTTCTTTGCGCTGGCTTTCAAACAACTGCCATTCAACCGGGATATCCCCCTGATCCGCCGCCTCTATTTTTTTCTGAAAGCGTTCCTTATTGTGGCCGATGAGATATCCGGCACTTGTCACAATGTTTTTTACGGAACGGTAATTCACATCTAAAAGAACCGTCTCCGCCTCCGGATAATCATCTTTAAAATGTAACATGATCTCCGGCTTCGCGCCCCGGAAACGGTAGATCGACTGGTCATCATCCCCCACGATAAACAGATTTTTCCGCTCACCCGCTAACATTTTTATAATGTCATACTGGATCCGGTTGATGTCCTGAAACTCATCGATCAAAATATAGCGGTATTTATTCTGCCATGCGGCAAGGATATCGGCACGCTGTTCAAAAAGTTCCTTCGTGTATACTAACATGTCATCAAAATCAATCAGTCTGTTTTTGTACAAAAATTCATGATATTGGCGATAAACCTTTCGGAACACGGTCTCCGCACAGTTTTTCGAATAATAGTTGGCGATTTCTATCCCGGAATTTTTGACCAGACTGATCTCCCCTAACAGAGATGTGATAAACTCCGTCTCATCCTCATAGGTCAGATGTTCTTTCGCTATGATCTCACGCATACACTGGTAGCGCTGTTCCTCCCTGGCAATATTGTCTGCGCTGTAATTATATGCATGTTTTAAAATGGCAAAATAAACTGCATGAAATGTGCCAAATGTCACCGGACATGACCGGTTCATTTTCCGCTGAAATCTTCGCTTCATCTCCGTTGCCGCAGCTTTTGTAAACGTAATGACAAGGATCTGTGCCGGATCTATCCCACACACTTCGATCAGATATTTTGTACGTTCTGTGATTACAAGGGTTTTTCCGGAACCCGGTCCGGCAAGAACGAGCATCGGTCCGTTTTTGTGATGGATTGCCCGTGTCTGTGATGCGTTAAAGCTCATAGATTACCTCAATTCATAGATTTGAAACGGCAGGGAAATTGAAAATCTCCCTGCCTGATAAAAAACTCTTACTGCTCTAATAATTCAATACCTTTTTTGATGCGGGCAATGGACTCTTCTTTTCCAAGTACCTCCATCAGCTCTGTCGCTCCGCCCGGTGTCATCTGTTTGCCGGAAACAGCCGTACGGATCGGCCACATAACATAACCGTTCTTCACGCCGGTCTCTTCCACATATTTTAACAATGTGGCATATAATGCATCATTGCTGTAATCTTCCTGTGCCTCTAACAGAGGAAGTACATCTTTTAATACTTTTAAGGAAGTTTCCGCATTTGTCTTCATCTTCTTGTGTGTATACATTGCTACATCATATTCCGGAAGTGCCTCAAAGAAATCAATATGCTCTTTGATATCCGGGAATACTTCGATTCTGGTTTTTACCATTGCTGCAATCTTCTTTAAATCAAGATCCTTTGTGATCACCTCGCGGATATATGGCTCTGCTTTTTCATAGAAACTGTCAAAATCCATAGCTTTGATGTATTCGCCATTCATCCATTTTAACTTTGTGTAATCAAAAACTGCCGGTGATTTGCTGATTCTGTGGTAATCAAATTCTTTGATCAGCTCATCTAAGGTAAAAATTTCTCTGTTATCTTCCGGACTCCAGCCAAGCAGTGAGATATAGTTTACAACTGCTTCACTTAAAAATCCCTGCTCTAATAGATCTTCAAAAGAAGAATGTCCGCTTCTCTTAGAAAGTTTCTTGTGGTTTTCATCCGTGATCAGCGGCAGATGGATGTAAACCGGTGATTCCCAGCCAAATGCATCATACAGACGCTGGTATTTCGGCGAAGAGGAAAGATACTCATTTCCACGTACCACATGTGTGATGTTCATGGTATGATCGTCAACCACGTTTGCAAAATTATAGGTCGGATATCCATCGGATTTGATCAGGATCATATCATCAAGTTCTGCATTATCCACCGTGATATCTCCGTATAACTCATCATGGAAGGTCGTTGTTCCCTCGTTCGGGATGTTCTGACGGATGACAAACGGTTTGCCAGCAGCAAGATTTGCCTCCACTTCTTCTTTACTTAAATGCAGACAGTGTTTGTCATATATCATGATCTCTTTACCGTCCACTTCTGTTTTTAAGGACTCTAAACGCTCCTTGTCGCAGAAGCAGTAGTATGCTTCGCCTTTTTCTACTAATTCTTTGGCATATTTCATGTAGATGCCGGTCTTCATACGCTCACTCTGCACATAAGGACCATAACCGCCATCCTTATCCGGTCCCTCATCATGAACCAGACCTGTTTCCTCTAATGTGTGATATATGATATCAACTGCACCTTCCACAAAACGCTCCTGATCCGTATCTTCGATACGAAGCATAAAATCTCCGCCCGCATGTTTGGCAATTAAAAACTCATATAATGCAGAACGCAGATTTCCCACATGCATTCTTCCTGTAGGACTTGGTGCAAATCTTGTTCTTACTTTGCTCATTGTTTGTTTTCCTCCTGTATTCTCATTTTCCGTTTTATAATCCGGAAAAGATTTTCAAACGCCGTACACGTCATTATATAACAATTTTTTCTGCCTGACAAGCTTACAAATTGAAAACAGAGACAGGATTTTTCTCCTGTCCCTGCGCTGCCAAGCTATTATTTTATTATTAGATACTTTGCCGACATTATATTTTGGTAAATATTGCAGTTTCTTTCTTCAAATCGGTTGCAATCTCAAAATTCTCATCCATACGGTTCGAGATATTTTCCATATCCGTAACCAGCACCTGCGTGCTGTCTGCTGCATTGCTGACTCCCTTTGCGCCCTCCTCGATGGCATGTGCGATCGTATTGATGGACTTTTGTATTTCAACCATTGTATTCTTCAACGAATCTGTCTTTGATTCAAACTCGTTCATGACATTCTCTATGTAGGTCGCCTTATTTTTATATTCACTTCCGGCCGTTACGAATTCTTCAAACTCTGGGAGAATCGACTCGTTCATATATTGTACCAGTCCATTTGCATTGTCTGCTAAATTATGCACTGCCTGAGTCACAACACTGTTGATCTGCTGGATACGGTTTGCAGCTTCCTGACTGGCAGCTGCAAGCTGACTGATCTCTGTTGCAACAACAGCAAAACCGCGTCCTGCATCCCCTGCTCTGGCTGCTTCAATAGACGCATTTAATGCAAGCAGGTTTGTCTGGCTTGCAATATTCAAAATATCATCCGTCAGGCTATTTACCTGATTTACACTGTTACTGTCCTCAATCGCCCTGTTTAATACCTCAAGAATCTCATTGACTTTCGTGCCGGTAGATTCCATATTAGAACGCGCAGCAGATTCCATGGAATCCGCATGACCTTTCATTTCCTTCGTATAATTATTAATCTCAGTTGTACGCTCCGCAATCTGATTTACCTCTCCCGCAACAGATTCCGTATTGGAATTGATCAAAGAAGCATTATCTGACATCTCCTGCATGGTAGCTGAAAGTTCCTCCGTTAATGCAGACAGATCAGACACACTGCTGTTTGATGTCATAACACTTTCACGGACTTCATTGACTACCGTTTCCATACGTTTTGAATTATGAATGATCGTTTTAAAAATATCCTGTAATTTTCCCATGAAAAGGTTAATGCCACTGCCGACTGCTGCCACTTCCTGATTCTCCATAATGGTTACTCGTCTGGTCAGGTCTCCTTCTCTTCTGTCTATACCATCAATAATCTCATTGATCTCATTCTTCGTTTTAGAAAGTGGTACGATTACCATCTTCAGTACAGAAAATACCGCAAACAGCAAAGATGCCATGCTGACAGCAATCGTAACGAAGCTGACCGTCAAAGAATACTTATATACCTTGGTCAATTGCTGCTTTGCCGTATCTGCATTATTATTTACCACTTCCTGGATTGCTGTAATATTCTGATCTATCTTGTCTGCATACTCTGAAATTGCACCGTTTGCCAAAGCATACGCAGCCTCTTTGTTTCCATTGGCGCTGTATGCCATAAGATTTGCATTTTCATATTTCAAACCTTCATAATTTGACAATATCGCCTCGTAATTTTCGCGGTCTGAATCATCTATAAACTGTTCAAAATCTGACAGATACTCATCAAGCACCGTCTGTTCTGAACGTATGACATCTACAAGAGAGATCATTGAGTCAAGATCTGTTGCTACAATATGTGACAATCCAAGCCGATGAATCTTTTCTGTTTCTATCTGAATTGATCCCAAATCTGCGATACAGACCATATAACCATTCGCAATCTGTGTTGCATTCTCATTAACCTTACGAATATTTTTTACTGCCAGAACACTCGAAATAATAGATATAATTCCAATAACAAACACCGGAATCAATATGATCATTTTCGTGCTGAAACGTCCCTGTTTTTTCATAATGTGATCTGTCTCCTATCCTTTATTTTGCTGCGGATGCTGTTATTCCTTCAACAAGTGTATCCATAATTTCCTGCAGATCCTGACCGGATGGGTTACCAGCTGCCATCGTATCACTAAATGCAGAACATGCATCCCAGTAACTGTTTCCAACCCGCTGCAGTTTACCAAATTCTGATTGTGCAATAACTGCCTGGATTGCCGGCACCTGTTTTACTGCATCCGAAGCTGCTGCATTCGTATTCGAAGGTCCCTGATTTCTCTCTTCAAAACGGATTGTCTGGTTTTCCTCATTTGTAAGCCAGTCTGCAAGTTTTGCTGCCCATTCCGGATATTTGGAATATGCATTCACGCCCATCATTTTATAGCCGGTAAAAGAAGACATCTGTACCTGCTGTCCTGCCACCGTGTAAGTTGGAAGTTTTACGGCTCCGTAATTATCGCCCCATGCTTCCCTGACTGAAACTGCATTCCATACGCCACTGATTCCCGCACTAACCGTACCATTCTGTACTCCTGTAATGAAATCTCCATCCGGCTGGCTGATAAATGCCGGATTGGTTGTGATATTTAAAATGGCCTGTGCCACATCAACGCCTTTAATTGCTCCATCTGTGGCGTTCCAGTTACAGTAATTTGTCACGCCATCATCATTAATACCAAACTCCAGACCCGTATTACCAAAAAATGTATACAGATACCAGCCCGAATTAAGCTCCATGGAAAATGATCTGCCTGCAGCATTCAGTGCCTCTAACATGCCATCCATCGTCTGGACATCTTCATCGGAAAGAACATTTTTATCATAATAGAGGAAGTATCCGTTATCTGCCGTCATTGGATAAGCATATAAGATATCATTAATAGATGCAGCAGAAACCGACTCTTCTAAATTCGCACTCTTTACTTCTTCTGCAGTTGGCACCGGATATAATGCACCAGCGGCAACCATTGCAGAAAGCTGATCATCCGCAAACGGGAAAACATCCGCCCCGTTATGAATATCTCCCAAAAGAATATCCTTTGTATCAGAATCAGCATTTTGTTCCAATGTAATCTCAAACTTTGCCTGTCCTGCATATTTCTGTTCAAAACTGTCTATCATCTGGTTTAACATGTCAAAATTGTCTTCTTCTGACCATACTTTAAGCTGTACCACACCATTATCCGCCTCAGCATCTCTTTCTGTCATCTCCGTAGATACTTCTGCTCCCGGCATTACCGATTCCACAGCACCACTATTCTTTACATTTTCTTTATCAGCTGTGAAGCCGCAGCCTCCTAACGTCATACACACAACCGTCGTAAACAGCATACCTGCAACAATTCTTTTATTCATTCTTATTCCCCTTCTCTGTCTTCTGCTGTTTTAATACCAATATCTTTTATTTTATACTCATTTTGATATTTTTCAACATTTTTTGCGCTCTTTTTCGATTTGATAATACGCATTTTTTACCTTTTTATATGATGTCTGCTAAATGAACCAAAATCATCATTTTTACATATCTTATTGTAAACCTGATATTGAAAGGAATAACTTATTATGAGACCTTATCCTATGTCCGGGAACAGCAATCGTTCCTGCGACCGTTTATCTGTTTCACATCCTGCACACCGTGCAGGTCTGGACTTTTGCACAGAATCTGCATCCTGTGCAGATTCTGTTTCCTGTTCAGAAAATATAAGAACCATTTCTGATTATGTACTCGCCATGGCATACGTCCCCTGGCAGCATTTTTCTACTGTTTATGAACCGGATCGTTCACTCAGTGCCGGGACTATTTTTCCAGAACTGGATAAACCATTTTTAGCCGCAAACGGAGGTAGATGCCGATGATGATCAGTCAGATGAATCAGTCCCAACTCCTCCACTGGATCGATATGGTCAGCTTTGCTGTCGTAGAAATCACAGAATATCTCGACACGCATCCTGACGATGAAGAAGCTTTAAAATATTTCAATCACTATGCTGACTTAAGACGCACTGCACTGCGTGCATATGCGCAAAATTATACTCCGCTTACCATCGACACCGCAAATCCTGATAATTACTGGCGTTGGGCATCGGATCCATGGCCATGGGAAGGAGGTGACTGTTAATGTGGAATTATGAAAAACGTTTACAATTCCCAGTCAACATTACAAGACCCAATGCCAAAATCGCACAGATCATCATCAGTCAGTATGGAGGACCAGATGGAGAGGCGGCCGCATCGTTCCGTTATCTGTCACAGAGGTATAGTATGCCATATAATAAAGTAGCGGGACTGTTGACAGATATTGGGACGGAGGAATTAGCGCACCTCGAAATGATTGCCGCCATCGTCCGCCAGCTCACCAAAGGCTTAAGTGCTGAAGAACTTGAGGCCGCCGGTTTCGCTCCTTACTATGTCGATCACACGGCCGGGATCTGGCCGCAGGCAGCCGGCGGTATTCCGTTTAATGCCTGTGAATTCCAGAGCAAAGGCGATGCGATCACGGATCTTTTTGAAGATATGGCTGCGGAGCAGAAAGCCCGCACCACCT
>OCHF01000689.1_pt1 | contig 19734 bp, 8 predicted proteins | sample 1538851 | NCBI WGS metagenome assembly OCHF01 (sample SAMN04571730, study PRJEB22368) | human gut metagenome | biome: human gut; material: stool | host: Homo sapiens | place: Luxembourg | collected 2012-12-07
ACTCAAGGCCGCTTGAAAATGGTCTCGATGTTTTTTTAATTTTGAACACCCTACCTTACAGGGCGTAGGGAATGGGGACATGGTACCCAGGGCGTTGCCCTGGGCTACGAACTTGTTGGGCTTTCAGCCCGCGCAGGGCCGCAGACAAGGCTTTCCCCTCACAATCTCCCCCGCTTATAATATTTCAATTCACAAAACTCCCCACACAAAAACATTCCCCCATGAAACACTCCCACCCGATTATCCTCGGCGCTGGACTCCTGGCGCTCGCCACACAGGCACAGGCGCAGCAGCGCCCCAACGTCATCGTCCTCGTGGCGGACGACCTGGGCTATGGCGACCTCTCTTGCTATGGTGCCAACCGCGTGTCAACGCCGCGCGTTGACAGCATCGCCAACAGTGGTGTACGCTTCACGGACGCGCACGCCGTGGCCTCAACGAGTACGCCAGCACGCTATTCGCTCCTCACGGGAGAATATTGCTTCCGCCGCCCGGGCACGGACATCGCCACGGGCGACGCGGGCCTCATCATACGCCCCGACCGCTACACGCTGGCACGTCTCTTCCAAGACAACGGCTACGTGACGGCGGCCATCGGGAAATGGCACCTCGGCCTCGGCAACGAAACGGGGAAACAGAATTGGAACAAGAAGCTTGACCTCGGCCTGGACGCCATCGGCTTCGACTATTCTTACATCATGGCGGCAACGGCCGACCGCGTGCCTTGTGTCTACATCGAAAACGGAGAGGTGGTGAACTACGATGCCTCGGCGCCCATCAGCGTGAGCTATTCTAAGAACTTCAGCGGGGAACCAACGGGGGCGAACAATCCCGAACTGCTCACGAAGCTGAAATCGTCACACGGCCACAACCAGGCCATCGTCAACGGCATCGGCCGCATCGGATATATGAAAGGCGGCGGCAAGGCACTCTGGCGCGACGAAGACATCGCCGACACCATCCTGACGAGCGCCGTGCGCTTCATGGAGGAGAATGCCAACAAACCGTTCTTCATGTATCTCTGCACCAACGATGTCCACGTGCCACGCATGCCCCACGAGCGCTTCCGTGGCAAGAGTCCGATGGGACTGCGCGGTGAGGCCATCCTGCAATTCGACTATACGGTCGGCGCTGTGGCCGACGCGCTCAAGCGTCTGAAACTGGACGACAACACGCTGCTCATCATCACGAGCGACAACGGGCCGGTGCTCGACGACGGCTATCAGGACGAGGCGGTTTCGCTGGCTGGCGACCACAAGCCGGGCGGCCCGTGGCGCGGCGGCAAATACAGTGCCTATGAAGCAGGAACGGCGGTGCCTTTCATCGTGAACTGGCCGGGACACACGCCACAGGGAATGGTGAGCGACGCCCTGGTTTCGCACATCGACTATATGGCGACACTGGCGGAAATCATCGGAGCGAAGGTGCCGTTAGGAGCAGGAACGGACTCGCAGCCGCATGCCGACACGTGGCTGGGACGCAACACGACGCCGCGCCCTTATGTGCTCTCGATGGCGCAAAACAGAACGCTGACGCTACGCACGGCGCAATATAAATACATCGAACCGAGCAATGGGGCGGCGAAGATCAACACGGTGAATATCGAAACGGGATATAACGCGAAACCGCAACTCTTCGACATCCAGAAAGACCGTGGAGAAACGAAGAACCTCTTCATCGCCCTGCCAGAGGTGGGAAAGAGCATGCAGACGATGATGGCAGAGCTACGCCAGCCTTTTGCCAGCGGCGACACGTGTTTCTGGTATAACCTCGTGACGCCCAACCGCGCCAACCGCTGCGTGACATCGACGGGAGCGGGCAAGGGTCTGGTCGGCAAACTGCAAAGCGCAAGGGCGGCATCGGAATGGAAATTCGTGAAACGCACGGATGGTGAGACTTACGACATCGTCAACCATGCCGACGGCTCCTACATCGTGCCAGGAAAGGTGGTGCGCCCTGCCCTGCAACTCACCACGTCGGCCACACCGCCGGCAACGGGATGGACAATGAACACGAGCGGCATCATGCGCTGCCTCTTCTCGGTGACAAACGGCACGTCGCAGTTCAACCAGAGCGTGAACGCCCCGAATTATTTCGTCTTGAACTGGGGCGACGGCACGAACACGACGGACGCAGGCTGCCTCTATGCGGCAATGTTGGTGACGGCGACGGCAGAACCCTCAACGGGGATTCACGAGACAATCATCGAGGGCAGTGAGCTCACGGTGAAAGACGGACGTCTCTGCCTGAAGAACTCGGACGAACCGGTGGTGCTACATGACCTGACGGGAAAGCGTCTCTCGGCAAAACAGTTGCCGAAGCAGCCGGGCATCTACATCGCCACGGTGGGCCAACGCAGTTTTAAAGTAATGATGTAAAAAGAATAGAAAAAGGTGTCCTGAACGGGACACCTTTTTTTATGGGCGGAAGCTGGGAGGGCGAAGCATGACAACGAAATTTATTGGGGCGAAGCATGACAACGAATTTTATGGGTGGCCTCAGACGGCGTAACAACGAATTAAACGAATTAACGAATTTCTTGGGCGGCGAGGGACTGGGGCGAAGCACTGTAGCTCACTTTGCTCGCAAAGTGAGGGCCACGGATATGTCGCGAACTTGTCTGAAATATATTGTGGACTATGCGGCGCCAGCACTGTAGCTCACTTTGCTCGCAAAGTGAGGGCCACGAACACGTAGCAAACATGACCAACACTCTGGGGCTTAACTTTGTTGGATTTTCAGCGCGTGCTTGGCCGCCATAATATTCGTCCCCCTCACTTTGCGAGCAAAGTGAGCTACAGTGCTGCGCCGCAACCTTCGTCCCCCTCACTTTGCGAGCAAAGTGAGCTACAGTGCTGCGCCGCAACCTTCGCCCCCTCACTTTGCGAGCAAAGTGAGCTACAATGCTGCGCCCCAAAAAGCGTTACAATGCTGGCGCCCCAAAGCGCCTGCCTCCCCACCTCCCACACATATTTCCCCATCTCCTCTAACAAGTCATCGTTCTGCGGCCGCGATTCGTGCGACCTGCGGCCGCGAGTAGCATTACCCTCGGCCGCGAGTAGCACGATTCGCGGCCGCGAATCGATGACATCTCAGTAATGCCGTTGACACTTCCAACAAAGAAAAGCGCGGAATTGAACCGAATCAATTCCGCGCTTGCATTTTTTATGTCGGGGAGATTAGATTTCCTCTTCGCTTTCCGACCAGTTGTCGCTACTCCAGCCTTGCTTGTTACTCCAGTTGTCTGGAGTTTCCTTGCTTGAGTCAACGCCCATATTAATATTCGATGCGCTCATCATGAGCGATTCGGTGAAGAGGGTCACCTCAGTGCTCTGCGGAGCGATATATTTCTTTTTCATATCGTATGTTTTTACTGATGATACATGTTGATTAACGGGCAATGAACTTCTTGCCGTTCTGGATGTAGAGACCACCCTTCACTGCCTTCACGACACGGCGACCGCTGAGGTCGTAGAGCGGAGCGTTGGCAGCTTCAGGAGCCACGGCATTTTCAATGCCTGTCACTTCGCCGAAGTTGATCATCACGGCTGAAGCACCTGCTGGCTTCGTGATGTATGCCTTGTTGGCGCCAATCTGAATGCCAGTGAATGCGAAGAAACCGACTTTGCTGTCCGACCTACCGAGCGTGAGAACAGATTTTGCCTCAACGGCCTTCGGAGTCAACGTACCTTCAAGACCATTGCTGGTGGCAGTGCCTTCACCGATGGTGAGGACGGCCTTCGTGGCTGAGCTTTCGCCAACGAGCACGATGCCCTGCTCTGCAGCAACACCAGTGTGGCTCTTCGTCAGATTCATAACGTTAGCGTTCAATTCGCCAGTGTAAAGTTCTGCACCTTCAGCAGCGCTTACAGAGAACGGCAGATAGGTGGTTGCGTAAGATTTAGTGCCTGCGTTGTTGAGAGCGACTTCGATGTCTGTTGCTTCAATCAGATACCATTTTGCGTTACCATCATTATCATACCACCAGTTCAAATTCTGGTTGACTTCTTCCTGAACAGGCTTACCTCCATCCAAAATTTCAAACGCAGGAGCATCTGAAACTGAAACTGTATAATCAGCACCGCCAGCATTGAGGCTGGTCGTACTTCCCTTACCTCCTGCTACATTTGCCAGATAAGTTCCTGCATTGACATTGAGCAGTTTGAACTTACCATTCGATTCTACGAATTGCCAGAGCTGGTCAACGGCTGCCTTGTCGTCATCATTCATCTTAACCGTGTTTGATGTACCTTCCTTCCAGCCAATGTAGTGATCGTATTTTTTATTCTTAATGCGATAATACTTTTTGGTATCAATCTTGTTGCAGTGCTGAGTCAAAAGGGCAGCAGACGCTGTCTTGAAAGTTCCTTCCATATCCAACAATGCCTTTACATTTGTTTCTGCATTTGCATTAGCCGTTGAAGTGGTCACAAGATTCTTTACTTCATCCAATGCTTGTGGATCAGCAATCTGTCCAGGATTTGCACCGTTGAGTGCATTAACGTCAACTTTGGCGATAGCTGCCATAATCGGTTTGCGAGCTTCAGCAGCAAAAGCAGGCTTCAAAACTTCGATATCTTCCACTCTTCTAAGCATCCATGAAGAAGGAGAGTTGGCATTGCCATCCCAACTTACGATGTTGTTGCCAGCACCATCACCACCATTATGTTGATTAGCATGCAACACAACATTAGCACCTAACTTGATATTAAATTCGCCATAACCAGAAAGGTCAGCAAACGTCAGAGTTGCAGCAGCGTCTGAAACGGCACCTATCCCTGCAATGTACGCCTCGCGGCCAACATTATAGGCAGTGAAACCACCTTCAACTTGCTTCAAATACCAATATTGAGTTGCATCATTACCATTGAGAGTACCCCAAGCTGGAGCAGAAGCACTGGCATACATTGCTTTCTCCACGCCTTGTTTTTCTTTGAAAGCCTTAAGACCGCTGACAATCTGATAATATCCTTCTGTTACAGGGTTCTTTGTCAAAGCGTTCAAAGCATTCTGTACATCCGAAGCCAAAGCATCTCTGAAATCTACAATAGCCTTAATCGTTGTTGCAGACGAGCTGTTGGCCTTTGCATTGTTAATGACAGCTGTTACGCTTGAAATATCTGACAAAAATCCTGGGTCTGCTTTATGATAGCCTTCCACTGTTGCCTGCTGAGCATCAGCATACTCTGTCAAGCCCTCTTTAACCAAAGGTAAGATATCTTCATAATTGACTTTTCTAAATACCCAAGCAGAAGCAGTTCCAGAATTACCAGGCCAACCTGTAAGATTGTTTTCTACACCAGCACCGCTGTTGTGACCTAATGCATGAAAAACTTCACCTCCTTTCTTGATATTAAAATCACCAGGAGTTGTGAGGTTCTCGAACGTCAACACTGTTTCATCGCCTAATGCGCCAACGCCAGAAATGTATTTTTCACGACCAAGGCTGTAGAGCGCGAAACCACCTTCAACAGCCTTCAACTGCCAATATTGTGAACCGTCTTTCTGGTCCAAAGTTTTCCAAGCTGGAGCACCAGCCTTTGCATACATGGCCTTTTCAACGCCTTGTTTATCCTTAAAATTCTGAAAACCACTGACAATCATATAATAGCCAGCTTCAAGCGGATTCACAACGACAAGACCATTTGTTTCTGCCTTCAACGTATTCAAGGCTTCACCATACTGAGTCATCGTTGCACCTTCTGTGTTAAGCACAGCCTGGGCTTTGGCAATAGCCGTAGCGATGGCAGCGGAATTAGCAGCCTTGTATTGACCAGGATTCACACCGCTGTTGTCAACCACATACTGGAGTTCTTTGATTTCCTTTGACAAACCAGCCTTTGTGTTGTAAGCTTCATAAACGTAGAACTCTGCACAGCTGGCCCATATGTTTTTGTTTGCGTTGTTTACGCCATCACTATTCAATGTAACGAACAAGACATAACGGCCCATCACATTGGCATCAAAAGCCACGTCTGTCAGTTTGTAGCCGCCACTCCAAGACATGGTGCCAGCTTTCACTTCGCCAGTCTTATTCTTGACAGCGTCCTTATGAGACACATCTGTAGCAGGGATAGTAACATCGTCAAATGGTGTTGCGCTGACATAGACTTTATAGGAGGTACACACACCATTACCACCACCATCTCTCGGCACGTAACCAAAACCGCTGATTTCCTTAACTTCACCGAGGTCAACGATAAAGTATTCAGGCAGAGAACCGCCTATACCTGTGCCGTTTGCCATCCAGTTTGAATGCCAATAAGTGTTAGTCTTACCGTCCTTGATATCGGTAATATTACCAATTGTACCTGAATCGTAACACCAACTTGAAGCCGAAACGCTCCATGTGCTGCGATCAAGTGCTTCACCCAGTTGCACCTGAGCACTTGCCGTTATCCCCCCCAGAAAGGCGAATACCAACGAAAGCAGAAAAGTAATTTTCTTCATAAGTTATTAATTTATTATTTGTAGATAGATTTGTTCTATGAGTTGGACAATTTTTAAGTTAGAATGGATATGGCTTTTAATTGTCTGAGGGCAAAGTTATTAATTTTGTCTTAAATTCAATAGGGAATCAAGAAAAATTTTTCAAAAAACATTATATTAAGTGCTTAGAATATAGTTTTTTGCGTTTTGCTGTGGGGTTTAAGGAAGGGAAAAGAGCCGTGGGACGGGGAGTTATGGGATTTTTAAGAAAATGCGGCGGGGAGGTGCGAAAAGTTGTAAAAATGGATTGGGGCGGGACAACGAAATATATTTTGGGCGACGCATTACAACGAATTTTATGGGTTGGCCTCGGACGGCGTAACAAGGAATTAAACGAATAACAAGTTGCTGCGCGGTGAAGATTGTGCGGGGATTGCCCCTGAAAGGGGCTCATATTCCAGGATAGGGGATTGCCCCTATCTCTCGCCGCAGCTCATCAATTCTCGCTTCTGCCCCTGTAAGGGGCGCATATCGTTGGCGGGGCTTGCCCCGCAATAAGTTCCGAGATATGAGCCCCTTACAGGGGCGAGGTTCATAAAACGACCCCAAGAGGTAGGGGCAAGCCCCTACCCTAAATATGAGCCCCTTTCAGGGGCAAAGCTATCGCCGCAACCTTCGCCCCCCTCACTTTGCGAGCAAAGTGAGCTACAGTGCTATCGCCGCAACCTTCGCCGCGAGCGCCCTGAAAGGGCAGCCAGTCCTCAGCCCAGGGCAACGCCCTGGGCTATGAACTTGTTGGGCTTTCAGCCCGCGCAGGGCCGCAGATAGGGCTTTTCCGTACAATATTTTTCTGGATTTTGAACACCCTATCTAAAAGGTATTATATATTTTTCCACCCCGTCTTAGGGCTTCTGGAGCTCTTCGAGCGCCCGCTTCACGATGTCGTTCTTCTGATTGATGATGCGGAAATACTCGTTGCGGTCCCATACGTTGTAGGCCACGAGGGCTTTGAGCATAAAGGCCATGTCTTCGCGTGCCTCCTTACGCTCGGCCTCATCTTTCGGTTTGATGCCCTTCTTCTCGGCCTCTTTCTCGATGTCGTCGAGGAGAGAGGTGGGGATGGCGTAGGAAGAGAGGTAGTCGTCGAACGACTTATAGCGGCGCAGGATGGGCTTGCGGTTGCTATCGGTGAAACGCAGGGCGGCCTGCGTAATGAGGTTGTTGCGCGAGAGGGCGCGATAGTAGGGCGTGTAACTCGTGGTGTCGAGCGGCACGAAGATGTCGGGCATGATGCCACCGCCGCCGTAGACGATGCGGTGTTTTTCCAATGTGGTATAAACCTTTGTGCTGTCGAGGTGGATGCTGTCGAGGTGCATCAGTTCGCCATGCGTAAAGCGCGTATTGAGGTCTTCGTTGTATTTCTCTTTCTCTCCCTTCACGTAGGGCTTCTGGATGCAGCGGCCCGAGGGGGTATAATAGTGAGAGACCGTGAGGCGTATCATTGAGCCATCGGGGAGTTCCACGGGGCGCTGCACGAGGCCCTTGCCGAAGGTGCGACGGCCGACGATGACGCCGCGGTCGTGGTCTTGCACGGCACCGCTCACGATTTCGGCGGCCGAGGCGGTGTATTCGTCGACGAGGATGGCGAGGCCGCCCTTACGGAAGAGGCCGTTGCTGCTGGCACGCAACTGTGAGTCTTTTCCCGTGCGACCTTGTGTGTAGACCACCAGACTGCCGCCGGGGAGAAATTCGCTGGCGACGTCGACGGCCGCGCCGAGGTAGCCGCCACCGTTGACACCGAGGTCGAAGATGAGCTTTTCCATGCCTTCGCCCTGGAGTTTGGCAATGGCGTCGTGGACTTCCTTGCCTGAGGTGGCGCCGAAGCGCTCCAGATGGATATAGCCGATGCCGGGGGCGATGATGTAGGCCGCGTCGACCGTGTTGACGGGAATCTTGTCGCGCGTCACCTTAAACGATAGGGGCGCTTTCACGCCGCGACGCACCACGCCGAGCACCACTTTGGAGTTTTTCGGTCCGCGAAGCAGGCGCATGATGCTGTCGCGGTCCATCTTCACGCCAGCGATGGCGCGGCCGTCGACACTCACGATGCGGTCGCCAGCCACGATGCCAGCCCGCTCGCTGGGGCCTTTGGCCGTTGGCTGGATGACAACGAGCGTGTCGTTGAGCATATTAAACTGCACGCCGATGCCCTCGAAGTTGCCCTCCAGAGGTTCGTTGAGCTTGCGGGTCTCCTCGGCATTGGTGTAGGAGGAATGCGGGTCGAGTTTGGAGAGCATGCCGTTGATGGCATCCTCCACGAGTTTTTTCTGGTCGACACTGTCGACGTAGAGATTAGAGATGGCCAGTTGTGCAAACTGCAATTTGCGAAGCTGTTCCACATCAATGTCGGGCTCGCCGCGTTTCTGGGCGAAGACCGTTGTGCAGGCGCAGAAGAGCGCGAGGCACACGAGGATGAGATGTTTTTTCACGATGGGTCTTTATTTTTTCTTGGGTAGAAAGTCTGTCACGTCTTTGCCGAAGGCGATGAGTTCGCGAACGACGCTTGAGGAGATGCTGAGATAGTTGGGGTCGGTGAAGAGCAACACCGTCTCGACGTCGCCGAGGCGCTGGTTCATGCTGGCGATGTCGCGCTCATATTCGAAATCCTTCACCGAGCGCAGTCCGCGCAAGATGAATTTCGCGCCCTCGCGGTGTGCCAGGTCGATGGTGAGGTCGGAATAAGAGACGACCCTCACGCGCGGTTCGTCGGCATAAAGCTGCCGGATGTGTTCCACACGTTCTTCGGCAGTGTAGAGCGCCCTTTTGTTTTCGTTGACACCCACGCCGATGACGATTTCGTCAAACAGCGGCAGTCCGCGCTCCACGATACTGGCGTGGCCGACGGTGAAGGGGTCGAACGACCCCGGGAAGATGGCGATGCGTTTCATTGTTTTGCTCTGTTTTGGAAAGGCCCGATGGCGGCCTCTCTGTGGCTATTGTTCGTCTTCGTCTTCCTCGGCTGGGTCTTCTTCCACCACGAGGTTGTTGATGATGAAGTTTTGGCGCTCCAGGGTGTTCTTTCCCATGTAATATTCAAGGAGTTCCTTCACCTGGTCGCTCTTGTGGAGCGTCACCTGGTCGAGGCGCATGTTGGGGCCGATGAAGTGTTTGAACTCGTCGGCGGAGATTTCTCCCAGTCCTTTAAATCGCGTGATTTCGGGGTCGGGGCCGAGCTGCTCGATGGCGGCCTGGCGTTCTTCCTCGTTGTAGCAATAGACGGTTTCAAACTCTGAGCGGTCGGAGGTCTTGGCCTTTTTGAGGATGGCGGCACCAGCGCTCTGCTCGTCAACGCTCTTCACGCGCGGCGCTGTGCGCACCTTCTTTTTCTTGTTTCTGACGCGGAAGAGGGGCGTCTGGAGAATGAAGACGTGTCCCTTCTTGATGAGGTCGGGGAAGAACTGGAGGAAGAAGGTGATCATGAGGAGGCGGATGTGCATGCCGTCGACATCGGCATCGGTGGCGACGATGACTTTATTGTAGCGCAGTCCGTCGAGACCGTCTTCGATGTTGAGTGCGGCCTGCAAGAGGTTGAATTCCTCGTTTTCATACACCACCTTTTTGGTCAGTCCGTAGCAGTTGAGGGGCTTGCCGCGCAGGGAGAACACGGCCTGCGTGTTGACGTCGCGGCTTTTCGTGATGGAACCGCTGGCGGAGTCGCCCTCCGTGATGAAGATGGCGGAGTCGAAACGTGGGTCGTAGTCATCGGCTTCCGTTTCCTGTGCCTTTTTCTTCGATGCCTTTGGCGCTGGGTCGTTGAGATGCACGCGGCAGTCGCGCAGTTTGCGATTGTGGAGGTTGGCCTTTTTGGCCCGCTCACGCGCCAGTTTCGTCACGCCAGCGATGGCCTTGCGCTCCTTCTCGTTCTCCTGAATTTTCTGCAAGAGCACGTCGGCCACGTCAAGGTGTTTGTGGAGATAGTTGTCGACGTTCTCCTTCACGAAGTCGCCAACGAATTTGTTGACACTCACGCCCGAGAGTGGGAAGGGGTTGCCGTTGGAATCTTTGTCGGGCGCCATGGTGAGCGAGCCGAGTTTGATTTTCGTTTGACTCTCGAAGAGCGGTTCGATCACACGGATGGCGATGGCGGCCACGAGGCCGTTGCGCACGTCCTGCACGTCGAAGTTCTTGCCGAAATATTCCTTGATGGTGCGGGCGATGTGTTCCTTGAAGGCACTCTGGTGGGTGCCGCCCTGCGTGGTGTGCTGGCCGTTGACGAAAGAATAGTATTCCTCACCATACTGCTGCGTATGGGTAAAGGCGATGTCGATGCCAGGGCCTGAGAGGTGCACAATGGGATAGATGCCCGGCTCCGTCATATTGTCGTTGAGCAGGTCTTCCAAACCATTGCGGCTGATGATGCGCTGGTTGTTGTTGAAGATGGCCAGGCCGGTGTTGAGGTAGGTATAGTTCTTCAGCATGTTCTCCACAAACTCCATGCGGAAACGGAAGTTGGTGAAGAGCGTGGCATCGGGCTGGAAGAAGACGTAGGTGCCGTTTTCTTCCTGTGTCTCGCCCTCGATGTCGCTGACGAGTTGTCCTTTCTCAAACGTCACCTCGCGCATCTTTCCCTCGCGACAGCTGCGGGCCACGAAGCGGGCACTCAAGGCATTGACGGCCTTGAGGCCCACACCGTTCATGCCGACGGAAGCGGTGAAGACGGCGGTGTCGTATTTTGCACCCGTGTTGAGCTGCGAAACGGCAGCCTTCAGGGCGCCGAGGGGAATGCCACGGCCATAGTCGCGCACCTCTGCAGCGTGTTCGTCCAGGATGTTCACCTCGATGCGCTTGCCGAAACCTTCGTTAAATTCGTCGATGCTGTTGTCGATGGTTTCCTTGAGCAACACATAGATACCATCTTCGGCGTGCGAACCGTCGCCAAGGCGTCCGATATACATACCGGGACGCTGGCGGATGTGGGTCACGTCGTCGAGATGGCGAATTTTGCTCTCGTCGTAATCGGCAGCCGAGGCGGGCTGGACGTTTGTGTTGTTTTCTTCTTGCATTGTTTTCTCTGAGAGGGGGATGTTCTAAACTGGCTTATATAGAGTAGGGGTAAGTAATGGTATAAAATGCTACTTAAAATTGGAAGATTAAGTAATGGAGATTGCGCGGAAAAAGGCTGGGCTGGGGCCAGGCGCGGGCTGAAAGACCAGTAAGTCCCTAGCCCAGGGCAACGCCCTGGGTGCCATGTCCCCATTCCCTACGCCCTGTAAGGGCAAAAGTAAAAGCCAACCGTTCGCCCATACTTTTGCCCTTACAGGGCGTAGGCGTTTATACATTGATACCCAGGGCGTTGCCCTGGGCTGGGGACTGGCTGCCCTTTCAGGGCGCTCGCGGCGAAGGTTCGAATTAATCGAATTTTTGCAACGGGGTTGCGGGCTGCGCCGCAGTTCGTTGGTTGGCCTCAGACGGCGTAACAACGAATTAAACGAATTAACGAATTGCCGGGCCGCTCGAGTGCGGGGATTGCCCCTGAAAGGGGCTCATATTCCAGGATAGGGGCTTGCCCCTATCTCCCGCCGTGGTTCATCGATTCTCGCTGCTGCCCCTGTAAGGGGCGCATATCGTGGGCGGGGCTTGCCCCGCAACAAGATTCGAGATATGAGCCCCTTACAGGGGCGAGGTTCATTAATCGGCCCCAAGAGGTAGGGGCTTGCCCCTACCCTAAATATGAGCCCCTTTCAGGGGCACTGGCGCCTCTTTACCAACCTTATTTTTCCGTATTTTGCCCCCTACTTATACAGAGCCTTTGAAGCAGCGGCGGCGCTTATGTTGTTCCGTCTTGAAATACTGCCACTGGTTTTGCACCTTGTCGTTGACTTCCAATTCGGGATTGCTCTCGGCATATTCAAATCCCATCTTTCTGTAGATGGGGATGAGGTCGGTGAAGAGCAGGGCGTTGGCACCCTTTCCCTGATAGTCGGGACGCACGGCCACGAGCAGGAGGTCGAGCGTTTTCGGACGTTTCCACATGAGCGCCTTGAGCAAATGGAACCATCCGAAGGGCAGCAGACGGCCCTTGGCTTTCTGAAGGGCACGCGAGAGCGAAGCCATTGAGATGCCGACGGCAACGAGTTCGCCAGCTTCGTTTTCCACGAGCGTCACCATGCGGAGGTCGAGCACAGGCACGTACATGTTGACATACTGGTCGATCTGGCGTTCCGTCATTTTCGAGAAACCAAACAGAGGAGCGTAAGCCTCGTTGATGAGGCGGAAGATTTCATGGCCGATGCCAGATTGGCGCACTTCTTTCTTGCTGGTGAGTTTGCGCACGTGGAGCCCATATTTCTTGCTGATGATTTCAGAGATGCGGCGGTGCTTTTCGGGAATTTCCTCAGGCACATAGATTTTCATTTCCACCCAGTCGGCCGACTTCACCAGTCCGAGTTTTTCCATGTGCTCGGGATAGTAGGGATAGTTGTAGATGGTGGCCATCGTGGAGAGCTGGTCGAAGCCCTCAATGAGCATGCCCTCGGCATCCATATCGGTAAATCCGAGCGGGCCCTCGATTTCGTTCATGCCACGCTCCTTGCCCCAAGCCTTCACCGTGTCGATAAGGGCACGACTCACTTCGAGATCGTCGATGAAGTCAATCCACCCGAAGCGCACGCACTTCTTATTCCACGTTTCGTTGGCGCGACGGTTGATGATGGCCGCCACGCGTCCGACGATTTTCTCGTTCTCGTCGTAGGCCAAGAAATAGTCGGCTTCGCAAAATTCGAAGGCGGCATTTTTCTCGGGCGAGAAGGTGTTGAGCATATCGTCGTAAAGATCGGGGACGGAATAGGGGTTGTCCTTATAAAACTCGTAGTTGAAGCGGATGAAGCGCTTGAGCTCCGATTTGCTGGTTACTTTTCTGATTTCAACAGACATATTTATATATGTGTAGGTGTTCAATATTACGCCACAGTTCCCGTTAAGAGCCTGTAAGCCAATTTGCCTACAAAGTTACATAATTTATCTTTTATAGCGGATTTTTTTTCTGATTACGAACAGTTTTAAGGGTGGGAGGTTTATAATTGGGATATTGGAGGGGTAAAGAGGTGGAGACCCCTGAAAGGTAGGGTGTTCAAAATTGAAAAGAATCTCTGCACGGTTTTGAGCCAAAATATGGCAAGTGCGGTACCGCTGCCCCTGAAAGGGCAGTCAGTCCGCAACCTTCGCCGCGAGCGCCCTGAAAGGGCAGTCAGTCCACAGCCCAGGGCAACGCCCTGGGTATCAGTGCATAAAAATCTACGCCCTGTAAGGGCAAAAGTATGGGCGAACGGTTGGCTTTTACTTTTGCCCTTACAGGGCGTAGGAAATGGGGACATGGCACCCAGGGCGTTGCCCTGGGCTAGGGACTTGCTGGGCTTTCAGCCCGCGCAGGGCCGCAGACAGGGCTTTTCCCGCACAATCTCTACCTACTTAATAATTCAATTTTGAACATCCTACCTTGCAGGGGCGCTTTTAAACCATCCTCTCCGCTTAACCTTTTTTTAGCCACCGACTTACCCCCATTCCAAGGCTATATCGTATCTTTGCAATTATGAGAAAAAAACTTTCAACCATGATACCTATCAAACATTTCTTCTTGGGCCTTTGCCTGATGTGCCTGTCGACGGGACAGGCCGCAGCCCAAAGCTATGCCCGCCTATGGAAGGACGCACAGGCGGCGATGAACGACGACAAACCGAAGACGGCCTTGCAAACCGTTGAACGCATCGTGGCGAAGGCGACGGCTGAACGCCAGGAGGCCCAATTGCTGAAGGGGGTGTTGGTGCAGCTACAACTGCACCAGGACATTGCGCCCGACAGTGCGAAAAAGATGCTCAGACAACTGGAAGAAACGGCTGGACGGCCAGACGGCATGACGCCAGAGGCCGCCGCCCTGTGGCGCTCCGCTGCGGGACAGTTGTGCATGAAGCAATGGGGAGACACGGCGGCCATCAGTCGCGGCAAGGACTTGCTGCGGGCTTCGGTGGCCGATTTCGAGAGACTCCACCAGGCCAAGGCGACGAGCTATCTGCCGCTCTTCGTGGAGGGGAAAGACAGTCGATACTTTCAAAACGACCTGCTGTCGGTGTTGGCGAAACCGCTGCTGCAAAATGCGGCGTTCACGCAGGAGGAGCGCCGGGCAATGGCGGCGAAACTGTTTTGCTTTTATAACACCAAACACTTGCGCGAGGCGGCCTTGCTCTCGGCGCTCGACACCGTGCGCCTGGCGCCCTACCGCCTACCGATGACGGAAACGCTGCGGAAGATGGCGGCGGACTACCGCGATGTGCCACTGAACGTGGAGACGTATATCGAACTGGTGGCGCACGCCAACCGCGAAGGCAACGCGGGCAGCACCACCGACAGCATGGTGGTGGCACTGGCCCGCGAGGGACTGGCGCTCTACGGCAAAATGCCACGGGCGGAAAGGTTGCGCCACTGGGTGAAGGAGAAGGAAAACACGGAGGCGGCGCTCTCGCTCCAGCGCCAACGTTTCTTGCCAGGGAAGGACTATGCGTTGACCGTCAGGGTGAGGAATGCCAAGGACGTGACGTTGCGTCTGGTGAGACTTAACGCCAAAGCCGACGACAAACGCCTGACTTCGGGCAACGAGAAAGCGCTGAGGGGCATCACGGGGCGCGTGGTGAAGACTTACGACAAGGCATTTGCCGCCAAACCGGCATGGGCGTTTGTCGAGGACAGTATGCTGGTGCGCTTCCCCGAAACGGGGGTCTACCGTCTGGAACTGCTCGTTGAAGGGAAAGCCGTGGCGAGCGAAACGGCCTATGTTTCGCGCCTCTTCGCCATGCGCCTGACATCGGAGGGCGACACCTGCCGCCTGCGGGCCGTGGATGCCGTCAGCGGCCAACCGCTCAAAGCGGCCAAGCTCCGCATTCTCCGCCGGCAAAACGGGGAATACGTGCAACAGCGCACGCTGAACGCTGATGCAGAAGGGGAAATCGTTGTGAAGAGAGAGACCTCGCGAAACAACCTGCGCTATTTTCTCTCTACGCCCGATGATGCTTTCCTGCCTGGCGTGTCTTTCGGATTTTCCATGTGGGAGGACGATAACGCCGTCAAGGAACAAACCAATGTCAACCTCTTCACCGACCGCGCCATCTACCGGCCGGGACAGGAAGTGGCGTTCAGCGGCATCGTCTACACACAACGGGGCGACGAGGTACGCGCCAATCCGCGCTTCGCCTCGGATTTCCTGCTCCGCGACAGCAACGGGCAGGAGTTGGCACGACTGACGTGCCACACGGATTCGTTTGGCGTGGTCAGCGGACGTTTCCGCCTGCCATCGGTCTGTCTGCCGGGAATATTCTCCCTGCAAGGTACCAACGGCGGTTACACTAATTTCCGCGTGGAAGAATACAAGCGGCCGACGTTCACGGTCAGCACATCGCTACCCCAGGAGGCGTTCCGCCTGGGCGATTCCATCACCATCAAGGGGAAGGCTGAGACGTTCACGGGACTGCCCGTGAAGAACGCCCGCGTGAAATACACCATCGGCCGACAAGGTAGCTATTTCTACTACCGCGGCGGCCAGGCGGGGGAGACGATGGAGCGGGAAACCGTCACCGACTCATTAGGAGCGTTTTGCATTCCGCTGACACTGCGCCTCAACGAAGACCGATACGACGGGGCACGCCCGTTGCGCTTCGCTCTTTTCTCCATCCAGGCTGATGTCACGGCGGAGAACGGCGAGACGGCTTCCACCTCGCGCTTCGTTTCTGCCAGCACGAAGTCGTCGTGGCTCTCCACGGATTTTCCAAAGACGGTGTGCCGCGAAGTGCCGGTGCGCTTCACGGTGGCCCACACGGGAAACAACGGACAGACGCTCGACGGGGAGGCCGACTTCCGGGTGACGCAAGGTCAACGCACCGTGGCCGCCGGACGCCTAACAATGGGGTGTCAAGCACTACCGAAAACAGTGGCGGCCCTACCCTCTGGCGAATATCTCATGAGCATCACCATGATGGGAGTGGACACGCTAAGGCAGACTTTCGTCATCTTCTCGGAGCACGATGAGCGCCCCTTCGGCCATCAAACGTTCTGGAATTATGTGCGCACTTCGGAGCGCGGCGACAGTGCTTTGGTGGTGGTGGGGTCGCCCTGCGACAGCGTGACGCTCTTCTGCGACATCTTTGCTGGCAACCGCCGCGTTGACCACCGCGTGCTGACGTTCTCAAACCGCCTGCTGCGCTTCCCGCTCTGCTATAAAGCGGAATGGGGCGACGGGGCGACGGCGATTTTTGCATTCGTCAGAAACGACACGCTCCACCGCGTGAGCACTTCCCTGATTCGTCCGCGACCGGAAAAACGCCTAAATCTCCGCTGGCGCAGTTTCCGTAGCACACTGCAACCGGGACAGGGCGAGACTTGGAGCTTGCAGGTGACGAACGCCGACGGCACGCCGGCAACGGCTTCGCTGATGGCGCGGCTCTACGATGCGTCGCTCGACGCTTTCGCCACCTCGAAGTGGACGCTGCCGCTTTATTTCGAACGCCACGTGCCAACGGCACGCTATTCGGACATGCCTGCCTATGCGCTCTGGCTCACTTATCAAAAGTCTTGGAAGGCGGGAACGGTGCCGACGATGGCCTTCACCGTTTGGAACGAACAATTGCTGAGTTCTTCTTATGGCATCACCACGGATTATGCCGTCAGGAAATTCGGTTCGATACGCCTACAAGGAAAAGGACAGGTGCTCATGGCCAGTGCCGCCACGCGCAGCAATGGCAGCATGAAGCGGGAGTATGAAATCTCTGTCGGCGCCGATAGGGCCGATAGGGCCGACGAGGCCGCGCAACCGGAATCGGCCACGGAGGTGGCGGAAGCAGGCGCGACGGCTGGCGGTGGCCAAGCCCGCGTGAATTTCGCGGAGACGGCGTTCCTCCTTCCGGCTTTGCAGACGGACGAGAACGGCATGGCCACGCTGTCTTTCACCCTGCCGCAGCGTCTGACGTCGTGGAACTTCACGGCCTTGGCGCACACGAAGGGGATGGACAACGGACGACTCGACACGACGGTTGTGGCGCGAAAAGAACTGATGGTTGAACCGGCGCTGCCGAGGTTTGTCCGCCAAGGCGACCGCCTCACGGTGCCTGTCACGCTGCGCAACTTGACGGAGAAAACGCTACGCGGCACGCTCTTCTGCCATACGGCTGACCCCGATGGCCGACAAGGTGCCAAGACGCAAAAAAAGAAATTCACGTTGCGGGCAGGAGAGGTACAGGTGCAGCGTTTCGACATCGAGACGGCGGACAACGCTTCGCTGCTGCTTTGCCGCATCACGGGCGAAACGCTGGATTTCAGCGATGGCGAGGAGCATCTGCTGCCAGTGTTGGCCAATAGCGTGGAACGCTCCGTGAGCGTTCCGTTTGCCATGACGAAAGCAGGACGCACGGAAGTGCGCACTGACACGTTGTGGAGCCGCCAAGCTGATAACCGCCGCTTGACGGTGGAAATGACTTCCAATCCGACGTGGAGCGCGGTGTCGGTTTTGGCACCGCTGGCAACGGCCAACGAGGAAAGTGCCACGGGATGGGCAACGCGCTACTATGCCCTGCTTCTGGCGGAACAACTGACGAAGGAGAACCCAGCCATTGCACGGGCCTTGGCGGACTCAGCGGCGGTTTGGACCTCGCCACTCTCGCGGAATAGTGATTTGAAGCAGGTGTTGATGGCTGAATCGCCTTGGGCGGCCGAGGCGAAGACGGAACGGGAACGGGCGGCGGCGCTGGCCCTGCTGTTTGACGCGCCAGCGATGGCGGTCTACAAAGCAACGGCAGTCGACCATCTGCAGGCTTTGCAGGATGCTCAGGGCGGCTGGTGCTGGTATCCGGGCATGCGGGCCAACGTTTATCTCACGGCCGACGTGGCGCTGCTTCTGGCACGCCTGCAAACGATGGCACCGAAAAAGGTAACGGCCATGATGCTCGACAAGGCTGTGGCCTTCCTGCAACGCGAGATTAAAGAGGAAGTGGCACGTGCCAAACGCGAAAAGCATGCCATATATATAGGAACGGCACACCTCAACTATCTCTACATCCGCGCTCTGCTCAACCAACCGGCAGACGAGACCACGCGCCTGCTCACCAAACTGGCACTGAAGCAAGCGCCAACGGCCACGATGGACTTCAAGGCGCTGCTGGCGGTTGTCTTGCAAAAGACGGGCAACAAGAAGGAAGCAAAGACGCTGCGGGAGAGCCTGACGGAACACACGATGAGCACACCGGCCTTTGGACGCTATTTCGACACGCAGCGCACGCGATTTTCGTCGCAGTGGTACCGCATTCCGGCACAGGTGGCAACCATCGAGGCACTACACGCTTCGGGCAACGCGGCGGACGAAAAGGTGGCGGACGAGATGCGCCTATGGCTGATGCAGAGCAAGCGCACCCAGATGTGGCAGGCAGGTCGCACGTCGGCCGATGCCGTCTATGCCTTGCTCGCTGCCAACAACGACCGCCAACCTGTGATGAGCCTCAACACGTCGGAACGCCCGATGACTTATTCGCTCTACCAGGGAAGCCATCTCGTGGGCTTCAACGCGCCCTCAAAGGCGAAGGGACTCGCGACTTGGGGATATGTGTGCGACACGTATGCCGAGGCGAAACCACTACTGGCCGACCGCCTCATCGTGAACAAGGAAACGGAGGGGTTGAGCTGGGGAACGGTGACGGCACAGTTCACCGAACCGCTGACGGCCACCACGGCGAGCGGCACCGACCTTTCTATCTCGCGCCACATACAACGTTGGGAAAACGGCCAATGGACAACGCTTCCCGCTAAGGCCACGCTCCGCGTTGGCGAACGTGTGCGACAAGTGGTGACGTTGAAGGCGGTGCGCGACATGGACTTTGTGGCAGTCAAACTCTCCCACCCTGCCAATTTTGAAGTGCGGAACGCGCTTTCTGGCTATGTCTGGAACGCGCCACGCGGCAGTTACCGCGCTGTGCGCGATGCCTCTATCGCCCGCTATTTCGACCATCTGCCAAAGGGAACGGTGACGTTCACGGAGGAATACAACGTGAACCGCGCAGGAAGCTATGAATGCGGTATCGCTACAGCCCAATGCCAATATGCCCCTGAGTTTTCTGCCAACACGGCAAGCAAGGTGGTAAAGGCGGAATGAAATGTTTTGACAGGGGGCAAAAGGTAGGGGGTTCAAAATACATGAAAATCAAGGTTCGTAAAGAGTCGCCAGCGCCCCTGAAAGGGGCTCATATTTAGGGTAGGGGCTTGCCCCTACCTCTTGGG
>OCHF01000711.1_pt1 | contig 19348 bp, 15 predicted proteins | sample 1538851 | NCBI WGS metagenome assembly OCHF01 (sample SAMN04571730, study PRJEB22368) | human gut metagenome | biome: human gut; material: stool | host: Homo sapiens | place: Luxembourg | collected 2012-12-07
TTCCTGGAATTCGGCAAAATTCAAAGTTATGAATGGTAATAAGCAAACGGGTCTCACGCACCTTCATGTATATACTTTTGTTATATATCGAACGGAGCGTGAGACTGTTGCTTATATGTCGTCATAACGGTTTGCCGAAACCCCAGGAAAAGACATATTGCAGCAGTTCTCACGCTTTTTTTAGTTAACCATAAGTGATAAAGAGTATAAAATGAAGTTACACACAAAGAGTTTACGTTTTAACCATAACCCCTTAAACCTGATACTCGGTGCCAGAAGAAAACAAGGCCTGCGCATCGGCTATATGGAAGCTGCATTAAACGGCTTCTATCTCAACTGCATAAAAACCGGAGTACATCCGCAGCAACTAGCCCAACTGCTATCGGAGAAATTCCATTGTATAGACACCATTTCTTCCAGCCAGTTATTTCTGTTTCTCATCAACGAAGGAAACAGGTCTTCATACGCTATCATGCTCCCCTATTTGCTCTCTACAGAGAACTTACAGCAGTTTGAAAACACCATCCGCGAACGCTTCTATGGAATAGACCGCTTCATTCAGCAAGGCAGAAATCTATACAATTTCAAAGAGTATATAGAAGAAAGAGGAGATCCGATTGTATGGATTAATGACTTGGAGAGAGGGGTTATCGGATGGGATATGGCACAAGTAGTCGGGCTGGCACGGGCTGCCAAAGACTGCGGTTACATCTCCAGAGAACAAGCTTGGGAATACATCGAACAAGCAAGCGCAGCGTGTGCCGAAATCCTCCGCACACCGGAAGAAATAGACAAGAGTTTCCTCATCGGAGGAGCGATGAAATCGAATAAAATAGAAGATTGGGAGGAATTAATCCTATGCTACTCTCTTCTCAGAAACAGCAGAGAGTAGTTATTTCTCGCGGTCGACCACATAGTCCAGATAAGTCCGGAGGGCCACACAGATATTGGATTCAGGCAGAGAAGCCAGCAAATCAAATGCTTTCTTTTTATATTGTTCTATGATCCGGCAGGCATATTCAATACCGCCATTCTCCTTGGTAAATTGAATCAGACGAACGATTTCATCGGGAGTAGCCGTACCTTCCTTCACCTTCAACGCTGTTTGCTCCGCCCATTCATCTTTCGTAGTATTCAATGCATACAGGACAGGCAGCGTCAGCTTACCTTCAAGCATGTCATTACCGGTCGGCTTACCGATTTTCTTGCTATCAAAGTAGTCGAAAATATCATCTTTAATCTGGAAGCAGATGCCGATATATTCACCCAGCAGACGGGCAAAAGCAACTTCTTCTTCCCCCACCTCTACCGACAGGGCAGCCGCCTCGGCACAAGCAGCGAAAAGTGCCGCCGTTTTTTTACGTATTACATCAAAATAAACTTCCTCCGAGAAGCTATGATTACTTACATTCGAAAGTTGAAGCAACTCTCCTTCAGCAAGCTTCTGCCCCAGCGAGGATACCAGACGGATAATCTTATAATTATTGGTCTGCTCGGCATGCACCAGACTGGTAGCCAAAAGATAATCACCCGCCAGTACAGATACCTTATTATTGAAAACAGCATTCACCGAAAGCTGGCCGCGACGTTCGGTGCTCTCGTCGACTACGTCGTCGTGCACCAGACTGGCCGTATGAAGCAACTCCAAAGAGACTGCCGCATGAAGAGTAGCAGGAGAAACAGCACTATAAAGACGTGCCACCAATAGGACAAGAATAGGACGCATCATCTTACCATTCCTCTTGCGTATATGAGTTATTACGCTATCGAGCAATGCGTTCGAATCAGAAAGAGGGCTATCAAAAAGATCCTTAAAATCCTCCAGCTCCGCTTCAATCGGGGTTTTGATAAGTGAGATACTATCCATTCATAACACTATTTGAGCACAAAAGTAATAATAAAACGCTTAATACGGTATTTTTTTGTACTTTTACCATGAAAAATTAATTAAATCTATGGAGTCAGACAATAAATTATTTCTTTTAGACGCTTATGCACTGATATATCGGGCTTATTACGCCTTTATCAAGAATCCCAGAATCAACTCCAAAGGGTTCAATACTTCAGCCATTCTCGGCTTTGTCAATACCCTCGAAGAGGTGCTGAAAAAAGAGAACCCGTCACATATAGGAGTAGCCTTCGACCCCTCCGGCCCTACTTTCCGTCACGAAGCTTTCGAACAATATAAAGCCCAGCGCGAAGAAACACCGGAAGCCATCCGCCTCTCCGTACCTATTATAAAGGAGATCATACACGCTTACCGCATCCCGATTCTGGAAGTGGCAGGCTACGAGGCCGATGACGTGATCGGGACCCTCGCCACAGAAGCCGGGCGCCAAGGCATCACTACTTATATGATGACCCCTGACAAGGACTACGGTCAGCTGGTGACAGACAATGTATTCATGTACCGCCCCAAACATACGGGAGGCTTTGAAGTGATGGGCATCAAAGAAGTGAAAGCGAAGTTCGATATCCAGTCGCCCGCGCAAGTGATCGATATGCTCGGACTGATGGGCGACTCTTCCGACAATATCCCGGGCTGCCCCGGTGTCGGTGAAAAGACCGCTCAAAAACTAATCGCCGAATTCGGAAGCATCGAGAATCTGCTGGAACATACCGACCAACTGAAAGGAGCGTTGAAAACCAAAGTGGAAACAAACAAGGAACTGATCACTTTTTCCAAATTCCTCGCCACGATCAAGATCGATGTTCCTATCCAACTCGAAATGGACAAGCTCGTCCGCGAACAAGCAGACGAGGATTCACTCCGCCGGATTTTTGAAGAACTGGAATTCCGGACACTTATCGACCGGGTACTGAAAAAGGAAAGTTCAAAAGGTGGAGTAACTACGCCTACCGGAAACAAAACGGCAACCCCTCAAAGTGCCCCCTCTCCTCTTCCTCTTTTTCCCGAAGAAGGAGGAGCCATCCAAGGCGATTTATTTGCGAATTTTACGGGCAACGAGGCAGGCGAAGCGAAAAAATCGAATCTAGAGACGTTAGAAACGCTTAACTGTGATTACCAACTCATTGATACAGAGAAGAAAAGAAGCGAAATTATTCAAAAGTTACTTACATCGAAAATTCTCTCGTTAGACACGGAGACCACAGGAACAGAACCAATGGATGCCGAACTGGTCGGAATGAGTTTCTCTATAACCGAAAATCAGGCCTTTTATGTTCCGGTCCCCGACAATCATGATGAAGCGTTAAAAATAGTCAATGAGTTTCGACCGGTCTTCGAAAATGAGAATTCCCTGAAAGTCGGACAAAATATCAAGTACGACATGATCGTTCTTGAAAATTACGGAGTGCAGGTGAAAGGTGCACTCTTCGATACGATGATCGCCCACTATGTTCTTCAACCGGAACTTCGTCACGGAATGGACTATCTGGCAGAAATCTATCTTCACTATCAGACCATTCACATCGACGAACTGATAGGTCCGAAAGGAAAGAATCAGAAAAACATGCGCGATCTCGACCCGAAGGATGTCTACCGTTACGCATGCGAAGATGCAGACGTAACGCTGAAACTTAAAAATGTGCTGGAGAAGGAACTGAAAGAGAACGATGCCGAACGTTTGTTTTACGATATCGAAATGCCGCTCGTACCGGTATTGGTCAACATAGAACGAAACGGAGTGTTGCTGGATACAGATGCGCTCAAACAATCGTCTGTCCATTTCACCGCCCAGATGCAGCGCATCGAACAAGAGATTTACGAACTGGCGGGCGAAACCTTCAATATCGCTTCGCCCAAACAAGTCGGCGAGGTACTGTTTGACAAACTGAAGATCATAGAAAAAGCAAAGAAGACCAAAACCGGTCAGTACGTCACCTCGGAAGAAGTGCTCGAAAGTCTCCGGCACAAACATCCCGTAGTAGAAAAAATACTGGAACATCGCGGATTGAAAAAACTGCTGGGAACGTATATAGATGCACTTCCCCAACTGATTAACCCACGTACGGGACGGGTACACACATCCTTCAACCAGACTGTAACCTCTACCGGACGCCTCAGTTCGAGCAACCCGAACCTGCAGAATATTCCTATCCGCGACGAGAACGGCAAAGAAATCCGCAAGGCATTCATTCCGGACGAAGGCTGTCTTTTCTTCTCTGCCGACTATTCGCAGATAGAACTCCGTATCATGGCACATCTCAGCGAAGACAAAAATATGATCGATGCCTTCCTCAGCAATCATGATATCCATGCGGCAACAGCTGCCAAAATATATAAGATAGACCTGAAAGACGTCGACTCTGACATGCGCCGCAAGGCGAAAACCGCCAACTTCGGTATCATCTACGGCATCTCCGTATTCGGACTTGCCGAACGTATGAACGTAGACCGGAAAGAAGCCAAGGAACTGATCGACGGTTACTTCGAAACTTATCCAAGCGTCAAGGCTTATATGGATAAAAGCATCCAGGTAGCTCAGGAAAAAGGGTATGTAGAAACGATTTTCCACCGGAAACGCTTCTTGCCCGATATCAACTCACGAAATGCAGTTGTACGCGGCTATGCAGAACGAAATGCCATCAACGCACCAATTCAGGGAAGTGCCGCAGATATCATAAAAGTAGCAATGGCACGTATTTATCAGCGTTTCCAGACAGAAGGCATACAGGCCAAAATGATACTCCAAGTGCATGATGAATTGAACTTCAGTGTACCGATGAACGAAAAAGAACGGGTAGAAGAGATCGTCATTGAGGAAATGGAAAATGCATACCGCATGCATGTCCCCCTGAAAGCAGATTGCGGATGGGGCAAAAACTGGCTCGAAGCACACTAAAACAATGTTTATCCTACTATAGCAAAGCAGGGCTGAACAGCCAAATAAAGGAAAGAATGAGTTATAACATTATTTAACCCATTATCCAGAAAGCAAGAAAAAGGTTCACTTCCTCAACGAAGTGCTCCGTTCTATATCCGGCAGGTTGACTGCCGGATATTTTTTTGTCACCAATCTTGGCAAAAAGCAAGATAGTCCCCTAGCCATTACCTGACATTTTGATATTATTTCAGCTTTATATTTGCATAAATACCGAATAAATATATAACTTTGCAGCGCAATACAAGAGTATTGATAGACAAATGAAAGTATAATTCTAAAATCAAATAGCCATGAAAACAAAAGTATCTTTAAAAATGTATGTTCTATCCGTAGTTCTTCTGATGACCTCTTTTGTTGCTTCTGCACGCAGTTATGATGGTCAGCTGGTTTATAATCCGGTAGAAGAAAATGGAGTAATGGTAGGTCAGACTGTTTACAAGATGAACGGAAACACACTTGTCAACTATATGAAATACAACTATAAGTACGACGACAATAAGCGCATGATTGAAAGCGAGACCTTGAAATGGAACAGTACTAAAGAAGAATGGGAAAAAGATCTCCGTATCCAATATGCTTATAAAGGAAAAACTGTAACGACCAATTACTATAAATGGAACACCAAGAAACGTGCTTACGTATTAGTTCCGGAGATGACAGTAACCATGGACAATACTAATTTGTAACAGCATTTTTTTAACAATATACTCTCTCATTCTAATATTCTAACAAAAAGAAAGCGCCGTTCCTGATGAAGAAACGGCGTTTTCGCGTATATTCGCAAAAGTGTAGATTTATAGCACAAAGAACCGATCCTGCAGACCTTTCAGAAAACTTCGGGAGATTATCAGATCGCTTTTATCATGAAAAGGCGGATAGAGCTGGCAACATTTCCCATCAATCATTGCAAGATAATTAACATTGACAATAGCTGACTGGCTAATCTGAATAAAAGCTTGTGAGTAACCAATGATATCTTCGGCTTTTGTATTTCGCTTCAAGTTCAACCGGGTCTGATTGAACAGAGCTACCTGCCACTGGCGCTTGTCTTTCAGATATTCGAAATACCCGATCTCTTCCAGCCGCAAAAGCTTGAAACCGGTCACCGTACTGATCATAAACATTCCCTGTTGCGGCATCAGGGCACTGACAGAAGAAGCAAAAGAGGACGAAGGAGCCACCGGTATCGAAGCGACAGCTTTCCGGTAGCGTTCTATAACGATCTTCAGATCTTCCGTCTCAAAAGGTTTCAACAAGAAATCAAAAGCGGACTCACGCAGAGCCTGAAGCAGATATTTATCATATGAAGTATAAAAAACAACTTTCATATCCCACAGCACTTCATCGCGTATCTCACTCAACAGGTTAAGCCCCAGCACATCCGGAAGCTCCACATCCAAGAACAACAGGTCCGGACGCAGTTCCATTATCATCTTTTTCCCTTTTGCTCCATTGCTTGCTGTTCCTTTTATTTCAAACTCCTGATAAGCGCCCAGCTCCCTGCGCAAAGCATCAATCGCAGTACGCTCATCATCCACAATAACAACTTTATATTTATCTTCTACATTCATCATAATTCATAAGAAAAATGAAACGGTATATACACAGACACTTGCGTACCGGTCTGACCATCGTTTCGGTTGGTTATGTCAAAACGCATTTTCTCGTTTTTATTCTTTGTATTAAGCAGCTGGACCGTTTGATAGAGCACTTTCAGTCCGGTTCCCGTCCCTTTAGTCGAAGAAACAACTTGCGGAAGATACCCTCGTCCATTGTCACAAACCAAGATACGGATTCCTTTTCCTTCACGGGAAACACGGACAGACAACTCCTTTTCTCCATCTTTTCCAGCCAGTCCGTGCTTAATCGCATTCTCTACCGGAATCTGAACAATCATGGAAGGAATCATGATACGTTTTGCATCCAGTCCCTCCTCTACTATCACCGACGCTGTAAAGCCTTCGCCGATACGACCGCTTTCGAGGCTGATATACGACTGCACGAAATCCAGTTCGTCCTGCAAAGATACGCTTAACTTTTCAGTCAGTTCAAGGCTCCGACGGAGATATTTGACCAGTTCCATCAAATTATTCTTCACTTCCTCCGACCCATTGAACTGATTAATCTCCCGTCCCAGCACATTGAAAGTGAAATGAGGAGAAATCCGGCTCCGCAAGTTCTCCATACGGACACGATTGATCTGCTGAAAGAAACGTTCGCGGAGAAACTCTCTCTTTTTCCTCATATACCAGATGATCACTACCGTTCCGGCTGCGAGCAACAGGCAGACAAGCACCCAGATATACATGCTCAGCCTCAAAACCCGTACCTCACCAGCCTGCCGTTGAATCTGCATTTCTTTGCGCAATACGATCGTATCCTGACGGTAACGCATATCCAGTTCGGCCACACGAGTACGAATCCGCTCGCTACGGATAGAGTCATTCAGTTGGTAATCACGCTTCAGATATTTATATGCATTACGGTAGTCGCCGGCCTTTTCATAATAATGCTGCAGATATTGGTTGCGTATAGTGAGCATATTGGCATCCACATGGCCGGTAGAAGCAGTCCGTGCAATCATCTCCCTGGCACGTGCGATATTTCCTTTTTTCAAGGAAAGCTCAATCATCAGTGTCTCAATATAGTGCATGGCGGAGTTATTCTTTATCTCCGAAAAATAACGATAACCTTCATTCAGATTGTTTTCAGCAGAATCCAAACGGTTAGTCAGCAGATAAAGATCGCCCAGATTGACTTTCGAGAGATTACTTTCAAATACCATTTGCGGATAATTCGCTATCATATCAGCCGCCTGCCGCATATAAACCAGTGCTTCCTGATAATCTTTCTTGTAATAGTAATGATTTCCCCGATTATTGAGATACACCCACTTCTCGCTGACAGTCATTTCATCAAAAAACTGCCCTGCCAGCTCGTAATAATGATTTGACAAATCAAAGTCGCGCAAATCCATGTAAGTCTGTCCTAATCCGCAATAAACTGGAAACTTGGCATGTTCCGACAGGTGCAGGGAGTCGCAGATAAACAATGCCTTCCGATAATAAGAAGCGGTATGTGCCAGTTCCCCACGATGCAGATGAGCATCAGCCAGATTCATACAAATATCCGATAGAAGATGCGCCTTGTCTCCTTTCAGACGATAAGCGTAGGATTTCTCATAATAGGCAACTGCCGAATCGGGCTGATTGAGTTGCATCCAGACATTTCCCTCGATGTTATATACATCCGAAAGCACATCATTCCAGCGCGGGCAGGCAGTTGCACGCTTGTCATACTCTTTCACAGGGCGGTTATAATAGAGGATAGAATCAAAATCGGACGATACGAAAAAAGTCTTTCCATACAATGCCATCAGGCGGTAATATGTCATCGAATCCTGCGTCTGGTGGAGTGCATTACGCAATAAAGAACGCGAATAAGGCAAGTTAGAGAACAGAGAATCCTGTGCACGGACTTCCAAAGAGTCAATAAATGATTGCTCACACAAAGAGTGACTGCGATGCTTATCCACACAACTGCAGCTCAACCATATCACCAACCCTATCAACCCAAATAGCTTCATAGCAGATTTCGCTTTATTTCGTCCCCTCGTCCGTGTCTAATTTTGAATGCCACAAAAATACATTAATTATATTGAATCTCAACGAAATTTATTATTTTTTTAATACCTTTGCGCCCATATAAACATGAGTAACTGACCTAATGAGTCCATTGAACTTTACCCACATTCTGACACAGGCAGTCGATGAGCTATCGGAAAGCGAATCTTACAAAGGGCTGTTTCATCAACATAAAGATGGCGAACCATTGCCCTCTGCTAAAGTTTTGTATGAAATTATCGAGCTTTCACGTGCCATTCTCTTCCCCGGATACTACGGAAATTCCACCATCAACAGCCGGACAATCAATTATCACATCGGTGTAAATATCGAAAAGTTATTTGACTTGCTCACAGAGCAAATCCTTGCCGGATTATGTTTCGGAACGACAGAAGGAAAACGCAACGTCTGCTCGGAGTCGAGAAGAGAAGAAGCTGCCCGACTAGCCGCGAAGTTTATCAGTAAACTACCCGCTATGAGAAGAATACTGGCAACGGATGTAGAAGCCGCCTACAACGGCGACCCTGCTGCCAAGAGCTACGGTGAAGTTATTTTCTGTTATCCCGCTATCAAAGCGATCAGCAATTATCGTATTGCACACGAACTGCTAGAACTGGGTGTTCCCCTGATTCCGCGCATGATTACGGAAATGGCACATAGCGAAACGGGAATCGACATCCATCCGGGAGCGAAAATAGGCAGTCACTTTACCATAGACCACGGAACGGGTGTCGTGATCGGTGCAACAAGCATCATCGGAAATAATGTCAAATTATATCAGGGTGTCACCCTGGGAGCGAAAAGCTTCCCGCTGGATGCCGACGGAAAACCGATCAAGGGCATTCCCCGCCACCCGATTCTGGAGGACAATGTCATTGTCTACTCCAATGCTACTATCTTGGGAAGAATTACTATCGGAAGAGACGCCACCGTAGGAGGTAATATCTGGGTAACAGAGAATATCCCCGCCGGAGCGAAAATAGTACAAACAAAAGCAAAGAAATAAAATCAATTAACTATATATGAGCGAACAATTCGAGATGATAGCCAAGACCTTCCAGGGACTGGAAGAGATCCTTGCTGAAGAACTTACAACACTGGGAGCCAACGATATCCAGATAGGACGCCGCATGGTTTCATTTACAGGAGACAAGCGTATGATGTACAAGGCAAATTTCTGCCTCCGTACTGCTATCCGCATTCTAAAACCGATCAAGAATTTTACGGCAAAGGATGCTGATGAAGTTTACAACCAGATACAGGCTATTCCATGGGAAGAGTATCTTGATGTAAACAAGACGTTTGCGATAGATGCAGTTGTATTCAGCGAGGAATTCCGTCATTCCAAGTTTGTATCGTATAAGGTGAAGGATGCTATTGTGGATTATTTCCGCGAAAAGACAGGCAAACGTCCGTCGGTACGCATCAATAATCCGGATGTACTGCTCAATATTCACATTGCACATACCACTTGTACGTTGTCGCTGGACTCTTCCGGAGAATCGCTTCATCGTCGCGGATACCGTCAGGAACAGGTAGAAGCTCCGCTGAACGAAGTATTGGCTGCCGGTATGGTTCTGATGACAGGATGGCGCGGCGAATGTGACCTGATTGACCCGATGTGCGGTTCGGGAACGATTCCTGTGGAAGCAGCACTGATAGCAAGAAACATCGCTCCGGGAGTATTCCGCAAAGGATTCGCATTTGAGAAATGGGTGGATTTCGATTCGGAGATGTTCGACGAGATTTACAATGATGATAGCCAGGAGCGCGAATTTACGCATAAGATTTACGGATATGACAACAGTCCGAAAGCGAACGAAATAGCAACACATAATATAAAAGCGGCAGGCGTATCCAAGGATGTGACACTGAAACTGCAACCGTTCCAGCAGTTTGAACAACCGCAGGAAAAGTCCATTATCGTCATGAATCCCCCTTATGGTGAACGTATCTCCACCAATGACTTGCTTGGATTGTACCAGATGATTGGTGAGCGTCTGAAACATGCATTTGTAGGAAACGAAGCCTGGGTACTCTCTTACCGCGAAGAATGTTTCGATCAGATTGGCCTGAAAGCAAGTCAGAAAGTACCGTTATTCAATGGTGCACTGGAATGCGAGTTCCGCAAATATGAGATTTTCGACGGAAAATATAAAGAGTTCAAGAGTCAGGAGGGAGAAGGAGAAGAGAAAAAAGAGACAGAAGGAAGCTATGATGCTTCGAACCCCCGGGAAAGAAAAGAATTCAAGCCACGTGGGGAAGGAGAATTCAGACCCAGACGGGAAGGTGAGTTCAAACCGCGTCGCGAAGGGGAATTCAAGCCACGCAGAGAAGGTGAATATAAACCACGCCGCGAAGGAGAGTACAAACCACGTCGGGAGGGTGACTTCAAACCCAGACGAGAAGAAGGAAGCTTTACACGGGATGACAGGGACAGAAAGCCGAGAGGCGAGTTCCGGGGAGAAAGAGATTCGAGAGCTCCGAGAGAGTTCAGAGGAAATCGGGAGCCCAGAATTCCGAAGAAGGAAGAAGAGTAATTTCATTCCTTCATTGACTATCAATATAAGGTTGCAAAATGCGACCTTATCAATATTTGGAAAAGGTCTATCATCCGACAAGGAAAGGTATGCCATTCAAATAAAGACAACCTCCTTGGACAGGGTAAAAATAGAAGGATTTAAAAACAAATAAAGTAAAAAGCAATGAGTAAAATTGGAAAAAGAGCCATCTTGATATTGCTGGCACTACCAATCGTAATCAATGTTATGGCACAGGAAACTAAAAAGCTGACACTGGAAGATTTGATTCCAGGTGGCGAAACCTACCGCTATGCAGAAAACCTGTACGGCCTGCAATGGTGGGGAGATGTGTGTATCAAACCAAGTACCGACACCATCTACACCGTCCAGCCCCAAACGGGGAAAGAGGCGGTACTCACTACCCTTGAACAAATCAACAAAGTACTTGCAGACCATAAAGCAGGGAAACTGTCGACCCCGTATTCTATCCTTTACCCATGGGCAGACAAGCCGCAAATGCTACTGAAAGTATCCGGCAAGTTCATCGTATACGATTTCAAGAACAACCGGATTGTCAGCACACTGAAGTTGAAGGAGAAAGCAGCTAACGAGGACTATTGCGCAGCCAACGGAAACGTAGCCTACACAGTAAACAATAACCTGTATGTGAACGAACAGGCCATCACTAACGAGCCCGAAGGTATTGTCTGCGGCCAGTCTGTACACCGCAATGAGTTCGGCATCAACAAAGGCACTTTCTGGAGCCCGAAAGGAAACTTGCTCGCTTTCTACCGCATGGACGAAAGCATGGTCACGCAATATCCGCTTGTAGACATCACCGCACGCGTAGGGGAAGTGAACAACGTCCGTTATCCAATGGCGGGAATGACCAGCCACCAAGTAAAAGTAGGCATCTACAACCCTGCTACCGAAAAGACGATCTATCTGGATGCAGGCGATCCGACCGACCGTTATTTCACCAATATCAGCTGGTCGCCGGACGAAAAAAGCCTCTACCTTATCGAGCTGAACCGCGACCAGAACCACGCCGTACTTTGCCAATATGATGCAACGACAGGCAAACTGACGGGCAAACTGCTGGAAGAAACGCACCCTAAATATGTAGAGCCTCAACACCCCATCGTATTCTTACCGTGGGATAACAATAAATTCATCTACCAAAGCCAGCGCGACGGATACAATCACCTATACCTATGCGACATCACCACCAGCCTCAAAGGCGACTGGAAAAGCGAAGCCGCAGGCGGCAAGCATATCGAATACATCCCGGTGAAACAACTGACCGAAGGTAAATGGCTGGTAGGCGACATTCTGGGCTTCAACGCGAAGCGGAAGGAAGTCATCTTCCAGGCAGTAGACGGCAAAGGCTGCAATAACTTTGCGGTGAATGTAAACACAGGAAAACGAAGTCTCCCGTTCAGTTTCCGTTCTACCACCGAAGGAGAACACAACGGAACGCTCAGCGCATCGGGAACCTACCTCATCGACCGTTATTCGACTCCTACCCTTCCGCGCTGCATTGACATCGTGGATACCAAAAGCCTGAAAACAGTCAACCTGCTGACCGCCCTAAACCCGTATGAGGGGTATCAGATGCCCACCATCGAAACCGGTACCATTAAAGCTGCAGACGGAACCACCGACCTATATTACCGCCTCACCAAACCCGCAGACTTCGACCCGAACAAGAAGTATCCGGTCATCGTCTACGTATACGGCGGACCACACGCGCAACTCGTCACCAGCGGCTGGCTGAACGGTTCCCGCGGATGGGACATCTACATGGCCAACAAAGGCTATATCATGTTCACCCTCGATAACCGGGGCAGTGCCAACCGGGGACTGGAATTTGAAAACGCCACCTTCCGCCGGCTCGGCATTGAAGAAGGCAAAGACCAGGTGAAGGGCATTGAATTTCTGAAATCTCTCCCCTACATAGACGGAAACCGCATCGGCGTGCACGGATGGAGCTTCGGAGGTCACATGACCACTGCCCTGCTGCTCCGCTACCCGGAAATATTCAAGGTAGGCGTAGCCGGCGGACCTGTCATCGACTGGGGATACTACGAAGTGATGTACGGCGAACGCTACATGGATACTCCGGAAAGCAACCCGGAAGGCTACAAAGAATGTGACCTGAAGAACCTTGCCGGACAGTTAAAAGGTCATCTGCTCATTATCCATGACGACCACGACGACACCTGCGTACCGCAACACACACTTTCGTTTATGAAAGCCTGTGTAGACGCCCGCACTTATCCCGACCTGTTTATTTACCCGTGCCACAAGCACAACGTATCAGGCCGCGACCGCGTACATCTGCATGAGAAAATCACCCGGTACTTTGAGCAGAACCTATAAAGACCGACAGCCCACAGTACCATACCGAAAAGCTCATAACTGAAAACTCATAACCCAATACTCATTATGAAAATATTATTACTAGGCTCGGGTGGCCGCGAACATGCACTGGCATGGAAAATTGCCCAAAGTCCGAAAGTTGAAAAGCTGTACATCGCTCCGGGAAACGCCGGAACAACCGCCGTAGGCGAGAATGTCAACATCAAAGCTACCGACTTTGAAGCGATCAGCGCTTTCGCTCTGAAAGAAAACATCGAAATGGTGGTAGTAGGTCCCGAAGATCCATTGGTAAAAGGCATCTACGACTATTTCCAGAATCGTCCCGAACTGAAACATATCGCCGTTATCGGTCCGTCCGCCAACGGAGCACAGCTGGAGGGCAGCAAGGAGTTTGCCAAAGGCTTCATGATGCGTCACCGAATCCCGACAGCCCGATATAAAAGTATCACAGCCGAAAACCTTGAAGAAGGGCTGGCTTTCCTCGAAACGCTGGAAGCCCCTTACGTACTGAAGGCAGACGGACTCTGTGCCGGAAAAGGCGTTCTCATTCTCCCTACGCTGGACGAAGCCAAGAAAGAACTGAAGGAAATGCTTGGCGGCATGTTCGGCTCCGCATCGGCAACAGTCGTTATTGAAGAGTTTCTGAGCGGCATCGAATGTTCCGTATTCGTGCTTACCGACGGCGAACACTACAAAGTACTCCCCGTAGCGAAAGACTACAAACGCATCGGCGAAGGAGACAAAGGTCTCAACACAGGCGGTATGGGCAGCGTGACTCCGGTTCCGTTTGCCGACGAAGAATACATGGAGAAAGTACGCACCCGCATCATCGAACCGACCATCAACGGGCTGAAAGAAGAAAACATCGTCTACAAAGGCTTCATCTTCCTCGGACTGATCCGAGTGAAAGGCGAACCGATGGTAATCGAATATAACGTCCGCATGGGCGATCCGGAGACAGAAAGCGTCATGCTCCGCATTCAGAGCGACTTTGTAGAATTGCTGGAAGGCACAGCCGCAGGCAACCTCGACGAAAAGACGCTGGTGATAGACCCGCGTTCGGCAGGCTGTGTTATCCTCGTGAGCGGCGGTTACCCCGAAGCATACGAAAAAGGCTTCCCTATCAGCGGTCTGGAACAGGCTGCCGCTACCGAAAGCATCATTTTCCATGCCGGAACAGCCATGAAGGACGGACAAATCGTAACGAACGGAGGACGCGTGATCGCTGTCTGCTCTTACGGGGCCACGAAGGAAGAAGCACTGGCACAGAGCTATAAAGTGGCAGACATGATCAACTTTGACAAGAAGTATTTCCGTCACGATATCGGATTCGACTTATAATGAGAAACAAGAGACTACAAGGTCAGGTCACAGCAGGGCGGTGGACACTCCCTGCTGCCATTTTCATCTGCACCCTTTGTTGGGTGCTGACCTCTGTCCTATTGCCGGGACTCACCATGCCGGCGGGCGAAGAAGGCGGTTCCGTCCTCTGGCAGTCCGCCCGCACGCTGTTGCTTCCCACATGGGCAGAACACCTTGTCAGTTTTCTTATCTACGCAGCTGCCGGCTATTTCCTGATTGAGCTGAACAACCGGTTCGGCATCATTCGTATGCGGGCTTCCGTACAGACGGCCATTTATTTTCTGCTGGTCACGGTCTGCCCGGAAATGCACCTGCTGTATGCAGGAGACGTGGCTGCCATTGCCTTTTTATTCTCCATCTATTTTCTGTTCAAGAGTTATCAACAGTCGCAGGCGGCAGGATATTTGTTCTATTCCTTCCTCTTTATCGGTGCAGGAAGCATTTTCTTTCCCCAGCTCACCTTCTTTTCGGTGCTCTGGCTGTTTGAGGCATACCGTTTCCAATCGCTTACGTTCCGCAGTTTCTGCGGTGCATTAATAGGATGGACGATGCCCTATTGGATGCTGTTCGGACATGCTTTCTTCCACGATCAGATGGAGCTGTTCTATCACCCATTCAGGGAACTGGCTACTTTTGGAGATTTACTCAACCTGCAGGTACTCCAGCCTTGGGAACTGGCAACACTCGGTTACCTGTTTGTGTTATTCATCGTCAGCGCCGCCCATTGCGTCGTTGCCGGATTCGAAGACAAGATACGTACACGTGCCTATTTACAATTTCTCATAGACCTGACGCTCTTCCTCTTCATACTGATTGCGCTGCAACCGTCGCAATGCAGCAACCTTCTGCCGTTGCTTATGATAAGCAGCAGTATACTGATCGGACACCTTTTCGTGCTGACCAACAGCAAAACATCGAATGTATTTTTCATTGTTTCTCTGGTCTGCCTCATCCTCTTATTCGGTTTTAACGTATGGACGCTTTTATAGACTCAACAATACAACTCCTCATCGAATGGGGACTTCCGGGATTGTTTATCTCGGCCCTACTTGCAGGGAGTATCATACCGTTCAGTTCCGAACTGGTGCTGGTAGCACTGGTGAAACTCGGTCTGAACCCTACCGCCTGTATATTGGCTGCCGCGCTCGGCAACACCGCAGGCGGAATGACCTGTTACTATATGGGACGTCTGGGCAAAATAAGCTGGATTGAGAAATACTTCAAAGTAAAGAAAGAGAAAGTAGACAAAATGATGAAGTTCCTGCAAGGAAAGGGAGCATTGATGGCATTTTTCGCCTTCCTGCCAGCTGTCGGAGAAGTAATCTCCATCGCACTGGGATTCATGCGAAGCAATGTATGGCTTACCACCGCTTCCATGTTTGCCGGGAAACTGATACGCTACATCTTACTTTTATACGTGCTGGAAAGCGCATGGAATGTTGTTGCAGGATGAAAAGAGTAATTGAAAAGACTGACGACGGGAGTGCTACCCTATTTGTTCCGGAATTGAATGAACATTATCATTCGACCAAAGGAGCACGTACGGAATCGCAGCATATTTTCATCAATATGGGACTGAAAGCCTCCGATTCCCCCTCCCCACATATCTTGGAGATCGGTTTCGGAACAGGACTGAATGCCTGGCTTACCCTTGAAGAAGCAGAAAGAAGCGGACGCAACGTACACTATACAGGCCTCGAACTCTACCCGTTGGAATGGCAGATGGTGGAGCAACTGGGATATATAGGGAAAGAGAATGATGAGCATTCAGCGATCAATAGCGGACAACAAGCAGCCATCGATCTATTCAGAGGCATTCATACATCACCGTGGGAAGAAGAAATATCCTTTACCCCACACTTCACTCTCTGTAAAATACAAGCCGACGTTAATAAATGGATAATGAATAATGAACAATGGGCAATAAACCGTACCATTACACAGCACAGCCATTCTCCATTGTCCATTATCCATTCTCCATTATCATTTGACGTTATCTATTTCGATGCCTTCGCTCCGGAAAAGCAACCGGAAATGTGGTCGCAGGAACTATTTAACCGTTTATATGTTTTATTAAATGAAGGAGGCATCCTCACCACTTATTGCGCCAAAGGAGTCATCCGGCGCATGTTGCAGGCAGCAGGCTTTACCGTAGAGCGCCTTCCCGGTCCTCCGGGAGGAAAGCGGGAAATACTACGTGCCCTGAAGCCGAAAGAAAAGCAAGAAGCTGAAATATAGAAATACAGAGATACAAGGAAAAAGTAGCAACCCCCGATATTAATACAATAGTCATGAAACAACAACTAAAAGATCTGAAAACACTCCTTCTTCTTGGCTCCTGCCTCCTGTTGGCAGCCTGCACGGGCCGAACGTCCAAAGCAAGCGGCAACGAAGAAGCAAAACCGGTCATTACCGTCACCATTGAACCGCAACGCTACTTCACGGAAGCGATTGCCGGTGACAAGTTTACGGTAGTGAGCATGGTCCCGAAAGGTTCCAGTCCGGAGACATACGACCCGATTCCTCAACAACTGGTATCCCTGGGAGACAGCAAAGCATACCTCCGCATCGGCTACATCGGCTTTGAGCAGACCTGGATGGACCGGCTGATGAATAACACTCCGCACATCCAAGTATTCGACACCTCAAAAGGTGTAGACCTAATTCTGAACAACAACGAACAGGAACACACAGCCGGACATCATGACCACGACGGGCACAATCATGCCGTAGAACCACATATATGGAACTCTACCACCAACGCCCTGATACTTGCCGGAAACACCTTTAAGGCACTTTGCATGCTCGACAAGCCCAACGAGGCCTATTATCTGGCACGCTACGACTCCCTCTGCCGTCGTATCCAACATACCGACAGCCTCATCCGCCGGCAACTTTCCGCCCCGAAATCGGCCAAATCCTTTATGATTTACCATCCGGCTCTCTCCTACTTCGCCCGCGACTACGGACTGCATCAGATTTCAATCGAGGAAGGCGGTAAAGAACCTTCACCTGCCCATCTGAAAGAACTGATAGACTTGTGCAAATCGGAAAAAGTAGGTGTCATCTTCGTACAACCGGAGTTCGACAAGCGCAACGCAGAGACCATCGCGCAGCAAACCGGCACAAAGGTAGTCCCCATCAACCCGTTAAGTTATGACTGGGAGACAGAAATGCTGAACGTAGCCAAAGCACTCACCCCTATGGACCCCGAATAAAAACGGGACTCTATAGAATGAACGACCGAATCATACATAAACGAAGTAACTCTCCAAATATGAAACCGATTATCGAAATAAAGAACCTTGCTGCCGGATACGACGGTCGTACTGTACTCCACGACGTAAACCTGAACGTTTACGAACGGGACTTTCTGGGCATCATCGGTCCGAACGGAGGCGGCAAGACGACACTGATCAAGTGCATCCTCGGTCTGCTGAAACCGACTGCCGGAGAAATCATCTTCCACACTCCTACAGAACCATCCGGCACGCCCCAAACCGTCACTTCCGGTGCTCAGACTTCCCTCGGCTATCTGCCACAGTACAGCACCATCGACCGGAAGTTTCCGATTTCGGTGGAGGAAGTGATTCTCTCCGGACTAAGTATCCAGAAATCACTGACTTCCCGCTTCACTCCCGAACAGAAGGAGAAAGGCAAACAAATCATCGTCCGCATGGGACTCGAAGGACTCGAGCACCGTTCCATCGGCCAACTTAGCGGCGGACAACTACAGCGTGCACTGCTCGGACGCGCCATTATCTCCGATCCTTCGGTACTGATTCTCGACGAACCCAGCACGTACATCGACAAACGTTTTGAAGCACGCCTCTACGAACTGTTGGCTGAAATAAACAAGGAATGCGCCATCATCCTCGTCAGCCATGACATCGGCACCGTACTGCAACAAGTAAAGTCCATCGCCTGCGTCAACGAAACACTGGACTACCACCCCGATACGGGCGTCTCTACAGAATGGCTGGAAAAGAACTTCAACTGCCCCATCGAACTGTTAGGACACGGCACGTTGCCACACCGCGTTCTCGGTGAACATCACCATCATCACTAAACGTTCACTGTAAAATGTACGTCCAGGAACTACTGTACTATATTGAAAAGGGAACATATACAAACATTTCGTCCCACTTCCTTCCAAACAGAAAAGAAATGGGACGAAACAATATCATATAAAATAATGACTTCTTACAATCTCTGAATTTCTTCAGGTACTCAATCCATTCTTCCAGTGGAGTAACGGCTACTTTATTGAATTCATTCACATGAATCAGGAAATACTCCGGAAAAACTTCTGCGGGAAGTTTACGGACGAGGGCATCCTTTTCTTTAGTGGTTATTTCGAGCCGATCTCCGGTGTGTACTCCCGTAAAGTTATTCTGACCATGATACAAATAATCGTCCCCTTTGCCGATATCGAAGTAGAGGATACTTATAGAATAAATCTTTTTCACCTCGTAGTAGCATTCACTCAAAGAAATATGTTCCGTAATCGCTTTCGCCACTCCGTAAAGGATGCGTTCCAGATAATATAATTCACGGGTATTCTGAATCTCTACAATGATTATTTCATCTTTACTATTTCTGGCTTTGATGT
>OCHF01000741.1_pt1 | contig 18681 bp, 7 predicted proteins | sample 1538851 | NCBI WGS metagenome assembly OCHF01 (sample SAMN04571730, study PRJEB22368) | human gut metagenome | biome: human gut; material: stool | host: Homo sapiens | place: Luxembourg | collected 2012-12-07
AACGGAACACAACAATCGGCTTATGAAATAGATATTCGGGAGGCTCTTACCGGCCGTTCTGTGTGGAACAGTGGAAAAGTAAACTCTTCACAGAGCCAGTTGGTATCCATTGAAGGAGCGGATATTCGCTCTGGCAATCTACTCAATTATATTTGGCGCGTACGGGTTTGGGACGAATCTGGTTCACCCTCACAATGGAGCTCAGATGCTAAATTTCGTTCAGTTCCTGACTGCTTTTCTTCCAGGAAATGGATTGGGGCTATTACTCGTCAGGATGCCCACTTGCCGGAAGGTCGTAAGTTTCATGGTGGCGAATTGAAAAAGCCGGAGGTAAAAGCGGCTTGGGAAGCGGTGGATACACTAGCCAAGAAGAGCATTTATTTGCGGAAAACATTTGAGTTGGGAGATATAAAGGGAGGTAGTGCCGGTCGTAAAACAAGCAAGAGGATTGTAGAAGCGACAGCTTACGTATGCGGACTGGGATTCTATGAGTTTTCGTTAAATGGCAAGAAAGTAGGTGATAGTGAGTTTGCTCCGCTTTGGAGTGATTATGATAAAAGTGTTTATTATAACACGTATGATGTGACAGAGTTGTTGCAAAATGGTGAGAATGCAGTTGGAGTTTTATTGGGGAATGGATTCTATAATGTACAAGGGGGACGTTATCGTAAGCTACAGATTAGTTTTGGTCCTCCCACGCTCTTATTTGAGTTAGTTGTTAATTATGAGGATGGAACACATACGGTCATCCATTCTGATAATGGCTGGAAATATGATTTGAGTCCGATAACCTTCAACTGTATTTATGGAGGTGAGGATTATGATGCGCGTGGAGAACAGAAAGGATGGAACCAAGTTGGGTTTGATGATAGTGATTGGCGTCCGGTAGTAGTTCAGGAGGCTCCGAAAGGAATACTTCGCCCACAAATGGCACGTCCGGTGAAGATTATGGAACGGCACAACATTCAAAAGGTCACAAAACTGAATGATGAGCAAGTTGCCTTGGCTTCCAAATCTACGAAACGAGTGGTAGCCCCTTCTGCCTTAGTCTTGGACATGGGACAGAATCTGGCTGGTTTTCCCGAAATAACAGTACGTGGTAAACGCGGACAAAAAGTGACTCTGATAGTCGCCGAGGCGTTAACGGAAGAAGGTGCTTGTAACCAACGTCAAACAGGACGCCAACATTACTATGAATATACATTGAAAGGTGAAGGAGATGAAACTTGGCATCCTCGTTTCTCTTATTATGGTTTCAGATATATTCAGGTGGAAGGTGCTGTCTTGAAAGGACAGAAGAATCCGCATCAATTGCCGGTATTGAAAAACATTCAGTCCTGTTTCGTTTACAATTCGGCAAAGAAAGTTTCTACATTTGAATCATCAAATCAGATATTCAATGCTGCTCATCGCTTGATAGAGAAGGCAGTACGTAGTAATATGCAGTCTGTGTTTACGGATTGTCCGCACCGGGAAAAACTTGGTTGGCTGGAGCAGGTGCATCTTAATGGTCCGGGATTATTATATAATTATGATCTGACTGCTTATGCTCCGCAAATTATGCAGAACATGGCTGATGCGCAGCACTCCAATGGAGCAATGCCGACAACAGCCCCTGAATATGTCGTTTTTGAAGGTCCGGGTATGGATGCTTTTGCCGAATCGCCGGAGTGGGGAGGTTCTTTAGTTATTTTTCCATTTATGTATTATGAGACTTATGGAGATGATTCGCTGATCAGAAAATACTATTCCAATATGCGTCGTTATGTGGATTATCTCAAAACTCGTGCAAATAATGGAATCTTATCTTTCGGTTTGGGTGACTGGTATGATTATGGAGATTTTCGTGCGGGATTCTCACGGAATACACCTGTTCCATTAGTGGCTACCGCACATTATTACATGACCGTTATGTATTTGGTAAAGGCTGCCGGAATGGTAGGTAATGAATTTGATGTTCGTTATTACAGCTCTTTAGCCCATGATATTATGGTAGCCTTTAATAAATGTTTCTTAGATAATAATACCGCACAGTATGGTACGGGAAGTCAATGCAGTAATGCACTTCCGTTGTTTCTTCATTTGACACAAAGTGCAGGAGAACAAGGTGTTTGTCAGCCGGATACAAATTTGAATAAAAAGGTGCTTTTCAATCTGATTAAAGATGTAAAGGCACATGGAGATCGTCTGACAACCGGGGATGTGGGCAATCGTTATTTGATTCAGACATTAGCCCGTAACGATCAGAATGAACTTATTTATAAAATGTTTAATCATGAAGAAGCTCCCGGTTATGGTTTTCAGTTAAAATTTGGGGCAACTACTCTGACAGAACAATGGGACCCGCGTCAAGGCTCTTCGTGGAATCATTTTATGATGGGGCAGATTGATGAATGGTTCTTTCGTTCATTGGTTGGAATTCGTCCATATACGGTATTATCTACCTCCTTGGAAGGAAAAGATGATTCAATGCAGGGCTACCGGAAATTTATCATTGCTTCCCAACCGGTAGGAGACTTGAAATATGTCAAATCATCATACGAAACCCTTTATGGTACTATTGTAGTAGAGTGGACTCGGCAAGAGGATGCATTTACCTTAAATGTGTCTGTTCCGGTGAATACAACGGCTGTCGTATATCTTCCGGGAGAGAAGGAACCCAAGGAAATACAAAGCGGAATGTATAAGTTTGACTGATAATACCTATATTTAGGCACGAATTTCTTGAATGGAAATGATGAAGAAGTATTCTTTAATATAATAGATTATGAATTTACGAACAACTCTTTTGGCATTCCTGTGCCTTTGTGCAGCCACTGTTCTTCATGCCGAACGTGTAGACATGTTGAAAATCGGTGCAAAGGCAAATGGCAAAGTTCTTAATACAAAGTTGATCAACACTACGATTGACCGTCTGAACCGTAATGGTGGAGGAACCCTTTTCTTTCCGGCGGGAACTTACCTGACAGGAAGTATCCGGTTGAAAAGTAATATAACCTTGGAGCTGGAAGCTGGTGCCACGTTACTTTTCTCAGATAACTTTGATGATTATCTTCCTTTTGTGGAAGTCCGTCACGAAGGAGTGATGATGAAAAGTTTCCAACCTTTAATCTATGCAGTGGATGCAGAGAATATTACGATCAAGGGCGAAGGAACTTTGGACGGACAAGGTAAAAAATGGTGGATGGAGTTTTTCCGGGTCATGATTGACCTGAAAGATAACGGTATGCATGATCTGAATAAATATCAGCCTATGTGGGATGCAGAGAATGATACTACGGCCATTTATACTGAAACAAATAAGGATTATGTAAGCACATTGCAGCGACGTTTTTTCCGTCCTCCGTTCATTCAGCCTGTTCGTTGTAAGAAGGTAAAGATTGAGGGAGTGAAAATTGTCAATTCCCCTTTCTGGACTGTAAACCCGGAATTCTGTGATAATGTGACTATCAAAGGAATTACGATTGATAATGTTCCTTCTCCTAATACAGATGGCATCAATCCGGAATCCTGCCGGAATGTACATATCAGCGATTGTCATATTTCAGTAGGTGATGACTGTATTACGATTAAATCGGGAAGAGATGCACAAGCCCGACGTTTGGGAGTACCTTGTGAAAATATCACTATAACCAATTGTACAATGCTTTCCGGGCATGGTGGTGTTGTTATTGGCAGCGAAATGAGTGGAAGTGTGCGTAAAGTGACTATTTCCAACTGCGTGTTTGACGGGACTGAGCGAGGTATCCGCATTAAGTCAACTCGTGGAAGGGGAGGAGTCGTTGAAGATATTCGTGTCAGCAATATTGTGATGAGCAATATCAAGCAAGAAGCTGTCGTTTTAAACTTGAAATACAGTCCGATGCCGGCAGAACCGAAGAGTGAACGCACCCCAATCTTTCGTAATGTACATATCAGTGGGATGACTGTTACAGATGTAAAAACACCGATAAAAATAGTCGGATTAGAAGAAGCTCCGATATCAGATATTGTATTACGTGATATCCATATTCAGGGAGGAAAGCAGAAATGCATCTTTGAAGATTGTGAACGCATTACGATGGATGATGTGATTGTCAATGGTGAGGAATTAAAACTTAAATAAATGAAACGGATACTTTTCACAATGCTGCTTGCCGCATCCCTTTCGGCAGAGGCGCAAACACAAAGATATGAGACGGAATTTGCCCGTCCCTTAAATGAAGTTCTGACGGATATTCAAAACCGTTTTGGAGTCCGCTTGAAATACGATATTGATACAGTAGGCAAAGTATTGTCTTACGCTGATTTCCGTATTCGTCCTTATTCAGTGGAAGAGTCGCTGACAAATGTACTTGCACCTTTTGACTACAAGTTTGTCAAGCAGAAGGGAAATATGTATAAGTTGAAAGCTTACGAATATCCCCGTCGGACGGATGAGGATGGGGAAAAGATGTTGGCGTATCTGAACACCCTTTATGCTGATAAGCAAACATTCGGATTGCGTGCGGATTCTTTGAAGAAAGAAGTCCGTCAGCGTTTGGGCATTGATGCTATGTTGGCCCAATGTGTTAAGTCGGAGGCTATTCTCTCGAAAATACGAAAGTTTGATGGCTATACTGTACAGAACTTTGCACTTGAAACACTTCCCGGATTGTATGTCTGCGGCTCTATTTACACCCCTCAATCAAAAGGGAAGCATGCACTGATTATATGCCCGAACGGACATTTCGGCGGTGGACGTTATCGTGAGGATCAGCAACAGCGCATGGGCACTTTGGCCCGTATGGGAGCTATTTGTGTGGATTATGACTTATTCGGATGGGGAGAATCTATATTACAGGTTGGCAGTGCGGCGCATCGTAGCAGTGCGGCGCATACTATTCAGGCGATGAATGGTTTGCTGATTCTTGATTATATGCTTGCTTCCCGGAAAGATATTGATACCGGTCGTATCGGAGCGAATGGTGGTTCCGGTGGTGGTACACATACAGTGTTACTAAGTGTATTGGATGATCGTTTTACGGCTTCTGCTCCGGTAGTGAGCCTGGCTTCCCATTTCGACGGGGGATGTCCCTGCGAAAGTGGCATGCCTATTCAGCTCTCGGCAGGAGGCACTTGTAACGCAGAATTGGCTGCGACATTTGCTCCGCTTCCACAACTGATTGTTTCTGATGGCGGAGATTGGACAGCCAGTGTTCCTACGTTAGAATTTCCTTATCTGCAACGTATTTATGGTTTCTACCATGCAAAGGATAAGGTTACAAATGTACACCTTCCCAATGAGAAACACGATTTTGGCCCGAATAAACGAAATGCTGTTTATGATTTTTTTGCCGATGTGTTTCATTTGGACAAGAAGAAACTGGATGAAAGTAAAGTTACTATTGAACCCGAAGCTGCCATGTATAGTTTTGGAGAGAAGGGAGAGCTATTACCGGAGGGCGCCATTCGTTCTTTCGATAAAGTAGCAGCTTATTTTGACAAGAAAGTATTTGCCAGACTAAACTCGGATACTTCTCTTGAAAAGAAAGCGATGGACTGGGTAGCCTCACTGAACCTGAATGACGAGAGTAAAGCCGGATTTGCAATTACTACTATTTACAATCATCTGCGTAAGGTTCGCGATTGGCACAATGACCATCCTTATACCACGATTCCTGCCGGCATCAATCCGTTGACAGGCAAACTATTGAGTAAACTTGACCGTGAAATGATTGCTGACTCTGCTATGCCGAAAGAGATACATGAAAAGTTGATGAAAGACTTGCGCAGGGTATTGACAGAAGAACAGGTGGAACAGATCCTTGATAAATATACTGTTGGAAAAGTTGCATTCACTCTAAAAGGATATCAGGCTATTGTACCTGATATGACGGAAGAAGAAACAGCATTTGTCCTGGAACAACTGAAGCTGGCTCGTGAGCAGGCTATTGACTACAAGAACATGAAACAGATTTCTGCTATCTTCGAAATCTATAAAACTAAATGCGAACAGTATTTTAACGAACATGGGCGTAACTGGCGCCAGATGTTTAAGGATTATGTGAATAAAAGGAACGCAGAGAAAAAGGCACAGGGAAAGAAATAAACCTTAGTTAGGAATAAGAGATAATCATATAATGTACATTAAGAGCGGCAATACCTTTGGAAAAAGAGGATTGCTGCTCTTGGTGTATCATACATTATGTGAAAAATAGAGTTAGCCGGACATCTTTTTCGCAGGAAATGTGTTAATTTGTAGACAACTAACAGAAACGTATAGTATATGAATAAGCAAAAAGTCGCATTAGTACTTTCTATGGGTGGTGCACGGGGTATTGCACATATTGGAGCCATCGAAGAATTGCTCCGTCATAATTATGAGATAACTTCTATTGCAGGAAGTTCAATGGGAGCGATGGTAGGAGCGATGTATGCTTCGGGAAAGATGGAGGAGTGTAAAGAATGGTTGTATAGCTGGGATAAGCGTAAAATGTGGGAACTGGCCGACTTAACCTTAAGTCGGGACGGGCTGGTAAAAGGTGACCGCTTCATTAAAGAATTAAAACAGATCATTCCGGATATGAATATCGAAGACCTGCCGATTCCTTATGTGGCAATGGCTACGGATATTGTATGTGATCAGGAAGTAAGGTTTGACAGAGGAAGTCTGCATGAGGCCATCCGGGCATCCATTTCTATTCCGATGGTTTTCCGTCCGTTGCGGAAAGATGGTATGGTATTGATTGACGGGGGAATTTTAAATCCTCTTCCGCTGAAGCATGTGCAGCGTACTGAAGGGGACATCCTGATTGCAGTGGATGTAAATGCCCCGATTGATTGTGGCAAGAAAAAGAAGATGAGTCCTTACAATCTATTGACAGAATCCTCAAGAATGATGATGCAACAAATCACCCGTTACCAGATAGATCGTTGTCAACCTGATATTTTGATTGAGATGTCCGGCAATGCTTATGATATGCTTGCATTCAATCACGCAGCTTCTATTGTGAAAACCGGGGTTGAAGTTACCAAAAGTGCATTGGATGGAATCGGTAGAAAGGAGTCATAAGCCTTTATCTATTCTGTATATATCATCTTTTTAGTCATTCCTCCGTCAATAGTGATATTCTCGCCATTGATAAAGTCGTTCTCATCCTGACAAAGGAATAGGCACATACGTGCAATATCTTCGGGTTTGCCTACCCGCTTAGAGGGATGCTGCATATGGTCTTCCGGTCGGAGTTGATCATAATTTTGTGTTTGTATCCATCCCGGAGCAATGGAATTTACAGTAATATTCCATTCTGACAGTGATGTTGCCAATGCATGTGTAAGCGAATAAATGCCACCTTTTGAGGCAGCATAGCCTTCACTTCCCGATTCGCTCATCAGATATCTTGTAGAGCAAATATTGATAATTCTTCCATATACATTAGGAGTGGACAGACCTTTACGATGGATAGCGAGTGCACGTGAGGTGATGAAAACCGGACGCAGATTGATAGACAGGATTTTGTCGAAATCTTCCACGCTTGTTTCTGTGATAGGAGAGAACTTGCTGATACCTACGTTGTTGACTATAATATCGATATCTCCCCATTCTTTCAGAATATGTTGCATACAACTTTCAAGTGCATCTTTATCACTGACATCGACCGGATAGAATGTAGCTCCGCTATTTTGAGCTGTTTGTTGTCCTGCTACTTCGTTAATATCACAGAAAGCGACTTGATGCCCGGCTTGGCAGAAAGATGCTACGATAGCCTTGCCGATACCTTCAGCTCCGCCTGTAACGAACACCCTTCTTTTCAAGCAGTTCGGCTTTGAAGTAATTACAGTCGGTTGTTCTGATTTTATCTGGTTAGTTGATGGCGATTTCTTTTTACCATATTTTTGCGCTTGTTTCCAAGCTGCTTTTCTCGCCTCGTATTGCTCTTGCTGTCTTTCTATATAATTGTCTGCCATGAGTTCTTCATTTTTAAATCTGAGGAACAAAAATAATATATTTATTCGAAAAGGCAAAATTACTCAAGAGTCATTATAATGGCTGCTGAAAATCAGTGCTTTGAAGAAAAATGAGCAACTTTTAACCTTAAAGCTAAGCATAATAATATCCCTTGCTTGGGTTGGTGTTATATTATGAATATGAATAAGTAATTCCCCAATAATCTAGAACATTGATGTTTACATTATCATTGATCATGAATTTGATAACTTTATAACGCCGGACTTCTGAGGAAATAAACCTTATAATGATCTGTTTTTTTTATATTATCTAGAGATTTCTATTGGCAGGTAATTAAAATATGAGACTTTTTTACTTGCATATAGTGTTAAAAATATCAAACTGTTAGTGGTTATGAATAATGTTAAACGTCTTAAAAACAGTTCTAGCTTCTGATATCGAGAGGAATTTCATATTAGGTAGTACTCTTTATAATGACCATGCAAAGAACATGTCGGATAAGAATTCTACCCGTGTCATCTTGACTTTTTAATAATATATAGAAAAAAGAGTATGAAAAAGAATTTGAAGTATTTGTTGTTGCTCTCGTTATTATCCTTCATGGCTTGCAATGGTGATGAAAAAATAGATTCGGGTATGGTGCAGCAAGACGGTGAAGCATTGCAACTGAATGTTCGTGTTGGTGATTTTGCTATTAACGATATCTCCAATATTCGTGTCACGGATAGCGGAAGTGCAACCACTTTCGAAAATGGGGATCGTATCGGTGTCATTGTGCTGGATGCAGATAATAATGTACTATCCGACAACATACCTTACAAATATGATGGTAGCATTTGGAGCTTCGACAGCAGCAATGGTGAAGGAAAAACAGCCATATACTACGACAATAAAGCCACGGTTTACTTTGCCTACTTTCCGTATAGTAAGGAAGCGGATAATGTGATTAACATAGATGGTCTAAAAAGAATATTCTTACCGGAGGGTGATCAACGCAGCAAGGATGCCTACCGTGCTTCCGATTTGTTGGTATGGAGTGACACGAGTGGTAGACCGCTAAAAAAATTAGATATACTATTTGAACATGCTTATTCCTTACTTTCGTTGTCTCCTTCCATAAAATGCAAAATTAATGGAAGGAGGGACTTTACTTATGTTCCTTCTTCCATTAGTGATGTGAGTTTCAATATCGGAACTGAGTCTCTTTTCCCTTACCAGGTGAATGACGGCAGTTATCAGGTAATTATTTCTCCGAAAAGGGCAAAGGTTCATTGGCTTTATGAATATAACAAAGAGATGTATAGTGGTGCGATGCCCTATACAGATTTATCTGCCAATACCTGTTATACATTTACCCCGATTTTAAAAGATATAGGTGATTATACATTGGATAAAGTTCAAATGGGCGATTTTTATTGCAAGGATGAAAGTAATAACGGCTATTTGATTCCCGGCGATGTTACTGCTCTTTCCGCAGATATGGACTGCTTGGGTATCGTTCTGAAGTCGGGTAAAGACAGTGGAGGCGAATGGGTAGATTATTGTAAATACAAACAGAAAGATGGTATAACAGAGATGCATACCGTGCATGGTTACGTTCTTGCGCTTTATGATGCCAATGGAGGAAATGCTTGTACATGGGGGCTTTGGAGTCTTGCTGCTATAGACAGCGGTGAGCCGAGTATCGGTTTCTACGGTTATAAGAATACACAAAGAATTATTTCGTTTGCAGAAAGTGAGAATAGAACTTTAAAGGATGTTTTTCCCACTGTCTATTGGATAACGGATGGTACGGAAGGCTATGAATATAGTTATCCTGCCCCTGCGAATAGTAGTGGCTGGTTTTTACCCTCGCTAGGTCAATGTTGGTATTGGATGTACAATAAGGCTAATCTTTTATCCGCTATCAAGAAAGCTACTGGGGATAATGACTATGGGTGGAAATTGGGGTATTGGTCAAGTTCGGAGGACGGCTACGATCCGTTTCTCAACGCATACTATGCCGACACCTACGTCGGTGCCATGGATTGGGACTATAAGATCAGCAAACTTTATGTCCGTGCGTGTCTTGTTTTTTGATTTGTGGTGTATGCTATTTATTCGGTAAAGGAATATTGATAAACCTGTAAATAATAAAAATACCGCGCTGACACGATAATTGTCAGTGCGGTATAATTATAACAGAGAATCTGTTTTTTTATTCAGCTACTACTTAAGCTTTGACGGATCTATTTCCGCATACTTAATCCGTTGGCGACGCCAAGTATAAATCGCATGTAACTTGCCGTCTTTACCTTGAATAATACTTGGATAGGAATATTGGCTGATAGGACTATCTTCCAGTGTAAGGACAGGTTTCCAATGAATGCCATCCTCTGAAATGGCAACACATAGTGGAGTACGAGGTCCTTTCGGTGTACCGGGCTGTGTTGAGAAATTGTTGTAAATGAGTATGTGACGTCCGTCACTCATCGTTACAGCATCTGTTCCGGAATTATTGTTCGGGACATTGCTCAATGTCACTTTATTCCATGTTTCACCATTGTCGCTACTCCAGGCTGTTGCCAATAATGCATTACGTGTACGGCAAAGTACTTGTAATCTTCCATCCTTATGTTTTAGAATACTGGGTTGGATGGCGAGAATCGGCTGTGCACCTTTCCCTTGGATAGCTTCTCCTGCCTCTTGGTCATCTACGTTAATACCACCTTTTTTACGATTCTGAGTCGGAACAGACAACTCTGCCGGTACTGATTCCGTCGTTTTCCAAGTTTTACCTTTATCATCCGAATATTCAAAATGGATGCGCCATCCTCCTTTTCCTTCCCTGCTTGATGGACAGATGATACGCCCATTGATGTATTCGGGTTTGTTCTTGATAGGACCTAAAAATCCTTGGGGGAGTGCTTCACGCTTGCTCCATGTTTTACCTCCGTCTTTGGAACGAACCAACCATCCGGTCCAGTCGGCTACACTTAATCCTATTTTATAGAATAAGATCAAGTCACCTCCGGGTATTTGGAATAATACTGGGTTCCAGCATGCTTTTCTGCGGGCTGTCAGTTTCCCTTTTGTGTCCTTTACAGGTGTGCAGGCAGTGTCGATGCCTGCAATCTCAGCATTAGGATCATTGAGTGCAAACACACCGTCAGCTGCAAGTTTGGGAGCTGTCCATTCTTTTGCCCCTTTGGCTTTGCGGCATACCCAGATGCAACAATCCGGATTACGTTCTTTGGTACCACCGAAGAAAGAAGCTACCAAGTCACCGTTTTTCAACTCCACAATGGTTGCCCCGTGACATTCGGGGAAAGAAGCTTTTTCATATAGAAATTCATCACTGATGATGGCGGCGTTCCGTGTTGGTATATCTACGCTGAAATGATATTTGCCGGAACCTATTTTTTCTTTTCGTCCATCCGGCAGGTGCACTTCTCCTGTTGTATTGGCAGGAAGTTCGATATCCCATTCCAGATGCATGGGAGTCTTTTTCCATTGGCTGGTAATCTTTCCATAGATACTCATATAAGAAGCATCCACGTTACTCAATTCCTGAATTTCAAAAGCAGGCTGGAAAACAATATGTTTATAGCCGGATTTCCAACGGTCGGCACGGATACCAGCCAGATTATTGAAGCACCAGGGAAGTAGGTCGCCTAAGAGCATCACGTGGTTTCCACTGTTCATACCTGGATTTGCAGTATCACCGTTCCAAAGCTCCCAGATGGTAGTGGCACCTTGTGCAGCCATATACCCCCACGAAGGATATGTATCATTGGTGGCTAAGAGATATGCTACATCTGCATGCCCCCTACGGCTCAATTCACGCATTAGCCATTGTGTACCGATTACTCCGGTACTGATATGTCCTTTATTCGTTGTAATAATGGTCGTAACGGCATTCTTGGCCACTTCCTTAATGTATGGCTTGGGCACAAGACCGAAGGCTAACGGTAAAATATTCGCTGTTACAGTATTATTGCCATAGAAAATACTATCCGGATACAATGTATGACCGGGTACGAGCGATGTTCCTTCCTTCGCATGAAGAAAACGCGCATTAAACGCATCTTTCATTTTATGTTCCAGGTCTTCCCACTCTTTAGCGTCGGCTGTTAACCCTTGAATGCTGGCAAAACGATGCATTAATTGCAATACTTTCAGGTAATAAGCGGTAGCTATCAGTGCACCATCCGTTTTGCGGGCAGGATCTTGGCTATGAATCATTTCTAACGATTCGGGAGGAACGCACCAGTCACCATATTTGTCTTTGGTTATAATGTAATCCTTTGTCATATAATACTCACGGATATGAGATACCCATTTTTTGATAGCAGGATAATTATCTTCTATCGGGCGTTTGTCTCCATAGTTGGTAAAGAGCATATCGCAGACCAAGGGTAGGGTAGCGGGCCAGGTCACATTATCCGAATAGTAATTCCAAAAAGCCGGAGCTACATCGGGGATGCATCCGTCTTCGCGCTGTGCTTCGCGGATATCACGTGCCCATTTGTTGTACATCGCATGATTGTCGAAGAACATGCTTTCACCCCAGCAACCCATTGCATGATCGCCTAGCCAAGGCTGGCGTTCGTTACGTTGCGGGCAGTCTACCGGCATCCCTTTATAATTGCTCCGGATGCCCCAGAATGCGTTGCGTATGATCTGATTTAATGTCTCGTCTGAACAGGAGAAAGAACCGACATGATCCATTTCGTCTTCTACGACTTCCACAGTGAAATCTTCTACTTTTGCATCGGGATACCCACTGATTTCCACATAGCGGAAACCATGATACACAAAACTGGGAGCCCAGGTTGCACCTTGCGGTTCATGTCCGCTAACTACATATATATCCGTACAATGCGCATCGCGCAGATTCTTCGTAAAGATTTCCCCATTTGATTCTAAACGCTCTGCGAAATGAAGGCGAATACTGTCGCCTGCCTGACCTTTGATACGGAAGCGTACCCATCCTGCCAGATTTTGGCCGGTATCCATAATGTATTTATCACCAAGTTTCTTGATAGAAAGCGGCTTTAGAGTTTCCGTTACTTTCATGCCCGGTATCATCTGTGCACGTAATGTTCCACTGGGAATGCTGACGCGTTGGGCAGGTGTCCACCCCTTATCATCGTATCCTGTCAACGTCCAGTTTCCCAATTCTTTGCGTGCGTCATATTCTTCGCCATCATACTCGTTGTTGCTGCGGACCGGTCCTTCAGTCGTTAATTTCCAAGAGATGTCCGAGACGATTGTTTCTTTGTTTCCATCCGTATACTCTACAATCAGATTCAGGCGAAGCTTCGGATAGCCGAAAGTAGGTATTTTATACGGTTTGTAATTCTGGCGCATGGTATAAAAACGACCGTTGCCTAAGGTTACTCCGATTGCATTTTCTTTCTGAAGCTGAGACGTGACATCATAAGTATTATATAGAATTGTTTTCCGGTAATCGGTAGGGACAGGTGCCAGCACTTGGTCACCAATACGTTGTCCGTTGATGAATAACTCATACAGCCCCATTCCGGCAACGTGCACCATGGCTCGTTTCACCTCTTTCTTCAATGCAAATTCTTTGCGAAGATAACGGGCTGCCAAGCGGCTCCATTGAGTTTCACTATCGCCCGGAGCTGCCCGGTCCAGACCAATCCATTGGCCTCTCCAGTCTGCTTCATTGAATAACCCCATGCTCCAGAAAGCCGGGTTACTCCAGTTCGCTTCTCCTTTATTGGTATATACTTTTACTTTCCAGTAATAGGGAGCATTGCACTTCAGTGGTTCTCCCTGATAGGTAATCCATTGGGAAGCATCCGTTTCTATTTTTCCGGAATCCCACATATCTCCTTTTCCTTGTGCCAATAGCTCCGGGGAAGATGCAACAAGAATGTGATACGCAGTTTGCATCACATTCTGTTCATCCGACTCGATACGCCAACCCAGTCGGGGCTGGCGTGTATCGATGCCTAATGGATTCTTTAGCTGCTCTGTCCGCAGGTTGGTTACGTCTATGGCTGCACGTAATGAACCTGCTCCAAGAAGCAGTAAAGAAAATAATAATAGTTGTATTTTCTTATTCATGAGTGTAAATTAGATAAAGAGAGTGATTACTAATTAGACTCCGGCACCTTGGCGGTCCGGAAGTTCTGTCCAATCCTTATTCACATAGTCTTTACTACTGTCTACTACAATAAGGATATGATCGTTTCCGCTGCTGTAACCGCTGTCATGCTGGAACTTGTGCACACCGTTATCAAACTCACCGATGTATTTCAGTTTGCCATCTTTGGTAGTGTACCACCAGGCATTCTTTTTAGCACCACTAATTTTGCTGAAATCAACTTCCATCGGACGTCCGGTATAGTTGTATACCATCAGATAATCATTACCGCGTGTCGCAATGGCACGGTCATACCGTTCACCGTTTTGTCCGGCAATGATAGATTGATCCGGTACGCGTTCGAAGAATGGGAAAGTCAGCATCAGATTCTTCAGATACTTCATTTGATTGTATCCGGGATCATTCAAAGCATCATACCAAGGTTTCTTAGCACCATAAGCACCGCCTACACCCGGTTTGATAAATTGCATAATAGAATTGTGACCATAGGTATGTCCGAAAGAACCGGCAAATACAGACCAATAAGCATATCGACGTACATCATAATCTTTCCATAATAATTCATTCTCGTCATGCAGGCCGTGAGGTATTTCCTCGTAGATGGGTTCACCGTCTATGACAGGTTTCATGGGTTTCATAGCCATACTGCGTTCTACAAAGCGCCAGTTGTCTTCTTCCGTATTTTCTTCAATAGGATAGTCGCCGTCGCCGAAACGTTGCCCATAACGGCGGTGTCCGCTTTGGAACATATTGAAATCCAGCCAGGGAGCATTGTTGAACCAAGTTGCAGAAGTCGTTCTGCCACGTGGATGGAATGTCATCAGATGATTTTTATCAATTGCCTTGATGGAGGTTGCCAAGGCTTCCCATTCGGCAGTTTTCACATCACCACGGATAAACCAGATAATATTAGGCTCATCTTTATAACGTTCCGCCAAGAACTTACCATAAGCTTTTGCCTGATCTACATTCATTTCACCATGACTTACCGGACTTCCCCAGATGCAGACCATGCCGATATAAAGACCTTTCTTTGCTGCGGTACGGATAATGTAATCCATATGATCCCAATAACCATATACACCTTTCTGATTGATATTCTTGAAGTTGTAGCCGTCAGTCATTGAATACTGTCCGTAGATATTCATAGACGGGACATTATTCAATGTCTGAACCTGAATCACGTTATATCCGCGGCGTTTGCATTGTTCCAGATAATATTCGGCTTCGTCACGATTCAGACGTTCAGGCAGCAGCCAGCCGGTTTCTCCCAGCCAGAAGAAAGGAGTGCCGTTTTCGTGTTTCAGATAACGTCCTTCTTCAGAAATGACGAGTTTGCCGTTGCTCCATGGGATATACGTCTTTTGTGTTTTCTTTTGTGCTGCGGCAGAGGTTGCCAATGTCAACAGCAGCAATAAGAGAGGAAGAATCTTAAATTTTCTCATTGTATTTTATCGTTTTTGGAGTTCATATCTTTACATTTATTTGTCTGTCATTTTCTCATACTCGATGGCTGCCAGAATAAATGATCCTACTGATTTCGGGTCATTCTCTATAACCGGTTCGCTGATATAATATTCGAATGAACCGTCACGGTATCTTTTGGAGTCTCCGCCCAGTCCGGCTACCGCACAACAATTCGTAATGGTATAGCTGCCGTCTTCTTCAAGACGGGTAAATGTCTTGACCATTCCATCAAAAGCTTTGCGGGTAGGTTGGATGTAGTCCTTGCCGATATATCCCTTATTGACAGCTTTGGCAAGTGTATAGATAAATAAGGCGGTTGCCGAAGATTCCAGGTAATTTCCTTCACGCGCTCCCTGATCAGTTACCTGATACCAGGTGCCGGACTGAGGATCCTGATATTTCACTAAAGTCTTTGCCAATCCCTGAAGAATCTGCATTACGCTGTCTCGTCCGGTCGTTTCCTGGGGGAGATAATCCAGTACGTCTACCAAGGCTGCTCCATACCATCCGATACTGCGGCTCCAGAAATTAGGAGAACAACCGGTTTCGGGATTTGCCCATTTCTGTTCGCGGCTTTCATCCCACCCGTGATAGTAAAGTCCTGTGGTGGGGTCGTAAGTTTTGCGTGCTATCAGAAGAATCTGTTTCATAGCTTCATCGTATAGTGCCGGTTCCTGGAAAGTACTGCCATACTGTACCAAGTAAGGAGAAGCCATGAAGATGCCATCCAGCCACATCTGATGAGGATATCTTAGCTTATGCCAGAATCCTCCTTCACTTGTGCGGGGTTGTTCTGCCATCTGTTTACGTAGGGTATCCATAGCTATTTTATAGCGTTCATCTCCTGATTGTGCATAAAGATCAAAAAGAATCTTGCCGCCATTGACGTTATCAATGTTGAATGAAAGATATTTCATCGTTTTAATATGGCCGTCCGTATCGATCAGACTGTCTGCATAGATTTTGGCATATTCATAGTAAGTGCTGTCTCCGGTATGTTTCCATTCTTCCAGCATAGACTTTACAACAAGTCCGTGGGTATATCCCCAACGGGGTACTTTTGCTTTTTCAATCATCCAGGGTTCGGGAAAACGTTTCATCTCAGAGCGTGCCATACGTTCGCTCCATTTTTCTGTTTCTGCTTTCTGAGGTGCTGTGCAGGCGATGAAGCAGACAGCTCCGCAAGCAACAATCAGTTTTAACAAGTTTCTGTTCATATAGGTAGAGTTATTATTTTCCAATCAATATATATTCTTGCCCTGCTTTGGTAGGCAGGTCATACAAGTAAGTCCTTGCAATTTCCACTTTATTCAGGCTGGCTTTTTCATTCACCAATGGCTGGGGAATCGTGGGGACTGCATAGAGAGGGTTCGGGTTCTCTCCTTTGGCACGTTTCAAGCCCTTTCCGGTCAGCGGGTTGAGTGAACGTAGACGGCAGTTACCACCTTTATGAGATTTCACGACCAGGCGATTTACTTTTCCATTCTTCCAGCTTAAATCAAGTTCGAAACCTCCACGGGCAATGATACCTGTGACAGAACCGTCCTTCCAGAGAGTCGGAAGTGCCGGAAGCAGGTAAATAAAGCCATCGTAACTTTGCATCAGCATTTCGGCTATACCTGCAGCACAACCGAAGTTTCCGTCGATTTGGAAAGGCGGGTGGGCATCGAACAGGTTAGGGTAGGTACCTCCTTTTTTCTTTTCGTTACGTACCAAAGTCAATTGGTCGGTTATCAGTTTGTAGGCATGGTCACCATCAAGGAGGCGTGCCCACAGGCAAACCTTCCATCCCATGCTCCATCCGGTGGACGGATCTCCACGGTGAATCAGAGAAGTGCGTGCAGCGTCAAATAGTTCCGGAGTGCGGTAAGGGGAAATCTGGTTGCTGGGGAATAATCCATATAGATGGGATACGTGGCGGTGTACATCGTTCGGATCATCCCAGTCGAACATCCATTCCTGCAATTGTCCCCAATGTCCTACCTGCATAGGAGCCATTTCTTTGAGGCGTTGTTCCAGATGAGCGGCAAATTCTTTGTCCGTATCCAAAATTCGGGAAGCTGAAATAATAGCTGTCCAAAGGTCGAATATCAACTGATTGTCCATCGTGCATCCGGCGGCTGTAGTTGCTTTGCCATCGCTGCCGGAATGTACATTTTCGGGTGAGTTGCTCGGGCAGACTACCAGCCAGTTGTGTACAGGTTCTTTTACCATAATCTCGTCAAAGAACAGTCCGGATCCTTTCAATATCGGATAAACGGAACGCAGGAACTCTGTGTCTCCGGTGTACAGATATCGTTCCCATAGATGACGGCACAACCATGCACCGCCGCTCGGCCACATACCCGAAGGGGCTTTGTCCAGTGCTCCTGTGATACGCCATATATCCGTGTTATGATGTAATACCCATCCGTTGGCTCCATACATGATTCTTGCCGTTTCCTTTCCGCTTTCGCTCACCTCTTTTATCAGCCGGAAAAGTGGCTCGTTCAAGTCGCTTAAATTAGTCACTTCTGATGGCCAATAATTCATTTCCAGATTGATATTACAGGTATATTTGCTATCCCAGGAAGGGAAAAGTTTATCATTCCAGATACCCTGCAAGTTAGCGGGTTGTCCACCCGGTTGTGACGAACAGATTAACAGATAACGGCCGAACTGGAAGTAAGTGGCAACCAGATGCGCGTCATGTGTGTCCTTAAAATTCTCTACACGCTTGTCGGTTGTCACATTTTTATATTGGTCTTCCCCTAAATCCAGAGATACTCTGGTCAGATATCGACGATAAAATTCTACGTGATTCTTTTTGGCTTCTGCGAATGGATGAACCAGCGCTTCCGACAAATAGCTCTTTGCACGTTCTGTCTGATTGCCTGTGATGTCCAGATAATTATTGAAGTTGGTGGCTATAGACACATAGATTGTGGCTTCGTCAGCTCCTTCTACAGAGAGGACGCCATCGGTACAAGCTATTTTCCCTCCTTGGTTGCGGACGGTCAGCCTTCCCTGAAATTCTACTTTTCCCTTCAGTCCTTCATGCAAGGAAGACACCCCTGAAAGGATTACGCAGTTTCCTTTTTCAGAGTTAATCATTACATCCTGATGAGGGGAGGTGAGCTGTGCGTTGAAGGTAATTTGTCCCGGACGGTTGGCAGTCAGTCGTACC
>OCHF01000744.1_pt1 | contig 18607 bp, 13 predicted proteins | sample 1538851 | NCBI WGS metagenome assembly OCHF01 (sample SAMN04571730, study PRJEB22368) | human gut metagenome | biome: human gut; material: stool | host: Homo sapiens | place: Luxembourg | collected 2012-12-07
ATATCCGCGTGAAGGTTCTGGATTAAAATTACTATTCTATTGCTAATCTGTTTTAAACAACTCCATTGAAGAGCTGTCTCAATGATAGCGTTCTTCAATGGAGTTCATGTAAATAAATTCACAAATTAATGTATCATACGATGAAAGCCAGATATTTATTAGTACTATTCGCTTTATTAGTAGCCTTGCCACAAGCAATGAACGCCAAAAAGAAAAAAGAGGTTTCTATCCAACTCTATTCTGTCAGAGATGTAATCAATAAAGGAACTGATCTCAATGTTGTTCTTAAAGATTTAGCTGAGATGGGATATACCAGTATTGAAGCAGCCAATTATGACAACGGAAAGTTCTATGGTAAAACTCCCGAAGAATTCAAGAGTGCAGTAGAAAAAGCCGGTATGACAGTGCTGTCTTCACATTGTTCAAGAGGATTGTCAGGCGAAGAAGTGGCTTCCGGAGACTTCTCCGAATCTTTGAAATGGTGGGATCAAAGCATAGCCGCCCATAAAGCCGCCGGTATGAAATATATCGTAAACCCGGGAATCGGTGTTCCTAAAACAATGAAAGAGATGAAGATGTATTGCGACTATTTCAATGAAATAGGCAAAAGATGTCAGCAGAACGGTATGAAATTCGGATATCATAACCATGCACATGAATTTCAGAAAGTGGAAGACAAAGCGGTTATGTTGGACTATATAATTGAAAATACCAATCCTGAGTATGTCCTCTTTCAGATGGATGTATATTGGATAGTCAGAGGTCAGCACAGTCCGGTAGATTATTTCAATAAATATCCGGGACGCTTCACCATGCTTCACATCAAAGACCACAGAGAACTGGGTCAAAGTGGTATGGTAGGATTCGATGCCATCTTTAATAATGCAAAAACAGCAGGAGTGAAAAATATCGTTGCCGAAATAGAAGATTATAGCTGCCCTGTAATGGAAAGCGTAAAAAAGAGTATAGATTATTTGCTGGAAGCTCCTTTTGTGAAGGCTTCTTATAGTAAATAAGAGTATGTGGTAAGTATCCTTATGCGATAAATCCACTTCTTAGGAAATAACAGAAAAGAAAACTTACGTCAGATAATGTATCAGCATTCCATCTGAACGAAGTCCAATTCTCTGTGTCATGAATGAACATATCATACCTCCTTTTTGCAAAAATAAGCATTTCATTGGAGTTTTCAGTAAATTTGCGGTTAATAAGTAGGAATAAGCCGCATATTTTGCGGCTTATTCCTACTTATTAACCGCATTATCATGACCTACCAGTCATATATTATCAGTTTCTTTATTCTAGTTATTGCATTTAATACCATTGTATATTAGTTTATGTCTGACTTCTTTTTTCATATTTTAAATCCTGAAGAATACTTGCATTGGCACGAATGGTAACATTGTAGTATTACTATTCACTAATCATCTTTCTTATCAAATCTCTATTCTCCAAATCATCCGCATCAATCACCTCGCCATATACCGACCTTACTTTTGCGTTCTTCCTCATTAAGATACACAGTAGTAACAGTACCGGCAAACAACATATTCAGTCGCAAACGGCAAATTGCTATCTGGCAATAGCCCATTCCCAAACAGGAAACACTTCTACGTCTCCCGATACTACAAAAAACAATTGATTCCCTAAACGTATTTAGGTAAAACTGCAATTTTCCCGAATCATACTTCGGTATTCAAACGCCTGCGTGCAAAGAGCCCCAAAGCAAGTACGACACACAACCCTGCTCCCCATATCCATAGCAGTAAATCTCCTCCTTCGGTCTTTCCGTAAGAATGCAGACCGCTCAGGTAGTAATTCACTCCAAACCAGGTCATGATGACAGAAAGAATAGCAACCACTGAAAGCAGATTGAAACACCAGGTTGTCTTGCCTTTCAGCAGAGGGATAAAACGGATATGGAGCACCAGTGCATAGACAACGATGGAAATCAGAGCCCATGTTTCTTTGGGATCCCATCCCCAGTATCTTCCCCACGAGACATTCGCCCAGATGGCACCCAGAAATGTTCCTGCTGTCATAAAGAATAGACCGAGGATCATTGCCATCTCATTCAGTAAGGTAAACTCACGGATACGAAATTGGAGCTTCACCCGGTTGGTGGCAGAGAGCAGACTCATCAAAATGAGATTAAACAGTCCCGTCAGAGCGCAAAGCGCAAAGAATACATAGCCTATCATGATAATGGCGACATGAGACATCAGCCAGTACGACTGAAGTACCGGCACCAAAGGAGTAATTTCGGGATTCAGGTGGTTCAATCCTGCCACAAAAAGCATTATTCCACCTAATAACCCTGCAAGTGCGGGGAGAATACGGAACCGACGGGCAAACAGGAGTCCGCCACCTACCAGCATCCATGAAGTACAGATCATGGACTCGTAAGCATTTGCCCAAGGTGCACGCCCGCTGATATACCAACGCAACAATACACCGGATGTATGAGCCAAAAAGGCGATCACCAGAAGAGCAATTAAAATGCCGCATACCTTTTTTCCCCATTTAAAGTCTGCAATAATCTCACCACAGGCTATAAAAAGTAAAATTCCGCCTAAGATAAGATAAGCCAGACGACACCAGAAAAACAAATTCAGCTGATTATAAAGAAGTTCCGCTTTCACTCTCTGGTTGTCAATAGCGGGAGTCTTACTCTTTGCCTGCTGAAAAATATTCATCATGCCGACAATCTTGTCCGCTTCCTCCCAATTGCCGGAACGAACTCCATTCCCCAGCTCATAGATATACCAATCCATGATTTTGGAAACAAACAAAGAATCTTTTCCCTGAAAAACATTCAGTTCATCTCCTGCCGAATACCATTTCCCCTGTGCATCATTCTCGTCCGGGAAAAGTGGCAGTAACTGATGTTGCATGATACGATATACGATATTCACAGATTCATCCAGTTTCAATAAATCCGAGTCCATCCGTTTCCGTTCCGAAGCGGGTTTGGCGTAGATATCATTCACTTCATCGGTCAGGATATAGTTGCCTTCCGAATCGAAAACGTCCTCCCAGGCAATGTATTTACCGCTCCTGCCAAACCGCTGGAGTAGTTCTTTGTTATCGACTTTAATAAAAGGATAGGCTCCCCATTCGTCGGGAAAAGAGAGCAGGTTCAGGAAAAACTGGTCAGAGTTGATGCCATTCAGTTTATCGGCTCCATAAAGCTTACGCAGAATAGCGGAGGTATAGCTATTGACCGGTTCGAGGCGCCCATTAGGATTCAGCACTACCAGGCTTCCGAATTTCCCGGCGTGCTGAGAAGACACACAAGGTTGCTGTGCGTGTACTGTCTGCCCACCGGCTACACCGGACAAGGCCAAGAGAAACAGTACACAGTAAGGCATGTTTTTCTTCATCTCTCCCAATTCCCTGCGCAGACGACCGAAACGGGATTTCTTACTGAATAATGTAAGCACAAAGCCTGCAAACAGCAAAAAGTATCCTATATATGTAAGTTGCATTCCGGGACGATCGTAACTGACGGACAGAATGGTTCCCTGCTCATCCGGATCGAATGACGACTGAAACAACCGGTATCCGTCTATATCAATCACTTTATTCATACGGACAGTTGCCTGCACTGGAGCCTCATCCCCCTTCTTTATCACCAGATCGCTCTCGTAAGACATCGGGCTATGGGAACCCGGATAGCGTTGCAACCTGAAATCATCCAGAGTAACGGAGAAAGGCAGGGAGGCGTTACCCATCCCTGCACCTTCATCGCGCATCATGCTACTCACCGTTTCCCCCTCACGGATGTGCATGATTCCTGTTACTCCTACATAGTGAGTAACAGCAGCCCCCAACCAAATAAATACAAAAGCCCCATGAAAAATCAAACTTCCTTTACTGATTCTTTTGAAATAGCTTCCCTGAAGAAACATGGCCAGCAGATTGACAGCCTGCAACAACTGCAACAGGATGAACCAGGGAGCATAATAAAAGTGTTCGCGGGCAGCAGCAGGTCCATACGAGTTTTCCACAAATGTGGCTGCCGCCAATATAAGTGCATAGAGTCCCGCCAATACATACATTAACACCGGTGAAGCTATCAGTCGAATCAGTTTCATTCGTTTTTCCGTTATAAGTGATTATCTTCTATCAGTAAGATATGCTTTTTATAAATGAGCAATACCTTCAATCTCTACAAGTAATTCCTCCCTGCACACATCTGCATAAAGATAGGCGACAGGAACGCCCGGACAAAGTTTATCCATATCTTCTTTCACAATCTGCGCATCTTTCTCGTTTTTGAGATATACGCGGAGAAGCTCCAGCTTACCGGAATGTTCCGGTAGTTTCTCCTTTCCCTCTTCCAGGCCGATCAGATGCTGGATATTTTCAAGAGTAATCTCTGTTTGCCAAAGCACATCTCCGGTCACCATACTTTCCTCGCCCCGAATAGCAGCCGTCCCGGAAATATAAATCACTTCCTGCTGATGGTCGGACAGTGATTTGCCTCTTTCAAATTTAGGGGTTCCTTTCTCCGTATCCGGTCGATGACTAATCAGTACCTCATCCGAATAAACATGTGCGGCTCTTTGCCAGTCATTATCCAAAGGAATAATCCCAATCTTTCCGCTCACTGCATTGAAGTCGATCTGTATACCACCATGCTGCGCTCCGATTCCCGTTGCTGCCGGATACCCCGACTGCCACTCCGAAGTAGCATAGAACTGGGAACGAACATCATTAAAATCCTGATAGCACTGATTGCCATGTGCAATATCCGTGATGCCTTCCAGATAATTCCATTGACGGACGATATCACCAAAATTCATCTGTTCCGCCTTCAGGATTTCTTCCGCTTTCCGGAAAGTCTGTTCCGACTGTTCACGAATGGGGAGATTCAAATCATCAGCGCAAAGTCCTCCCGCTATGATTTCCCGATAATCGGCAGACGTTATCCGCAGATAGCGGACAGAAGAGGCTAAGCGCTCTTCCAGCATCACTGCCTCATCAACCGATAACGGTAATGAATGTACTTCCAGCACCAACTCACCTTCTAAAGGCTTTTGGGCCACCACCGAAACAACCGGTCGGGGAGACGGAAAATGGCTGTCTGCCCATTGTTCCAGAAAAGTTCGTTGCTGCCGGTATTCCTGATTATCCTTACAGGCAGTAAAGAAAATAAGGCGGACGACTCTCTCCCTACGAACGGCGGACAGAAGTAATTCTTCTGCCATCCGTTCCCAAGTTTTCCCTTCCGCTTTATAGATTTCACATTTTATTCGATGATACTTCATATTGAAAACCTCAGTGATATTTCATGCACGATGCATGGATTAATGAAAAGAAGCTACTCCTGCCGGTATATCCGCACTATACACGGAAGACATTGTCTGTAGCTCCGGAGTGTTCTCCAGAGAGTAGAGCACATTCTTCTGACGGTCTACCAACAGCAAATGCACTTTATCTTTCGGATTCACATGTCCTGTCCAGTTCGTAATCAGAAAACGTCCGTCGGAGAAATACTGAAAGCCGCCGAGGAATTTCAAAGGCTTTCCGGGAATATCCGCATTCGACAGTTCCCAAATCGTCTTTCCTTCTCCGGTTACTTCTATCAAACGGGGATTTCCGTCCTTATCTGCTACGGCAATCAACGTATGTCCGTTAGGCAGGCGGGTCAAAGAATGCGGACCGCCGGGAACATCCAGCTTCCACACGACTTTACCGTTCGTATCATATTCCTTCACACACTGATCTCCATAATGTGCCACGAGAAAATGTCCGTTATCCAACCGGCGGGCATTGCGCATAAAGGCGAATCCGCCATCTTTCACGCCTTCCGGCAAAATGCAGACTTCCTTCACAATCTTCCCCTTCGGAGATATCTCCAGCATCCGTCCGGACACACATTCACCGACAAATGTATTGCCGTTCTTCAAACGTTGACAGGCAAAAATCGGACTTTGGGACTCATAATGAAAGATGGTATCGTTCTGACGAGTCATCTCGAGCACTCCGTGTCCGGTGGTGAAAAGGATATTGCTATTAGGCAATATCCATAAGTCATTTGAATCGGGGGCTTTGTGTTTCCATACAATCCGGTTGTTTTCCATCACAAATACGATCCCTTGCGAATAATCGGCTCCGGCAAATGTCTTTGTCTGTGCAAACAGAGACACAGAGAACAGAACTGCCAAAATCGAAATATATATTCTTGTCATAAATAATAAGTCTGAATTAGTATTATTATAAAGAAGCTTTCAAGCACCGATTACTCACTACAGGGATAATACATATTCCTCCAACTCTTCCAGTTCCTTTTCAGTAACAGGCTTATGAGGTCCGTGTATCTTCAGCATATCTTTCATCGAGTAGCTGCGTCCGTCATAAAGATAAGGAGCCGTACGCCAGCATTCGTTCAAAGCAGGAACGTCCATCGACAACCCTTTATCCGGTCCGGTGGTCCAGTCTACCTTATACTGTTTCTGGTCTGTGTAGTATTCGCCTGAATGACAGCTTGCACAGTTCTCTTCAAATATCTTCTTTCCCTTCTTCGCTTTCCCGGAAAGTTTGCCATTCACCAGATAAGGGCTTGGCAATGGTTTCAGAGATTTCAGATATTCGTCGATAGATTCATAGATTTCATCATTTCCTTCCATAAACAGAATGTACTTCACACCCGAACGTACTGCCACTTCAGCATTCTTACGGATACCGGTAGCCATACAAGGCGGAGTCTGATGTGAAAGCAACAGTGTCTTCGTGTTCTTCGGATTTCCCATGCCGTCGTTCAGCAAGTCCCAGTTAAGTCCGTCCATGCGCGCATCGTTCGGATGGCAGGTAGCGCAACTCTGCCAGTTCTGGAAGCAGATTGTCGCATCATGGAAATACATGTCTCCCTTGCCTACTTTGGTGAAAGCCAGCGGAGCACCCAAAACTTGTTTATTGAGATTCTTGCCGTTCATATCCATAGAAACCAGTTCCGAAGTATAATAATTGGCTGTATAAATCTTATTGCCGGTAGCAACAACCGAACGGGGACCTTTACCCTGTGTAGGGATAAAGTCGCGGATGCCATACAAAAAACCGGCATCATTCGGTATATTATTCCAGGACTTCACGGAAGGTGTCACCATCACTCCTTGTTTTGCCTTCGCCAAACGTTCGTGCAGGGCAATGCGATCAATGCGAACCAGCTCCTGACTTCCGGCAGCAGCTACAATAATCTGTTTGTCATCCGGAGTAACAATCACCGACCACGGATTGGCAGCTCCTTTTTGGGGAGTATCCAACAATACGGAAGTCAGCAGTTTTCTCGCCTTCAGATCGATAATGGACAACGTATTCGTAGCCATCCATCCGCGATCCAGCTGATTGGTAGGCAACTGATAACGGGCAATCAAGTGAGTGACATACGCATACGCACGATTCTTGTCTACCGCTATCGATTTCACATCTGTAGAACCGTTGGGAAGCATGATACGGCTTGCCACCTTCTTTGAAGACACATCGACGATATCGAGCTGGGCTGCAAGCGGATAGGCTGTAGACGGCATTTCCGGCATATTGTTTGCTATCAGCAGACAAGAGTCACCGGCAAAGGAAGCCATTGCCACCGGCTCACGTCCGACAGTGATTTTCGCTTTTACCTTACGTGTTGCGGGGTCTATCTCCCACAGCTCGTTGTTGAACCGTTGTGCTACCCAAAGTGATTGAGACAAAGGGTTGTACAAAATATCCGAAGGAGTAGCACCGCTTTTTGTTTTAGACTGTATCGAAAGTTTTTTTCCGTCCAGTTGGTACATCATGCCGTAGTTTCCGTCGCACACTACCCAGAGGTTTCCGTCAGGGTCTTGTGTCATGGCGTTGACCGGAGAAGAGAACTCCACTTTTTGTTCCATCTCCTTTCCGTCAGCCGACATTTTTATCAGTTCGCTGCCTGCTCTGTTGGTAACAAACAAGGATTTTCCATTATCCGCCAAAAACAGACGATCCGGCGAAATAACTGTCTGATCAGCATCTTTCGCAGCAGTGCAAAGAAGTACAGCTATGATACTAACAGGTATTAATATCTTTTTCATTATTTCTGTTGTTTAGTTTGAAGGGATTGAATGTACTGGCGAATATTCTCCTGCTCTTCCGCACGAGCTGCTTTCCGTTTCTTGTCGTAGCGGTCGTAATATTCGAGGTCATGTTGTGACCAGTTGTTCGCTTCACGGTAATCTCCGATCTGAGGAACGAGCAAGTCGATCCAGAGAGAAACTTTACGTATCTCCTGCGGAGTCAGTTTGGTGCCTCCATGACCTTCTTCCAGACGTTTGATCAGATTACTTGTGTTAGACCCTGCAAAATAAGGAGGTAACAAAGTCGGCTCGGACAAAGCGCTGATCCAGTTTACTTCCGGATGATGGGCATTGCCTCTCCACGGACCGTCGGGACCATCCATACGGGCATGCGTCAGACTCAGATAAGACTGTGCATATTTTCTCTTGCTTCGCTTATCAAACACCTGCAACTCGCCTTTCAGACTCATCGGCTGTTTCACTCCGTCATGGCAAGAAATACAATGCTTGTCCCAAATCGGCTGAATTTCTTTCAGATAGCTGAAGTTACGTTCTCCCATTTCATCTTCCGGTATCAAAGCCTTGATACCTTTGTTCATTGCCATAGATACCGGATGTCCTGCCACCGGAACGGTGTTCTTATGTTCATGACATCCCACACAACTCTGTACCTCGTTCGGCTGAAGGGTAGACCAGCTGCGCATAGTCTGTACCACACGGCCATTTTCATCCAATGCCTGGAAATATAACGGTCTGCGTGCAGGAACTTTAAAGAAAGCGGAGCCATCCGGATATACATCGGTCACCCCTATCACTCTCTTCACATCCCAGGCAGCATTACCTACTCCTACCGGAGAACTGGCCAATGCACCTCCTCCTTTATCATCACCGTTCACTTCGCCGATACCTGCCGCACGGAACTGTATTTCTACCACACGAAGCTGCTTGATCGTTCCCGGTTTCACACCTTTCAAACCATTGCCTTCGTAAATGTTCTGCATATAATACACACCGTCATTCTTCGTATAGTCTACCGAAGACGAACGCTGGAAGGGACGGGTGCGCGGAGCCACCAATATAGGCTGGTTGCAGGATATCTTCGAATCGGAAACGAGCAATTCACGTTCTCCGTCTACATTCATCCAATAGATTCCAAATTCCATCGGATGCCCAACATAATATCCCAGCGGAGTATAAGAAATAAGAAAATCCGTTTCATTCATCGGGAAAGGATGCTGGTACTGATCAGTAAACTGTCCGTAGCTGTCGATACGTTCTGCTTCGGGCTTGCGAAGCGGAGCTACGAACATCGTTCCTTCATTCTCGTCACGTCCGGCTTCGGGATCGATAATACCCAATTTACCATGTTGAGGAGTATGATGTCCCATAAATACAGTCATCACTTTACGAGTACCGGGAATCTGGCGGGTTTGTGCCACCGTCGTCGGGAACCAGCTGTTCATACCGTAATATTCCGCCTGTCCTGTTCCATCAGGATTCATCTGGAACAACGGTTGTGCCCATACCTGTCCGCGGTCGTTATAATCCCAACGGGTATAAACGATACGACCGTCATCGAGCAATGTAGGAGTAACGGTATGCACCTGGTCGAAACCTACCTGGCGCATATAGCGTCCTTCTCTGTCACACAAGTACATATTGCTGACTTCGGTAAACCAGCAGTCTACCGCACTTCCGCAACGGGTGGAGTTGAAAAGGATATTTTCATCGGGCAAATAGATTCCTTCGATATCAGCATGTCCCTTACCGAAAGTCAACTGCTTGATATCGCGAGTCTTCAGGTCCATCTCATACAAATGGAAATCGTCTTCCTTAGCCGACTTCTTCCATGAGAAAAGCAGATGCTGACCATCGAAATGCAGATTCAGATCACGATATACACCATCTTCATCTGTCATCAGTGTTTCCTCTTCCGCCCAGATGCCGTTCATCTTAATCTTCGACAATGTACCGCCTGCAATGTAATTACATTCGGCACGGGCATCCGAAGCTCCTTCGGTATAAGCGAAGAAGGAAGGACGCAGTGTTCTGAACTTTGTGAATACAATTTCCGGACTGTTGGCAGTGAATGAAGCCAGACGCTTTGCACGTCTTGCTTCACATGCTTTCAGATAGGCCTGAAAAGCGGCTGTAATACTTTCCGGAGTATCATTGACGGTAGTAGTGACATTCAGCTTCTGCAAACGCATGGAAAGCTGACGGCTGAGAGTGCCTCTAAACCAATTGACATCTTTGCCATCTTTTTCATTCTTCGCATCTTGTCCGTCCTGCAGCCACCAATCGTAATAGACCGGATAGGTGTGCATCAGCATCCGGTGCGTATCTCTCATTTTACGATCTAATTCTTCTCTATGATTATCTTTCTTCCTTATCGCCTGCACTTCTGCAAACTGCTTTTGCATTTCGGCGATAAAACCGTTTGTGTCGATCGGCTGAAAAGAAGTGTCTTTCGTTTGCCAGGCAACGACAGAGACGAGCATGCAACATGCCATCCCCCACTTCAACAGCTTCATTAATCTTGATTTTATCATTTTGATTTCTTATTTACCTTAATTACCATCCTGAAAAAGAGATATTACATGCCTTTCTTCAATTCTTTATAGGCTTCCACAATCTGAATACCGCTTGAAGTACCGATACGGGTAGCTCCCACCTGAATTAAAGCCAAAGCAGTCTCCAGGTCACGGATACCGCCCGCAGCTTTCACACCAATTTCCGAACCGACTACACGACGCATCAACGCTACATCATGCACATTGGCTCCCGCTGTGCCGAATCCGGTAGAAGTTTTCACAAAGTCTACACCGGCCTCTTTGGCAATGCGGCATACTGTCTCTTTCTCTTCGTCAGACAGATAGCAAGTTTCAAGAATCACTTTACAGATCACTCCGGCAGGTTTGCAGATAGAAACCATATCTTCGATTTCTTTCTTTACGATGTCAGTCTGTCCTTTCTGTAAAGCACGGACATTGATCACTGTATCTATTTCTGTGGCACCTTTGGCAATGGCATCACGAGTTTCAAATGCTTTGCATTCTACCGTATTCTGTCCCAGAGGGAAACCGATAGCTGCTCCTACACGTACTCCGGAACCTTCGAGCAATTTCACGCAAGTTTCTACTTCCGCAGGATTGATAGCTACCATCGCAAACTTATACTGACGGGCTTCGGCACAAAGTTTTTCTATATTTTCGGCTGTTCCGAAAGGTTTAAGGAATGTATGGTCAATCATTCCTGCCAATTGTTCTACTGATAAATTTGCAATTACTTCGTTTATATTCTTAGTTTCCATTCTTGTAAGGTATTTAATTATGTTAGTTAAAAAGTCAATACACACTTCAATACTTCGCCACGTTTCACTGCAGCAAAGGCTTCTTCAATTTCTTCTATCTTGAAACGGTGTGTGATAAAGTCGGATGCAGAAAGTCTGCCTTCCTCAATCCATTGAGCCAGCGTGGTCATAGCCGCTTTCTCTTCCGAACGGGTAGGCCACTGATGCATGTGCAGGTCAAAGTTATAAGGTGCTTTCGACAAGTCGAATGTCGGATTTTTCGTCATAACACCATACACACAGACGTCTCCGCCCATCTTTACCAACGGCAATACGGAATTGACTACTACATCGAGTCCTACGGCGTCAATCACTGCATCGTAAGAGCGGTTGGCAGCTGCTATAAATTCCGGTGTGCTGATTTCGGCAGGTGTATATCCATTGTCGGCTCCCATACGGCGGGCAACTTCCAGTTTGGCAGGAAGCATATCGACAATATCAATCTGCCCCAGGCCGAAGAGTTTGCCCAGCTTTACGAAGCTCAATCCTACCGGACCGGAACCTACTACAATCACTTTCTTTCCCGGAGTCAGGTTGAAATCCTTGAAAGCTCCCAGTACTTCACGCCAGGTACAGGAAATTACCGCTTCTTCCGGCTGCACATGCGAAGGAACAGAGTTCTGAATTTCAAAGCTGTCCCAACATCCCTGTTCGGGTGTGGCAAGTCCTTCTTCCTTCAGCACTTCGAAGTCATTCACTACTACATATTCGCTGAAACCGCCCCAGCCGCTATTAATGCCTTGCGCGCCAAAGTCGGAAATGAGGCCGCCGATCGCACGATCGCCTACTTTAAAGTTGCGAACCTTCTCGCCTGCCGCTACTACGATTCCGGCATTCTCATGTCCCAGAGCCAACGGATATGCATCTACGCCGGGAAAATGTCCGGCAATCAGTTTACTGTCGGTAGCGTTACACAATGCCACCATTTCTGTTTTTACCAATGCCTGATATGCATTGATTGCAGGTGTTTCCACCTCTCGTATTTCAATTTTGCCGGGAGCCGGCACAATCACAGTTTTCATTGTATTCTTATTCGATTATATAATTTATAGTTCAGTTTTCGCTATCTCGGTGTACATCTCACACAATGCATGATAAGCCTGATCGAAAACAGGCATCCAGGCTTCATACTTCTTCACGTTCTCCGGAATCGGCTGTACGGTCTGTTCAATACGAACAAAACGGTCGATCACAGAGAAGTCCTTAAATATACCCGAAAGGCGCGCACCAGCTCGCCGGAGGTGGAATAACTGGTATCAATGACCAATGGCTCGCTTCTTCCAGATAATTGGGTACGCGGATTTCCGCCTGATAGATATCTGCCATCATCTGACGCCAGATCGGATTCTGTGCACATCCGCCAATCACTGTTACCTGATCGATAGGAACATGCTTGCGGAAGATGTTCACAATAAATCCGAGATTTAAAGTGATGCCTTCCATGACGGCGCGCAACATATCTCCGTGTGTATGCCCCAGCGTCAGACCGATGAATGCACCTTTGGCATCAACATTCCAGCGAGGAGTACGCTCACCCAGCATATAGGGTAAGAAGAGTAGCTTGTTGGCACCGATCGGAGATGAGATAATTTGTTCGTCAATCAGTTCGAATACGCTGCGTCCTGACTGAGCCGCCAGTGTCCGTTCGTTTTGACACAACTGGTTAATCATCCAGTTGTAAGAAGAACCTGCCGCCTGCATTGTTCCCGACGGATGCAGCATACCCGGTACTACGTGCGCCCAATTCATCGTGCGACGCTGTTCGTCCACAATCGGCTTTTCCACTGTCAGTGCTACCCAGGATGAAGAACCCAGATAGTTGTATGCATTGCCCGGAGCCACACAGCCTACTCCTACTCCGGCACAGCTACCGTCGCCACCACCACAGATGACGGGAGTTCCGGCAAGCAATCCTGTTTCACGGGCTGCTTCGCCTGTCACTTCTCCGATGACATCGATAGAAGAACGGACTTCCGGAAATAAAGAAAAATCGAGTTCTGCCGCTTCAATGATTTCTTCGCTCCATTGCCAACGATTCAGATCATAGGCGTTCGTACCCGAAGCATCCGAAGGGTCAGTGGCAATAGTGCCACACAAACGGTAGTTAATATAGTCTTTTGCATTCAGCATCTTTGCTGTCTGCGCGAAGATTTCCGGTTCGTGCTTCTTCACCCACATCAGTTTTTCTACAGAGTAGGAAGCGCTGATTCTGTGTCCCGTGATTTCATAGAAATGCAGCGGGTCTATCTTATCGGTCAACTTTGCTTCTTCTTCCTGCGAACGCTGGTCACAGTAGAGCATGTGCGGACGAAGCGGCTGACCGTTCTTATCCACACAAAGACATCCCATCATTTGTCCGCTAAGTGCTACTCCTGCGATATCATTGGGCGATACCAGTTCGAGAAGTGCCTGTGTTGTGTCTACAATAGCTTTCCACCAATGGTGCGGATTCTGTTCCGCCCGGTTGCCGGAAGCGTAGTCGGTAGGGTAAGCAGCAGTACGCGAAGCTACCAAAAGCCCCGATTCATCGAACAAAGTTGCTTTGTTCCCGCTAGTACCCAGATCGTGTGCTAATATATACATGTTATATTTTCCTTTTTCAGTTAATTGATTTAGAGTGCCGCATTTGTATATCCGGTAAGTCCGACAAAGATTCCTCCGGCAATACCACCCAGAATAATCACCAGCCAACGGGGAAACGCTTCTTTCAGTAATCCGCTGCGCGTACCTTTCGGCGCACACAGCACATCAGCCAGAATAAAGCCCATCGCAATTGCCCATCCCATGTCTACCCAGGGAGCACTGCCACGGTTTCCCTGATGAATGAGACTGAATTGCATCGGTAAACCGTCGGCATCATTCAGCAGCCCGGTAGAAAAACCGAAACCGGGAAGTTTGTGATTCACCAGCCAGAAAGTACCAATGATAAGGGCAGCTGCCATAAAACCGCCTATCGGACCGAAGTCCTTCACCAATTTAGGCCAGCTCATCAATACGGTAAACGTCACGGCAAAAGCACCGAAAATACTTGTTATGATTCCGGCATTATACATGCCCAACCATTCATTGTAGGTTTGTAACCATTCGCTCATTGTATCCTCCTCCTTAATTTATTTTCCGGGCACAATCGCACGAACGGATTTTCCATACCACAATTCCGGCCAATGCGCCGCCAATCAGGCAGCATACCAGCGTGGGTACGGCATAAAAGAAATTAGTAATATCTCCCTGAAAGCGGACAATTCCCCAAGTGATCCCGGCAGAACCAATGCACCAGCCCTGATCCAGCCATATTTTTCCCGGAGGATTCAGAATCGCTCCATTATAGTGATTCATATACCACATGATGCCGATAATCAGCGTTGCCGCCAGCCAGCCTCCCATCAGACCGTATGTCTTCCAAAGTTCGGGCCAGATGCCGAATGCAAAGCCGCCACAGATAGCAGAACCGGCAAATGTCGATAGATAGTGTTTCATATTATTAATAATGTGTTTTATTAGATTGATGATAGTAGATTTGCGCGGGATATTACTCCAATGCCAGTTTAGCCAATGTGAAAGGCTTATCGTGTTTGGTATTCACCTTGTCCGGTCCGGTCACCAGGTCGAAGCAGGATACAATCACCTGACCGTTCCATACGATCGGTTCGCCGGGCTGATCCAGTCCGCCATCGCTTCCGTCGCAATCGGGACTTTGCGCAATGCGCTCAATCTTTCCGTTTTTATCTACACGCGCAACGGCATTTGCAGAGAAGTCTGCTACCCAGATGTTACCTTTATCGTCGATACACATACCGTCTGTAGTACGAAGTTGAGTCGTATCCTGTGCCCAGACGTCGTTGCTGACTACTTTTCCTTCCGCGTCCATCTTGATACGATGAATAGCACCGTCACCAAAGTTGCCTACAAAAAGGTCGCCTGCCTCGTTAAATACAATTCCGTCCAGTCCGTACTGCACTTCGGGATTTTTGGTGATTACCGTAGTCAGCAAGTTCTTATCAGCCGAAGTGTTGGTTACTACAATGTCACGATCGTTCATGTCAAAACAGTATACGCCACTGACAAGCAGACCGGAAGGGTCTTTTATCTGCGACAATGAACTTTGAGTCACATATAATTTTCCGTCACGAATACGAATACCGTTCGGATGCTCCAGACCGGATGCTACCGTAATGGTTTCTTTCAACTGGTCATTTTCAAACTTCAAACGAAGTACACGTCCTTTGTTCTTTGCTTTCTCTGCACCGCTCCAGCCTTGATTGTCACTGATAAACAAGTCACCTTCTTCGTTGAAGGCAAGCCCCATCGGAGAAGCCCATCCGGTTTCTTCCAACACAGGAACATCGAGCCATTTCGAAACCGATCCGTCCTTAGTAATACGCATCAGACAAGCAGGCTGTGTGATATCTGCAAAATTGGGACATGCCAGAATCAAATCTCCATTAGGAGCAATAGCCATACCGTCCGGAGTCGGACAATAATCAGGCAATGATACAAACAGTTCACTCTTTTGCGGAAGAGTATTCTCTCCTGTCTTTTGTTTGGGAGAAGTACATTGAATACAAGTTGCTCCAATCAAAGAAGCAGAAATAAGAGATAGTAAATAATACTTTTTCATGGTTAGCTGATACAAATATTTATGTTTATAATTTGAGTCCGTTAGTTCGGTACGCAAACTTACTGGAAAATCTCTGTAAAAAAGGAAAACGACAAATCAATAAAGGACAATATTTGTTCATTATGACGCAAAAATGCCCTATTTTCCATCTGAAAAGGAAATTTTCCTTCAACAAATAATTATTTTCATCTCTTGATTATCCACCGACAGGAAACTCAATAATAATAGAAACCACATTATTTTATGAACGAATTAAAAGACCGAAACCACTAAAAAGAAGAGTTTATTTAGAATGCACCAGGGTAACGAAGAGAGGGGTAGCAAACAAGTGATCACCAAGAAAAGATAAAGAATAAAGTCATGAGATTCATGAATAATGCAGTTTGAAAAGGGGGAATGTATAAAGCAGTGCTTTGAGTGAGCCAAAGCTATGCTTTAAGAGTCGTAAAGCTTAGCTTTGGCTCATGCAAAGCACTAAGTTATCAACAGGTACAATAAGTACACTTTTCTAAGGCTTCCTTTAGCACACACACGCACGAACATTAATTATATACGCGATATATATACGTGCGCACATACGCACGCCTGTGTGTGAAAAAATTATAGGGTGTACCTAATGTACCTTTTGTACCTGCCGGGTTGTTCATAAAGAAAAGATTTACACAGATAGTCTCATGTATTTTATCTCCTTCACCCATGTAATCCACTATTTTAAGGCTAAAAAGCATATTTTCTCCCGAAAAGTTTTTGTAATATCAGAGTTAATCGTATTTTTGTGTACAATTTTGGTGTAGTGATGACAGAAGAAGAAAAAAAGTTATTGAATTCCTTTGAAACGCAACTACGGCATTTGATTTATTTGCACGATGAACTAAAGCGTGAAAATGCCGAGTTGAAGAAGCTTCTCGAAAATGAAAAGCTGAAAAACGAGAAGGTACAAGCTCAATACGATGAATTGGAAGTCAGCTATACAAACCTAAAAACAGCTACGGCAATCAGCCTTAACGGCAGCGACGTAAAAGAGACGAAGCTGCGATTGTCAAAATTAGTGCGTGAAGTCGATAAATGCATCGCTTTGTTGAATGAATAAGAAGAAGATGTATGAACGATAAAATAAAGATAAACCTGCAGATAGCAGACTCAAACTACCCGTTAACCATCAACCGCGAGGAAGAACAAATGGTACGGGAAGCCGCCAAGCAGGTAAATATCAGGCTTAATAAGTATCGGGAAGTCTATAAAAATCTGGAACCCGAAAAAATTATTGCCATGGTAGCCTATCAGTTCTCGTTAGAGAGACTGCAATTGATGCAACGTAATGATACCAGCCCCTATGTGGAGAAGGTAAAAGAACTGACAGAATTGCTGGAGGATTATTTTAAGGAAGAATAAATCCCGACTGGCTATTCGCTGATAAGAGATAAAACAACCACGCACTGCACAATATCCAAGCAAAAATAATTGCTTTGATATTTGGCGGTGCGTTTTTATTTATATACTTAAATTAAATGTAGAATGATAGCAATAATAGCAACAGCAATTGCTTGCTTCATCGTAGGAGGAATCCTTTCATATATACTATTCCGGTATGTACTGAAATCCAAATACGATAATGTCCTGAAAGAAGCGGAGACGGAAGCGGAAGTAATTAAGAAAAACAAGCTGCTGGAAGTGAAGGAGAAATTCCTGAATAAAAAAGCAGACCTTGAAAAGGAGGTAGCATTGCGGAATCAGAAGATTCAGCAAGCGGAAAACAAGTTGAAGCAACGTGAAATGGTACTTAGCCAGCGTCAGGAAGAAATCCAACGTAAAAAGATGGAAGCCGAAGCGGTAAAAGAGAATCTGGAAGCGCAACTTGTGATTGTTGACAAGAAAAAAGAAGAACTCGATAAACTGCAACAGCAGGAAATCGATAAACTGGAAGCAATCTCCGGATTGTCTGCCGAAGAGGCCAAAGAACGCCTGGTAGAATCACTGAAAGAAGAAGCTAAAACGCAGGCACAATCATTCATCAACGACATTATGGATGATGCTAAATTAACTGCCAGCAAAGAAGCCAAACGTATCGTTATCCAGTCTATCCAACGGGTGGCTACGGAAACTGCCATTGAAAACTCTGTTACAGTATTCCATATCGAATCGGATGAAATCAAGGGACGTATTATCGGACGTGAAGGACGTAATATCCGTGCTCTGGAAGCTGCTACCGGTGTTGAAATCGTTGTAGACGATACTCCGGAAGCAATCGTTCTTTCTGCCTTCGACCCGGTTCGCCGTGAAATTGCCCGTTTGGCCCTGCATCAGCTTGTGACTGACGGACGTATCCATCCGGCCCGTATCGAAGAGGTGGTAGCTAAAGTACGCAAACAGGTGGAAGAAGAAATTATCGAAACGGGTAAACGTACGACCATCGACTTGGGTATCCACGGTCTGCATCCTGAATTGATCCGTATCATCGGTAAGATGAAATATCGTTCTTCATACGGTCAGAACTTGTTGCAGCATGCACGCGAAACAGCCAATCTTTGTGCTGTGATGGCATCGGAACTGGGACTGAACCCGAAGAAAGCAAAACGTGCAGGTTTGCTGCATGATATT
>OCHF01000858.1_pt1 | contig 16775 bp, 11 predicted proteins | sample 1538851 | NCBI WGS metagenome assembly OCHF01 (sample SAMN04571730, study PRJEB22368) | human gut metagenome | biome: human gut; material: stool | host: Homo sapiens | place: Luxembourg | collected 2012-12-07
GCGGCGCCCGCGTGCTCGCACTCGATCCGGGCTACCGCACCGGCTGCAAGGTCGCCGTCATGGACGAGACCGGCAAGCTGCTCGACCACGGTGTGGTCTACCCCACCAAGCCGCGCCACGACGTCGCCGGCACCAAACGCGAGCTCGCCCGCCTCGTCAAAAAGGACGGTGTCAACACCATCGTCATCGGCAACGGCACCGCCAGCCGCGAGACCGAGGAAGTCGTCTCGGAGTTCATTGCCGAGCAGGCACCCGGACTGCGATACACCATCGTCAACGAGGCCGGCGCGTCGGTGTATTCCGCCTCCGAGCTCGCGAGCCAGGAGTATCCCAATCTGGATGTCACCGTGCGCGGCGCCATGAGCTTAGGCCGCCGCCTGCAGGACCCGCTGGCAGAGCTCGTCAAGATTCCGCCCCAGTCCATCGGCGTGGGCCAATACCAGCACGACCTTGACCAGGCCGAGCTCTCGCTCACCCTGGGCCACGTGGTGGAGGACGTCGTCAACCGCGTGGGCGTCGACGTGAACACCGCGAGCGCAAGCCTGCTGGGATACGTATCGGGCATTACGCCGAGCGTGGCCAAGAACATCGTGGCCTACCGCGAGGAAAACGGCGCCTTTACCGATCGCCGCCAGCTCAAGAAGGTCCCCAAACTGGGGCCCAAGGCATACCTCAACGCCGCGGGCTTCCTGCGCATCAGCGGCGGTAAGAACCCGCTCGACGCGACGAGCGTCCACCCCGAAAGCTACGAGGTGGCCACGGCCGTCCTGGAGCGCGCCGGCGTTGCCGCCAGCGAACTCAGCCGTGGCGGCGTACCCGATATCGAGCGCCGCCTGGGCAGTATCTCGGCGCTGGCAAGCGACCTGGACTGCGGCACCCTCACGCTCATCGACATCGTTAACGAACTCAAAAAGCCCGGCCGCGACCCGCGCGACGACGCGCCCGAGGTAGTCTTTAGCCGCTCGGCGCTTTCCATCGACGACCTGGAGCCCGGCATGGAGCTCAAGGGCACAGTGCGCAACGTCGTCGACTTTGGTGCCTTCGTCGACGTGGGCGTGCACCAGGACGGCCTCGTGCACATCTCCAAGCTGGCCAACCACTTTGTCAAGCACCCGAGCGACGTCGTGCGCGTCGGCGACACGGTAAAGGTGTGGGTAGAGAAGGTCGATCGCGACCGCAAGAAGATCTCGCTCACCATGGTGCAGGGAAAGTAGCACGCACGAGACATGCCACGAGCAGAGGGCCCGGATGTCCCAACGGACGTCCGGGCCCCTCTTTTTTGGAAGATTAAATTAGAGGATTATTAGATTACAGATTAACCCATAAAGCGGGGCGAACGGCGATGCCCGCGGCGTCCACGTAGTCGCCGCCGGAGCGCACCACGCCGTCGTCGAGGACGCGGGCCGCGAAGTCCGAGCGGCGACCCGGCGAGCGAAGCCACCAGGTGGACGCGCCATTGTCTTCGTCCAATATCCAAGCACCGTCGTTCACAGCCTGCAGGGTCGGCATGCAAATGCGATCGTTGTCAGACTTGAAATATTTGCTGACCTCATCGACGGAAAGTAGCGTAGGAGTGCCGTCAATTTCCTTCACCTCGTTGCCTGCAAAGGCCTGGGAAACAAAATCGTTCTCGAGCCACTTCTTGAGGTCGGAGGAGCTCCAGTCGTTACCGTCACCCGCATCTTCGTTGAATGCATGAGCATCGAGGCCCTTCTCGCTCACGACATAGGCACGGTTGCCTTCGACTGCCAAGACGCGCCACTCGATGGGTTCCTTGCCGTTCGAGGTGTCGCCGTCCTGCTCGTAGGAGCCAAACTCGACCACGTCGCCCACCTGGCAGCCCTTGAAGGGGTTCTTGTTGAACGCGGGGACAACGACGAAGATGGCAATCAACACGAGAGCAACGACGCCGGCCGCCGCCCCTCCGATGATAAGCGGCAGCTTCTTTTTGCTGCCAGCTACATTGGTAGACTGCACCTTTGCAGCTTGCGGCATGGGCGCGACGCCAGGTGCCATGTCTGGGGCTACAACTGGATTACCGGTTTCATCTGAGGGGGGGGGTCACAGATGCCGTGGGAAACGGGTTGCCGCAGGCGCAGCAAAACTTAGCTTCGTCAACGTTCTTGGTACCGCATTTAGGACAGAACATGGGATCTCCTTCCTTTCGCTTCTCACACGTTAAGGCTAGGCCCAAGGCAACCAAACTTGTTGCGCAACATGTCCCGAAGGAGAAAAAATCTGTGCGAGCGGGAGCGCGATCGAGACGACATCAGTCAGGTCTTGTGCAGGGGAAGTAAAGCGCCAAAGCAAGGGTACCCCCTGCAGCGATGTGCAAAATCGCGAGTATTCTGCAATTTCTGCCGCTCCGAACGCCCCTCAGAGGCAATAAAGTCAAAAACAGCCCCCGATTTAGCGTCGTCAGAGCCAAAACGGGGGCCAATCCGTGCTTCGGTTAACTGGTAAAAGCCTTTACCTTGCTGAATACTCGCGATTTTGCACGTCGCAGGCGGGGGTACCTTTGCCTACGGCAGGATATGGAAGCCAATTACCAACCTACCGGCAAGCTCGTGTCGGCAGCCCCGGCCTTTCCTTTGCCTAGCGCGACCCTCGCGAAGCGCGTGAGCGATAGGGAAAGGAAAGGCCGGGGCGAACAGCCCGCGGCGCAGCCAGTGTTCGCGTTACGGCAGAATATGGAAGCCCAAAGCGGCGATATCCTTGGCAAAGCCGCGGACGGTGTCGAGCGAAACATCATACGGGTCACGGCCGATGTTCTTGCGCTTGGCCAGGATGCTGTTGGGCACCGTGATGATCTGGCAACCGCAGGCTTCGGCCTGGTAAATGTTGATGAGCTCACGCGTGGACGCCCACAGGACCTCGCAGTTGGGCTTGGCGGCGGCCTTCTTGACCGACTCCGTCATAAACGGAATGGGGTCGACGCCGGTGTCGGCGATACGGCCGGCAAAGAGCGAGATGATGGACGGCGTCTCGGCGTCAACGGCCTCGACCATCTCGTCGACCTGCTCGGGCGTAAAGATGGTGGTGACGTTGACCTTGATGCCATCGGCCGAAAGCTTGCGGACCAGCTCGGCGGTGGACTCGCCCTTGGTGGTCACGCACGGAATCTTGACGTAGACGTTGTCGGCCCAGGTAGCGATCTCGCGAGCCTCGACCTCCATGGTCTCGACGTCATCGGCAAAGACCTCAAACGAGACGGACACATCGGTGATGTGGGTCAGGACCTCCTTGGCAAACGCGCGGTAGTCCGTCACGCCGCCCTTCTTCATAAGGGACGGGTTGGTCGTGAAACCCTGAACGTTGCCGTTCTCGTACATGTCGAGCATGCCCTCGAGGTTTGCACCGTCAGCGAACACCTTGATTGCCATCTGCCTGATTCCTTTCGTTTGCATGCGGCCGATAAACTGCTAAACACTTTACCTATGTTTATCAAGGCGTGAGCTGCGGGTTTTTATCTTCTCGGCGAACGGTATAAACACCTCAGTGTTTGGATTGATAAATCGATTGAGCATGCAAAAGCAAAGAGTCGCAGTTTGAGCAAACGTCAGAACGCGGGATTCATTAGATGAGGCCGAAATGCTGCATCGCTGTGACGGTGCCGTCGTGTGCGACATCGTCGGTCACGTAGTCGGCGACCGCCTTGACCTCGGGCATGGCGTTGCCCATGGCGACAGCCGTCTCGACCGCAGCGAGCATGCCCAGGTCGTTACCCGAATCGCCGAAGCCAAAGGTGCGCGCGTTGCCGGTGCGACCCAGGTATTCCAGCGCTCGCGCCACGCCCACGCCCTTGTCGATGCCCTTGGGGCTCAGCTCGCGATTCTGACCACCGGTGTTGCACAGCTCAAACTCGCGATCGATAAAGCCATCATCGTTGGCTACGCGAGCCAGGTCGCTCGCGACGATGCCTACCTTGCCCACGCGCAGACGGCCGTCGACGCGCATTTCCTCGGTGCTGTGCACCACAGAAGTGCCGATCAGAGACGACTGCTCAACGCCCGCGGGTTCCAGGGCAAAAGTAGCCACGTTGGTCTCGAAAAAGGCTTCAATCCCTGCCGCGACCATACGGCGAGCGAGCTCCGCAACAATGTCTTCGTCAAAGCAGTCCTCATGCACCACGCGGCCCTCGACCTCGAGCGTGGCGCCTGCCATGGCAACGATGCCCGCGGGGTCGAGCGCACGCAAGCTGTCCGCGATGAGCCACAGGGGACGACCCGTGCAGATAAATGCCTGGTGTCCCGCGTCGCGCAGACGATGAAACGCCTCGACGACCGTCTGCGAGGGGTGAACCGCCGAAAAGTCCTTGTCGGTCATGTTGTCGGGATCGAACGACGTCAGCGTGCCGTCCACGTCAAAAAAGAGCACGGCGGAATCGGGGCACGCATCAATCATATGGGTTCCTTTCGGGGGCGAGAGTAAACGAAGTATCCATCATATAATGGAGCGACGCAACCAGAGAGGTCACCCATGGAATTTTACGCAAGCTGCCCCGAGGGCTTTGAGTCCGCACTCGCCGATGAGCTTAAACGCCTCGGGCTTTCGCATGTCCGCCGCCTGAAGGGCCGCGCCACGTTTGAGGGCGAGCTCGAAGAAGGCTACCGCGCCTGTCTGTGGTCGCGCCTAGCGAGCCGCGTGTTTGCGGTGCTCGGGCGCTTTGAGGCGCAGGATGCCGACGAGCTGTACGATAGCGTTTACGACATCACCTGGGAGACCATCATCCGCCCCGGCGCCACCATCGCCATCACCGCCCGCGGCGTGACCGAGCAGCTGCGCAACACGCGCTTCTCGTCCCTGCGCGCCAAGGACGCGCTGTGCGACCGTCTGGCCGAGACCACGGGCCGTCGCGCCGATGTCGACGTTGCCGATCCCGACGTTCACCTGATGCTTTCGCTGCGCCAGCGCCGCGCGAGCATCAGCCTGGATCTTTCGGGCGACCCGCTGTTCAAGCGCCTGCCGCCCGCGGCGACCCGTGCCGGCGAGGGCGCGCACGTGCTGCGCCCCGACTACGCCGCCCTGGTGCTGGCGCAGGTCGGCTGGACTGCACTGTGCGAGCGCGAGCTGACGGCCGATGATTACGAGAACGAAGCCCTGCCCACGCTGGTCGACGCCTCGTGCGCCGGCGGCGGCCTGCTGCTGGAGGCCGTGAACATTCTGACTGACCGCGCCCCGGGCGCCGCACGCGAGCGCTGGGGCTTTGAGGGCTGGCAGCTGCACGACGCCGCCCTGTGGGAGCAGCTACTTGCCGAGGCACGCGAGCGCGAGGCGGCAGCACGCGAGCGCCAGGCACGCATCGTGGCCGTGGATGTTGACCCCGCCGCCCGCAAGACCGCTGAGCGCATGGTTAAGTGTGCCGGCTACAAGCGCTTTGTCGATTTTTGCGCCGCCAAGTCCGCCACCGTGCTGGACCATGTGGGCGCTGTCGCCGGCGCCGCTGTGGTCGCAGACACCACCGAGACCCCGCTTTCGCTCATGCACGACGCCATGACGCTGGTCAGTGAGCTGCGCCGCGCGCCCGAGCTTGCCGCGGCGCCGGTCGCCGCGCTCACCCGCGATGGCTTACTAGCCCGCGCCCTTCACGCCGAGCCCGAGCGCTCGATCGCCGTCATGCCCAACAACGAGGAGGCGGCCGTCGAAGTCTGGCCTTCGCTCGACCACGCCGCCGCAGCATTTGAAGCCGCGACCAGTGCGGATGCCGAGGCCGAGGTCACGGATGCCGACGAAGTCAACGACAACGCCGCCGGCACCCCTATGCCCGAGCCTGCCGCCATGCTCGACCTGGGCGACGGCAAGCCGCTGCCCGTGCTCATCCCCGAGTCGGAGCAGTTCGCCAACCGCCTGCGCAAGAATGCCCGTCTGCGCCGCAAGTGGGCCAAGCGCGAGGGCGTGAGCTGCTACCGCGTCTACGACGCCGACCTGCCCGACTACTCCGCCGCCATCGATCTGTACGAGGGCTGCCCGCAGACGCCGGGCCGCTGGCTCGTCATCGCCGAATACGCCGCGCCTAAGACCATCGACCCCGCACTGGCCCAGGCCCGTATGCTCGACATCTTGGCCATCGCGCCACGCATCCTGGATGTTCCCGCCGAGCACGTGCACGCCAAGGCCCGTATGCGTTCGCGCGGTGGCTCGCAGTACGGCAAGCAGGGTGCCGGCAAGGGCGCGTCGGGCGAGCGCGCCAATATCGCACGCCGTCGTCTGCCGCTCATCGAAGAGGGCGGCCTCACCTTTGCCGTCAACTTTGACGACTATCTGGATGTGGGCATCTTCCTGGATCACCGCGTCACCCGCAACCTGGTGCGCGAGCACGCCAAGCAGGCGCGCCGCTTCCTCAACCTGTTTGCCTATACCGGCACTGCCACCTGCTATGCGGCCGACGGCGGCGTCGAGGAGACCGTGACGGTCGATCTTTCCAACACCTACCTGGACTGGGCCGAGCGCAATATGCGTCAGAACGGCTTTGTGGGCCCGCAGCATCACTTTGTGCGCGACGACGTGCTCGCCTGGATTCGCGACCAGCGCCAGACGCGCAACCGCTGGGACCTGATTTTTGTCGACCCGCCCACGTTCTCGAACTCGTCCAAGATGGGCCGTCGCACCTGGGATGTCCAGCGCGACCATGTTGAGCTTTTGGCCGGCGTATCGCGCCTGCTCGCACAGGGCGGACATGCCATCTTTAGCTGCAACCTGCGCGGCTTCCGCCCCGAGACGCGCAAGCTCGCACGCGCGGGCGTGGTGCTGGAGGACATTACGGCACAGACCATCCCCGAGGACTTCGCGCGCAACCAGAAGGTGCACCACTGCTATATCGTGCGCCGCCTGCCCATCGAGGACGCCATGGCCGAGGTCGGCTTTAGCGCCGAGGAGATTGCAGAGCGAACCGAGGAGCTGCGCAACCCCGAGGCCCGCAAGCCCCGTGCGGCAGTACCCGCGCACGCGCAGGCCGGCAACGGCAAGTCGAACTTTGCCGGCAAGCCCTCTCCTGCCGGCAAGCCCAAAAAGAAGAAGTTCTACGCCAGCAAACCCAAGGGCAGATAACAAAGTTGCGGTGGAATAGTTCCTAAAAAGCCTGGTAAAGGCCCAAACAGGAACTATTTCACCGCAACTCATATTGGGATGGTGGACGCTGTCCTACCCTTGGGTGACCAGTCGGTAACCGATGCCCACGTGTGTTTGGATATAGCGCGGATGCGCGGGGTCGGACTCGATCTTCTTGCGCAGCGTGCCCATAAAGACACGCAGGCTCGCCAGGTCGCTCTTAGTTGCCGTGCCCCAAATCTCGTGCAGGATAAACTGGTGCGTCAGCACCTTGTCGGCGTTATGCGCCAGCAGGCACAGGAGCTTGTACTCGATCGGCGTCAAATGCAGTTCCTCGCCATCCATCGTGGCGATGCCGGCATCAAAATCGATATGCAACTCGCCGGTATCGAACGAGCCCTCGGAGGCAACGCCGCCCGTTTGCGCATACGAGAGACGCCTGAGCGTCGTGCGAATGCGCGCAAGCAACTCCTCGACCGAAAACGGCTTGGTCAGGTAGTCGTCGGCGCCGGCATCGAGCGCGCGGATCTTGTCCGCATCCTCGCTGCGCGCCGAGACCACGATGATCGGCATGCCCGACCATGCGCGCACCGACTCCACCACCTTGACGCCGTCCATATCGGGCAGGCCCAGATCGAGCAGCACAATGCTCGGTGCCTGCGATGAGGCGGCGGCGATGGCGGCATGGGCGGTCTCCACGGCCATATGGCGCAAGCCGTGCGCCTCGAGTGCGGCAACGATTAAGTTGCGAACGGCGGGGTCGTCCTCAACGACCAAGATGAGCGGTTTTACGGCAGAGTTCGGCACGGCGCTACTCCTTATCAAACGAAACGTCAGCGACGGGAAGCTCAATCGTAAAGACCGAGCCGTGCGGGTCCGCCGCGGCAACCTCTATGCTACCGCCATGCGCCAATGCAATGGAGCGGCAGAGCGAAAGTCCCAGGCCCACGCTACGGTGGCTGTCGGCCAAACCGTGGTTGGCGGTGTAGAACGACTCAAAGATTCGCTCGCGGTCCTCGGGCGCAATGCCCGGGCCGTCATCGGCCACCGAGCACGCCACGCGTCCATCGTCGACGCCAATCGAAATCACGATATGCGAGCCTGCGGGCGTATAGGTGATGGCATTGTTCACCAGATTGACCACCAGCTGCACCATCAGGCGCGCATCGACGTTAACGAGCGCCGGCTCGTCGCACGGCACCACCTTAAGGTCGTGCTCGCGCACGGCAGGGTTCACGTGGCGCAGTGCCTCCTCGACGATATCGTCCATGAGCTCGAGCGTGGTCGACAGGCGCATGCCGCCACCCTCGAGCTTGGTGATAGCGAGCAGATTCTCGACAGTGGCGTTGAGCCATTGCGCATCCGAGCGAATGGACAGGAGCAGGCCGCGGCGCGTCTGGGCGTCGAGCACCGCGGTGCCGGTCGAGCCCTGATCGAGCAGCACGTCGGCATTTCCCGAAATACTGGTAAGCGGCGTGCGCAGATCGTGCGAGATGGAGCGCAGCAGGTTGGCGCGCAGCTGTTCGTTTTTGGCGAGCACCGCCGCTTCTTCGCGGGCCTCCATGGCGCGGGCGCGATCGAGCGCCAGCTCGCCTTCGCTCACGATGGCATCGGCAAGTGTCCGTTCCTCATGTGTCAGCACGTCGGGCTCGGCAACGATAGCCAGCACGCCCACCACCGAGGCGGGGTCGCCCGAGCGCACGAAGCCGTCGCCTGTGCGAACCGTCAGGTAGATGCCATAAAACGCCGATCCGCCATAGGTGGCATCGAGCGGCGTACCCACATAGGCGGACGCCGAGAGCCGCGGCGGCATCTGCGGCGCCAGCTCGTGCACCGGGGCGGCATCGCCCACGGCCGTGTACGTCGCACGCGGCAGCAGGTCATCGCCCTCGGCGTCGGCGCTGTACCACACGACCGGACAGCCCGAAAGACGCGCCAGCTGCGTGGCCATGGCGTGAACGATCTGATGCTGATCGGCGCACCGCTGCAGCATGCGGTTGGTCTCGAGCACCATATGCGTGCGGCGGTCGCTGGCGGCAGCCTGTGCCAAGGCGCGGCGCAGGGCCAACGCAATCGAGCTCGACACAAGCGAAACCACGAACATGATGAAGAACATGCCGGGATAGCCGCGGTCGATAAGCGACAGCGAGTAGCGCGGGTCGACAAACAAAAAGTTGTAGAGCGCCACGGCGGCAGCCGAGCTCAGCAAGCAATACAGGCGACTCCAGGTAAAGAATGCGCACAGCTGAACGGCGAACACATAGACGATCATGATGCTCGGCGCGAGACCCGGATGGTCGAGCAGCGCGCCCACAATCGTCGCCGCGACCAGCAGCCCCACCGATACGCAGGCGTCATACAGAGGAGTGCGGCGCATCAGCGTTGTGCGCCGCCACCAAAAGCTATCGGCAATATCGCCGTCCGTACGGACGTCCATCAGCGCCCCGCCCCTCTCTCAAAAACAAAAACCACCACAAAGGGACAGGCACCTTTGTGGTGGTTTTCCCTCGTGGTGGTTCTAAGTGTAAAGCCTTCTACGACCGGCAGTCGCTAGACAAACAGCACGTGCGCGAGCAGGGCGCACACGCACACCGCTCCAAATACCAGTGCCACGATCGAAATCACGCGATCGGCCATGTCCATGCTGGCACGATTCGTAAAGAACCAATCTTCGGCGGCGTCGGCGCGCGCCTCACGCACCAGCTCGGTCGCAAGATCGCAACCGTCAAGCACCTTTGCATCCATGGTTTCCTCCCAGGACTCAATCCCCGTCAATACAAACCCGCCCGTTCGCAGACAAACCTCGAGCGTCGACTACGGCCGCTCGTTGGGAGCCAGGCGCTGCATCTTATTCACGGCCTTGAACTTGGTGAACAGCGGCACATACTCAAAGCTCACGTTGGAGTTCTCCAGGCCGTACCAACGCGCGGGCGTGCCGGCGGCGCGGCGGATGATGTACTTGAGCGTGATGGCCGTACGCTCGCTGGGCTCCACATCGCTTTCGGGCGCCAGAAGCTTACGGATCAGGACGAACTTGAACGTGCCGATGTTACCCGGATCCTTGTAGACCGAGTAGTCATGCGTCTGCGGCGGCAGCTCGCCGGTGGCAGCCAGGTCCTGAACAACCTGACGCAGGTAGGCATTGACGCGCTGGTTGATCTTGTAGCCCAGGTACAGATGCACGCGGAACACGTAGTCGGTGCCGAACGTCTCGACCGAATAGGCAAAGGTATGCGGCTCGTCCATGGTCTCGACATTCACGAACCACCAGGCGCGGGCGCGCTTGGGATGCTTGTCCAAGATCGAATAGACGATATCGCGGTCGATGTAGTCGGTATGGGTGTCCTTGGTCAGGTACACGACGTTGTCGCTCATGCGCTCGTAACGGTCGTCGTCACGCAGGCGCTTGAGCTGCGGCAGGTAGCTGCGCAGCGGCAGCAGCGTAAACTGGCACTGCTCGACCGCCGTGCCGTTGTACCAGCACACCATAATGCCCATGATGAGTGCAGCCATGAGAATGGTGAAGTAACCGCCGTGGAAGAACTTGGTGAGCGAGCTCACGAAGAAGAAGCCTTCGAGCAAAAGGAAGAAGGCCGCGAAGATCCACGGAGCAACCTTGAGCTTGCGCTCCTCATGCAGGTAGAAGAAGAGCAGCAGCGTGGTGCACATCATAGTCAGCGTAATGGCAAGGCCGTAGGCGGCTTCCATATGCGCCGAGTTCTGGAACAGCAGCACCACGATGACGCAGCCGACAAGCATGACGTTGTTGACCATGGGGATGTAGAGCTGGCCCTTGGTCTCGGCAGGGTAGAAGACCTGCATGTGCGGCATAAGGTCCAGACGGCTGGCCTCGGACACCAGCGAGAATGCGCCGGTGATGAGCGCCTGCGAGGCAATGATGGCCGCGACGGTGGAAAGGCCGACGGCAAACGGGCGCAGGCCCGGGGCGAGCATCTGGTAGAACGGGTTGAGGTCGGCAATGCCCATGAGCTCGGGGTTGGCAGCGTTGTTCATAAGCCAAGCGCCCTGGCCCATATAGGAAAGCAGCAGGCAGCACTTAACGAACGGCCAGGTGGCGTAGATGTTGCCGCGGCCGACGTGGCCCATGTCGGAGTAGAGCGCCTCGGCACCGGTGGTGGCGAGGAAGCAGCTGCCCAGAATCATGATGCCCGCGTGGTTGTTGGGACTCAGCAAAAAGGCGATGCCGCGCACCGGGTTGAGGCACAGCAGCACGGCGGGGTGCTGGAAGACAAAGAACAGACCCGTGCCGCCCAGGAACAGGAACCACAGCGTCATGATGGGGCCAAAGGCGTGACCGATCTTGGCCGTACCGATGCGCTGCACCAAGAAGAGCACGATGATGATGGCGAGCGTAATGGCGACGACGCGACCCTGGTCATCGCCCAGCACGGCATGGACCGCCGGGATGGTGCGCAGGCCCTCGATGGCCGTGGTAACGGTAACGGCCGGCGTCAGGATGCCGTCGGCGAGCAGCGCGGCGCCACCCAGCATGGCGGGGATGATAAGCCACTTGCCACAGCGCTTGACCAGGCTGTACAGGGCAAAGATGCCACCCTCACCATGGTTATCGGCGCGCAGCGAGATGAGCACATACTTGATGGTGGTCAGCAGCGTGACCGTCCACACGACAAGGGAGAGCGCGCCAAGCACGAACTCCTCCGTCACGCTTCCGATGCCGCCGTTGCCGGCAACGAGCGCCTTGGTTACATACATAGGGCTGGTGCCGATATCGCCGTACACCACGCCCAGCGTGACGAGCATCGCCGAGATGCTCACAGGAATCGCAGCGTGCGAGGCTGCCTCCTTGGCCTTTTGTTCCATAAGCCGGTTTCCTCCCAACTTTAATGTTCGAAGGAATTATAGGTAATCGGCCCATGTTTGAATGGCACTGTTTTCCCAGCTAGATAAACATTTATACGGCCTTTAGGCCACCGTGGCGATATGGAATGTGGCAAAGGGACTGCCCCTTTGTCACATTCGTCATTTTCCGAGCCAATTTTTGAACCACCACTCCATGGATCGGCTCATCTCGGCCATAAAGGGGCTCGTGTGCTTGCGGGTGTAGATATCCACGACGCGCTCCCCCACCTCGCGGGCATGCGGACGGAACATTGCATCCATCTCAGCCACCCGTGCATCCATAGTCGCAGCGTCCGCACGGCGGTAGCGCTCCTCGTGCACCAGGTTCACCACGGGATGCGCGATCGCCGGGCGCTCCTTACGGGGCGTGCCGATGATGAGCATCGACAGCGGCATGGTATAGGGCGGCAGATCGAGCAGCTCGGCAACTTCCTCGGCATTCTCGACGATATCGCCGATGTAGCAGCTCCCCAGCCCCAGGGCCTCGGCGGCAACCACGGCGTTTTGCGCGGCGATCACGGCGTCCTGGGCCGCGATGGCAAAGTCGCCCAAACCCGGCGCACGGCGGGGCGCCTTGCCCGTGCGCTCGACAAACTCGGGCTCAAAGCAGCCCACGTGCTCAAACAGATCGATCCACTTGGCATAATCGACCACAAATATCAGTGCCCAAGGCGCCTTGGCGATCATGGGCTGGTGGTCGCACAGGTCGGCCAGGCGGTCCAGCGTAGCCTGCTCGCGGATGCTCACGATGGAATACATCATCATGGCGCCCGCCGACGGCGCGCGACTCGCCGCATGCAGAATCGCCGCCCGCTGCTCGTCGGTCACCGCCACGGGACGGTCGTCGTCATCACGCGCGAAGGCGCGCGTAGACGAGCGATGCTCCAAGATGTCCAGCACCGCATTGCCCGTAGTCTCGACCGGATAACCGTTCGCATCCATGCCCGCAGCTCCGTCGCAGCACTCGGCACCCGTCATACAAACCCGCTCGCCCATAGCTCTATCCTCGCCAATTCTTTAAGAAGCCTTTACGTTTCCGTGTAATTCCCGTCCATTATCGCGCAGGTCGCCACTACATTGCGCCACACCGCCGCACATGCGCGTTAATATGGCTGGTTGTTGTGCGCAGCCCGCAAATGCAGTGCATATTTAGGTAACAATCGGGTAAACCCCCGCTTTCGTAGGTTTTAAGTTTGTGAGGAGTCTCAGCATGTTCGCTGCCGCCATCTCGCTCGTCGGTCTTGCGGCGACCGTCTACCTTGTTTTGCGCGAGGCCAAGGCCATTCGCGCTCAGTCGGACACCGTCACCAAGGGCGCCTTCGCCTGGAGCGTCGCCTTCGGCCTGTTCCAGCTCTTTTTGACCGTCTGGGGCGCTATTGGCCTCGTCGCGCAAAACGAGCCGCTCGCCTTTGTGATGCTCATCCTGACCAATGCCATCCTCACCGGCTGCGCCTGGGCCAGTATCGCCCGCGACCGCATCGCCCCGCGCGTCTTTGCGTTCGCCGGGCCCGACGCCCCCGCCCCCACCGGCAAGCTCGCCCGCCTGCGCGGCGCCTTTGTGGGCAAACCGCTCGTCGCCGCCGTCTTGTGCCTGCTGCTCGCCGGCGTCTTTGCGCTGCTGGGCATGGAGGTCTCGTCCAACCACGACTTTACCTGGGTCTACCCCCTGTGCATCCTGCTCGAGTGGGCCATCATCACCACGCTCATGGTCGGCCTGTTCTTCCTGTTCCAGCGCCACGGCGCAGCTCCCGCGGTCCTGGCCTTTGCCCTCTTTGTCCTGGGCATTGCCGAGTTCTTCGTCATCACGTTTAAATCCATGCCCATCCAGCCGGGCGACCTTTCGGCCATCTCCACCGCCGCTGCGGTCGCCGGCACCGGCTACACCTTCTCGATCTCGCTGTTCTGCGTGCTGTCCATGGGCTTTACCGCCATCGCCATGCTGCTGTGCGAGTACGCCGGCCTGGTCGCACCGCACCGTCAGAAGGGCGCTGTCAATGCCAAGCGCATGCTGCTCACCAACCTGCTCGTCGCCGTGCTGTGCTTGGGCGGCGTGACCGCGCACGTCACGCTTATCGACTACTACAACACCCTCGGCATCACCGTCTATACCTGGCGCCCGCTCGAGAGCTACTGGCGCGAGGGCTACCTGCCTGCCTTTATTAGCGCGGCACAGTCCATCAAGCCGCCCAAACCCGCCGACTACTCCGTTGACGATGCCAAGGCCACGCTCAAAAAGTACGCCAAGGCCTACGACAAGTCCGACGCGGCCAAGAGCGACGAGCGCGCCGCCGCAAAGGAGCAGTTCGACAGCGAGAAGCCCACGGTCATCGCCATCATGAACGAGACCTTCTCGGATCTGTCGATCTATCAGAACATGCGCGCCGGCTACGAGGGCCCGCAGTACTTTAAGAACCTGTCCAACTGCCTCAGCCGCGGTAAGCTCTACGTGAGTGCCTACGGCGGCGGCACCGCCAATACCGAGTTTGAGTTTATGACCGGCAACTCCATGGCCAACCTGGGCTCGGGCGTGTACCCCTACACCATCTACAACATGGAGACGACCGGGAACCTGGCAGAGCAGTTCAAATCGCTCGGCTATTCCACCACGGCTATGCACCCCAACCACGCGACCAACTGGAACCGCGAGAACGTCTACAAGGACTTTGGCTTTGACCAGTTCCTGTCCATCAACGATTTCCAGGGCGCCGATACCCTGCGCGGCATGGTGACCGACCAGGCTACCTACGACAAGATTCTTGAGCTGCTCGACCAGAACGCCGATCCGCAGTTTATCTTCGACGTGACCATGCAGAACCACTCGGGCTACGATACGGGCCTGCTGCCGGTCGACAAGCAGATGCACCTGAATATCGACACGACCGATCTGGACGCCAAGACCGTCGAGGACGGCACGCTCTCCGATGTCGACGAGTATGTCTCGTGCATCGAGCAGTCCGACCAGGCGCTTCGCTACTTCCTCAACGCCCTGAGCAAGCTCGACCGTAAGGTGGTCGTGGTGTTCTGGGGCGACCACCAGCCGTTCTTCCCGTCCAAGTTCAACGACAAGTGGTTTACCGGCGAAGACGACGCCACGCACCAGGAGCGTCTGTGGCAGACCGACTACATCATCTGGGCCAACTACGACGTTGCCGGCTGCGACCAGACAAGCGAGGTCGACGACCTGTCCACCAACTACCTGTCCACGCAGCTTATGCAGCTGATCGGCGCACCGCTGACCGACTACCAGAAGGCGCACATGACGCTGCGCGAGTCGCTGCCCGCTATCAACTCGGTGGGCTACGAGGACGCCAGCCTGCGCTGGGCGCTTTCCTCCAACGTCACCGGTGACGATGCCGCCGCCGCAGCCGCCACCAAGGCGCGCGAGGATTACGCCAAGATGCAGTACTACGAGATGTTCCGCGACGGCAAGAACGTCTACACCGAGCACTTCCAGACCGAGGCCAACGAGACCGACCCCAACCTGGCACCGGGTACAACCAAGATTAAGTAGCTGCTAGCTGCTGAGCCACAACTGAAACGTCTGTCCAGGCGGAGGCATATAAGGTTCCCTGCTCGGACAGTCCTGCGCAAGACGAAGGCCACATTAAGTGGCCTTCTTTGCGTGCGGAACTCGCGATGAACCTTATATGCCTCCGCCCGGACAGACGCCCTGTTGTTGGAGCGCGGCTTGTCATAGGGATATCCGCTGAACATATATAAGTCGAAGGCCACGTCATGTGGCCTTTTTTGCATCCGGAAACCGTGTCCCAGAATTCACGTCCGGAGTGGGATGCAGTTTCCGCTTACGGCCCCGTTGGGAAACTCCATCCCACTCCGGACGCAAATTCCGGGTCGCATTTTCCACCAGAGCCCCCAACCGGAAACTACATCCCATTCCAAAGGCGAATTCTGGGACGCACTTTCCGAAACCCCATCCATCCGGAAAGCCCGTCCCACTCTGAATACATCCAGCGAACATATGCGAGCGTGTTGTCCAGAACGGCCTCGTCATCGGGGTGATGGAAAATATCGTCCCAGACGCTTGCCATCGTTGCGCCCACGAGTGTCAAGAAAAAAGCCTCGAGGATTTCGAGGCTTTCACCATTTGTATTGTTTTGCACGAAGGACCGCGAACGGCGAAGCTACTCTCCCAGCACGGCCTTCTTGGCGGCTGCAGCCATGTTATCCAGATCCTCCTTGGTGGGGTGATCCTTTGCGGCAACCCAGTTGTCGAGTAGCATCTTAAATCGGGCGTTTTCGGGATCTTGCTCGAGCATGGCCTCGTAGCGCTGCTTGACCGCGGGGCCCATCTTGCCCTGGCACATCGCCCAGCCTACAAGCTCGGCATCATTGGCCAAATTGGAGGTCACGCGATCGATAATCTGCCTAAAATACTCCTCACTGGCCCCAAAGCCGCAGGTGCCAAACAGGAACACGCGCTTGCCGTGCAAGGCGGAAAGCAACGCCGCGACCGAAGGCGTGCACGCGCCCTTGTCGCACCAAAAACCGACGAGCACCGTGTCGGCCGCGCAGGCACCCTGCGCCTCGAGCGCAACCTGACCTGCATCCGCATCGTCGCTCAACGCCGCGGCATGGACAAACTCAACGCCCGCAGCCTGCAGAGCGCGCTTGATCGCGCCCGAAACCATCCTGGTATTACCGCTCTTGCTGTTAACCACCAAAGAGCACGTCATAGTCACGTTGCCTCGTTTCCCCAAAAACTAAAGCCACTAATGCAATTTATTAGATGAATATCTTAGTACTAACGTGACAGATGTAAACCACCGTCTGTCGATTGATTAATTTGCCCCACGGGCTTGCTTACTGGGCAAACTGGCTGCGGTAGA
>OCHF01000898.1_pt1 | contig 16032 bp, 10 predicted proteins | sample 1538851 | NCBI WGS metagenome assembly OCHF01 (sample SAMN04571730, study PRJEB22368) | human gut metagenome | biome: human gut; material: stool | host: Homo sapiens | place: Luxembourg | collected 2012-12-07
CTGTGAACCGATCCGTTTTCTGCGCCAGCGCGAAATCGTGCATTTCCAGCGTTTCGGTGAAGGCCTCCGCCTGGTTCAGGAAGAACTTGACAGCAAAAACTTTTATATGTGCAACCCGGAATTTGATCTGGGATGTGGCAAATAGACTGCATGTTCTGCAAGCCGGCTTGTTGTCACAAACAACATTTTGCATTCTATTAGCATGAAATAAAATACTGCGTACAATATGCCCCTCCGGCATTTGTACGCAGTATCCATATATTTCTCATCATACCACAACTTATTCAAATCAAACATTACACAGGCAGACCTGACGCACCGGACAGAAACTTACATCGTTTCCATCAACCGGTCAATTGCATTGATGATCTCATCGATTTGTGGTTTCATGCTTCCAGCCTTTGAAGAAAGTTTTAATGCTTCCTCCCTCTGATTTTTCATTTCTTCGACATTATATTCCATCCGATCCCTTAATTTCTGTCTGCGCAGGATCAGGCCGTGCTTCACCTCAACCATTTCCCTGGGATCAATCAGGGCTGCTGCCTGCGTGATCCAGACCTGTGCATCATATAACTGATACTGGTTCAATGCCCGCACCAGTCTGCCATTAAAGTATTCAAGATCCTCATTTGTGCGTTGATATTTTTCACGTTCACGCACTGCATCCATATAATACTGCCACAGCTGATTTAATTCTGAAGCTCTTCTTACATGATACTTCTCACAGGCATAATCAATGGCATTCGTGATATTGACATATTTAAACTTTACCTTATTAAGTAAAAGAATTGCCTTATTTGCACTTCGTTCCGCTAACTTGATCTCAGAGTCATTGTGCAGCATCTTTAAATAATCGGCACACACCGCCACTGCAGTGACAAAAATAAGTACCATCCATGCATAATATGTATCAACCTTAAATCCAAGCTGTAACGTGATAAGTGTCACTGCCACTGCTGCCACAATTGCAAGAATGATGTATAATAAATTCTTTAAACTTTTCTGCTGGTGCATCAGATATTCACGGTGTAAAAGCCATCTGGATTTTTCCCGTTCAAGATATTTCATATCCTTTTTTATAGTATCCTGATAGATTTCATTCGAGCTAAGGCGTTTGATTGCATCCGGCATGGTTTTTTCTTCCTGCTGAAGCTGCGTAAACTGTGCATCTGTCAGTTTTTTTTCTGAATTAAGGAAAATATTTCTCGCACTGTTTAACTGCACGACATTCTGTGCCACATCCGCAATTTTTTTCTTTTCAGGTTCCGGAAGATCTTCTAATTTCTGGACATCATTCAGATAAGACGTGACTGTTCGGTACTCCGATTTTTCCTCCTCGATTTCCCTTGTGATATCGATCATCTGCTCTAATCGTTCCACAACATACTGCTCCACCTGTTTCGGATCTTTTATGTTATTTTCCGTCAGCACAGTCTGACTCAGATCATCCATTTTTTCTTCAAAACTGCGTTTTTTCCATCTGTCAAAAAATTTCATTTATACCATACAATCCTTCCTGTACTGTTTTTTCCATTCCTCAAGCTGCGTCTCCCACACATTTTCATCCCCCGGATCCCACTCATCAAGCATTGTCTCAAACTGACATATCGCATCACTTCTACTGCAGCTGCTCAATTCATCTGCAATCTTTTTTGCTTCCTCCGGTTCTATTTTAAAATATTCTCTCCTGCGTTCAAATGCCCGCTCATCATGATTACAGCGGCATGCCATCAGACACTCTTTCAAGGACTCTTTATCACTGCTTTTTTCATATGCCCTTGCATAGCAGTCAGCTGCCTGTTCAAACAAAAACAGCCTCGCATATGCGGTACCAAGATTGTGCCACACTGCGCCAACCATCTGTGGCATTTCAGTTTCACACGATTGCAGAAGTTTTCTGTATTCTGCAATACTGCTGACGTATTTCCGGTTCTCCAGAAAACGGTCAGCTTTGATTTTCCCACATTCAAATGCCGACTTATGTTCCATTTCCTGAAGTGTATTCCGGATCTGCTTTTGTTCCTCTTTCGTACAATAACCACACGCTGACATCAGACAGCCGGTAAATTCAGACAAAACACCTCCGCCAGCCTTGATATTCCTTAGATTCTGTGCAATATCCGGCAAATGCTGTTCATTTTCCACCCAGTCACACAACTCGTCATCCATAAAGTCTGCATCCAATAGACAGGTATTATTTTTGATATAATAGCACAGTTCATCCAGCGAATAAACATTTAACGATACATTTTCAATATAATAGGGCATCGCCGCTAACTGCTGGCTGCATAAGATCAATTCGCCCATTCGTTTCTCCTGCCTCTCCTTTGTCTACTGTACATTTTCCAGTGACATCATATATTCCCATGTTTTGTCAGAACTCTTAAATATCTCCCCAAAGCCAAGGTCTTTGATCCTGATCTTTACTTCCATGTCGGAAACCGGCTGTGCTTTGATGCGAAGACGCGTTGTGCGTGGCGGACGTTCGGGAAGGTCTGCAAGCGTGAGTTTCTCAATCTTCGCTTCCTTGCTGTTTGGCAGCTGCAGCCAGAAATCGATCTCGTTTGATCCATCCAGCAATACTTCGCATTCTCCAACAGTCTCGTACCAGTTATCTCCTGCACTGATCAGCGTAAAAAACTCTGTTTTTCCCTGGCTCTGCACTTTCAGGCTTACATTCACTTTCATCTCATTATCGCCCATATAGACAAACTGCCAGCTGTTTTCTTCCGTCATACACTTTCTTGCCGCTGCATAACAGGCACCCTTGGAATAAAGATTTTTCCCCATAAAAACCCTGCGGCCTTTGCACAAAAAAGAAAGGGACTCCTTCATCCATTCACCATCAAAACCGTCTCCGGTCAGGTAAACTGCCGAAACAATATGCCCTCCTGTCACTTCTGATACGATTTTTAAAAAGCTGGCATCTTTATTTGCCCGGTCTATATTCCGCTGTTCCTCACTGATCGTGACAAGCTGCGGCATGGTTCTTTGATCCCGTTCCAATCTCCTGCACCAGACCTCATCTCCCCGGTTGTCAAACAGACACACATCATGCAGCCATAATTCTTTTTGCTGGCTGAATGCGAAATAATAAAAACTCTCTCTCCTGTCAATGAGTGTCAGCTTTCCCTCCGGTATTCCAATTCTTTCTGCTACCTGAAGAAAGAGCTCCGTCACCTCCCGCGACAGCTGTTCAAGTGTGATAACCAAAAAGTCAGGTATCACAGGATTCCCCAGTTTTCCCGCAAGATATACCAGCTTTTTTATGTAGAGTGCTAACAGTTCCTGTGCCTTATAAGTTTCCCCCTCTATGAAAAACTCTTTTCCCGCAAGAGCTGCCTGCAGCAGACCGGATACTGCTTCCTCTCCCTGCAAAAGTGCCAGACGTTTTGCCTCCTCACCGATAAACCACTGACCGATCCCATGTTTTTTGGCAAGTATCAGAGGAATCTGGTATACTTCACTGCCTGCCACTGTGCTGACAGTCTCCGGTTCCTTCATATTCAATTGGAAATAACTGATCACGGCATTGTCATTATCAAGATCAATGCCAAGATAATACGACGTTTTTTCCACTTTTCTCCCTCTTACTTATAAAATACGGAATACCTCATTCGTTACCATCTGCATTCCATAGTATTGTTTCATTTCTCTCTTTTGCATCTCACGTTCTCCCATCGCGTGATGCATCAGCATGTCATTCAACATTTCATACCTTCCATGAGATTCTTCGTCCGGTACATTTCGGCAATTTAAGCAGGCACTTTCCGTTATCTTCTCCTCCGCCTTTTCCTGCTCTGTCATATAATAAAGTACAGACTCGCCAAAAAATAAGACAAATTCCTTGACAAAAACACCATCATAGACCTCATTTAACAGTGACTGCTCGTAATGTTCTCCATCCAGGCTAAAATGAATCATAATTTTTTGTCCCGGATCTGTATGATATTCCACAAACGCTTTGTCATACAAATGATACTTTAAACGTAATTCTTTCTCAAACTCCAGGAAAAATGCAAAGCAGCGGTTCTTAGACGTGTACTCTTCCAACAATTCATCTGCCACCTGATACATCGCATCTGATAAATGCTCTTTCTCTGAGAAATATTTCAGCAGCCCCAGTTTACACGCATCGTTGAGAGGATTTCCTTCCTGATAACGGGCAAAGATCTGTTCAAATACATACTCCGGTACCACCATATTCCTCACCAGCCATGCATCTGCAAAATACGATAAATATGCCATACAGATCAGTTCCCGTCCCCCGCCTTTTACATAACTCTCGTAGATCTCTTCAATATCCGCAATATAATCAGTCGAATACAGCATCTGGCTTAAAATACGTTCCTCAAGATCAAACGTGTCAATATCAAATGCTCCCGCAGCTTTCCAGATCTCCGCCATTGTCTTTGTTGCACCATTATAATATTTACAAAGATAGATAAGGATCACATCATTATAAGTGTCTCTGTAAAATACATGCTCTGCAAACCCAAGAAGGAAATCATCTTCCTCAAACCCTGCTGTATGAATCGCATAACTGCACAGAGAAACGCATGCAGCCGTATCCATGTGCTCATACCCACACTCTTCTGCCATGCGATACGCAGTTTCATACAAATGTTCTTCCGTCAGGTACTGCATCAGCATACGGCGCGCAGCTGCAGATAACAATTTATGATCCAGACCGGTCAGGCAGCCCGCCTCATACTTTCTTTTCCGGTAAAATGATATGATCTGTTCGGCAATTTCCCTTTTATAGCGGTCACTCACCTGCGGTGCTTTTAAAACAGTCCACACACCCGGAAAATCTGAATCATCCACTCCATCCGCAACTTTTTGCTGCATGGAATATAGAATATAGGATAATTCTCCCTGTGCAAGTTCTGTACACTTTTTCACACAATGGTCAATATCCATCAGCGGCTCTTCACAACAACCGATTTCCTCACAGAAACGATTACCATAAATGTCCTCCATGATCAGGCAGTAATCCTTTGTATATACAGTAAAGTATGCAGCCCCGTTCCGGATCATGGATTCCCTGTTATTCACATGATTGCATGCTGGGCTGCATGCATATTCATAAACTTCTATCTTTGCTGCCTGTGGATCCGTACAGATCATCTTGTGCGTAAAAAGAATTTCAGCTGCCCAATGCGCAATATCACTATTTATAATCCCCTGTTCAAACATTTCATCATATATCACGGCCAGATTATCATCGATATGACCAGCCTCCATCTGCTCCATCGCAAACCGTTCCATGATCGGCAGATATTTCTGATATACCTCAGGCTGCACCTTTTTTGCCGCAATAATATTGACAAATAAAACCGCTTTCTGCTGCCAGGACAATCCACTGTCATACTGAAAATACAGCTGAAGCATCTTTGGTACACGTTCTAATTTTCTTCCATCCAGTGATAAAAGATACGCTTCATACAGGCTCGTGATGCGGATCTCACGTTCAATTCCAAGTTCATACCAGTGATGATACTTTGCACCAAAGCACTGGCTGCGGATCAGATATCCTAACACCGCCGTCAGCATTTCATCATCCGGTTTCACCTCATAACACGCCTCTAAAATATGGTATAAAAACGGATGATATTCTTTTTTTTCTGAAATAAGCCCGGCCACCTGTATTGCTATATCCCGTGTCATAATGCCCCATCTTGCAGTCCAGTATAATATGCGAACCTCAAATGATCCAAGTCTCGCCAGTAAATATGGATCCTGCCAGATCAGATAATATGCCTCCAGATAAAAATACGGGCTGTTATCATAACGCATCCAGTCACGAATTGCTTCTAACCTTTCTGCCGGCTTCTGATAATACTCTTCTTTTAAAAATAACAGCACCCAGAACAACATCGAATTATCCGGATGCAGTTTAAAAATCTGTTCCACTTCCGTCGTCAGACGATCCACATAGGACGGCTCCCGCTCCATCAATGTGCACAGATAAAGATAATACCCCCATTCCGGACTTTCATGATCCTCACACGTCCGTTTAAAATCATCTAATATCCAGGATGCCTCCTGTCTCTGGCGGTTGATGATCAGCGTCTGTGCCTTCATCAGTCCATAAATCTTTTCATTCTCACACAAAACGGAAAGATGATCCAAAATAACCCCCGACTGGTTTGCCCATACTCCGGTCACAATCCGTTTCAGGCGGTATTCCAGATAAAGCTGCATTAATTTTATGCGTGATTTCTGGATATCAAAAAAAACAGGTTCATCCTTCGTTTTATTTTCCTGCTTAGTCGTGGCACACACCGTATAGATCAATGGTTTCTGTCCCGGTATCTCCAGACGGATCTTTCCAAAATTCCTTCCCGCATGCATTTTTTCTGCCACAATATAATATTCCACATCACAGATACTTCCCACAAACATCTCATCGGTGACCCGTGGTTTCTTTAAAACCAGAAATTCTGCATCCGAATGGACTCTGATTTCAAGATATCCATGCCGGTTTCTGTTCACCTGAAAAGTTTCAAGTCTGTTTTCATGCACCTGGTAAAATATGGCACTGCTTTCTTCCAATGAAACCACAGTCCGCTTCTTTTTGTGGATTCCGATCAAAAACTCCTCCACTTTCTGTCCGGATGGTGTTCCTTTCGACAAACCCTCATATAAAAGCATCTCCCTTTTTTCATCCGGATGAAATATGTTTTTAAACTTGCCCGAATAAAACAGATGAAATGCCTCGTCAAAGTCGTTTTCTGATAATCTGGCAAAATCGGATAAATTTTTCACTTTGCCAACCGAGGATTCTGCATACAGTTTTGAAACAGACACAACAAAAGAAAGGTTATATTCACCCTGTTCTACTACGATACAGAACTCTCCTTTTTGAATATCACCTTCGATCAGACCATAACTATGAAATTGGTAACGAATCCTTATTTCTTCCCCTTCAAACTGCGGTGTCAGACATTCCATCCTCGGATTGGAAGAATATACGATTCCACGCATCGGCACATGATTTGTGCTTGTGATCACGAAATCCCCCGAAATATCATTACCTTCCATTGCTGTGATGTCAATCTTATCCACAGAAATTGAAAGAGACGGCTTTAAGTGTTCGAATTTTCCCCTTGCCAGTTGTTGTATCCGTCTTCGCAAATCGACACCTGCTTTTTCTCTCTTAATTGCTTGCTTTTTCAATGACAATCATTATAATAGATTATAAACCAATTTGGAGGAGTTCGCAATGATAAAACACAAAGACCATTTTCACGGAAGTGATTTAGAAAAAATAGAACAGATTTACGGCATCAAAAAAGAAGAGATCGTCAGTTTTTCCGCAAATGTCAATCCGCTTGGCGTATCACCGCTTCTTCGGACCGCTCTCTCCGAGCAGATCGATGTGATCACGACATACCCTGACAGGGAATATACCTCCCTGCGCAAATGCATTGCAGAATACTGCGGCACCGAATACGAAAACGTCATCGTAGGAAATGGTTCCACGGAACTGATCTCTCTTTTTATACAGATCGAGCACCCGAAAAAAGCGATGGTCATCGGACCTACTTATTCCGAATATGAGAGAGAGATTTCACTCGGCGGAGGCACAACACTCTACTATCCGCTCCGTGAAAAGGACAACTTCCGCTTAGATGTCGACGATTTTATCTCCCATTTAAATGAAAGTATTGACCTGATCGTCATCTGCAACCCGAACAACCCTACTTCATCCTGCATCACCAGAACGGAAATGCGCCATATCTTAGATGCCTGCAAGGAACATGACATTTACGTTATGGTGGATGAAACTTATGTGGAATTTGCTGATAATATGGCTGAAATCTCAGCCGTGCCGCTGACAAACTATTATAACAACATCGTTATCCTGCGCGGCACCTCAAAGTTTTTTGCAGCACCGGGTCTTCGTCTCGGCTATGCGATCACAGGCAACCGTGACCTGATCAAATCAATCAATACCAGGAAAAATCCGTGGACGATCAACTCCCTTGCTGTCGTTGCCGGAGAGACGATGTTCCGTGACACTGCATATATCAAAGCCACCAAAGATCTGATTTCTTCCGAGCGAGCAAGGATCTACCGGACATTCCAGAAAAGTCCTGATTTTAAAGTGTATGAACCGAGCGGCAATTTCATGCTGATACGCATTTTAAAAGATGATCTCACTTCACAGGATCTCTTTGACCGCGCAATTCGCGAGAAAATGATGATCCGCGACTGCTCCACCTTTCCATTTTTAGACAACAAGTACATCCGGCTTTGCATCATGAATCCGGAGGACAACGACAGACTGCTTGCATGTCTGCTCCGTTAAGTATTCATTAAGTATTAGCAGGGAAGTTTTGGGACAACCCCAAAGCTTCCTTTTATTCATGATAATAGAATGTTCGCGGAGCGTGCATTTTATTATTTTGGGACATAAAAAACGACAGACCGTACGATCTGCCGTTTTTTCATGACCATAGATTCCTGTCGAATCCATACCATCGATTCTTTTTTCCCCTGTAATTACATCATTCCCATGCCCGGGTTACCTGCTGGAACTGCCGGAACATCTTCTTTGATGTTTGCAACAACAGACTCTGTTGTAAGCAGTGTAGATGCAACAGATGTTGCGTTCTGTAATGCTGTTCTTGTAACTTTAACCGGGTCAAGGATACCATTCTCAACCATATCTACATATTCTTCGGTTGCTGCGTTGAATCCGATACCGTCTTTGGACTCTTTTACTTTGTTGATGATAACAGCACCCTCAAGACCTGCGTTTGCAGAAATGTAGTATAACGGAGCTTCGAGAGCTTTTAAGATAACCTTTGCACCGGTCTTCTCATCACCCTCTAAGGTGTCAGCTAACTCTGCAACAGCTTTGGTTGCATGGATATATGCAGAACCGCCGCCTGCGATGATACCTTCTTCTACTGCTGCTCTTGTTGCATTTAAAGCATCTTCCATACGAAGTTTTGCTTCTTTCATCTCTGTCTCAGTTGCTGCACCGACACGGATGACTGCGACACCGCCTGCTAATTTAGCAAGTCTCTCCTGTAATTTCTCTTTATCGAACTCAGATGTTGTCTCCTCGATCTGTCCACGGATCTGGTTTACTCTGCTTGCGATTGCATCTTTGTCACCGGCACCGTCAACGATTACTGTGTTCTCTTTCTGAACTTTAACAGATTTTGCACGGCCTAACTGATCCATCGTTGTGTCTTTTAATTCCAGACCAAGATCAGAGCTGATTACCTGACCACCTGTTAAGATTGCGATATCTTCAAGCATTGCTTTTCTTCTGTCACCATAACCAGGTGCTTTGACAGCTACTACGTTGAATGTACCACGCAATTTGTTGACAATCAATGTGGTAAGTGCCTCACCCTCGATGTCCTCAGCGATGATGAGTAATCTTGCGCCGCTCTGTACGATCTGCTCTAACAGAGGAAGAATCTCCTGAATGTTGCTGATCTTCTTATCTGTAATTAAGATGTAAGGATCATCTAATACTGCTTCCATTTTGTCCATATCTGTGCACATGTAAGCAGATACATAACCACGATCAAACTGCATACCTTCTACTAAGTCAAGCTCTGTCTGCATTGTCTTAGATTCCTCGATTGTGATAACACCATCGTTGGAAACTTTTTCCATCGCGTCGGCTACCATGTTACCTACGTTCTCATCTCCTGCAGAGATTGCAGCTACTTTTGCGATCTGGTCTTTTCCGTTTACTTTGGAAGACATTGCAAGGATTGCTTCTACAGCTTTATCTGTTGCTTTCTTCATACCACGGCGAAGGATGATCGGGTTTGCACCTGCTTCAAGGTTCTTCATACCTTCCTGTACCATTGCCTGTGCTAAAACAGTTGCTGTTGTGGTACCATCACCTGCAACATCGTTTGTCTTTGTTGCAACTTCTTTTACAAGCTGTGCACCCATGTTCTCGAATGCATCTTCTAACTCGATCTCTTTTGCGATCGTAACACCATCGTTTGTGATCAGTGGAGCACCGTAGGATTTGTCAAGTACTACGTTTCTTCCTTTCGGTCCTAATGTTACTCTTACGGTATTTGCCAGTTTATCTACACCTGCACCTAATGCTGCTCTTGCTTCTGTGCCATATTTAATTTCCTTTGCCATATCTGTCTACCTCTTTCTGAATTTATTAATGATAAAAATATGTTTTACTCTACAACTGCGAGAATATCATTCTGTTTTACAATGATGTATTCTTCTCCGTCTAATTTTACTTCTGTTCCTGCGTATTTCGAATAAATTACCTTCTGACCTGCTTTTACCTGCATGGTAACTTCTTTTCCATCAACCATTCCGCCAGGACCAACTGCGATAACCTCTGCCTCCTGTGGTTTTTCCTGTGCACTGCTTGTAAGGATGATACCTGATTTTGTAGTCTCCTCTGCCTCACACTGTTTTAATACGACTCTGTCGCTTAATGGAACTAATTTCATGTTGCTTACCTCCTGCTTATGATCATCTGTTTTATTTCTTTTGAGTAGTTATTAGCACTCATTTCTTTTGAGTGCTAACTTATGGTTCATATAATAGATTTTTATATTTGAATCTGCAACCAAATATATTTCTATTTATAATTATTTATTCCAATATTTTCTTATTTTTTCTCTCTTTTTCTCGTTTTTTTATAAGTTCACTCATTTTCTGTGATTTTATACTTTTTTTATTTTTTCAACGGAGACTGTTTTACCGTGCGTTTTACGGTCTGTTTTACCGTCTCCTTCATTGCTTTATTTCCTTCCGTCCAAAGCAGTTTTAAGGCTCTTGAAAACAGTTTCTGCCGCTCCGGTGAAAGTTTACTGGTTTCCTTCATCAGTTCCTGTATTTTCTTCCATTTACTGTGGTAAAAATCATCTACCGTACGGATCCCGACTTTTTCGATCATATCAAATGCTGTCTCTACGATCTGTGCTCTCTCTTCCTCGTCTAACTGGTAAATCCATGATTTCATCGTTTCATCCAGCAACAGGCTCTGCGCCGCAACCTGATCTACATGTACAAAAGATCTTCCGAGTACCTCCCATGACATGGCATCGTGCTGCTGGATCCCGCTGTTTGAGCTCTTGACAACTTCAAACGACTCCTGATGCTCTAAGAGCATTCCGACAATGGAAGATTCCGGCAGGATCGTGTGCAGCTTTGGCAGCATGCGCTGGTACTCTGTGCTTTCCACCATATCACTCCGGAATCCCGGACCATCATTGCTGTACACATTTAAAATCTGGTTCTGGATCTGCGGATCACATTTTACGGAGGCATACACGGCAAAATTTCCACCCTTTGAATGGCCGCCGACACGCACCCTCTGCTTTTTGTCTGTCACTGCACGGTTCAAATATTCCACTGCCCGGAGCTGTCCCGGCGTTTCTGACAGATAACCCATATTAAAATCTTCCCGCCAGCCCGTGATCGTGTTGTCCGTTCCACGAAATGCCACATACAGGCTGTCATCCGGCAGTTCCACACAGACCGCCGAAAACTGAAACTGTTCCTCATCCCGGATCTCGTTGACATAGCAGCGTAGTTTTACATCCGAAAAACGTTTTGTTTCCGCCATTTTCTCCATAACAAACGGAGCCGATTTCGTCATGGATACCCGCGCTAAGATTTCGTCTTTATCATTCTTTTCCCAAAATTGTCCGGATGCCTCCTTAAGCGGTACTGCCGGCGCATTTTCCTCTGCAGTAACGATCCCCTCAAAATCAACATATGCAAGCTGCGCTAAAATCAGATTATCAACTTCATTAAATTCATCTGCCTCAAACGATAAATCACCACGCCAGTCCATATAGTCCATGATATTTGCCATTGTTTTCCCCCTGTCTTTTATTTAAATCAGCCCATAATGTTTCAGTCCGTTCCAGATCCCATCTTTATGGATATCTGTGGTAACAAATTCTGCCGCATTCTTTGCCACATCCGTACCATTTCCCATGGCAATCCCATGTGCCACAAATTCAAGCATTTCCACATCATTAGCGCTATCCCCGAATGCATAGGTATCTTCCTTTGCGATTCCAAGAGACGCACAGAGGCGCTCAATGCCGCTTGCCTTTGAATGCCCCGCCTGCCCGATCTCTAATATTCCATCCGGCTCATGGACGATCATATCAAACTCCGTTCCCAGTTCTTTTCTGACAAGTTCTACATCTGCATTTCCAAGTTCCGCACTCAGCTTATTTACCTCATATTGTGCAGTTCCGGTAATACTTTTTAAGTTTTCCCCAAGCTCATTTCTCAGATAAATGACATATGGATCGTCGACAAAATCTTTTTCATCCACATAAATATAGTTCGGTCCCTCTAAGACCATCGGGATCTGATGTTTCCGCAGCACTGCAAGGATATGCCCGATCTGTTCTTTCGTCAGCAGCAGTTCAAACAGCTTTTCCCCCTCAAACTCGATATGTGTGCCGCACGCTGCCACGATTCCGTCAAATCCAAGTGCAAGTAATTTGGGACTTTTAATATTTGACCGGCTTCTTCCACTGCATAGAAATGCATAATAACCATTTTTTCTGAGCTCTTTTAATGCTTTTTTTGTACTTTCCGGAATATTCATTTTAAAATCCCACAAAGTACCGTCTATATCAAAAAATACTGCTTTTTTCATTGTCGATTATCTTTTTCCTTTCTGCTGTGTTGTTTTTTATTCTAACAGAATTCATTCCTTAAGCAAAGTCTTTTCCTGTCTGAAACACGAAACCTGAAATGGACGGCTGCTGTTCAGACACAAAAATGCCGCGCAACCCTATTACAGGTCACGCGGCATAAATATGCACATGATTCTACTCGCGATGCAATGCCCCGCTCATATTATTCGCGATGCAATGCTCCGCTCGTTTTACTCGCGGTGCATGGAGAAGCTTTCCATGTCATAATTCTTTAAGTTGTCATGGATCGTACGGTCGTCTGCCTGTCCGATCAGTGTATCACGATTCTTCTTGGAAGAAACCTGATCATTGAATGCACTTGGACCACCGACACAGCCGCCTTCACATGCCATACCTTCGATGAAGTCTTCCGGCAGTCTTGCTGCTTTTAACAGAAGTAATGCTTTCTTACACTCTGCCGCACCGTTTGCCTTGCATACGGTTGCTGCGATCTCATCGTTAGACTCTTTTAAACTCTCAAGTACTGCAGCTGTTACACCGCCGGAGTTTGCAAAACGTTTACCAAATGTAGAAGCTGTCTGGTCATCGTTTGCACATGGCTGTAACTCAACACCTTTTGCTTTCATCATTGCACGGATCTCGCTGTAGGTCAATACATAGTCAGCATTTCCCTCGATCTTCTGATCTGCGACCTCGGACTTTTTCGCAACACAAGGTCCGATAAATACGGTAATTGCTTCCGGATCTTTTGCCTTGATCAGACGTGAAACTGCACACATCGGAGATACTGTTGTGGACACGCACTCTGCTAATTCCGGATAATGTAAACGTACCATATTTACGAATGCCGGACAGCAGGAAGTCACTTTCTTATTTCCCTCTTTATATGCCTCAGCCCACTCTTCTGCCTCATAAGCTGCTGTCATATCTCCGCCAAGACCTACATCATAGAAATCCGTAAATCCCATTTCTTTCATGGCTTTTTTCCAGCTTGCCATCGTAATATCTGCACCAAACTGACCTTCTGTTGCCGGAGCTGCCATCGCATATACATGTCTGCCTGCTTTTAAAGCCTCGATTACCGGCACAATATAAGTCTTAGAAGCGATTGCACCGAACGGACAGCTGTGGATACATTTACCGCAGCGGATACATTTTTCTTTGTCGATCACGGAAATGCCATACTCATTGTATGTAATCGCATTAACCGGACAGCTGAATTTACATGGTCTCTTTAAATGTGCGATTGCATTGTAAGGACATGCCTGTGCACATCTTCCACACTCTTTACATTTGGAAGGATCAATATGGGAGCGGTCTCTTCCCGGCTCAATTGCGCCAAATTTACATGCATTGACACATGCTTTTCCAAGACAATTCTGACAGTTTTCTGTTACTGTATAACTGGAAATCGGGCAATCCTCACATGCGGAACTGATAACCTGGATCACATTTCCATCATCCTCTGCACCCGGTGCCTTGCCCTCTGCTAAACGGACTCTCTGACGGATGATCTCCCTCTCTTTATAAATACAACAGCGAAACTGCGGTGTCGGACCTGGAATGAGTTCTGTTGCGATGTGGTCTCTCTCTTCTTCAAGTCTGCCTTCAAATGCAAGCTTTGCGACTGTGTAGAGTACATCGTGTTTGATTTTAATCACATTTTCATCTGCATACATCGTGTTTTACCTCGCTCATCTTATCTTTGTTAACTTTTTAACCATCTTAGACATTATATATTATCTGTATGGAAATTCAAGTACTTCGCATGTTTTTATTGAGAAACACAGTAAGTTTTTCACCTCTTATTGAGAAAAAGCGCCTTTCATGCTATAATTAAGCTGTTCGTCTGCCTGACGATCATACATTTTACAAAGGACTAAGAAGGTACTGCCTGTACAAAACCGGAGATTTTTATGAATACATTTTCCAAACTTTACGATACAGAATTGCACAATCAGGAGATCAAATCAAATAAACGGACTTTAATGGGGTTTTGCTGGTTTTTCCTGACACTGCTGCTTGTCTGGGTTTTAACCATGATTAATTTCTTTCTGATCAGTAAATTTTTAATCAGTCTTTCACTGGGATTTACGGTACTCTTACTCATTTCTCCTGTCATTATCTATAAAAAGGCCGATCTCTCAAGTCCATGGATCAAATATTTATTTCTGGCATTGATCAGTATCATCTGCTCGATCATTACCGCACTGCTTACCTATCATGCAGTTTTGATTTTCGTTATGCCACTGTTATTTGCGATCCAGTACCGGAAACGTCAGGCGCTCTGGTTTCCTTTATTTTTAACACGATTACCATGTTTATCAGTTCCTATGTGGGATTTTATTACGGACTGTGTGACCTGAATCTGCTCTTAGAGAGCACCCATACAAGAAACTGGTACCTGCAGACTATGACCGGTTCTTTTCTGCAGATTCCTTTTAATGAAAATCCTATGTTTATCATTGCCGTCTTTGAAGTTTTGCCGCGTACACTGATCCTGCTTATTTTTACGATCATGCTTCAGTATACTATCATCAGCAGTCACAATGATGCCCTCAGGATTGCAGAGCTTACCTATCGCAAGGATATGGATGCCCGCACAAAGCTTTATAATAAGAATAAATACGAAGATATGGCTGTAAATTATTATCCATCCGTCGGACGTATTGCCGTTGCATTCTGGGATCTGAACAATTTAAAAATGATCAATGATAACTTCGGACATGCTGTTGGCGATTCCCTGATCCAGACCATGTCAGAGAAATTGCTTGCCGTTTCCAATGAAAGATGCCGTACTTACCGTGTCGGCGGTGATGAATTTCTGCTGATCCTTGATGATCCGGCACCTGGTGAAATAAACCGGATCATACAACAGGTAAAAACGGAACTCTCTTCCGGCACTGGCACTACCGGTCTCCGTATCCTTGCTGCAGTCGGTTCGGCAGAAGGATGTGGAGCCGATATCCGTTCACTTGTAAAAAAAGCAGATGCCGCCATGTATTCAGACAAGGCAAAGAGCAAGGAGGGCAGATCATGATCTATATTCTTACAGCATGTTTAGTTTTGGTATTTCTTTTGTTTTTCACTTCCTATCTGCTATATCGCGGTGTCTTTTATTATCCGCAAAAAAAGCATGTCGACCCGTACCAGATACCGGATGACATGCTCTATGCCCCTTATAAAAATGCTATGCTCCATCTTCTCCATGAAATGGAGCAGACTCCCTATGAAGAAGTTTCTATCCGGTCACAGGATGGTCTGTCTCTGTGCGGCAGACTTTATCTGTTTCGTCCGGATGCACCGCTTATGCTCTTTTTTCATGGATATCATGGAACTTTTCTCTGGGATGGTCTGGGATCTTTTCGCTTCTGCAGGAAAAATCATATCA
>OCHF01000912.1_pt1 | contig 15848 bp, 9 predicted proteins | sample 1538851 | NCBI WGS metagenome assembly OCHF01 (sample SAMN04571730, study PRJEB22368) | human gut metagenome | biome: human gut; material: stool | host: Homo sapiens | place: Luxembourg | collected 2012-12-07
TTGTTCTTCAGTTCTCTCTGTATTATCAATAATTTCAATTGTTGTTCCATATTTTGTCTGCAAATTCTCCTATTGAGTAATATTTCATATTATCACCTCAATAGTGTCATATCATAATCTTTAAATAATTTATAGATTTTTATATAAAATTATATATTATTTATAACAGCTTTAAGCCTCCCCTGATTAAAACTTCAATCATCTATAAAATAATTATCGCTTAATACAGACCTTATTTTGTTGAGTAAGCAAAATTTTATAAAAGTCGTATTAAGCGATAAAATTTTTATTTTAAACTAATTATTAAGCCTTTAAGCTATTATACAATTCTTTATATTGTTTAGCTGATTCTTCCCAGCTGTAATCAGCAGTCATGGCATTTTCTACAAGATGAATATGTTTTCTATCATCAGCAATACCATCTATTGCACGTTTGATGGAGAATAATAATTCATGTGCATTGTAGTTATTAAAGCTAAAGCCATTACCAGTTTGAGTATAATTGTTATATGCTTCAACAGTATCTTTTAAACCACCTGTAGCACGTACAATTGGCACAGTACCATAACGGAGAGCGATAAGCTGACCAATACCGCATGGTTCATATTGAGATGGCATCAAGAATAAATCACTTGCAGCATAAATTTGATGTGCTAATTCATTATTAAAGAAGATATTAGCAGATACTTTTTTCGGATAGCGCCATACAAGACCTTTGAACCAATCTTCATATTGTCTATCGCCTGTACCTAAGATTACAAATTGTACATTTTCATATTCAAGTAATTCATCTAAGATACGTGTAACTAAATCAAGACCTTTAGCTTCAACTAAACGAGTTACCATACCAATCATTGGAATTTTGCGATTTACTGGTAAGCCCAATTTTTTCTGAAGTTGTTCTTTATTATCACCTTTGATAGCAATTGCATTATGTACATCAAAGTTTTTAAAGATGTACTTATCAGTTTCTGGATTATAGTCTTCATAATCAAGACCATTGATAATACCAGATAAATCTGCATCACGTTTTTGAAGCATACCTTCAAGACCTTCACCATAATAAGGATCCTGAATTTCTTTAGCATAACTGCGACTTACAGTAGTAACTTTGTCAGAATATACGATAGCACCTTTCATGAAGTTGATATCATCGAAGTATTCCAAATCACCATTGTTGAAGTATTTCCAATCAAGACCTAAAACATCTGGTAAATATCCTTTCCAGAAACGACCTTGATATTTCAAATTGTGAATAGTATATACTGTTTTAATCTTGTTATAGCGTACATCTTCATTATGTTCGAGTTTTAAATAAACGCTAATTAAACCAGTTTGCCAATCATTCATATGAATAACATCTGGCCAGAAATCAATATGAGGAAGCATTTCAAGAACAGCTCTGCAGAAGAAAGTAAATCTTTCTACATCATCTGGATAACCATAATATCCTTCACGATAGAAATATTCCTGATTATCAATGAAATAAAATGGTACATCTTTATAATCGTATCTATCAATACCTAGATATTTTTTACGCCAGGAAACATTGATTTCACCATCATAAATATGTTCCATATTATTGCGATATTCTTCTTTTATACCACTGTATTTTGGTATAACAACACGAACATCTACACCTTTTTGTTTTAATTCTTTAGGTAAAGAACCCGCTACATCTGCAAGACCGCCTGTTTTTACAAAAGGCACAGCTTCTGAGGCTACATATAAAACTTTTAACACTATAACACGACCTTCCTCTATGATTGTATATATAGCCCATATAATAAAAATTATATGGGCTATAACTTAAATTATTTCAAGGCATAAGCTTTAGCCTTTTGACGTTGTTTTGATCTATTACCATTAAGTTTTACCTTTTCTGGTTTTTCAGCTTCAATCACTGTTTGTTTTTTAGCTTCAACAGGACGCAATTTCAATCTGAAATATACTGTACCAAGTGGTGGTAAAGTAATTTGAATAGATTGATTTAAATTATGCCAGAATACATCTTCTGATTTAAAGTCACCTTCATTTAATACATTAGAACCACCATATTCTTCTTTATCTGTATTAAATACTTCTTGATAAATACCTTTTTCAGGTACACCAATACGGTAACCATGACGCACTTCTGGAGTGAAGTTACATACTACAATGATGAAATCATCTTGGTCTTCAGCATAACGAATAAAGGAAATAACGCTATTTTCATTATCGTTACAATCAATCCAGCGGAAACCACGCCAATCAAAGTCTACTTGCCATAAAGCTTTATGTTCACAATAGAATTTATTCAATTCTTTAGAGAATCTTTGCATTTTTGTATGCATTGGATACAATTCAGCTAAATGCCAATCAAGACTATCATCATATTTCCATTCGATAAATTGACCAAATTCGCCACCCATAAATAATAATTTTTTACCAGGGTGAGTCATCCAATAACCAAAGAAGGAACGAAGACCAGCGAATTTACGCCAATAATCGCCTGGCATTTTTTCAATTAAAGAGCATTTACCATGAACTACTTCATCATGAGATAATGGCAATACAAAGTTTTCAGAGAAAGCATACATCAAGGAGAATGTAATTTTATCATGATTCCATTTACGATAAATAGGATCAAGGCTCATGTATTTGAGCATATCATTCATCCAGCCCATGTTCCATTTATAGTTAAAGCCCATACCGCCCATATAAGTTGGACGAGAAATCATAGGCCATGATGTAGATTCTTCTGCCATCATCAAAGCATTTGGATGATATTTGAAAATCGCTTCATTTAGATTTTTAATCAATTCCATTGCTTCAAGGTTACCAGTGTCACCGTATTTATTAGGTTCCCACTGACCTTCTTCACGACCATAGTTCAAATACAACATATTCGCTACAGCATCAATTCTAAGTCCATCAATATGATATTCATTTAACCAAAATAGAGCATTAGAAATCAAGAAGCTATGCACTTCACGACGACCATAGTCAAAATTAGTTGTACCCCATTGCCAGTTTTCACGACGTTTTTCATTATCAGATTCATATAAAGTTTCACCATCAAAACGGCGAAGACCATGAGCATCATTGCAGAAATGTCCTGGAACCCAGTCCATGATGATCGCAATATTGTTTTGATGTGCTAAATCAACTAAATACATGAAGTCTTTTGGTTCACCATAACGACTAGTTACAGCATAATAACCAGTTGCCTGATATCCCCAAGAACCATCAAATGGATGTTCACAAAGTGGCATAAATTCAATGTGAGTATAATTCATTTCTTTAACATAAGCGATGAGCTGTTTAGCTGCTTCTTTATATGTTAAATAATTACCTTCAGCATCACGACGCCATGAACCTAAATGCACTTCATAGATGAGCATAGGTTTATCATAAGAAGCTTCTTGTTGCTGTTTTTTCTGCCATTTTTCATCATGCCATTCATAACCACGTAAATCATAGAGGCGAGAAGCTGTCTTTGGTTTCTTTTCAGCATAAAAAGCATATGGATCAGCTTTTAAGAAACGTTCGCCACCATTGAATGGTTCTATGGAATATTTATAAATTTCGCCTTGTTTTAAATTAGGAATAAAAGTTACCCAAATTTCACCATCGGAAATCCTTTTCATCGGATTTTCATTATAATCCCAATTGTTAAAATCTCCTACTACACTTATGGCTTTAGCATGAGGTGCCCATACAGCGAAGCGTACGCCTTCTACACCGTCTTCTACTACAAAATGAGCTCCTAACATTTGATACGCATAGAAATTTGTACCTTGATGATACAAATACAAATCAAAATCATTTAATGCGGATACTTCCATATTCTTAGTTCTCCTTTGGAGTCATTTATTTTAATAAATTAATAGGTTTTACATTCCAAATATCTTTTGCATATTCACTGATAGTTCTATCACTAGAGAAGATACCAGAATGTGCAATATTGATTAAGCTGGATTTTAACCAACCATAGCGGTCGAGATATTTATCTCTAATTTTTACATGAGCATCAATATAAGAATTGAAGTCTTTGAATACGAAATATTCATCATTACTATTGAATAAATAGTTGTGTAAGTCATGGAAATCACCATTGCCTACAAATGGACCAGTCAATAATTCATCAACTACATTGTGAACTGCTGGATTTGTATTATATTCAGTCCATGCAGAATATAAACCATTTTTATAGTATTCCATTACTTCTTCTGCTTTTAAGCCGAAGATAACACAGTTTTCTTCTCCTACAGCATCGCGAATTTCCACATTAGCACCGTCTAAAGTACCAAGTGTAATAGCACCATTCATCATGAATTTCATATTAGATGTACCGGAAGCTTCTTTACCTGCAAGAGAAATCTGTTCACTAACATCAGCTGCTGGGAATAATTTTTCTGCTAAAGTAACACCATAGTTTTCTAAGAATATTACATGTAAACAATCGTTTACATCTTTATCGTTATTAACGATATTAGCTACATTGTTGATCAAACGAATAGTTTCTTTAGCGATGTGATAACCAGGAGCTGCTTTACCTGCGAACATATAAGTACGAGGTAACATTTCAGATTTAATAGATGGATTTGCTTTAATCAAATTATAGATATGCATTACATGTAAAATATTCATAATTTGACGTTTGTAAGAATGAATACGTTTAACTTGAATGTCATATAAAGAGTTAGGGTCAATAGTAAATCCACTGCGACGTTTGATATGACCAGCTAAATAAATCTTATGCTGTTTTTTAACTTCTGCTAATTTATCAAGGAAAGATTTATCATCTTTATAATCTAACAAATCAATTAAACGAGATGGATCTTTACGCCATTTATCAGAGATAGCTTCATCGATCAAATCAGAAAGCTCTGGATTTGCAGCAATGAGCCAACGACGATGTGTAATACCATTTGTTTTATTATTGAATTTACCAGGATAAATTTCATCAAAATCACGCATAGTATGTGCTTTTAAGATATCACTATGAATTTTAGCAACACCATTTACACTATGACTACCTACAACAGAAAGACGAGCCATATGAACTACGCCATCTTGAATGATAGATACTCTGCGTACACGATCTTCATCATTTGGATATTTTGCACGAACTTCGTCTAAGAAACGTGCATTGATTTCTTCTACGATCATATAGATACGTGGTACAAGATTTTTGAACATATCAATTGGCCAAGTTTCAAGTGCTTCTGGCATAATTGTATGGTTAGTATAAGCTACTGTATTTTTAGTGATATCCCAAGCAGTATCCCAGTCCATACCTTCCTGATCAATAAGCACACGCATAAGTTCAGGAATTGCCATTGCTGGATGAGTATCATTGATATGAATAGCAATTTTCTTTGCAAAATCTTTTAAATCACCTTTACGACGTTTATAATGGCGAACAATACTTTGAACACCAGCGGATACGAAGAAATATTCCTGAGTTAAACGAAGCATTTTACCTTCATAGGAGCTATCTTCTGGATACAAACAAGAAGTGATTGCCTGTACACGATAAGATTGACGCAATCTTTCTTGTAACTGTTCTCTAGTACCAGATAATGAAGCAAAGTCTTGTGGTACTTCAGCATTCCAAAGACGAAGTGTATTTACTACATTGTTATGATAACCTACGATTGGCACATCATAAGGAACAGCAGCAACTGTATTATAACCTTCATGAACTAATTTTAAAGAACCATCTTCTTGTTGAGCCATATAAGCGTTACCGCCAAAATGAACATCGACTACTTTGTCAGCTTTACGATATTCCCAAGCAAAACCATTTTTAAGCCAATTATCAGGAATTTCAACTTGTTGATTATCTATAATTTTTTGTTCAAACAGACCATATTGATAGCGGATAGTACAACCATGACCTGGAAGTCCTAAGGAAGCTAAAGAATCGATAAAACAAGCAGCAAGACGGCCAAGACCACCATTACCTAAACCTGCATCTGGTTCTTGTTTAAAGAGTTCTGTAATATCAATATCCAAGTCTTTTAAGGCTTCTTTACAGATTTCTTTCATATCAAGATTGATTAAATTTGTATTTAATAAACGACCTAATAAAAATTCAATGGAAAAATAATACACTTCTTTGCATTTATTTTCTTCATAATATTTATTAGTCATGATCCAGTTTTCACTGATATACTGACGGATTGTTCTAACTAAAGTCTGATATAATTCTTCTTTAGTCAATTCATTCCAGTCTTTACCAAATAACATATTTGCTGTTTTTAAGAAATTTTTCTGTAATGAAGCTCTCTCTTCAATTTGCTTATTGATTATTCCTACACTCACTATTACTTCCCCCTATAAGTTTTTACCTTAATCGCACTACCCTGAAATAAAAACTTTATATCTATAAAAAACCAAAACCTATATATTAATATTTTATATTATATATATTCATAAATACAGTAATTATCTCATAAAGTCAACTTTAGAGATAATTACTATATTTTTTAGCTTATTTAACTTATTTAAACTTATTTTTTGGATTAAATAACTGTATTCTTTTCAATGATCAATGGATAATTTTCTGCACCTTTTAGCCATTTACCATCGGATACTACTACATTTTTATCGCAAATTACATTTTCTACTAGAGCATCTTCTTGTAATTCACAATTCTGCATGATTACACTGTTTTTAACTTGAACGCCTTTTCCGATTTTAACACCACGGAATAAGATACTGTTTTCTACAGAGCCTTCAATTACACAGCCATTTGCTACTAAAGAATTGCTAACTTTTGCTTGTTTTTTATACTGTACAGGAGCTTCATCACGAACTCTTGTATAAATTGGGTTGTAACCCATGAATAATTCTTCCCAAATTTCAGGTTCTAACAAGTCCATATTAGTTTTGAAATAGGAAATTGTAGAGCAGATTTCAGATACATAACCTTCATGTTGGAAGCCATAGATATTTAAATTATCCTGATGACGTAAAATACCATCAATCAAGAAATCATAGCCACCACGTTCATATGCTGTAGATATGATTTCCATGAATTTTTCACGAGACATTAAATAGATACCCATAAATACTTTGGAATTTTCATAAACAGCTGGACGGTTAGCAATTTCTGTAACAAGACCATTTTCACCAGTCTGTAAAATAGTTGCATTGTCTGGACGTTCTTTATTTTCAATATGATAAATCATAGTGATATCAGCCCCAGTATTCTGATGGAAACGAAGAGCTGTTGTGAAATCGATATTGTAAACGAAACGACTATTGCAAATCAATACATATTCTTGTTCAGACTGTCTGATAAAGCTCATATGTCTATAGAAAGACTGTAAGTTACCATTACGGCTATCTTTATCCATTTTTATAGCTGGTAAATAGAATAAACCATCATGACGACGTGCTAAATCCCAGTCTTTACCAGAACGAAGATGGTCTAAGATAGAACGAGATTTTGCTGGCATCATCATACCAATTTTTGTAATACCAGAGTTAACCATACTGGACAAAGCAAAGTCTAACAAACGATAACGACCTGCAAAAGGTAATGTTGCAATTGGTCTTTTAGTTGTAAGTGTTCTTATTTGTTTATCATCTTCATATAAATCCATTATTCCGAGAACATTTTTCATAATTATAACCCTCACTTATCCCACATTTACATTTTCAGTTGCATCGGAAACAATCATTGGTCGTACAGTTTCGCCTTCAGGAATTACTACGATACTGCCATCATCACTGCCAACTTGAGCTGTTGCTTCAATTTTGCTATTTTGAGCTACAATAGCTTTTTCAACAACAGCATCTGCTTCGATTTTTGCAAATGGCATAATTACAGAATTGCTTACTTTTGCACCTTTAGCAATGCGTACACCTGGGAATATAACAGAATTTTTTACTTCACCGCAAATCATAGAACCTTCACTTACAAGAGAATTTTTAATTTTAGCTTTTGGTCCTACATAATGAGGTGGCATAGCCATATCCACGGAATAAATTTTCCATTTACCATTCATTTCAAATGGTTGTTTTTCTTTTAATAAATCCATGTTTGCTTCCCAAAGGCTATCGATTGTTCCTACATCTTTCCAATAACCTTCAAATGCATAGGAATATAATCTAGCTTGGTCAGCTAACATTTTTGGAATAATATTTTTACCAAAGTCATGACTAGAAGTTTCATCTTTAGCATCATTTTCTAAGTATTCACGTAAGAAATTCCAGCTAAAGATATAAATACCCATAGAAGCTAAATTGCTTTCTGGTTTAGCAGGTTTTTCGGCAAATTTAGTAATACGACCTTCTTTATCTGTGCTCATAATACCAAAACGAGAAGCTTCTTTCATTGGAACTTTAATTACGCCAATTGTAGCTTCTGCTTTATTCATTTTATGTGCTTCAATCATTTTAGCATAATCCATTGTATAAATATGGTCACCAGATAAGATTAAAACATATTCTGGATTAGCTTTATTGATAAAATTAATATTTTGGTAAATTGCATCTGCTGTGCCTTTGTACCAATCTGCACCTTTTTCTCTAGCATATGGAGGTAAAATATATACACCACCATTTTTGCGGTCAAGATTCCATGCTTCACCAGTACCTAAGTATGTATGCAATTCTAGTGGACGATATTGAGTAAGTACACCTACTGTTTCAATGCCAGAATTTGCACAGTTACTTAATGGAAAATCAATAATACGATATTTTCCACCAAATGGTACAGCTGGTTTAGCTATATTTTTTGTTAAAGCTCCTAATCTGCTCCCTTGACCACCAGCCAATATCATGGCTAAGCATTCTGTTTTTCTCATAATATAAAACCTCCTGAAAAAAATAAACATAGTCTACACATCTTGTCAATTTAGATAAAAATGCAAGAATTAATCTATAAAAACAATTAAAATTTACATAAATATAACATATTACTCATAAAAACTTAACAATCTTAACAATTGTCGTACATTTTATAAAATTTAGATTAAATAGATTTACACAACTCCTTTTTTTATAAAAACTTCTCAAATAAATAAAATTCGTTACATTTTCATTTTACAATATTACTGTTCTATATAAATTTTGTAAATCCTGCTAAAATCCAAAAAAATTTTAAAAAATAAAAAAAAAGCAGAGCATTAAATTTGCTCTGCTAAAATCAATCCTTTTTTATACTTGCTGACTGTCGAAAGTTCTAAACTAAATTTTTCACTAAGTTCATTTTTTAGGGATAATAAATCTTCAATTCGTCCAGATTTCAACTCTATTTCTACCTCACAAATAGGAGATTTTCTTTTATTTCCCTGCACAAATCCAAGATCTAACGCTATTTCTACTCTTGAGTTCAACCAATTTATTTCCATACATTCACGCACAAAATCAGTTATTACAATCGGCATAAATTTTTTATCTTTAGTCTCCTTGATTAAATTCCAGACTTCATCTACATCTGCAAACACACTTATATCTGCATTTAAATTTGTTACTTTCTTATTAATTTCTACGCGTTCAAAAACGCCTTGTGTGTTTACTTTTCCCGATTTGTACGTTGCTACGAAACATTCATTCTCTTGTCGTACACGATAGGCGATTTTATGTTTTTGATAAAATTTTTCTTCAGTATCATAATAAATAGCCTTCATCACTATATTTTGCAGTCTTTGTCTTTCATTTTCTTGCAAAAATTTGCGTATATTTTCTATTTGGGCTTCATCTTTTATTTCCATTTTTACTTCTATTTCTTGATTATTCATGGATTTCCCAACAACCTTTCTCTTTCAATCTCAAGATAGCCTGATGTTTTGCTATTAAACTACTGCGATGAGCAATGCTGATGATTTTCGTATTTGGCAAATGAATTTTCAACATATCATATAAATTGCCCTCTAAATCTTCATCAAGTGCTGATGTCGCTTCATCTAAAAATACAAATTCTGGTCTATATAATAAAATTCGCACAAAAGCTATTCTTTGTTGCTCACCTAAAGATAAAATTCTGCTCCAATCATCAACAATATCTAATTTATCTGCTAAATTTTCTAACTTACAAGCTATGAGTATTTCTTTTATTTCTTCATCACTATATTTTTCACTGATTACTTCTTCAACTACAGGATAAGAAATTGCCTGTCTTAAGCTACCAAGTGGCAAATATGGTCTTTGTGGTAAGAATAAAAATTCTTCTTCTTTTGGCAAATAAACATTACCTTTCGCATAAGGCCAAAGACCTGCAAGTGTTCTTAAAAGAGTTGATTTACCCACGCCAGAAGCACCCATGATCAATAAAGATTGATATTTCATTAAATCAATTGTACAATCTTTGATTAAAATATCTTTATTTTTATTAGGAAGGAAAACATCTACATTTTCTATACCGACTGTAATATTAGAAGCATTATCTATCATTAAATCAGATTTCAAATCCAAAGCTTCACCGACATGACGATTAAAACCATCTAAACGGCGAACTACAGAGCACCACTGTGCTATAGTTGTATAAGCATCTACAAAATATGACATTGCTCCTTGAACCTGTCCAAAAGCATTTGATACTTGCATAATCCAGCCCACTTGTACTTCTTTAGCAAACCAACGCGGTGCAGCCAATAATAATGGAATGATAATTGCTAATTGACCATAACCAGATGTAAAACTATTTAAGATTTTTTGACGAGTCATAATATCGCGGAAATTGCCAATTACAATCTTAAATCTAGTCAAGAAATTTTCTAACTCAGGCTTTTCACCACGATAAAAAGCAATCGATTCCGTATTTTCTCTGACACGCATCATCGCAAAACGGAAATCAGCTTCATATTTTTGCTGTTCATAATTTAAATTGATAAGTGCCTTACCTACCTTATGAGTGAGATACGTACCAACGATAGAATATACCAAAGACAACCAAACCATATAACCATAGATAGTGAATTCATAACTGCCAATAGGCACAGTCATAATTCCTGATAAATTCCATAAAATTACAGTAAATGCCACCAAGGTTATCAATTGACGCACAAGACCAATCGTCAAAGATAAAGTCAACGCTACAAATTGATTAATATCCTCAGAAATACGCTGATCCGGGTTATCCATATCTTTTCCCATCAATTTCAACTTATAATAAGCTCTATTTTCCATCCATCTCACTAAATATTTATCAGTGAGCCATTCACGCCATTTTATCTGCAATAATTGTTGCAAATACACAGAATAAACGCCAATCACTATATAAATAGCGGCAATCAAGGAAAATTTGCCCACTAAATACCAAAAACTATCAAATTCATACGCTTGCAATACATCCCAAAATTCTTTATACCAATCATTTACCAATACCGTCAAAAATACACTGGCTAAATTTAAAATTAAAACAACAGCTAAAATACCATAAGCCTTCCATTTTTGTTCAGAACGCCAATATCCTAGTGCTAAAATTTTAAAAGCCTGTAAATAATACATAATTCTTCTTGAAGTCAAACCATACACCTCTATCCTAAAATTAATTTTCATATCTTCTAAAAAAATATGCTAAAATATATATTATGTTCATTTCTTTGATGGCAAAGAAACGAACCAAAGAATGCCACCGCAGATAAAATTTTAGCTTTGCAAAATATTATCATTTCATACAATGCTTAAAACTCGCTCCGCTCAAACAGTTAAGCAAAAACCGTATTCAATGATAATTTTTTTCAATAATCATGCGATTACCGCTAAATTTTATAATGCGGAAGAAATAACAAATTATTTGTAACTAAAAATAACAACCGAATGTTCCTCACGTTAGCAAATTTTACGGTAGCCGTAGGCTATTGGCAAGAATAAAATTATGGCTATGGTTTTAGCTCTACTGTTTGAGCAACGCGAGTTTAGAGCGTTATAGACATAATTTTATAATTGACAAAGTAAAATTGATATCGGGAGGTAGAGTTCTTTTGTTACTTTTCTTGCTCATGAAAGAAAAATAAATCTAAATAGCGTCTATATTATATGTTCATTTCTTTGATGGCAAAGAAACGAACCAAAGAATGCCACCGCAGATAAAATTTTAGCTTTGCAAAATATTATCATTTCATACAATGCTTAAAACTCGCTCCGCTCAAACAGTTAAGCAAAAACCGTATTCAATGATAATTTTTTTCAATAATCATGCGATTACCGCTAAATTTTATAATGCGGAAGAAATAACAAATTATTTGTAACTAAAAATAACAACCGAATGTTCCTCACGTTAGCAAATTTTACGGTAGCCGTAGGCTATTGGCAAGAATAAAATTATGGCTATGGTTTTAGCTCTACTGTTTGAGCAACGCGAGTTTAGAGCGTTATAGACATAATTTTATAATTGACAAAGTAAAATTGATATCGGGAGGTAGAGTTCTTTTGTTACTTTTCTTGCTCATGAAAGAAAAATAAATCTAAATAGCGTCTATATTATATGTTCATTTCTTTGATGGCAAAGAAACGAACCAAAGAATGCCACCGCAGATAAAATTTTAGCTTTGCAAAATATTATCATTTCATACAATGCTTAAAACTCGCTCCGCTCAAACAGTTAAGCAAAAACCGTATTCAATGATAATTTTTTTCAATAATCATGCGATTACCGCTAAATTTTATAATGCGGAAGAAATAACAAATTATTTGTAACTAAAAATAACAACCGAATGTTCCTCACGTTAGCAAATTTTACGGTAGCCGTAGGCTATTGGCAAGAATAAAATTATGGCTATGGTTTTAGCTCTACTGTTTGAGCAACGCGAGTTTAGAGCGTTATAGACATAATTTTATAATTGACAAAGTAAAATTGATATCGGGAGGTAGAGTTCTTTTGTTACTTTTCTTGCTCATGAAAGAAAAGTAAATCTAAATAGCATCTATATATATGTTCATCTCTTTTGTAGTAAACAAACAACACCATAGATAAAATTTTATAATCACCTTTATATTACTAATAAAAATAAAATCAATATCTCAAAATATTTTCTTTTTGATTTATTTTTCTTTTAATAAAAGAAAAATGAACATTACTATAAGGAGGAAAAAATTTTATGAATATTTTACTAGCTATTGCTGTTATGATTATTATCATTATTGCTAGTTATTTAGCTGATAGAAAATACCCTACAAAGAGAATATTTATTATTCCTTGTGGCATTATTTTACTTTGTTTTGTAGCTGTCTATAGTTCTTTAGTAATACCATCTTCTTCAAATTCTATCTCCACTGAGCAACGTTTGGCTATTTTAAATGAACAACCTTATTTTATAACATGGTACAATGATTATAAAGAAGATATCAATCAACTAGATAGATTTGCTACAGTTTATCACAAAATCATTTCTAATTATGAAAATCAATCCATATCTGCAACTGAAGCTTTAAGTCAATTGCAAAGATTATATGATGAAACAAATGCTTTTAATAATTCACTACAAGATGCTTTACCGCCAAGTGAATTATCACAAAACAATTATACATTAGTTTATAATATTTTGGAAAAAACTCGTGTTTATAGTTATAAATTAAATGAAACTGTTCGTCAAAGTATTGTAATCATCAATGAAGGAACTTACAATCAAATTGAGCATAAAGATATTGTAAATAATTTAAATCGCATTTATGCTATTGAAGCTCCTATAATGTTAGATATCAATAGCGAAGTATCGCAAATTAAAGATAATCTAACTATTCCAGAAAATTAATCATAAATTTAATATAGATAAAATAAAAGGTGATACTAAAAGTATCACCTTTTTTATTATAATTATTATTATAAATCCTTTACAATTGTTTTGAGGTATTCCGCAAAGTCTCCAGATAAATCATCACGACGGAGAGCAAATTCTACTGTAGCTTTTAAAAAGCCTAATTTATCGCCTACATCATAGCGTTTGCCAGTGAAATTATAAGCATAAACATTTTCACGTTTTGCCATAACTTTGAGTGCATCTGTTAACTGTATTTCTCCACCTTTACCTGGCTTAGTATTTTGTAATACTTCAAATACATCTGGAGTGATGATATATCTACCAAGCACTGCCATTTGACTTGGAGCTTCTTCAATGCTTGGTTTTTCAATCATATCATTGACTTTCATCAATTGCTCATTGATAGTTGGCACGCCTGCTACAATACCATAAGAAGAAACTTTTTCTTTTGGCACTTGTTGACAACCTAAAATAGTAGCACCTGTTTGTGTGTACATATCCATCAATTGTTTTAAAGCTGGCATTTCAGGATTATAAACTATATCATCACCTAATAATACAGCAAATGGTTCATTATCAATGAATGCTCTAGCACATAAAATAGCATCACCTAAACCACGCATATGTTTTTGGCGAATGTAATGTACATTGATTTCTGATGTTTCCTGTACCATTTCCAATAATTTAGTTTTACCTTTAGCTTTTAATTCAGCTTCTAAAATTGGCGCGCTATCAAAATGGTCTTCAATTGCACGTTTAGCATGACCACTGATGATCAAAATATCTTCAATACCGCTAGAGATAGCTTCTTCTACTATGTACTGAATTGTAGGTTTATCTACTATTGGTAACATTTCTTTAGGTGTTGCTTTTGTCGCTGGCAAAAAACGAGTACCAAAACCAGCAGCAGGTATAACAGCTTTACGAATACGTTTCATAACAATCTACTCCCTATAATCTACTCAAATAAATAAAATACTTTAAATTATGACAATTTTATACAATCAAAATTTATTATAGCATAAAAAAAGATTTTCTTCATGAAATTATTAACTCTATTGATTATAAAGTTTACCAAATTATAACTATGAAGAAAATCTCTCTTTATTATTAATTTTTAGCTATCCTATTCATTCCTATTGTAAGTCTTATTTTTTAATTACTAATCTTATCATTACTATTTCCTCAAAATTTAAGGCTTTATTCTTCGTTTATCTTTTTTATTTCTTCTACACTTAAATTAGTATATTTAGAAATAAGCTTTATATCTACTTTATCTTTTAACATATTTTTTGCAGTTTGTATAGCTTGTTGATATAACCCTTTTTGCATGCCTTGCTGTAAACCCTGCTCTAAACCCTGTTGCAATCCTTCTTCTTTGAATGCACTCATATATGAATAATAATCTCTTATTGCTTTTTCTCTTTGTTCATATGCTCTACGTTCTATTTTATCCTGTAAAAATGTATCTTCAAATTCTACTGCTTCTTTAATCGCTGGAGTTGTCATCGCTATTTCCTCCAATTCTTCTTTATTATATTTTCCTGAAAAATAGGCAAGCCATGCTTCTGATGCTCTTATTTTGCGCATATCCTTCAAAGTAAATTTCGGCAATTCTAGAAAATGTATCTCTATATGGTCTGTTAGCTTATTATGAGATTTCACATTTAATAGATTATAGATATTATGCCATTCTTGCTCATCTTCCAAATAATCAAATGCTAATAGATTTATAGCTATAGCCTTCTTTAACTTCTTATATTCAGCACCTTTTTCTAATTGCTCTGAATACATCTTCGACCAATAATATAATGAACGCTCAGCCATTAATTTAAACGGACAAACTTGTACCTCAATATCTACTTGTGTACCATCATTTAAATCTGCTCTAATATCTAATTTAGACAATTTACCATCTAAGGTTAATGGTTCATTATCTTTATCTAAAAAAGTTATATCTGTAAAATAATTTTCATCATCTTTATTTAAAATCCCATTTAAAAAGCTAAGTGTTAAATTCTTTCTTTTTTTATCTCCTAAAAGCTTTTTGAAGTATAAATCATTTAATCTATTAAAATTCTCCATGATATATCCCGTTGCCAAAAATCTATAAAAATATAAAAATTTGTTTATTTCCTTCTTCATTGA
>OCHF01000913.1_pt1 | contig 15828 bp, 9 predicted proteins | sample 1538851 | NCBI WGS metagenome assembly OCHF01 (sample SAMN04571730, study PRJEB22368) | human gut metagenome | biome: human gut; material: stool | host: Homo sapiens | place: Luxembourg | collected 2012-12-07
AATACCGATATGGTCGTGAAAGCCAACAGACTACCTGTCCCCGGAGAAACCATTCTAGGTGGAACTTTCTATATGAACCCCGGAGGAAAAGGAGCCAATCAGGCAATCGCAGCAGCCCGGTTGGGAGCGGAAGTCACCTTTATCTCCAAGATTGGTTACGATCTATTCGGGCTGCAAGCTTTGGAAATATACAGATCTGAGAAAATCAATACTGAATTTATATTCACCGATCAGAAAAGCCCGTCAGGAGTAGCTCTTATTTCTGTCGATTCGTTTGGTGAAAACAGTATTATTGTAGCACCTGGTGCCAGCCGTTCGCTTTCAACAGAAGATATCAACAAGGCTGAAGAAAAAATCAAGGAAGCTGATATTATACTTATGCAGCTTGAAGTTCCAATCGATACAGTAGAGTACGCTGCTACTATTGCCAACCGATACGGCAAGAAAATAATACTCAACCCGGCACCTGCCTCTACTTTGAGCAACTCCTTTTTAAATAATGTACATACTATATTACCTAACCGCATTGAAGCAGAAATGCTATCGGGAATTAAAGTAATGGATATCGAAAGTGCGCATCGGGCAGCTAAAGCTATCGGAGAGAAAGGAATAGAAAATGTAGTCATCACTTTGGGAAAAGACGGAGCCTATGTGAAAGAAAAGGACGAATATACCATGATTCCTGCTAAAGAAGTAGAAACAATCGATACTACCGGAGCAGGAGATGTCTTCTGTGGAGCATTCAGTGTTTATCTATCTCAAGGACATTCGTTGGCCGAATCCGTAAAATTCGCAAATGCAGCGGCTGCCATTGCCGTCACACGTATCGGTGCCCAGAGTGCTATTCCATACAAAAGGGAAGTCAACTTATAGAATAAAGAAAAGCCTAGGTCTATCACATAAATCTGATTCAAATGAAAGTAGTAGTTATTGGAAGTTCAAACATCGACATGGTTGCACAAGTCAGCCATCTCCCGGCACCCGGCGAAACAGTCGGAGATGCAAATTTCATGCAGTCCCTCGGAGGCAAAGGAGCCAACCAGGCTGTGGCGGCAGCCAGGCTTGGCGGCTCTGTGACGTTTGTCACCTCTTTGGGGAATGATATGTACGCGGATATTTTAAAAAATCACTTTAAAAAAGAAGGTATCACCACCGATTACATGATGATGTCAATCATCCCACAGGAACCGCACTTATTTTTGTGGCCCACAGTGGTGAGAACTGCATTGCAGTAGCTCCCGGAGCTAACTATTCTTTACTACCCGGTTCAATTACCCATTTCTCAGAAGTAATCGATGAAGCTGATATCATCGTCATGCAGGCTGAGATTCCTTACGAAACAATTAAAAAAATAGCTCTATCGGCAAAGCAAAAAGGTAAAAAGGTATTGTTCAACCCCGCACCCGCCTGTCTGATTGATGAGGAGCTGATGAAAGCCATTGATATACTAGTCGTCAATGAGCTGGAAGCTTCATTCATCTCAGGAATTGAGTATACAGATAACAATCTCGAGAAAATTGCTGAAACATTGCTGAAAGCGGGTACAAGCAATGTCGTAATCACACTGGGAAGCCAAGGTGTGTACATGAAAAATGTTAAAGAAACAATCCAGCTTTCCGGTTGCAAAGTAAATGCGATCGACACGATCGCCGCAGGCGACACTTTTTGCGGCGCATTGGCAGTCGTTTGTGCCAAGAAAGAAATAGATCAGGAAGCACTCAACTTTGCTAACACTGCGGCCGCCATTGCAGTCACACGTTCGGGTGCACAACCGTCTATTCCCACTCTCGATGAAGTGAAGCACTTCATGCTTGAAAAAGAATTAGCCTTATCGTTCAACTTTTAAATTTAATGAACCATGAAAACCTATTTGAAACGACTACTCATCCCTATTTTATCGGGATTGATAGTATGCAACTTTTATAGTTGTGATAGCGACGACGAACACACCGCTACCCCTATAGCTCCCATTCTAAAGGAAATAAAATTTCCTTCGGAAAATGACATCATCCCCGGTCAGGTGGCGCAAATCAACGGACTCGGATTTGCAAAAGAAGATATAGTCTATTTAAGTAACGCTACCAACCAGAAAGAAAAGGTAGAAGTCACCGAGGTTACAGATAGTTACCTGAAGTTTATCGTCCCAATGGAAGCAGGCGGTGAGTATACCATAATAATTGAAAGAGCAGGGAAACAGACCGTTTTAAACGGAACTTTCAAAGTGCCTTTCGTTGTTCCTATCACTGATATTGTTCTCCCTTCGGGCAATGTGCAGCCCAAGAGCAAAGTCGAGATTCAGGGAAAAGGATTTGAAGCAGGGGATGTTGCCGTATTATATGCTTCTTTCTATCCGGCAGGTGTCGAATACAATCTGCCATTAACTCTTAATGAAGAAGGAGTAGAATTTATACTTCCGGAAGGATTATACGGAGTAAACTCTATCATGATTGTCAGAGGAGAACGGAAAAGTAATCTTGGAACAATCACTATCGAGACGAATGTAGGAGACAAGCTTGGAGGAGGTGTTGTATTCTGGGTAGATGCCACAAAGGCACACGGATATATCGTAAACATGAGTAATATCGGTACGGGCACAGAACAATTCGGACCGGAAGTAAATCCGTCGGATGCGGCCGGAACGAGCCAAAGTATGGGAAGCGGCTATACAAACACTCAAAATATAGTCAAGAAGTTCAATGCATTACAGGGTGCGAACAACTGGCCCGAGTGGCAAGGAGTCAAAATTGCCGCCCAACTTTGTCTGGACAATAGTGTCACTGAAGGAAATGCCGTATATGCCGACTGGTTCCTCCCTTCCAGAGAAGAGCTGATCGAAGTATTCAAGGTGAAAAGTTTATTAGCAGAAAAAGGAGTCAATATTCCGGCAAACAACTACTGGACCTCAAGCGAAGGTGACGGAGAAGCCGGTTGGTCTGCCTATTATGTGAATTTCTACGAAGAGACTAATATCGTTTCGGAAATCTGCTCAAAAAGCGGTTGGAAAATTGGTGTTCTTCCTATCCGGGCCTATTAACTAACAATCCTTTAAAATAAGCGTCATGAAAAAACACATTATATTATTTATAGCCATCTTTTTTGTCAGTGTATTACATGCACAGACAATCAACATCAGAGGAACCGTTACCGACACGAGTAATGAAACATTGCCAGGTGTATCTATAACCATAAAAGGTACTCAAACAGGAACCGTAAGTGATGCAAACGGAAACTACAGCATCAAAGCCAAAAGAGGAAATGTCCTGGAGTTTACTTTCGTGGGCATGGTAAAACAATCAGTTACCGTAGGAAAGCAAAATATCATTAATATACAAATGGCGGCAGACGCCATTAACTTGGACGAAGTAGTGGCAATCGGGTATGGTATTGCCAAGAAGAGCGATTTGACGGGTGCTGTTGCCTCTATCAAATCGGAACATCTTACCAACTCCAAAGTAGGAACAGTGACAACTGCCCTGCAAGGACTTGCCGCCGGTGTGCAAGTAACTACCGGCTCCGTAAAACCGGGTGGGGATGCTTCTGTCGTTATTCGCGGAGTAGGTTCGCTCCGGGCCGGCAGTGAGCCGTTATATATCGTCGACGGTATTCCTGTACAAGGTGGTTTGCAGGATTTATCATCCGGTGATATTGAATCTATCGAGATTTTAAAAGACGCTTCTTCCGCATCTATCTATGGTTCAAGAGGTTCTAATGGTGTAGTACTCGTGACTACCAAGAAAGGTACAAGCGGAAAAGCCAAAATCTCCCTGAATGCCTCTTTCGGTACGCAACGAATGTTGAACAAGCAAGATTTGATGAACGCACAGCAATATTATGAATTAGTATCCATTGCCCAGCCTAACTACAAATGGACATCAGAAGAACTACGCTTGCTAAGTCGTGGCGAATCGACCGACTGGCAGGATGCTGTTACCCAAAACGGGCAATACCAGAACTATAACTTCTCAATTTCCGGAGGAAAGAACGATATACAACACTTTCTGGGAGTAGACTGGTATGACCAGAAAGGTACGGTCAAAAACTCGTCTTTCAATAAACTGACCGTTCGATATAATATGGATGCCAAACTAAACAAGTGGTTAAGATACGGTGTACGTTTCAATGTCATCGAGTCTAAACTCATGAATATCAACGAAGAAGCAGATTCGGGATACGGAACTATGTTCAGCGCCATTAGTTCACAGCCGACAGCTCCTATTTATACAGAAGACGGAGAATATTTCGATGGTTTCCTCAACACGAAAGCAAATCCGGTAGCCATTGTCGACTTGCTTGACAAAGCCACACTCAAATCCAGATTCGTAGGTTCCGCCTACATTGAGATAGAACCGATAAAGAACTTGAAATTGCGTTCCGACAACGGTGGAGAGCTTGTCTTTTACAAAGTAAATACTTACGAGGACGGACGTATGGGACAACATTATACGGCTGGCGGCCATGCCAATGTAATGTCGAATAAAAAAAGATACTGGCAAACAGAGAACACTGCCACTTATTCATTTGATATCAACAAAGAACATCAATTTTCTGCAATGGCTGGTTTCTCAGCTTCCCGGACTGATTATGAAGAAGTTACCGCCGACTCTAAAAAGTTGTCATCCATTCTCAAGTATTACAATTTGCAAGGAGCGGAAGAACATGGGCCGAACTCTTCGTATGCAGTTCCCTCTTCCCTGGTGTCTTTCTACGGACGATTCAATTATAATTTCAGCAACCGCTATCTGGCAACATTGACCATGCGCGGCGACGGTTCTTCCCGTTTTGCCCCGGGACACAGGTGGGGATTCTTCCCGTCACTGGCTCTTGCATGGCGTACCTCTGAAGAAAGTTTCATCAAAGAAAACGCTCCGGTCATCAGCAACCTGAAGTTAAGAATCAGCGCCGGAAAATTGGGCAACCAGAATATCGGAGATTTCGCTTATGCTCCGACAATTGCCCTCGGAAGTGCTTCAGCCAATTACGTCTTAGGAAATAATCTGGTAACCGGTTCTGTACAAACTTCCATCTCGAACCCGGAACTGACTTGGGAAAAAGCCAACCAACTAGACTTAGGTATTGACTTCGGGTTATTCAACAACCGGATAGCCGGTACGATTGAAGCTTATTATAAACGTACGACCGACCTGCTATGGGAAGTCCCCCTTCCACTGGAATCCGGTTTCGGCACTTCACTCACCAATATCGGTAAAATCGATAACAAAGGTATCGAATTTACGTTGAACACAGTCAACATCAGCACCAAAGACTTCTTATGGACGACAGCCTTCATGATTTCTTATAATAACAACAAGATCAAAGAACTTTACGACGGCAAACAAGACGTCAATAAAACATTGTTTGTGGGACGTCCTATCGGGCAATTCTACTTATTAAAATCCGAAGGTATCTGGCAAACGAACGAAGCTGCCGAAGCTGCCAAATACAATGCCCGACCCGGTGACCGCAAGATTCTGGATTCTAAGAAAGACTATGTTATCAACGGAGAAGACCGTGATTTCTGCGGAGTTTCCACCCCCAAATATTACGGTAGCTTTACCAATACATTCTCATATAAAGGTATTGACCTTACCGCATTCTTTACTTTTGCAGGAGGACATAAAATCAATAATTCACTGAACCGTTACCTCAACTCTTTCAATGTATGGGGAAACATGAGTGAAAACTATTACAAATATTATTGGAGACAGGACCGGCCGAATAACAAATATCCGGCCCCGCGAGTTGGTAGCGCTTATGCTAACGGAGACGGTACTGACGCCAATCTCCAAAAAGGTGATTACCTGCGCCTTCGTAATCTGGAAATTGGTTATAGCTTGCCGAAAAGTGTCATCAGAAATATCAAAGCCTCAAATATCAGGGTTTATTTCTCTGTACAGAACCTATTCACAGCTACTGAATTTACAGGATTTGACGTAGAGTCCAGCGACAATACCAATCCTTATCCGAACGCCCGTAGCTTTATCGGTGGTATTTCTCTTAACTTCTAAAAACAGAAACATTATGAAAAAATATTTATTAATATTAGCTTTCAGCTGCCTGACATTATGCAGTTGCGACAACTTTCTTGACTTGACACCTCAAAGTGTACTGACACCGGAAAATGCTTATGAAAAACCGGAAGACTGGCAACAAACTCTTTATGCCGCTTATGGCACGCTCCAAGAAGTCTTTGTCGGAAAATATACCATTACCCTTACTGAATTCGGTACAGATGAAGTAATTCCGTTTGATATGGGTTGGGCGGCTTATTCCCAATTACATTATTATACTTTTTCCGCTTCACACGAATTTCTGGACAATCACTACCGGCTCTGTTACGAAGGTATCAAACGTTGTAATGCAGTTATTGATATGCCTTCGGATGCAGTCAGTGCAGATCTCCATAGTTCCATGATTATGCAAGCCCGTTTTTTAAGAGCGATCTACTATTTTGACCTGGTGAGAATGTATGGCGGGGTTCCTTTATGGACAAAATCATCCATTGATAGAAGTGAGATAATGAAACCGCGTGCCACGGTTGACGAAGTTTATACACTGATTACCCAGGACATGGAAGCTGCTCTCGGGCTCCCTACCTCCTGGCCGAATGCCCAAGATAAAGGAAGAGCTACGTCCTATGCAGCCCAAGCTCTGCTGGCACGCATTTATCTTCAGTGGGGAAAACCGGGAGAAGCATTAAAATACTGCCGGATGCTCGAAGGCAAATTCAAGCTGTATGATAATCTAAAGGATATATTTGATCCAAAAAACAAGAATCAGGAATATGAGAATATATTTGAAATTCAATTCAAGCATTCCGGTTCGTGGGGATTGGAAGGAAGCATCCAGCATTCATATTGGGGACCTCGTAATGTAGGAGGCCCGACCAACTTTGGCGGTTGGGGCGGATTCGGTCCGACACAATATCTATATGATTCTTATGATAACGCCGATAAACGTAAAAAGGCATTCTTCATCACAGAATATGCAGGTGTCACCCAGACACCTCCTTCTTCCGGTAAATTCTGGGACGCAGAAACAGGTAATGTGATTGAAGATGATAATCTGAATTTTACAATGATTCGTTATGCAGACGTACTTTTGATGAAAGCGGAAGCGCTGAACAGCATTGATGACACAAGTAATGATAAGTATGATGCCTTGAATGAAGTACGAGGCAGAGCGGGACTGACTTCCATAACAGCAGCCGACAATCTGAATAAAGAACAGTTTGCCGAAATCGTACTGGAAGAAAGATTGCATGAATTATGTTGTGAACACCTGCGCCGCTGGGATTTAATCCGCTTCGGCAAACTGGGCGAATATATGAAAGACCATGCCGGAGTCACCATACAGCCTTATCATGTTCTATACCCAATCCCACAGGCAGCCGTCGATGCCAATGACGCTATCACAGAAAACAACGAAGGATATTAACATAAATCATTTAGCACATGAAAAAATTTATTTTTATCACAGGACTATTGATGAGTATCTTCTTTTATTCATGCAAAGAAGAGGACCATGGCATACTTCCTCCTATCGATGGAGGAGGAACTGTAGAAGTAAAGGATGGAAGAGTTACAATCAATCCGGCAGAGTATCTTTATGCGATACGAAATCCGATGAAAGGTTTACGCGAATTCTTCGGCCCGGGCTATGACAAGGTAAGAGACGAATATCCGTATCCTTACGGCTCTATCATTAAAGAATATATGCAATGGAATATGCTGGAGGACAATGAAAGCGACGGTGTCGACAAGATTATAGCTTACAGTAACCACAGGTGGCAGGGAGTAGAAGATATCAATGTCAAGGTTATCCCACGTATCTATATCGTATGGATGGAACCTTGGCACGGAGGATATGCCAAGAACACTCATACAGACAACCCGGACGACCTGAACGGTTGGCATTGGCCAAGCGACATTCCGGGAGAGACGTACGATGAAGACGATCTTAACGCCCCTATTATTGGGGGCTATTGCCACCCTACTTTTCAGGAAAGAGTGAAAAAACTGGTAGAGAAAGCCGGACAAGCATGGGACAATGACCCTAGAGTAGCATATGTAGAAATGGGAATTATCGGCGAATTCGGGGAACATCACGACCCGGATATCACCACAGTATGGGCTCCTCACGACCAACCCAATCATGTAGAGAACCGTACCTGGCTGCCGGGCATTGAAAAGGTGTTGGGAGATGCCTTTACTGCTGCCTTCAAAAACAAGAAAGTAATGGTTCGCTATGCGTATGAGTTTAAAGATTATGAATTCGGGATCTATTGGGATTCATGGGCTATTGATGAAGAAAAGGTGCGTGGCTACGAAGAAATGAAAAAGCTCGGCGACCGCTGGAAAACTCAGCCCATAGGCGGAGAAATAACCTGGAACTGGGGAAGCCTCTATAAATTCAAATCTTTTGAAGAAGTAGTAGCAGATGCCCAAACGCAAGACCTCGTCATCCAGCAAATACGCGATCTGCATTGTAACCACTTGGGAGGTATCACTTGGGCTAATTTCAATGACCCGACTTTCGAACCCAATGCAGAATTACTACAAAAGACAATGGGTTACCGCTTTCTTTTGTCCAATTTCAGTTACCCGACAAGTATCAAGCCGGATGAGCCGTTCAAAATATCATTTGACGTAACCAACACAGGATCGTCACCCTTCTATTATGACTGGCCAGTAGAAATTGCCTTACTAAACTCCCAGACTCAAGAAGTTGTATGGAGCAAAACATTGGAAACTCCTAAAATATCACAATGGATGCCGGGAGACAACTGGAATAATTCAGCAAAAGTCTATACTCAACCGGCTGCAACGAATCATATTGAGGAAGAACTGACTTTAGACAAAAAACTGGACACAGGAGATTATATCATCGCAATTTCCGTATTAGATCCGTCCGGCATGCTTCCTTCATTAAGATTTGCCATTCAAAATTACTTTGAAGGCGGACGTCACCCCATGGGACATATCGGTGTCAATACAGAACCTGTATATTTTGAAATCCCAACTGACGATTTCGATGACATGAGACAGGATAAAACTCTGAAATATAAAATCCAATAATAAGCAAGCTTAATGAAATCAAACATCAGAAACATATTACTCCTAATGTTATTCGGAACGATATCTGCATGCAGTGAAAAAACCGTGACGGTTTCTTATCAGGAATATCCGAATGCATTCAGGAATCCGATGAAAGGATTCAGGGAATTCTTCGCTCCCGGCATCGACCGGATTAGGGAAGAATATCCCTACCCTTACGGTTCACTGACAAAAGAATATATGCAGTGGAATATGCTCGAAGACGACGCCAATGACGAAGTAGAAAAGATTATCGCTTACAGCAATCATCGCTGGAAAGGAGTGGAAGATATAAACGTCAAAGTAATTCCCCGGGTTTTTCTTGTATGGCTGGAACCCTGGCATGGCGGAAAACCTAAAGACCCCACTAATCCGGATGACTTGACCGGTTGGCACTGGCCCAAAGGAATAACTCCGGAAAAAGGTCCTTATAAACAAAGACCGAACTCCGTGGCCGCCTATGTAGAAGAAAAAGACAAAAATACCCCCATTACCGGGGGATACTTTGACCCTTCTTTTCCTGAACGCGTAAAAAAACTTGTAGAGAAACTCGGACAGGCGTGGGATAACGATCCACGAGTAGCGTATGTAGAAATGGGGATTATCGGAGAATGGGGAGAACACCATGACCCGGATCTCTCAACTTACTGGGCTCCGCACGACGAACCGGAACACGTAGCTAACCGGACATGGATTCCGGGCATGGAAAAGATTCTGGGAGATGCCTTTGCCAAAGCATTCAAGAACAAGAAAGTAATGGTCCGTTATGCCTATGAGTTTAAAGATTACGAATTCGGGATTTATTGGGATTCATGGTCTCAACCCCAAGAGATTGTAAGAGGTTATGAGGAAATGAAGAAGCTGGGTGATCGTTGGAAAACCCAGCCGATAGGAGGAGAAATCACTTGGAACTGGGGAGATTTGGCCCGGTTCAAATCTTTTGAAGAAGTGGTGGCAGATAAAGATACCCGGGAATATGTCATGGAACAGATTCGGAACCTGCACTGCAATCATTTAGGCGGAATCACTTGGGCAGACTTCAACGAGCCGGAGTTCCGGAAAAATGCAGAGATACTGCAAAAAGCCATGGGATACCGGTTCATTATCAATGAGTTCTCTTACCCGAAAGAAATTAAAGCGGGAGCACAATTCCCTATTTCTTTCAAAGTTGTCAACACCGGATCGTCTCCATTCTATTATAACTGGCCGGTAGAAGTAGCTTTACTAGACCCTGAAAGTCATCAAAAAGTGTGGGGAAAAATATTGGAGGGAGTAAACATCTCCGAATGGATGCCGGGAGATAATTGGTCGGTAGATGAGCATAAATACCAGACAGTTCCGGCAACTTATCACATCCGGAAGAATATTTCTATTGATGCCCCCATTGCCAAGGGAAAATATATCCTGGCTTTAACGGTGCTCGATCCGGCCGGTATGCAACCTTCGCTCCGATTTGCCAATGAGAATTATTTCGAAGGCGGTTATCATCCAATGGGCTATATCGGTATTGACGAATCAGTTGCCGATACCCGTCTGAATCCGGATTTATTCTTTGACATTCAAAGTGACAAGTCTTTAAAATATCAATTGAAACAACCCGTTCCCGTGATATTCGACACGGATGTTGGCAATGACATTGACGACGTGCTGGCGATGCAAATGCTATTCAACTATGAGAAAGCCGGAAAAATAGATCTGCTAGGTATCACAATCAGCAAGTCCAATCCTTATTCAATTGAATATATTGACGGATATTGCCGCCTCAACGAGAGGGGAGACATTCCATTGGGATATGCATACAACGGAGCTACTCCCGAAGACGGAGGTTATCTCCGCCAGACTTTGGATACCATTATTGAAGGCAATAAGATATTGCATCCTCAAAGAAGCATAAAAGATAATCTGCCGGAAGGATATAAGTTGTTACGGAAATTACTGGCTTCGCAACCAGATAATTCCGTGGTATTTATTGCCGTAGGACCGGAAACGAACCTTTCACGCCTGCTACACTCGGAAGCCGATGAATACAGTCCTTTGGACGGCAAATCACTCGTTGCCCAAAAAGTGAAACTGTTGTCCGTAATGGGAGGACTCTATGGGAACGAGTTCGATTTCCCCGAATGGAATCTAGTGCAGGATATAAGTGCAGCCCAAACCGTATTCAGCGAATGGCCCACTCCGGTCATTGCAAGCGGCTGGGAACTAGGCAACAAATTGTTGTATCCGCATCAGAGTATCTTGAATGATTTCCCGGACGCTTACAAACATCCTCTTTGTGTATCTTACCAGATATATGACAAAATGCCTTATGACAGGCAAACTTGGGATTTGACCTCTGTCATACAGGCCATAGAGCCGGAGAAGGATTATTTTGAACTGTCAACAAAGGGAACGATTACAATAGACAGTGCAGGACACAGTCTATTTAATGCGTCAGACAAAGGACAACATCAATATCTTATGATTCAAGGAAAAGAGAATATTCAGAGAACATTAGATGCCATTGTCCGCCAAGTGACAGGAAAAGAAGAAAAGAATATAAACCAATAAAGAAAGAGTCATGTTTATAGTCAATAGTTATACATTAGCCATTATCTTTTGCTTCATAACCATGATATGTTGGGGTTCCTGGGGTAACACCCAGAAACTGGCCAGCAAGAACTGGCGTTATGAGCTTTATTACTGGGATTATACGATCGGTATCTTATTATTTGCCTTACTTCTGGTTTTCACACTCGGAAGTTTCGGAGATTCGGGTAGAGGTTTTCTGGAAGATATCCGGCAAGTAGATGCCAGATACATAGTCAGTGCCTTGATCGGAGGAGTTATTTTCAATGCTTCCAACATCTTACTTTCAGCTTCAGTCTCCATTGCCGGAATGGCGGTTGCTTTTCCGCTGGGTGTAGGACTTGCCTTGGTCCTAGGTGTGTTCATCAACTATTTCAGCACTCCCAAAGGAGATCCGTTCTGGTTGTTTACAGGAGTAATCTTGATTGTTATCGCTATCATCTGCAATGGAATAGCGGCAGGCAGACAACAAAAAGAGGGGAATAATAATAGCAAGAAAGGGATTATTCTTGCGGCTATTGCCGGCATACTTATGTCTTTCTTCTACCGTTTTGTGGCTGCTGCCATGGACCTTAACAATTTTGACTCTCCTACTCCGGGCATGGCTACTCCATACACCGCTTTCTTTATATTCTCAATAGGTATCTTCCTGAGTAACTTCCTGTTCAATACAGTTGTTATGAAACGTCCGTTTGTAGGAACTCCGGTAAGCTATAAAGAATATTTTACGGGAAAAGCGGGCACACATCTGGTAGGTATTCTCGGAGGATGTATATGGGGATTGGGAACTGCTTTGAGTTATATAGCCGCAGGAAAAGCGGGAGCTGCCATCTCCTACGCTCTCGGTCAGGGAGCACCTATGATTGCCGCCTTATGGGGTGTATTTATCTGGAAAGAGTTCACCGGTAGTTCCAAATCAACCGACAGGCTTTTAGGAGTCATGTTTATCCTGTTCATCACAGGATTATCATTCATCGTTTTATCCGGAGGAAACTAATTATGAAGATAAACTATATTCTTTTTCTACTGACGGCAGCCTTTTGTTATCCTTCGATAACCGTTGCCAAAATAATTGAGGCCGGTTCGCCGGACAAGAAAAATGTGATAACTATCGAGACTGACAACCAAGTCAGTTACAGCTTATCCCGGAATGGAACAAAGATTCTTGATACTTGCCCGCTCTCACTTACAGTCGGAAACGACACTTGGGGAACAGACAAATGTAGAAAGGTAACTCGCAAGAGCGTTTCGGAGAAAGTGGAATTTATTGTACCGCGTAAATATAAAGAGACAGTGGATAATTATAACCAGGTTGAGCTTATTTACAAAGACTATAAGATCGAATTCAGAGTCTATAATGACGGAGTGGCCTATCGTTTCGTAAGTACTGCGAACAATAAACAACCCGTAAAGAAAGAGTCTGTATCTTTCTGCTTCGGACAGGATCATACCTCGTACACTCTTTTAACCGACCAACTACAAAACTGGTTTGAACAGGATTATACGGTAAAGCCGATCAATGCATTACCCAAAGACAGTTTCTCCGTAGCTCCTGTAATGGTTGAAGTAGACAAATACAAAGTATTATTAGCAGAGGCCAATCTCTATAATTATCCGGGAATGTACTTACAACCCAGCCAAGAATCCTTCCATGGCATTTTTGCCAATTATCCGGATAAGGAAGTGCCATACGAAGGAGATAATAAAATTTACGTCTCCACACGCAAAGACTATCTTATTCCCAACTGCGGGAAACGGGTCTTTCCGTGGCGGGTGACCGGTATCTTCGACAATGCCTCTTCCATATTACAAAGCGAGCTTATATATTTACTCTCCGAAGAGAAGGAGCAAACCGACGACTATACTTGGGTTAAGCCCGGTAAAGTATTATGGGACTGGTGGAATGACCGTAATATCTATCATATAAATTTCAAAAGCGGCATTAACACCGATACATATCTATATCTGGTAGACTATGCAGCCAAACATCACATCGAATATGTCCTGATTGACGAAGGCTGGTCAGCACGTAACGATCTGTTAACCCTCAATCCCGATGTTGACATTCCGCGCATCTGTGAATATGCAACAGAAAAAGGAGTAGGTATCCAATTATGGTCGAAATGGGTGAACATCATGCGACAAATGGATGAGGCTTTTGCACAATTCTACAAATGGGGAGTGAAAGGAGTTAAAATAGATTTTATGGATCGCAATGATGCCAAGATGGTTAACTTCTACGAACAAGTAGCAGCTAAAGCCACTCAATACAAATTATTAGTAGACTTTCACGGTTCTTACCCCAACGAAGGCATGAGGCGCAAATACCCGAACCTGATGACACGCGAAGGCGTGATAGGACTGGAGTATAATAAATGGAGCAAAAGAGCCACGGTTACACATGATGTCATCATACCTTATCTGCGTATGTGGGCAGGTCCAATGGATTATACTCCTGGAGCTATGCTTAATGCACATCCGGAAACCTTCTATGAAAATCAGCATGAACCTATGAGTCAAGGAACGCGTAGTCATCAATTAGCAATGTACGTAGTCTACGAAAGCCCGTTACAAATGATTTCAGATAGCCCAACTAAATATGATGAAAATATTCAAAGCTTCGAATTTATCAAAAATACACCTACCACTTGGGATGAGACAGTCCCTTTGGGAGGAGAAGTAGGTGAATATATAGCTATTGCACGCCGACATAACAATACATGGTATATCGGTGTCATTAACGGAGCTACTCCAAGGCATATTGAGATTGACTTATCCTTCATAGGAAATAGACCGAAAAAAATAAAAGCACACATGGACGGCATAAACGCAGTTCATCAGGCTAAAGACTCACAAGTAAAGGACCAAATCATTGAAAACGATAAAAAGCTTCTCATAGATATGAGCAGAGGAGGAGGATATATAGGTATTATTCATATAGAAAAGTAGCATTTTGGAGTTACTCAAAAGATGATACGAAGTTCTATCAATATCGACCGATGGCTTTTGACCATCGGTCAATTTATATTGTAGATATAACAACAAAGCCATTAATTTTCTGCAATTTCATCTAATGCATCTTCTACCTACTTTACTTCAAAGGTAATTAAATAGTTTATAGCCCACTCAAGTATCCTCTTCTTCTTTCTATATATTCGCACTTTTTACGATCATTATAACACATCATCCACCAATCTACAAACAAAATGTTTTAAAACAAAGATATATTATTTCAATATGTTTCATATCTTTGCACTCAAAATTCAAAAAGATACGTTTACTACCAAAAATAAATCTTTTTGAAACCAATAGTCATTACTAAGCTATAAAAGAATCGTATGAAGAAAAGATGGATTATCATGATGACATTAATGGTCATCATTAGTTTAATCGGCGTTTTTACCCCCGAAACTGCCGGAGTATGGGAACCTGATGAAAAGATGAATACAGCCAACGTGGCCTGGATGATTACCGCAACCATTTTCGTGTTAATGATGACTCCGGGACTTTCCTTTTTTTATGGAGGTATGGTTGGAAAGAAAAACGTAATTTCTACTATTCTTCAGAGTTTTATTGCAATGGGTATTATCAGCGTTATTTGGGTGGTATTCGGATTCAGCCTTGCTTTTGGTGATGATATAGGCGGATTTGTAGGAAACCCTGCTACCTTTTTCATGTTCAATAATGTAGGAGCTAAAGTAAATGAATTCCTGGCACCAACCATTCCTTTGGCGCTCTATGCACTATTTCAAATGAAATTTGCCATTATCACCCCTTCCCTTATCACAGGATCTTTTGCAGAACGCGTCCGTTTTTCCGGATATATGGTGTTCATGATTTTGTTCTGTATCTTTGTATATTGCCCGCTTGCACACTGGACCTGGCATCCTGACGGATTCCTTCGCCAGATGGGAGTTATCGATTTTGCCGGTGGTATCGTTGTGCATGCTTCCTCCGGGGTAGCAGCTTTAGCAGGTGCCATCTTCCTCGGCAACAGAAGGGAACAGACACATACACCTGCAAATATTCCATACGTGATATTAGGAGCATCCATGCTTTGGCTAGGCTGGTTCGGATTCAATGCAGGCTCTTCATTGGCAGCAGACGGAGTTGCTATCAAAGCTTTCCTGAATACAAATACGGCTTCAGCTACCGCCATGCTGGTATG
>OCHF01000917.1_pt1 | contig 15766 bp, 17 predicted proteins | sample 1538851 | NCBI WGS metagenome assembly OCHF01 (sample SAMN04571730, study PRJEB22368) | human gut metagenome | biome: human gut; material: stool | host: Homo sapiens | place: Luxembourg | collected 2012-12-07
ACTCGAACCCAGGACCGACCGGTTATGAGCCGGTTGCTCTAACCAACTGAGCTAAGTTTCCTTTGTAGTGGGCGTTATAATTACACCCACAATATAGAAATGTAACAATATCTGTAAAAAACTTGCTTATGTAATCGTGTCAGCTACATGAATGATCGTCATCATTCTCAAAAGCCCTCCCACATTATTTCTACCTCGCTGACTCAATTACTTTTCGCTTCGTAACTAATTACACATCTGCTACCAGATCCTCCTCCAACGCCCACTCACAACCTCATTAGCACAAAGCACATCTATATAAATGTTTCCTTTCAATGCGTCCAAACCATACAACCAACACATTCGCAGCTTCCTCATCACTGGGTTCCAGTATTCCACCAACTTTTCAATCTTCTTTAATGTCCTATAGACGCTATATAATATACAGGTTAACCTCTCGGACTTATTTCTCCTCATTACTATTTAGGCCATCAAGTAAATCCGTAAGAATAGTCCGAATACGGATAGTGGGATTCGAACCCACACGATTTCTCCGAAGGGTTTGAGCCTTCTACGTCTGCCAGTTCCGTCATATCCGCTTGTTGTATAAGGTTACTACCGGCTTACCCTTATACAGTTTATTTATACTCGTAAGACCTGCTTCAAACGAGTTATAAGAGGTAAAAAGTAAAACGAAAGATATATGCTTATAACCGAACTTCTACATACAAAAGTTTTTATTCACCGGAATGTTTAATTAAATTTTTTATACAGAAAGATTATAATGAAGTCCTTTTGCTTCTTTTCTTGCAAAAACAATATGATCAATTTTAATAGCTTTATATCTTTCCTTTTCTTCTTCTGTAAGATCGTCATAGTCATCATCCGGAACAATTTCAATATCTTTTCCATCAACAAAATCAATGTGTCTATCAAAATCATATCTTACATCAACACCAGAAAATTTTGTATAGAACCATTTTCCATCTATCGTAAAATATAAACTATGATTGGCAGTCTTATCAAATAAATCAAGGCTCTTTTCTTCTGTATCCTTTTTCCCATCTTTAGTATACAAAGTAGCTATATAAACGGTATTATTTATATGAAGGATATTCATATCTTTAATTGCCTCTTGGAATTGTAATCCTGTATTAAGCTCAAATGCGATAGCTCTTAAACAATCATAATTCAAGCTGACTCTTTTAGAAAATGCAATTACTTTACTAATTTCTCCATAATACTCTTTATGTAACTTGTCTCTCATATATTCTGTAATTTCAGAATCTGTCGGATAATCAAATCTAAAATGATAATGAAATCTTCCAGGTCTATTTACCAAATAATCACTCAGAGTATTAAGATTATTACAAGTAATAACATATAACTTTTTCCCTTGAGCTAATCCATCAAACAATGTAAGCAGCTCTGTTTGCGGATCAGCCATGCCATCTGATTTATTTACTCCTCCGAATGTCTTATCAAATTCATCAAACATTACCATTACTTCCTGTTCGATTTCTTCAATAAAATTAGCAAGTCCAGGGATATATGTATCAACAATAATTACCGGCAGCCCTTTCTTTACAGCCTCAACAGCAAGAATTTTAGAAAATAAAGACTTTCCAATTCCTTTTGCTCCAGATAAGATAACGCCAAGATTCTTATTAAAGTTTGGAAAAGCATTTAATACTTTATTTACTTTCTCAGTATGTACGCCGTATATTTTATCTTCATTGATTTCAATATCAGCATGTTTCTCTAAATAAAATCCTGTCATCTGTGAACATCTGATAGAATAAATTTGTGCCGGAAGTTGATTATGTGTTACAAGATCATCTCCGTAGATTCTAAAAGTGGAACCTGTACTAATAATTTTACTCATTTTTATCTCCTTTTTGTATAATTAAATTATATTTCTCTGCAATTCGGCTGGAGTATATTTGTATAAAATACTTGCCAAACGGCGGTAGTGGGATTCGAACCCACACGAGCTACTGCTCAATAGAGTCAAAGTCTATTATGTCTAGCCAATTTCATCATACCGCTACATTCATTGTTTGTATAATTAAATTTCTTTCTTCTTTTTATTTAGCACAGGGAGCTTTCACTCCACTGTGCTGTTGTCATCCTTGACTATGTATTTAGTATAGCATATCAAGTTGTGTTTGTCAATATACAAAGTTAATTTAATTTGTTTTGTTGATTTTACTTGTATCATTTGCAAGTTTCTCAGTTAACTTCGCAATCAATCTTCGTTCTGCTAATTTTTTACCAAACTGATAATTAAATTGATCTCCCGCTTCAATATTACAAGATGCCATGGCTTTTACACCTTTAAATTCTACCTGCACTCTCTTACCATTAGTTCTAACCTTATATGCTAATAACTTTTCTCTACAAGAAAATGGATCCATAAAAAAAGTGTAACCTTCTTTCCAGTCTCCCCATTTGTATTTAGGTTTTATTTCTTTATCTAATTTATTAACATGTTCTTGTGTAACAAGAACCGGCACATTGTTTGTAATGTCATTCTCTTTGCATAATGACTTATATTTTTCTGCTCCAAGATTAACATCAATTGATTTATATGTACCATCTTTAAGTTTTAAAACTATTAATAATGTTCCATCAGGACAAAAAATCCCAATATTAATACTGTCTACTTCATATTTATATTCTTCTCCAAATAATGTAAATCCCATAATTTTTCTCCTTTATTTCTTTAATTTAATTTTTGCAACCAGAATACCTGCCAGAAAAGCAATGACAAGGCATACAACAAATGTTTCTATATTTAAAGCAACCATAATTACTCCTTACTCAATGATCTTAAATGATACATCAGTACGTCTATTCATTGCGCGATGTTCATCAGTATCATTATCAACAACAGGATTGCTGGATCCATTTCCAACTACTACAATACGTCCGTTAGAAATTCCATTCATAACAAAATAGTTTTTAACAGCTTCTGCTCTTTGTAAAGACAACTTCTGATTATACTCGTCTTCAGGATCTGATTCCGGATTAGGGTCTGTATTTCCTGCAATTTCAATTATTGCACCGTCAAGTACCTTTGCAATGTCAATAAACTTATTAAGTTCTTTAGATGCTGCAGCAGAATCAGAGAATTTTGCCGTATTCTGAATAAATGTAACAGATGCTTTACCCTGTAATAAAGCTTCAGTATCCTGAATTTCCTTTTTATTATCCTCTGTAACCTTTACAGTATTTGTATTAGACACTTCCGTTGCACTAAATTTATCTGAAATAGCATTAATATATGTATCATCAAAAATACTATTAACAAGATCAGCATTTACAGACTCACCAATTGATGTCCATACGTTACACATATCTGAATAAATTGTCTTTGCAGTTCCATTTAATAGATCTAAATTATCTTTCCATGTTGTCAGTTTTGCAGACTCCGTATTTGCTACAATATCTTCATCTGATGCAGTATTAAACATAGGCATTACTTCACGGATTGCATTAAATTCTGTATTATACATATCTGCAGCTTCCAGAGATCCCTGGATAAATTTCTCTACTACATCTGCATGTGCTTCTGCAAATTTCTTATCAAACAGAATTCCATCCATAACAAGATTTGAAGAACTTGCAGTGCTAAATAATACATGTGCGTCTGTCATATTCTTTGCCTGAGTCAGGTATGGTTCCCAGGTTGCTGCAACATCAATCTGACCGGCAAAAAATGCTTTTGCTGCATCATCTGGTGTTGAAAATAATACAAGATTATCAATAATTTTCGCTTTCTTCTTAGCTGAAAGATCAGAATTATTTACAAACCATACTACAAGTGTTTGAGCTTCAGAGAATTCTGGTACACCAATTTTAGCATTTACAAGATCATTTACATTCTGAATAGAAGACTTCGCAATAATACCGTCACCACCATTTGAGTAATTTGTAATATACGGCATCACCACTTCTTTTCCGGCATCAGTGAATTTCTTAGATAAGAATGCAGTTCTGTTGATTGTATAACCTGCAGCGTTCAGATCTCCTTTAATCAGAGCATTACTTGATTGTGTTGCGTCGTTAATAACATTAATATTTACTTTTACGCCAAGTTTATCATAGATGGAACCTGACTGAGTTGTTAATCCGCCATTAGCGTCAATAATGGATTTCCAACCGATCCATTCATCTAATGATAAATTGATGGTTGTATCATCATCTGCAGTTTTATTGTCTTTGTTTGCACTGTTTTCTTTATTTGTATCGGTATCATCTGTCTTTGCTACGATTGATTCCTTTTTATCTTTCTTCGTCTGAATTACTCCGGTTTGTACTCCTGCAAAAATACCTCCACCAATTAAAGCTACAATCAGAACCATAATCAGAATTTTTGCTGCTTTAGTTAATCTAAATCTTTTTGCTTTCTTCATTTTACTACTCCTTATTTATTATATTTCTTTTTCAAGCTGTTCAGATAATCATTGCTGTTATTCTTTTTTGCTTCTGCTTCAGCCTTTTCAAGTTTAGTAGACATTTTATTATTGTGTACTACTTTAGATCCTTCCACAATGGCATCCAGATCTCTATTTTTATCTCGAACAGAATCAAGCAATTTATCTGTTGCAGTGACATTTTTCAGTTCATCCATATCATCATAGACTTCCTGAAGCTGCTTCTTTACCTTCATATTTTCCACAACTTCTTTACTTTCACGCTTTAAACTTCTAAGATTCTTTTCACACCTTTCCTGTGTCTCTTTTGCAGCGGCCGTAGCTTCTTTATAGGCATTTACCAAACCGGTAACTCTGCGGATATCTGAAAGGATTTCTTCTCTTTCATCTGCTTTTAACTGTGCAAGCTCGATTTGATTTGTTTTCACAAGCGATTCACACTCAGCTTCAACATTAATAAGTCTTTTTCTTTTCCTATCGAGATCTTTCTGTGCATTGCTTAATTTTCCAGCAGCAATCTTATATGCATTATCCGCTTTATTATAAGATTCCTGAGCCTGGTCAATTTTTTCTTCGTAGATAGCCTCTGCTCCTTCTGGTGTGGTTGCCATATCTTTGATAAATAATCTAGTAAATCCAGACAGTAATTTTCTTGCTTCCGGAAACAGAATCAGTATCAATACAATAACAACCACTGCAACAATAAAAATCAGTTTACCAAGTTCCATTATGCATTTCCTCCAACAGTAAAGTTAATTAAATTTTTAATTCTGTCAATTTCAGCAGTAATAGTTTCATCAGATGTTTTTGTTTCAGCTCTTTGATCAGCAATTTCCTTTTCCAGACGCTCGATTTCCATTTTATGTTCTTCAATAGCATTTTCTTTTTCAGTAACAACAGCTTCAGAATCACAAATAATCTTTGAGAGAATGTCGCTTAAAACATCAACTCTTTTTTCTCCGTCTGCCTCAACATCAGTCACTGTCAAGCCAAATACACCAAGTGTTGCCAATACTGAATTTCTTTTTGTTTCTGTCGTCATTTCCTTTGGAAATGATTTTATTAACTCTTCCACTTTAAAAATTGACTGTGTTTTATCTGCCAGATTATTCTGGCTGTAAATATCATCAATCAAAGTGTCAGTATTGACTGAATCAAGTTCTGCGTTAGTCCCAGTTGTATCAAAATCAGTATCTACATCTGGAATATCAGGCGTCTCATCCGGTACTTCTTCCACAAATAAGTTTTTTAAAATTCCCATCGTATTTCCTTCCTAAAATTTCAATATTTCATCACACATTATCTTTGCTTCTGATTCACTGTGCGTAACCATGATCACAGTATTATCAAGTAACCTATGCAAATCCATAATTAACAATTGCATATTACTTCGTGTCTCAGTATCCAGTGCTGACAACGGTTCATCCATTAAAAGAATCTTTGGTTTTGCAAATAACGTCCTTGCTAACGCAAGTCGCTGTTTCATTCCTCCAGATAGCTGCTTAGGATATTTATTTTCGTTTCCATTCAGACCAACTAAATAAAGCATCTTCTTAGCTGCTTCTATATCTTCTGGTTCTACATGGCCTTTAACTTTTTTAGCAATTAGTATATTGTCAAGACAATTTAACCAATCAAAAGAAGTATAGTTCTGATGCATCATATATACTTCATTTTTACTTGCTTTTGTAACCGGATTATTATCTATGATAATTTCTCCAGATAACGGTTTAATTAATCCTGCAACCGTCCTTAACAAAGTTGTCTTACCGCATCCAGATTCTCCAAGGATCCCGTAGATCTTATTATCAAAATTATAATTGAACCCAGATAAAAGTGGTTTATCTCTACTGTATCCTGTGTATAAATCATGAATTTCAATCATTTATATACCTCCACTTAAAAATCTTCTTTACTAACCATTTAGATACATAATCAAATATAACACTGATGATCATAATCACAATGATTGCCATAAATACTAAATCTGTTCTTCCTCTGGAAGATGATTGCTGGATTATATATCCAAGTCCATATTGAGCATTTATTGTTTCAGCTACTGCAATATATGTAAATCCAATTCCATACATCATAATGTAGCTATTCAATACTCCTGGCAATGATGCCGGAATCTGGATTCTCCATATCGTTTGTAATTTGCTCATTCCAATTGTAAGTCCAGTATCTATTAGATCGTTGTTTACTTCCTCCAGGCATAATACAACTGACGGCATCATATATACGAATGTTGCGATAAACAAAAATACAATTTTCATCATTTCATCTATCCCAAACCACATAATAAGCAATGGATAAAATGCAGTCACCGGAATATATCGCATAACACTGATTATCGGATTAAGAATATCCTTAGCAATTCTGGAATTATAAACCAGAATCGCTATAGGAAATGCTATTGCTCCAGATATAAATGTAGCAGCAGTTATTCTTAGAAACGAATATTCAATTGCCTTAATCAATTGTCCGGTATGTATCATGCCTATCAGATCATCAAATACCGTAACTGGCTCCGGAACGAACAAGGGATTTACGTGTTTTGCTGTGATATTCCAAATAAGGAGTATCGAAGCAAGTAAAAGAATTCTTTTTGTAAATGTTTTCATTTTATTTCCCTTAAAGAATATGGCGTAAAATATTATACAAAGCTTCTAATTTTCCGGTTTCCTCGTATATAGCTTCTACAATTACAGCTAATACCGCAGCACATATAAAACACAAAATTAGCAATAAAATTAATATCACAATTGCCATAAACAAAAATGCTGCAATATCTCCAAGTATTCCCATATATTACTCCTCTAACATAGCTGTCAGTTCTTCAAGACTCTTGCCTTCCAGAGCTTCGTTCTGCTTTCTCTCAATGATTCTCATAATCTTCTGATTACGTTCTTTCTTATCTTTCGCAGCTAGTCTCTCTGCAGCTTCTGTCTGTTTTACCTGTACAATGAATTTCACAATCTGAATTTTATTTTCCAGCTCCTGATCTGCTTCAGATTTAACCTGTAACAGACTTTCTTCATCACTCTGCTTTTTCTCTTTATTCAACAGTTTGAATACTGAATCCAAATCCTGCAGTTTTAGATCCCATAAATCCTCTACTGAAATCATTCCTTTGAACGGGAATCTATATTTATATCTTGTTGCCGCCTCAAAAATATTTGTAAGTTCCATGTTTTTATTCCTCCAATACATATAATTTTATTTAACAAACATCCAGTCTTCTGCGAGCATATCCGACTGGGTAGCAAGCCATCCCATCTGTACACCAGATGTTCCAACAAAAGCGATGGCTTTATTTCCGATTGCGTCATGCTCACAATTTACAATCTCATTATCGGCAGTCTTATAAGAAATCCCAGTAGCAAGCTGAATGTACTGTTTCTTTCCATTCCATCCTTTTCTCGCTACTTTCATACCTCTTTTCAGGTACTTAATCGCTTCTCCGAATGAGAATGTTGCTTCTCCACCAAGTATTGGGCAGTTCCGACTATCCGCATAAACCCACTCATCGGAAAAAATATTCTGAAGCGTATACTCCACATTCTGTGTTTCTCTTATATCCAGACAGCCATCATCTTTTGTGTACATAAGGATTGTCTGGGATTCTTCATCCCACCACCAACAACCCGCCCATGACGGAAGTTTTACTGGAATTCCAGATTTCATTTCTTCAAATGCTTCTTTAAATTTCATAACTTTCTCCCTTCTTTGTTTAATTAAATTGTATTAGAATTTGATTTTTAATACTCGCTCTGTAGCGCCTTTTACTTTAATAATTAGATCATTTCTCTTTGTAAGTGAAAATCCTACTCCTGAAAGCTGATCATCAACATCTTTTACATGTGCTTTTGCTCCAAGCGCTTCAAATACTCTTCGGTGCTGTTCAAGTTCCGGTTTCAAGAATTCATTGTAATATCCATTTGGTTCTTCTGGATTGATGCAATCCTTCAGCATAAAGAATAAGTGCTGATGACCAATTCCCTTCTGTTCATCCCAGTAATTTGGTGAGTAACATACAACTGATACCGGTGTAAACTGCAAAGTTTTAATTCCCCAGACATCTTTACTGATTATTGCACAATTTCCTGGAAGTTTGTCCACTACTTTGAAATTTCCTGCCTGATCAAGGATTACTTCTGCAACATCTACATTGCCACGTACTGGAGTATTGTATTCGTAAGAATGAATTTCTCCATTTACTTCAATCTCAGCTTTAAATCCCTGAGATCCTCTATATGCGAACTGATTTACAAAAAACTTATATGTACCAGGAATCATATACTCTTTAGATGGATATGTAATATTTTCAACAGCCACTCCATTACTTGCTTTACACTGTTCGATTGGACCAGTAATGTCTATATCCAATTCTCCTCTAGTACGTCGTGATTTTTTCCAACCAAAATAAATATGATCTCCACCTTTTGGTTCAATACAATGTGCATCAAGGTCAGAATTATCCTTTCCATCTTTATCATTCCACTGGATGGAGAATCTTACAATACCTGTGACTGAACCACCAGCAGCTTTTACATTTTCTTTGATATCTGAATCTGTAATATTACCGGTATACGCCCAAGACATTCCATTGTTCCATTTGAACATTGTTTTCGCATCAGCAACTTCTGGAGCAATCAGAGATACCATATTCTGAATATGTTTATTCTTCAAATATACTTCCAATTCTTTCGCTACAGGCAAGACATTCTTAATGAAATCCTCTGCACTTATTTCCTCTACCTTAGAGAATCGTTTTGGATCAATTGCAACATCCTGTTCCATTTCATCAAACAAATCCATAGCGCCGGTAATTCTCTTTGCTGCGTCTTTATTAGAGAAAAGTATATTGTTCACTGTGATATCATCCAAGGTAGCAAATCTTCTCTGTAATGAATCCATATAACCAAGTTCTGTAATAGTCTTCTTTGCATCTTCAAGCATCTTCTTTGTAAAAATTGCCTTTGGACGTTTATAATTTACAGGGGCTACAATCTGCTCATATTTTCTAACGGCAAGGTCAAGATCCATTCCTTCGGAAATATTCACCAGCAATGTTCCTATGCTATGGTTACGAATCTTACCGATAACGGCACCTGCAGAAATTGACTTTTCCCAGATCCAAAGTTCTTTCTGTTCATCCGTAAGCTTTCCATATTCTTTCTGATAATTCTTAAATTCAGTAAGTTGCTTTTTCCATTCGGCACCTTTATATAAAGAATTTTGAGCAATCAGTTCAAGTACAGTATCTACAGCTTCTTTACTAATTTCATCAAGAGAACGTTTAAATACATTACGGACATCTCTGAATTGACTTAAATCACCTTCAAGTGTATGTCCATAACATTCCTTAAAGATACAAATTTCTGGCAGATCTACGAAGAAATGCTCGTATTTATTAATTTTTCCTGTCGGGAGCATTTCTCTATTTTCAGGAGTACCAATTCGTTTCTCTTTTTTGAGGAATACCCCTAATACCGCTTTCTGTTTTACATAGGCATCAAGCGCAGCTGCGACTACATTATATTTATCATCTGATACTGGATTAATTCCCCAAATGGTATGTAACTCACCATTTTTAATAGATACGACGTTACCAACGTCTCTGATAAAATGTCTACAACAACTACAGTCATATTCTCTTCTTTCTCTGTAAATTTCATTTGTACCTGCCGGAAACGAATCCAGATATAAATTATAAAGCTCCTCGGTGTCCACATTTACTGTGAATAATCTTGAAGAATCTTTAGACATCTGCTGTAAATTTTTCTGGATTGCCTTTACAAAATCTCTAAACATATTTTTATCTCCTTATTGTTTAATTAAATTTTTATTTTCACTGATTTTTCTTTTCTTATTCGAGACTGATTCTTTTTGAACAATTCATCAAATACTCTTGGAGTATATTTTTTATCTGGTACAATTTTTTCTATTATTTTAGTAGCATTTCCAGATAAAGCACTTGCACACGATTGATGTTTTATCGTGTTTATAATTTGTATTTTATTTTTGGCTTCTCTTCGTCTATCACAAATCTCTTGCAACTTTTTGCATAATTTATATCCTTCTGCCGCAGAAAACTTATGAAATTCAATATAATGCAAAATGTCTGAAATTTGTAAATCAGTATATGAAATAATAGAATTAAGTTCTTTTGAATAATCAGTAATTTCATTCATCTTACTTGAAAATTCATTTATACTACCGATAATTTCATCAACTATATCATCTGTTGTAATTGCTTCAACTCCATTATAATCGGTTTCACAAATTTCATATGGTCCAAATTTTTTTAATACGTCTGGAATATTATTTGCTTGAATTGCCTTAATCTTTTTCTTTTCAATTTCAGGAACCAAGAGTGCATCACCAAGATCAGATACTAATTTGATTCTTCCTGTTGGATCTCTTGCGATGTACTCTCCATTTTTCCCTTTTAAATAGTAACATATCATTGTTCATGCCTTTCTGATTGAGTTAATCTAATTCGTTTTGATAGGTCAACTATATCACTGTTATTTGCATTTGTCAATAGTAAAAGTTAATTTAATTTGTTTTTGTATTCTTCTTCACTGATAATAGGAATATTCAACTCAGAAGCTTTCTTATTTTTACTAGATCCACTGTTTTTATCATTGGTAATTAGATAATCAGTTGCCTTTGTAACTCCGGACACAACTTTCCCTCCTTTTGATTCTATATCCGCCACAAGTTCATCACGGTTAGCAAATATATGTAACTTCCCAGTGATACAGAATTTCTTTCCGGACAATGAATCGCTTTCAGAAGATATTTTATCATTATTAAGTTTCGAAAATATGAACTGTTCTGCCAAAGCAATAACGTAATCATAATTTTCCTTAAAATATCTATGGATAGAAATATTTCGCTCCGTCCCTAATCCTTCAATACAGGTAAAATTAAAATCAGAAGCAGCATCTTTAATAAAAGTTTCAAATGGATAGAGCATTCCTGATTCCCTAGTTCTTATTTCTTCATATCTAGCAATATCCTTTGCAGCTCTACCACCAATTAACGGAATATTTAATCCTACAATAAATTTTTCTATGGTAGTATTCCTGCTAGACTCAATAGAATCTAAAATATTCGCAATTTTCTTTGCTCCCATTCTAGGTAATCTGGACAATTCTGTAGAATGATCCTTCAAATAATACAGATCAATTGGTGATGTCACAAGCCCAGTATCAATCAATAGCTGCAATGTGGCCTCAGATAATCCATTAATATCATGGGCCTTTTTCCCTACAAAAGCATTTAATTCACCCAGAAGCTTGCCTTTGCATTCAGCATTCATACACATTAATACTTCAGAATCATTTTCTTTCACAACAGACACCGGCTTACCACAAATCGGGCATACTTCAGGGATTTTAATAAATTTTATATTGTTCATTATACATACCTCCAATGGTATTTTAGATTTTTAGTTTTTAATCCGTTACACATTCTTGCAATGGTGTGTTCGCAATCACCTGTATCCATAGACGCTGAACGAATAGACCTGTATGTCTTACCTGTTTCTTCGCATAAAACGCGCTTCCACGATTGATTATTTGTTGTAGATTTTTTAGTACGTTCTATTCTTGTTCCATATTCTGCATTATATTTAGGAGTACACCATTCTAAATTATCAGAACTATTATTCATTTTATTTTCATCTATATGATTTACCTGTGTTTTATGTATAGGATCGTCATTAGTTACAAATGCTGTGGCTACTAAACGATGTATTAATTTGTTTTCAGTTTTTCCATTCTTGCATAAAATAACAAATGGATAATGCTGACTATCTTTAGGTAAATAAATTTTTAATAATCTTTCGCCAGTATTTCTATAACCATTTTTATTTTTTACAATTCTATTCAAACTTTTAACATTACCTAAATTACTTATTTGATAATACCCCTCATATCCTATTATATCTTTCCATATTTCTATTTTTATATTATCCATTTATCATCCACCATTTCTGCTTTTGTAATATATGGAATTACTTGGTTTGCTTTAATTATCCATAATTTTTGTCCAACATAAGGATGCCCCAATTTTTCTTTTAATATAGAAAGATTAAATAAACTAGCTTTTGTTATAATACTTCCTTCTATTTCGATAGGTTCAAATACGGCTATCGGAGAAATAATTCCGGTTTTACCAACTTGCCATTCAATATTAATAAGTGTCGTAATATATTCTTCATTATAAAACTTGTATGCCAGAGAATGACGTGGATACTTATCTGTGACTCCAAGTGATAATCCATAAGCGATATCATTATATGCAGCAACAAGCCCATCAATTGGATAAGATAAGTATGCTGCCTTTTCCTTTAACAGATTAATAAGCTCTTCAAGATTCTGATTTTCTTTATATACACGAATATAAGGTACAATATCAAATCCAAGTTCTCTTGCTTTTTCAAATCTTGCTGACATTAAAGGTAGTTCATCCATACCGGCAGGTACCTTCCATACTATAAAACGAACATGACGTTTGGCCGCTACCTTACTATCTAGCTGTCTGACTGATCCTGAAGCAAGATTTCGCGGGTTCTTATATCTATCTTCTTCATGTTTAATTAAATTATTAATTTTCTCAAAATCTGTATATGTAATAATAGCTTCTCCTTCGATTTCAACGTGGCCTTTCTGATTAATATGCATAGGAATATTTTCGAACACCTTTGCATTGTGAGTAATAATTTCTCCTGTGACGCCGTTTCCGCGAGTTTCAGCCTGGATCAGCTCTCCATCTTCATACGTCAAAAGAATTGTCAATCCATCCATCTTACACATTAGCAAAGAATCTTTATCACCAATAAATTTTCGAAGTATATTTACATCTTTAGTTTTATCAAGAGACATCATTAAATGTGAATGCTCAATTTTCTCTAATTTACTTTTTACTTCATATCCAACACTATGGACTGGAGAATTACTTAAAATAACTCCTGTTTCTTTTTCCATTTTTTCCAACTGATCACACAGATCATCATACTGATGATCCGTAACAATACTTTCTGCATTATTATAATAAGCATCTCGGTACTGATTAAGTTTTTCAACCAATGCTTTCATTTCTTCAATCTTGTTCATTTTTTCCTCCTGTATTATGTATAATTAAATCGTCAAAATATCAAAATGTACTGACCAATGATCACACATCATATCAATTGTTGCATCCGCGATATCGTTAACGCACTCGTCATCACATTTGACTGAATCAAACTGAGAAATATCAATATAATGCTCTGCTGTTCCCTCTTCAAAAGTAATGATATTATCATTTACTGTAATATTAACTGGATTCAACTGCATATGAGATATTATTGCAGATTCTTTTTCTCCTACAGAGAAATGTACCGCAACAGTTTTATTGTCATATGCTGCCTTTTCAAACATAATATCGATTTTCTGAGCTACTTTACTTGCATTCTTTACAAATTCTCTAACCATTTTTTTTGTCCCTCATAATAAATTTAACTTTCATGAAAGTTAATTTAACTTGTTACTTTATTTAAACATGGCGACTATATTAAATAGTCACCATATTTTTTAAGAAAATATGAAGGTCTATTAATCTTAATTCCATATTGGTGTTCAATCATAGACCGAGTTTCAACATCATATAAAATCTTGTTTTTATTTGAATTATACTTCTGGATTAATTCATTTGTCATATGAATTTGTCCGGAAATGTTAATTTTTTCAGCAGTCATATATGATACATCTATGGACTTCAACGCTGCTGCTAATGAATTATACATTTGTCTCCCAAGACAATGCGGATCATCTTTTACAATATGAGATCTTTTTATAATGGTTCCATCGTCCATAAGTTTGGATTTATTTCCATATGGATATGTTAATTCCATTGTCATATTGCTCTTTTGTGCAGTTAAAATTAATGCTTCACTTACATTTACAACTCTTCCGGAATACAATTTCATTATATGATTTTCTACGTCGATATCATCAAGTTTTGCTCTAATCGTGTCTTCAAAATCTTTAGACTTGCCATATTCAAAAATGCTCAGGATCATGAATCGATCTCTAGGATTCTTTAATGCTTCAATCCATGTTAAAATCGTATCTCTTGATACAATCTGATGATTTAACAATGTCTTATTTAATAGTGCTGCCAGCATATCAGGTGTGATAGTTGCATAGATATTTTGTCCATTTAACACTAAATTCTCATTAACACACCAGTCCGTATATTGTGTAAGAGTATTATTTACTACAATAATGGACTCTAATGTTGTAAATTTGAACAACTTATACATTTCTGTAATCTCATTTAAATTAAAGTCACATAAATCCTTTTGATACATATGTTCAAACGGCGCAACTCTCTTAAATCTAGGTACAAGAGGAGTAACGCTTGCAACAGTTTTTAACTTAAATTCGTAAAACCTTTGTTTTCTATCTTCGTTATACATTTACATTCTCTCCTCTAAAAAAGGAATTAATCTTTTCCTTATCCTATTAAAGTTTCTCGAAAAATCATATATTATTTTTTCCTCACGTTCCGCATCATCAATAAGAAAACGCTTATAGTTCTCTATCATTGATATTTTATTTTTTCCATCATAATAATGAAACAAGATCGTAAGAATTATAATTTCTTTCTTTGAATATTCTTTTTCAAGATACTTGTCATCTTCTTCTGTAAGCATATTAAGATCTTCGATAAATTCCTTTGATACTCTAATGATTTCTTTTCGTTGCTCAGGAGAATCACTTTGCCTTTTACTGAAATATAATCTCTTAATACATTCTGCCAGGGTTGTTGAATCAATAAGTCCACCTATTTTTATTTCCCCTTGCAAATTACACATACTGCTTTCATTAATACGCTGGACCACTTTATTCTGAGCTGCATATGAGTTATATGTGTCGCTTAACTGTTTGCTCATTTTAGTTTTCTGGTCATACTGATATATCATACGGCGAGATTTATCAATGTCAAAGTTTGTAATTTTCAGCTCCATTGGATAGTTAAAATTTGGATTTTTACTTCTGGCCTGGAACATTGATACATATCTATGATATCCATCGTTTATATCAAACGCCTCTAAAGAATGAATAATAAGCTGACGTGATTGCTCATCATAATGAAAATCTGCGTATACATCATCTTTCGGGATATTCAAAGTGATTGTATCCGGAACATAAATATGTTCCAACATATCTGCCGTAATTTCTTTTACTGCATTCTTATTCAATGTAATACGATATAGCTCATTATTATCTCGTGTTACTTTAGTCATAGCACGTTGTGTGACAGGATTATAGTTAATTAATCCTGAT
>OCHF01000939.1_pt1 | contig 15456 bp, 18 predicted proteins | sample 1538851 | NCBI WGS metagenome assembly OCHF01 (sample SAMN04571730, study PRJEB22368) | human gut metagenome | biome: human gut; material: stool | host: Homo sapiens | place: Luxembourg | collected 2012-12-07
TATCCGATCTTTTTGTAACTGCCTTTACCGCATCACGTAAAAGCGGGAAACGTTTTCCATCTTTAATACTGACACCAGTCAAAAATGTCAGGATATCCATTGCCAGGCTGTCTGCATCTTTCTTATTCTGCATGATCACATACGGATCAAGCATTCCTTTATTGCTCTCATCACTGGTCAGGTTGATAATGTTAATTTCATCCGAAAGTTCCGGAAGCATTTCTTTCCATTTCCCGCGTTCCGACTTCGGATCAAGGATCAGCGCCCTTGCACCGTGTAAAACTTCCTGGTAAATAATGTTATTTGCAGACATTGATTTACCACCGCCAAGCGTTCCGGTAAATGCCACAGCAAGGGCATTTGTAACACTGCCGGCTACGTTCTGACAGGCAAGAGACGGGTCTATGTAGATATTATTTCCAGTCTCCGTGTCATACCCGATGTAACTTCCATCCGGATCACCCAGGATGCGCGCTGCACCGAATCCAAGTCCCGCCAGGAAATCTGCTTTCACATACTGGATATAATCATTTTCATATCTTGATCCAGACGGAATAAATTCTTCGTGGAATCCGATCATATCGCCAAACGGGCGTACCAGTTTAATGTTAAAATCATTCTCGTAATAATCCCTGACCTCCGCGATACGACGTTCCAGCTCCTCTTCGCTTTCTGCAGCAATCCGGACAACGTAGCTTAATTTGTACATGGATCCTTTTGTTCTGCCTAAGTCCTTTTCCAGCTCGTCCACATCCACCAGTGCCTCTACCACGGAATTATCCGTATCGGCACCAGCCTCATACGCATGCTCATCTAAGTCATTTAATTCCTTTTTCTTATTTCTGACCGTCGTCAATGCGCTTCTGTTCGGCATGATTTCAACGTTCATACTGACGTCTACCGGAAAACGGAAACGCTCCTGCTCATAATAAAAGATCTCCGACGATGGAAACTCCAGTTCCCCGATTAAAGCATTGATTGTCAGGTATGCAGCATAGCTTTCCCCCTCTTCCCTTATCATCCGGATATGTTTCTGATGCTCCTGCAGCATGCAGCGTGTCAGACGGAGAATATCGTATTTACGGACTACGGTCTTTTTTTCCAGTTTTTCTTTTGGAAATGAATACTCGTATTTATAATACGGTGTTTTCTGCTGTCCATAGATATGCTCCACGATGTAACCAATGTCTTTCTTTTCTAAGCGTCTTAAGGAAAATTTTCCTTTTACGCGCTGCCTTAAAAAGTCTTCCAGTTTCACATACCGCTCTATCTCCGCACTGTTTACACTGACAAAATCCCCCATCAGATTATGATTGACACTGTTTATGAACTCTGTAAATACAGCTAAAGCGTCTTCTTTTATCTTCTTTACACTGACCTCTTCCTCCCCTTTGATAAGCTTGAATCCTAAAAAGAAACGGTAAGTAACTTCATTTTCCATTCCACCCATGGAAGTGATCAACCCTTCTGTCTGGATGTCGATCACTTTTTCTGCTGTTTCTTTAAGATCCCCCTTTAAGTGTCTCTTGCAGCGTTCCTGCCTGTCCCTTATGGATGTTTCAGATGCAATGCAGAGCGCATGCATCTTGCCTTCCCTGTTTACCGTCATGATCTGACGGAACCGTTCATGTACTGCCATCTTTTCATCCGGAGATAAAAAAGCATAGTTGTACGGGATCAGTTCATAATACGCCCACCATTCTCCCTGCTGGTTTAAGATCATATTATTTTCAATGTACTTAATCGGGAACATAGATATCCCTCCTCACTGCGGTAATATATTCATTTACCGTCTTTTTACGGTATATCACACGTTTTCCTGCATAAGTTTCCTTCGGACGTATCAGATAATTAAATGCGGAGCATAAAAAACGATATGGATTTTTCCCGTCAAAGCTCTTTTTTGACATCAGATATGCAATCCCTATACATATCGCAATCCATATGACTGTGCTTTTTATATACACAAAAGGCGGCAGACTGCGTACCATAAAACACACAACCGCAGCCCCGGCAAAATAACCGATCTGCGTTATCGTGACCGGAAACAATAAATTAATATCCCCGATCGCATGTATCACTTTTTCAACATTCCAGATGCTTGTATATGACTTTACCTGTTTCATTTCTTCCCTTTCTTTCCTTTCTGCCTGTCCGGCGGTTTTCTTCATCCTTTTTCATTTAGCTAAGGCACAGGGCAGCCCGCCCCGCACCTTATTTTTATCAGAGATTATTTTCCTCCATCTTCTACATCATCTGCAGCACCGCCCTCGATGATCGTGCCATTATAGATCTTTAACATCGTGTCTTTTGTCCCAGAGGGATTAAAGACAAAACCAACCGCTATGACCGCGATAATTGCAAAAACAATCAGCTCCGCAATCTTGTGTTTAAATAAAAGCACAAGACCAACGATAATAATCCCTCCTAAAACCAGAGGCTGTATATTCGTCATGAGCCACGTATAAATTCCCTGTCCAAAATTCATCTTTCTCTTTCCTTTCCGCGCATTTTGCGCATAAAAAAAGACAGCTTTTTTATTGCCGTCTGTTTACTGTTACATTTTTTCTTTTTTCTTTTTATTTCTTCTTTATGGCGCATGTTCCATAACACATCCAGCTTTGCGCTTTAAAAATTGCGACGCCGCAATTTCAGGATTCCATGTATTCCTGCTTAAGATCATCAATCCATTTTCTTCCTTTCTGCCTTACTGTGACAACATCGTCCAGTGCCGCCTGCTGTTGTTTTAAGATTTTTTTATGATGCGGGGACAGATTGGCTTCCTCGATCATATCCTTCGCCAGGCGCGTGCCTCTGAGATCATCCAGCTTCTGTACCATTTTAAGGGACGGTGCGACCTGTCTTGTAAGCCAAAGGAGTGTCCGGTCAAGTGTGTACTCTTCCGGTTTTGTCGTCAACTTAATGCTCCGGTACTGTCCGTTTAAAAACCACACCCAGCGCTCATTTAACGGCCAGTTTCTGCATTCCTTCTCCGGATCGGCATCTACAAACCTTACATAATGATTGATGATAGAATAGGCAGTACAGGCAACGTCTTCCATTTCCAAAAGATCATCCATGGCGCATTCCGCACGCTCATCTTTCAACCGGATTTCAAAACGGTTCTTTGTCTCTGCCTCGTCTAAAGGAGTGCCGTTTTTTACATACTGTTCATAGTCCTTTTCATAAATACAGAAGTAAATTTCACTTTTTAATGATCCCAGGTACAATGTATTTCCCATGCTTGCCGCATCTTTTTCCCGATTCCTTATCAGTTCCCCGGACTGGTAATCCTTATAACTGTGAAAAATCGTGATGCATTCATCCCGACGGCATTTTTCTGCAAGTTCCGGGATATTTAAAATCCCGGCACGGTCGTTGATCGCAATATCAATCCGTTTAAACACCGCCCCCATTTCTCTTGCCGTCCGGAAGAAATCATACCAGGTACGTTTCTGCACCTTAAGAAACGCTTCGAACTGTCTGCACCCCTTGCCCTTTAGTTCAAGCAGGATCCCTTTTTCATGTTCCGGCGATACCATGACTGTGATATCTCCGTAGATATACTGGCGTCCGTAACCGTAAAAGCTGTGCGCTTCCTCGATCATGTACTGCATCCGGATGTTCATGACATCCTCGATCACGCGTCTTTCATCTGTGGTTGCGAAACGGATCCGGACATAGTCAAATAAAATTTCCATTTCTTTATCCGGATTAAATATCTCAAGGACCATTTCCAAATGTTCTAACAGCTTTTTTGTTGCCCGCTTCTTTCCAATCAGCAGCATACCGTAATACCCCCTGCTGATTCCTGCTGTTTCAACATATTCATTTTGTGATACGCCGTAGCTTTTTCGTCTGGCTTCCAGGTTCGTAATCCATTCCACCGGATCAAATGCAATGGAATCTTCATTTTCTTCTATATACTCGTCTGTCATCTCTCCTGCTTCTTTAATATTCCATACATCATCCGCTGATTTAAAACCTTCCTCCAGATCTTCTGTCTGCATTCCATAGCCGCTTTCTTTTTCTTTCCGGTATTCCTGAAGCACATTTTGCAGCTGGTCAGCCAGCTTGTCACTGACCGGCTTTTTCCCGTGTATCAGCATGTTATAATAGCCTCTTGAAAAACCAATGCGTTTTGCAAGTTCTACCTGGGATAATCCCAGTTCTTTGCGTTTTTTCTCAATTTCTTTTAACATCTCCCGGTTCTTTTCCACATCTGCCACCATCCCATTTTATAATTCCGTTCTGCAGCTTCCGGGGAATATCCTCATAGATCTGCATTTCATTACGTCTTGCCTGCATAAACTCAAGCACTGCACCACGGCTCTCCCTCCAGCCCGGCATCATGTACACCCCGGTGCAGATCGACAGCAGCGTCAATGATACTTTTATATATTCCTCCCACGTCGCATCTTCCGGCAGCATTGCATTGACTTTCGCCGGATTGATCACGGAATATCCATTTTCTGTTAATTCCTTTTCTGCTTTCTCAAAACGTTTCATATAATCCGATGTTCCGGTAATCGGTCCACTGATGTAAATATGTTCCGTCTGTTTTTTATTTTCTTTTTCTTCATTCCTCTCCGGCAGTTTCGCTGCCGTTTTCATACATTCGATCATACGCTTCTCCTTCCTGCTGTCTTTCTTCATAGATCCGCGACAGCTCTGTAAAAAAATCATATCCCGGATCTACATATGGAGCGTAAAACTCTGTTACAACACCGTTTCCGGTGTTCACATAGCCACGCCCGGCAATATCTTTTTCTTTGAATTGTTTGTCAATGCTGCCAAACATCATGGTGTAGCCACTTGCAGACATACTGCCCAGCGCAACACGGAAACCGAACTGATCGCGGACACCATCTCCGAGGTATTTTGCATCTGGTCGCTGACACGCAAGAATAATAAAATATCCTGCTTGTCTGCCTTTCATGATAATAATCCGAATCAGCTTCATGACCTCTTCCCACTCTTTTTTTGCAAGCGTATCCATAAAAGCCACATATTCATCAAAAATTAAAAAATGCGGTGTCAGTCCAACTTTTGCATAATTCGCACCCATCCTAAAATCCGGATGTTCCTGCATTTCATCATAACGGGCTTCCATTCCTTCATAAAAAGTTTTCACACACCCCATCATGCTCTCTGTATCGTAGTTCACATCCGGCATGTTCCTGGATAAATAGGACAGGTCCGCTTTCTTCGGATCACAGATATGCAGCACTGCACCGGATTCTAATAACGCTTTTATCACGATCAGCAGAAAGATTGTCTTTCCGCTTCCTGTATCACCTGAAATCAACATGTGCGGCAATTTGTCATACTTCCATGAAATATGTTCCATCAGGTTCAATTCTCCGTTTTCCGCCTTCACATCCTGAATATCGATCCGGTTCTTTTCAACTCCGGTCAGGAACTCATATTTAACCCAGATATCTCTTGTATCTTTTTTTACCAGTTCACAATTTAACCCGGTTTCTAATTTTTCCTCCAGGGTAAGCAACTTATCCTGATACTTTCCCATACTGATCTTGACTGTCACATAGATATACCGTTTTTTCCGCCTGTAATAAAGCGCCGGAAAATATGTGATCCGCTCCATTCTGCCGCCTGTTTTACTCTGCTGCAGTGGCTCTGTCTCAAACCATCGATTTTCCAGCAGCATACGCGCCATTGCCTGGCGGTTGCGGATGTCTGTCATGCGGCCGCTTTTCCATTTATAAAGTAGATCCAGCAGACATAAAATCGTGAGCAGGAAGAGAAGGAATACCCTAAGCAGGATATTCCCTTCTGTCAGCCGGATCACAAAAGCGGATAATGCTGTAATGACCAGGGCGAAAAAAATGACAGACCGTAAAATCAGCCTGTCATCATAACGCCCGATGCGGTTTCCTTTCCAAATTGGAAATCTGTTCATCTATTCCACTCTCCCATCCGGTTATTTATTTTTTATTTCCTCCGTCCTTTGCGTCCGTTCCGGTCTTATCTGCAGCTTTATCAGATGGTTTGTTCTGATCTGCTGTTTTCGATGCGTCTGCTCCGGCAGCTTTTGTCTGATCAGCAGGTTTTCCTGCAGCATCTGCCAATACAATATCCTCCGCATTGATGTACCAGTCTGCCGTTGCCCTTCCTCCGAACGTCGCATCCGCTCTTGCACTTACTACCGGATTTACAAGCGTTACCGTTGCATTGTATGGGAAGTCTTTTTCTCCGGCTTCCGGTGGAATACTGACTGTGATCGTGTGCCCCTGGCGCTGACATTTCAGGTCATATGTACGTTTTTTTATCTCATCGGTCACATTTCCTTCCTCGTCCTGCGCGTAGTTTTCTCTGCGCAATGCCGCAAACTTTAATTCTCCTAATGTTTTCTCTGTATCAACAACTAATCCCTCTGGAAATCTCATATTTTATTCCTCCATCTTTCTATTTTTTCTTTATTTTTTTTTCTTTTTGAATCATTCTCTTTTATTTCATTTGCTGTGCTGCACATAATTCCCTTTACCGGATCACTGCTTTACTCCCGCATCTTCCAGCTCATCCACAGAAATGATATCATCCGCATAAATTTTATAATTCACATAACCCTTGTTATTGATCGCGTACCCTTCAATTTCCACACGGGGATTTACCAGCACTACCGGTTCCTCATATTCAAAATGCTTTACCCCTGCCTTTCCAGGAATGATAACCTCAACATTATCCGCGCGCTGTACATCAGAATAGAGACTGTAAGTTCTCGATATAACTGCATGTCTGCCGCCATTTATACGCTGCTGACTTTCCCTGCCAGCTCCGGCAAAAGTGATGTTTCCTAACGATTTCTCTGCATCAATAAATACATTTTTTAATTCCATGATATTTTCCTCCTACTGTTTACGTGTTTTTACTTGTCTTTCTGATCTGTCTTTTCTTATTCATCCCGGTTTACAATGCTGTACCCATGTTTCATCAGGTATTCTTCTACCAGTTCGTCTAAGCTGCCATCATCCGGTTCATCTTCCAGGCAGACATCCGCTTCACGGTAAATGCCATCTGCCATTAAAAGCAGGCTGTTCATTCCATCACTCCGCGTCTCGTGATTTCTCGCAATGATGCTCGGATTTTCCAAAACGACCGCTTCACCAAATTCAAACGGCTGGGATCCGTTCGCGCCGATTACTAAAGCCTCCACGACTTCCCCGCGGAGTGCATCTGCAAAGAACGTGTAGAAATTTCCTTTTACGTCTTCCCCGCAAATGTTCCAGGTGACTGCTTCCCCTTCACCGGCATAGTGCAGTGCTCCGAACGTCTTTGACATGTTCGGGATCACAACTCTCACACCCATATGTACATTCCTCCCTTCTGTGTGTTTTTTCTTTCTTCCACCCACCAAAACAGCCGGTATGATTAAGCTGTTTTTGGTTGCTGCCTCATCTGAAAATAAGGCTCCCACCACATAACCCATTTTTTCCTTTCCTAGCATCAGCACAATTAAAACGGGTTCAAATCATCTAACGCTGGTTCCATTTCTGCCCTGCAGACGGCTGCCGCTGCAATGACCGGATCGGAATCTGCATATCGCCGCATTCCAGGGAAATCATTGTTTTCAATCGCTTCCTGCAGCTTTCTTACTCTTCCGGTCACTTCATCCGGCCGCACACGCATGCACGCTGTCTGGATCCGCCCTAAAAAACTCTCATGATCCGTTACAAACTGATAATCCGGATCCATTAAAATCTGTTTTAATGCTGCTTTTGCATTTTTCTTTATATTTTCCCTGCCACGCATATAATTCACATCCATCTCCGGCGGCAGATCTGCGAACTCGGATGGAATAAAAAAGCCGTGTGCAATCATTTCCTCCTGCTGGTATTCGATCCGTCTGCGCTTATAATTAAGTTCCTGTCCGTCCGTCCACTTCGGACCATGTGCGCCTTTTAAAAAGACGATGCACCAGTCCGCCACCGCCGCAAGGAGCTGACTATAAAATTTGATCAATTCCCATTCCCGTTCGATCCCTTCTGCGTAATCAGTTAAAAGAAGCTGTCCTTCATTTAACCAGCTTTCACGCTCTGCCGGTGACATCTGTATTCTGCCTTTGTTCTTCCAGTCTTCCACATCATAAGCGGTAACACTGTTTTCTGTCTGCGCCATCTTCTCCACCTCCTTAAAAGATTCCTTTTTCGTTTCGTTTTTTCAAAATTCAAAATACCTGCATCTCCCCGCAATACCGTATACAGGCAGGTTATTTTTTGTGTTTTTGCAGATAGTTTACATCATGCCAACTTTTGTGGTCTTAGTTGTCATAATGTAAACTAAGGTTTTTACCGGAGTTTTTGCCGTATTTCCGGCATTTGTGCCCCCGTAATTAAGAGTCGCCTATCGCATTTGTACCCCCGTGTTACAATCCGGGGGTTAAGCCGGGCGCTTACGCGCCCGGCAGAAGCCCTGAAGGGCTTAGCGCCGCCCCGGAGGGGCGCCCCGCTTCGCTGCTTACACTCCGTCCGCGCGCCGCGGGACACCCCTCCGGCACAGTGCTAAACCCTTCAGGACAGCGGCCGCTCTCCCCGTCTTGCAACACCGTAGGAACAGCGTGGATTTTATGGATAAACAGCTATTCCATCATTGATAACCGCGTGGATAATGCATGGAAAAATCATGGAAAAGGAAAACCGTCTTTCCCACAATTTTCCCACACATTTCCCACCCAGTTACCAACGATTCCATAAACAGCAGCTTATCCACAAACTCCACCCTGCGACTAAGGTCTGCTGGTATCCTTTTATTTTGTTTTTTTGATCAACAAAGAGAAAGGATCTTTTCCTTGTGGCGAAGACGCTAAACATCAAAGCGCCTCCGCTGTGTGAATTTGTAAACAAGGCAGGGACAGGATCACGACAGTTTCTGCCAGACAGCCCGAACGCTGCGATGCTTTACCGCCTGGTAAATCACATCGTTTAATAAACACTGCAACACATTTTCCAGCGTCCACCAGTTTCGAGTTGCTCCGCGTTTTCTATATCTCTGGTTATTCTCCTTCACATAATGCTCAAGTAATGCTTTTTCATCAGCAGTCAATAATATTTCAACCTGCACGCGGGCATACTTTTCCATTTCTTTTCCTCCTGTGCTAACTTTCTGCATAGCCGATAACTGTATAATCATCTTCATTCAGCGGCTTATATACCGGACGGTAGGTTTTACCATTTTTCAAAATGTACTCCTCTCCGTTCCATTCTCTTTCGATCAGAATCTCCCCGTTTTCCAAAAACACATTTAACGGATCTTCCAAACCGTATGTACTGACCTGTGGAAATTTCTCTTTAAACTCTGCAAGTGTTAATTCTTTTACCATATCCCTTTTCCTCCATTCTTAATTACCATAATACAAATTACCTTCACGGTCCTGAAACTCATTCCAGAACAATGGAAAACCTAAAGGTGTTTTTTCATTGTCAAATTGCACCGCATAACCAGTAGCATTGCACAGCTCTTCCCCATTCCCCGTTTCAAACGTCCGACTAAACGGTATCTCTTTTAATTTTATTCTTCCTGTTTCTTTCATTTTCTCTTCTCTCCCTCTTATTCAATCATCCTTTTCTTCACTCTCCAAATTTTCCGGTTGTTCCGGGAATGACAAGCCGGGGAATCGGACCCCGGTAAGCGCCACCGCTTGCCTAAATTCTTACGCCCAAAAGCATACAATCACGCTTTCGTTCACAAAAAGCTTTCCATTTTTCAAAATCGCCTTTCATATTTTCTACAGTCCTAGTGTCTGACCATTCGTTCCGTGCCTTAATATAAGCAGCTTTTGCGTTGCTTTTCTTCTCTTGCAATTTATCCATAAAATCAACCATCCTTTCATTGTGTGCCCTCGTAACCTCCGGGGCGGGTGATTTTTAATATTTTATATACACACGGTTTTCATCTTCATAGACTACGGATCCACCAATTCCTATATCTCCCTCTCAATTTTCAGCTTATCAATTCTTCCGGCTTCCATTTCTTCTGAGATCGCCGCCAACTCATCCAGGATATCCCCTTCTCTTGGTGTCTCGAATGTGTAATTATCATTGTATTTCTTTCCCTCGATTTTAATTCTATAAATCATGTTTTTGTCCTCCCTGTAATTTATTTTCCTGTTCTTTATGATTATATTATAGTCGATTTTGAATATATTGTCAATACTTTTATGCTCATTTTTGAATATTTTTTATTTGTGCTTGAATATATTTTATCTCTATGTTATTATTTTCAAGAGGTGATAACATGAGTGCAAGTAAACAAATTAAACAGGCAATGTTAGAAAAAAACATCAAAGTTTCCGATCTAGCTGAAAAAATCGGCATGAAACCACAACCTTTAAGTACCAAGCTCTATCGTGATACCATGAGTTACTCAGATGTTGAGAAAATAGCGGATGCTCTTGGCTGCGACGTCAAAATTGTTGATCGGGAGACTGGAAAAACATTCTAATTTTCCAGACAACAAAAAAGGAAGATGCTCTTTTGTCATCTTCCTTTTACATTTATTGCTTATTCTATTTTTCTTTCTCTTTTCCTTATTTCCAGGACATCTGCAGCTCTCTTTTTTGCGCAACACAATCCGAAAGATACAAATTTATCAACGTCTGATATGGAATCCCGGAACTCTCCGACTGCGCTTTAAAATAATCAATCACATCCCCATCAAGATTTATTGTTACCTGTTTTTTAATCCTCTTTGAATACGGGTTTTTCCTCGGATTCAAATTCTTAATATCGTATTCTTCTCGCATTTCTACCACCCTTCCTGATATATCTTTTTCTCACTCTTTGTTGCTTCTCTTGCAGAAATTAAACGAATAACATTATCATCATCACGATAACAATGACTTACAATGCATATTTTCGTTGATTTAATTGCGCCAATGATGAGAAATCTGTCTTCATAAAGCGAATGGTCTGGATCATCAAACAGGATAGCGTTTTCGTCTCCAAAGACTTCTACTGCTTCCTCGAAAGATAAGCCATGCTTTTTCTTATTAATTTTATTCTTATTTTCATCCCATTCAAATCTTATGTTTTTCATAATTATATTATAATTATTTTATAATTATTTGTCAAGCTAATTTTCAAAACTTGATAAATAATTTTCCCTTTCAAATTTTTGTTGCGACGTCGCAATTATTCTACTTTATTCGGCGCCATGAACCGATTATAAAACTCTGTCAATGCTCCAGGCTCTTTACTGTTTCCGCTCCCGTGCTCCTGGACATATTGTTTCATTTCAAGAATCGTTTCATGCGGGATCAAAAACTCATCTTCCGGCGTGTCGTTTTTCAAATTATCAAATGCCTTCTGCAGTGCAAAGTAATAATCTGGATCTGTCATCCAGATAGAATTTTCTTCCAAACCTCCATGGTCATGATCTAATTTAAAATATTTTTCACTGATAAATCTGGTCTTTCCTTCCGGCTTCTCTACAACAGGCGTTGTGTCAACTACATACACCATGATCTGTTTCACATAAGTATTTCCTGTATGGTCAACTACAGTCAGATTCTCGGACGTTGCAAAATCATGCTGCAGGTTTGTAAACTCACTTTCCTGATAGTCCGGGATCGTAAAGGATGTGAAAACTTCCGGATCACTTGGAGCCGGGTTTGTTCCCGGCAAAATCGGGCTTCCATCCTCACGGTCGGTAGCTGTTGCATGGCTTAAAATCTCTTCTTCCGTGATAAATCCGCTCTGTGCCTGTTCTAAAGTGTAATACAGATCCTGCGCCTGAATCCACGGACAATCATCCCATACAGCATAAAGTGTGATCTCTCCACCATCTTCTGCTACAAGGTTCTGAACGATATCTCCGGCTTTCCACTTCGGGATAAAGGTATCTTTGCCATCTTCCAAAGCCCAGCCCATAAAAATGGATGCATACACCTTTTTCCTGGGTGCTTCGGCTTTCTTATCTTCTTCAATTTCATCCAGCTCCGCGTCATTTGCATCGTCAGAATCATCTTCTGTTTCCGTAGCTTCTGTTTCGTCCATGTCATCTGGCGCGTCTGTTTCTACTATATCCGCGTCATTACCATCTTTTCCAGTATCCTCGTCCTCGATATCTGAATTTTCATCATCTTTGGTTTCAGTATCTTCAATTTCAGTTTCTTCCTCTTCATATCCATCCATCATTGCTTTTGGAATCACTCCGGCAATCACATCCTCTGTCACGTTTTGTCCATCCAGTGTATATTTCACATAGGCTGCTGTTCCGTCTGCATTCCATACATCCGGCAGCGTTACATCTTCATCATACGTTGCTTCAATATCATCGATATGTCCGGCTCCACCGTTCGGATCAAAATGGATCGTATATTTATTTGCCTCTGCATTGGCTGTCATCGTGACATTTCCGGCCGGCATCGTAAATACAAACTTCTTAGCATCTACGGTCTGCTCCCCACCGGATCCGCCTTTATAATTTCCTTTCCAGTTTAACCAGTGATAGCCTTCTTTTACTGCCGCATCGATGGTAACGCTCTGTCCATAGCGGTACGATCCGCCTCCGGTCGTCTTTTCAATGCCGGTTCCGGCATTTAATGTTACATTATATAGATGTCTTTCATAATAATAATCAATGACCATCTTTCCATCTGCAGTTACCGCTTTCGTCTGTGTTTTCGGGCTGTCAAAACCGGTGTATGTCTTTACTGCAGGCGTTATTCTACTTCCGATCTGTGCTTTTTTCGTCTCTGTTTCGGCAAGTTCATAGTTTTTATCATCATGTGTGGAAGCAATGCCCGTTGCTTTCTGTTTCCAGTGACGAACGGTATAAACAGCTTCATCTAACACTCCGGTAAGAGTTAAGGTCATGTTATAAGCAGGCATGCTTCTCTCATAGGCATAGGTTTTATCATTCACATAATCAGATGTAACCTTACAGTTTGTCGAAACACCAGTCTTTTCATTGAGATCCGTCCACATGCTGAACACGCAGCCGGTATTAAAGGTCGGTGTGGAAACAATGTTTGCATTACACGGCAATTCATACGATGCCATGTAATAATCACCAGATACCGTGCTGCTACTGTTTACTGTGCCACCGGCACCAGTGATCGCCGTCCCATTATTAAATACCTGTGTTACAGCTTTATTGACCGTGGTTTTGTCGATCTTGACAGTGAGTACATAAATTGGAATTCCTGTCGATTCTTTCGATAATATATTATCAATGGTAGTACCTGTTGCAACATTTTGCGATCTTAGATCTCCGGACAGTTTAGATCCATTCTTAAATTCCTCTTTTCCGGAATTTTTTTCATATGTACAGTCGATGCTGTAACTGATATAACTGCCTCTGCTTGGGTTTTTAAATTTACTTTCTTTATAATCTGTTCCATAATTTCCCTGTGTATCAGCCGCAAATGTTACCGTATGATTTTTCGCATTCCATGTACCTGTAATTGTAGTTGTTTTATCAGCCTCCTTATTATAAACCGTAAGCTTTGGTTTTGTATTCGTCGGAGTTAATGCTTCGTCTAATGTAACAACCAGTTTTCCATTGTAATATCCCGTTTTCGACTGTAAGGTTTTATTAGTAATCTTCTGTGAAACAGTAACTGTTGTCGGACTTTTTACTGTCGTAACCTGAGCTCCTTCTGCAAAGTTATCCGAAATATCCATCGCAATACCTGTCACAAACATGGTAACCCAGTGTGTGTAATCCCCTGTATTGGTCTGCAGCGTGTATTTATTATTTGCATAGGCAGGCTGTGTACTCTCTTTGGGAATTGTAAAATCAACCAAATCTCCCTTTGTTGTCGTTGCTTTATCGTATAAAGGCCATCCATTGATTGACAAAAATGGAGTTATTCCCTTTGCCAATTTTAAAATCAATTTATCCTTTGCAAATTTTTCAGTCTCTTCCTGTGCATACAGATTATTTTTTTTAAATGAGGACATCTTGTTACTGCTCTCTACAAAAACCATCAGATATTGTCCTGTCAACGGCTCTTTATCATTTGCCTTATATGCCTTTGACTTTATACTCGTAAGCATTCCGGTCTTGATATCTTTCTCTACCCATTCTCCATCGTGTTTTGAAACATCATCAATATTAAAATCCGCAGACATTCTAAGACGTACTGCTCTCATCGGAACCGTTATATCACAGTTTTCCACAACGATCAGCTGCCATCCTCCGGCGCCCTCACCGCCACCGATATGTTCATAATACGGAATGTTAAATACCGAATATGTTCCGTAGATTTTGTCACTTTTATTAATGATGTCTGTTACATCTGCATACATATTGACAAAAGTGTACTGTTTATTTACTCCATTTTCCTTTTTTTGATCTATATAATCGATCGACCGGTTATCATAAGTTGCATACTGTGCCTTTATCAGTTTTGCCGATCCATCCGGCAGTACAAAGGCGATTTCTGATTTTGCCAAAGCAGCTGCATCTGTTTTCGATCTGTCTACACTTGTTCGTGCCTGCCATACCAAATATGCTGCCCGTACTGTTCCATCCCCACCTGACGATTTTGTAAGCTTTGCAGATCTGTTATTTTTGATCTTCTTTCCAATCACGGAGTTATCTGCTTTTTTCAATACCGTTTCAGCGGCTTTATACTGGTCTTTTTCACTGTCATAGGTGTTATAGTTTGTAACAATATCGTAAGCCCATGTATCATAGTTCGTATTTCCAGTATAGTTGATATTCAACCGTCCATACAGCGGTTGTCCTGCCCCCGCCTGTGAATCCGTCATATAGGCTTCTCCTGCTTCTTCTACCGTGATCGCTTTCACACTCTGTGGGATCATGGTGAACAAAAACATTACTGCACAGAGCAGTAAAAATCTGCTTAATTGTGTTATCCTGTTTCTCATAAATCTCCTTTCGACTTTTTTGTCATGTGTAATTTATATTTTCATTTTGAAAATACCGTAATAATAAAAAATGAACTGCAAGGTAATCAGAGATTCCAAGCAGTTCATTTTCTGACTATCAAAATTAATTTTGATAGTTTTCATACTTATTCAATTTTACTTGTTGTTTAAAGCTCAGTTACCCAGCCATCCTTTTCCCTAGCTTCATCCATGCCTCTTCCTGTTTTGAAACCTGTACTATATTTAGCAAAAGAAGTCTGTTTATCGCTTACGGTTACTTTCCAAGAATAACTCCAACGTCCATCGACTGTTTTTAAAGTAATAACAGAAGATCCTTTTCCCTTCACATCAAGATAAACGTCATCCTCTACCTTTAAAACATTTTCATTACTACTGGTCATAATAAATCCTATATCAAGCGAGCTAGACGTTGCAACTTTTTTATCAGAAGAAAACATTTCTCGGTTTACAGGCGTTCGTCTGTACTCAATCGTTCCATCATCATTTTTCTTCACATAGTACTTGATATTATCATACATATCAAATCCAACTGCCAGCACCATGTCGTTTTTCTTAACCGTTACCTTGTATTTCGCCT
>OCHF01000995.1_pt1 | contig 14586 bp, 8 predicted proteins | sample 1538851 | NCBI WGS metagenome assembly OCHF01 (sample SAMN04571730, study PRJEB22368) | human gut metagenome | biome: human gut; material: stool | host: Homo sapiens | place: Luxembourg | collected 2012-12-07
AGAATCTGGATCGGGCTGATGAAGATTCCGATATAAAGTGCGTACATCGCAAGATCAGCAGCTGACATTTCATTATTTGCAATCAGATAGCCGCCATATACAAGTGTGACCAGATACATCATTCCCTGGAAAAACAGGTTCGAGCTCATGAATTCGCCCATACACCTGTAATTGTCTTTCTTGGAGACAAGGAATGCGTGGTTACTCTTCTGGAACTTGTTCTTCTCAATCTCTTCATTTGTAAAAGACTGGACAACACGGATTCCGGATAATGTATCCTGAAGGCTTGCGTTGACATCACCGATTTTCTTTCTGTTTTCCATAAAGGTGCGCTGCATCTTCTGGTTCTGACGGAAAGAGAAGAGAAACATCAGGATCACAAGTACGATCAGCGGAAGAGCCAATTTCTTATTAATTAAGAAAAGGAAAATAAAGGATCCGACGATCTTAACTAATGAGATAAATAAGTTCTCCGGGCCATGGTGTGCAAACTCGGAAATGTCGAACAGGTCACTGACCAGCTTACTCATCATCTGACCGGAGTTGTTCTGACTGTAATAGGAAAAGGACAGCTCTTCATAGTGTTCGAAGAGTTCCTGACGCATATCCCGCTCCATCTTAGCGCCCATGATATGTCCCTGACAACTGACATAATATTTGCAGAAGCTTTGGATGACATACATCATAAAGAGTCCGATCGCGATCCACGGAAGCGCCTGCAGGATAATTGCTTTATCCTGAGTAAAAAGTGTCTTGGTCGCACTTCGTAGAATCTGCGGATAAGCAAGATCCACAAGACTGATAATGGCTGCACAGAGAAGGTCAATAAAAAAGACCGTTTTGTACGGGCCATAGTAGTGGATGAATTTTTTTAGTGTATTCATAAACAAATAAATCCTCCCTATTTTTTCTTATATACATTAGTTTAGCATAAGTAAATATTCTTGACAAGAAAGTCGGGGTATGATAAAAATGTTATTACTGTTAAAAACAATGCAAAGAAGTGGAAAAAGTCAGGAGAATGATCAATGAATTTATATCTTGCCCCATTGGAGGGGATCACAGGACATATTTATAGAAATGCATTACATCAGTGCTTTGACGGATTCGATAAGTATTTTATTCCGTTTATCAGTCCGAATCAGAAAGGACATTTCAGCACAAGAGAGAAGAAGGATGTGATGCCGGAGCATAATCAGGGAATGTATGCAGTGCCGCAGATCCTTACGAATAATGTGGAAGATTTCTTATGCACAGCAAAGAAGATTAGAGATTATGGATATAAGGAAGTGAATCTGAATCTTGGATGTCCGTCTCGAACTGTTGTGACGAAGGGAAGAGGAGCGGGATTTTTGGATGAGCCACAGAAGCTGGATCGATTTCTGGATGCGGTTTTTGAGAAATGTAATCTGGAAATCTCAATTAAAACAAGAATCGGAATGGAAGATCCGGAGGAGTTTGAGACAATCCTTCCTATCTATAATAAATATCCGCTGAAGGAGCTGATCATTCATCCGCGTGTGCAGAAGGAGTTCTATAAGAACACACCAAAGCTTGATACATATGCCTGGGCAGTGGAACATAGCGAACATCCGCTTTGCTATAATGGGGATATCTGTTCTGTGGAGGACATGGAACAGTTGAAAATAAGATTTCCACAGACAGATACTGTGATGATGGGGCGCGGTGTGCTGGCCAATCCGGCACTTGGAAGAAAGCTAAAAGGCGGAAGTGCCGCAACGATAGAAGAGCTAAAGAAATTCCATGATGTTCTCTATGCGGCATATTGTGAAGAAATGTCAGGAGACAGGACAATTCTCTATAAGATGAAAGAAATGTGGTTCTATCTTCATCCCATCTTTACAGATGGAAGAAAGTATTTCAAGAAGATTAAGAAATGCGAGAAATGTGTAGTATATGAATCTGTAGTGAAGGAATTGTTTTTGAAAGAAACCGTTCTGGGAAAATGATTTGAAAGAGGTGAAAAAAGGAAATGGACACTATTTTACAATTAGATCAGAACATTCTGCTTTTTATTCAAGAATATATCCGTCATGACTGGATGGACTGGTTCTGGAAAGGGATCACGCATCTTGGAGATTTTGGAATCTTCTGGATTCTTCTAACGATTGTTCTACTGATTCCTAAGAAGACAAGGAAGGCCGGGCTTGCATCAGCGTTGGCACTTATTATAGGAACACTGATCACAAATGTGGCGATAAAGAATGTGGTTGCCAGAATAAGGCCGTATGAAGTGATACAGGAATTAGAACTTATGATTGAGAAACAGAAGGATTTTTCTTTCCCTTCCGGTCATACATGTGCATCCTTTGCATCAGCATTTGCAATCTACAAGTGCAAGGAAGTGTTTCCGAAGAAATGGAGAATTGCGGCAATGGTATTGGCTACTTTGATCGCATTATCGAGATTATATGTAGGGGTACATTATCCGACCGACGTTCTCGGCGGATTGATCGTCGGACTATTCTCGGGCTGGGCAGGATGGAAGATTGAAGAGCTGATCATGAAAAAGAGAGCAGAGAAAAAGAAAACTGCTGATAATAAGTGAAGGACAGGAATTTAAGAACCTGTCAGATAGAAAAAGGATTTGATTCATCTGGGTTTTGCCAGATACGATCAAATCCTTTTTTTGAGTCCACTTTAGAGTGTGACTTTTAAAATTTTGCTATTTATTTTTCTCTTTCTGATTCTCCAGTGCAGCTTCAACGAATCCCTTGAACAGTGGATGCGGTCTGTTTGGTCTGGATTTCAGCTCCGGATGCGCCTGAGTTGCGATAAACCATGGATGAGAAGGGATCTCAACCATCTCTACAATACGGCTGTCCGGTGAAAGTCCGCAAAGGGACATTCCGTTTTCTTCAAGAACTTCACGGTAGTCATTGTTTACTTCATAACGATGACGATGACGTTCTTCAATCTCTTTCTTTCCATACAGTTTATAAGCAAGGGAGTTGTCTTTAAGTACACATGGATAAGAACCAAGTCTTAAAGTACCGCCAATATCTTCAATACCAATCTGATCGGACATGATGTGGATGACCGGATGAGTTGTATCTGGATTGAGTTCCATGCTGTGTGCGTCTTTGTAACCGATGACATTTCTTGCAAATTCAACGATAGACAGCTGCATACCAAGGCAGAGACCAAGGAACGGAACGTTGTGTGTACGAGCGTATTTGATCGCTGTGATCTTACCTTCTACACCACGATGGCCAAATCCACCAGGAACAAGAATACCGCTTACGTCAGAAAAGAGTTCTTCAGCATTTTCTTCTGTTACAGTTTCGGAATCGATCCATTTGATATTTACTGTTGTGTGTGTGTAAATTCCGCCGTGCTTTAACGCTTCTACAACACTGATGTATGCGTCATGAAGCTGGATATATTTTCCAACCAGTGCTACAGTCACTTCCTGTGTTGGATGACGAAGGTTTTCAACCATCTCGGTCCAGTCTGTAAGATCCGGTTCCGGGCAGTCAAGATGCAGAGACTCGCATACAACCTGTGCCAAATGTTCTTTCTCCATGGCAAGTGGTGCCTCGTAGAGATATTCTACGTCCAGGTTCTGAAGTACATGGTCAGCCGGGAGATTACAGAACAGAGAAATCTTGTTTCTCATTGCATCATCCAGTGGATATTCGGAACGGCAGACAATGATATCCGGCTGGATTCCCATTCCCTGAAGTTCTTTTACACTTGCCTGTGTCGGTTTTGTCTTCATTTCCTGAGATGCTCTTAAATAAGGAATCAGAGTAACATGGATCAGGATAACATTTTCTGCTCCGCGCTCATGCTGAAACTGACGGATGGATTCAAGGAAAGGCTGGCTTTCAATATCACCTACTGTACCGCCGACCTCGATGATAGCAATCTCAGTATCTTTTGCAGCCGGATTACGGTAGAAACGGCTCTTGATCTCATTTGTAATATGAGGGATTACCTGAACAGTTCCTCCGCCGAAATCTCCGCGGCGTTCTTTCTGAAGAACGGACCAATAGATCTTTCCTGTTGTAACATTGGAATTCTTTGTCAGGCTTTCATCGATAAATCTTTCGTAATGACCAAGGTCAAGGTCAGTTTCTGCACCGTCATCTGTAACGAAAACTTCTCCGTGCTGTACTGGGTTCATTGTACCAGGGTCAATATTGATGTAAGGATCGAATTTCTGCATAGTTACAGTGTAACCACGCGCTTTCAAAAGTCGTCCCAAAGATGCAGCTGTAATTCCTTTTCCAAGACCGGATACAACTCCGCCTGTAACAAATACATATTTTACTGCCATAGTGTCTTTCCTCCTCCGTGAATAGTTGTTATCAAAAAAAATACTTTCCAAGTATACACCTATTCAGAAAAAAATTACAATACTTTTTTGATAAAAACATAGAAAAAAGATGGGATGAAGTGATTTTAACGAAGCAATGTAAAGAAGGTAGGCGAAAAAGTTTTGTAAAATGGGAGCAATGCAGAAAAAAACCTCTCAGACAGCAGGTGGTTATACCTGAAACCGCAGAGAGGTTTTTGTGATATCTTTCTGTATTGGTAAGGATTTGTCTTTAGCTTAAAATCTGACGTTCGTTCACAGCTTCACTTGTGAGCTGTACACCAAGTTTTTTAAATGTCTTGATATCAACACTTGAAAGCATTACGGAAGTATGAGCCTGGCATCCTTTCAGTTTTGGAAGCTGGGAGAGTGCAAGCTCAGCGATCGGATTGACAGCAGCACTTGCGGAAAGTGCAATCAGGATCTCGTCTGTGTGAAGACGAGGATTCTTGCTGTTCAGGTAATCCACTTTCAATTTCTGGATCGGTTCAATTGCTTCCGGAGAGATGATATGGACATTGTGGTCGATGCCGGCAAGTTCCTTCAGTACGTTTACAAGAAGGGCAGCGCTCGCACCGAGCAGGTTGGAAGTTTTTCCGGTGATGATGCGTCCATCTTCAAGCTCCAGTGCGGCAGCAGGTCCGCCTGTCTGCTGAGCACGCTCCAGTGCCTTGACAGCAACTTTTCGGTCAGAAACAGTGATTCCTTCCATATTCATAAGAAGCTCGATCTTCTCAGCTTCCTTCTCAGAAGCATCACCTTTCAGAAGCGCATTGAGTGCTGCATAGTAGCGTCGGATGATCTCCTGGCGGGAAGCTTCACGGCAGGCTTCATCATCACAGATACAATTTCCGGCCATATTTACCCCCATGTCTGTAGGTGATTTGTATGGGCTGGAACCGTAGATCTTCTCGAAGATTGTATTTAAAACAGGGAAGATCTCTACGTCACGGTTGTAGTTTACAGTTGTTACACCATAAGCTTCAAGATGATATGGGTCGATCATATTTACATCGTTAAGGTCAGCTGTAGCAGCCTCATAAGCGAGGTTTACCGGGTGCTTCAGCGGCAGATTCCAGATAGGGAATGTCTCGAACTTCGCATATCCGGCTTCGATTCCGCGCTGGTGCTCCTGATATAACTGAGACAGGCAGACAGCCATCTTTCCACTTCCAGGTCCCGGAGCTGTTACAATAACAAGCGGATGTGAAGTCTCGATATAATCGTTCTTTCCGTAACCATTCTCACTGACGATCAGTGGAATGTTGGACGGATATCCCGGAATATTGTAATGAATGTATACAGAGATTCCAAGGTTCTCAAGACGGTTCTTGAACAGAAGTGCACTTTCCTGTCCGGAGAACTGTGTGATTACTACACTTCCAACGAAAAGTCCCTGCTCACGGTAAGTACCGATCAGGCGGATCACGTCTGAATCATAAGTGATACCAAGATCCCCACGAATCTTATTCTTTTCAATGTCTTTTGCACTGATTGCAAAGACGATCTCAGCCTGGTCGCTGAGCTCCTTTAAGAGACGCAGCTTGCTGTCAGGTTCAAATCCCGGAAGTACACGGGAAGCATGATAGTCATCAAAAAGCTTTCCACCGAATTCAAGATAGAGCTTTCCACCGAATTTTCCGATACGCTTGCGGATATGTTCGGACTGCATTTTCAGATATTTGTCATTATCAAATCCAATTTTCATCGTTTTATCTTCCTTACTATAAATTTTGCCGAACTGTTATTACTATTATTAACAGATAAATCTGTTATAAACAGGCATTACTTTTCTAGTATACTATGAAACGGCACGTTTTTACAATATTTTCATAATCTTTTTATTGATTTATGGAAAACCACTATTTATAATGGTAGGAAGTAGTTGTTTTTTTACAAATAAGGTAAAAGATTTGCTGGAAAATAACCACTATTTAAGTTTTGGAGGAAAAAAATGGAGAATAGCAATAAAAACAAAGGCCCGAACAAGAACCGACAGGGTTGGGGAATTATTTTGTTCACTACCTTGTTGGTTACTTTTGTTGTTATGGGCCTATATTCTATGATGCAGGGCGGAAGCGCTTCTGAGATCAGCTATGATAAATTTCTGAAATTAGTTGATAATGGAAAAGTAGAGTCTGTCACATTTACCAATTCAAGGATCAATATCGTTTTGACAGATGACGCCAGAAAGGAAAAGGCAGAGGGAAAACTTACAGAAGTAAAGGATAATGAGAAAGCTTCTGCAGACCAGAGTGATAGTTCAGATTCTAAGGAAAGCGAAGATCAGGAAAATGTTATGGACAGTCTGCTTGGTCAGATCAGTCAGATGCAGGGTAGCTCCAAGAGCAAGGAACCGGATTATTACACAGGAAATGTATCAGATGACACACTTGTAAAGCGTTTAGATAAGGCAGGGGTAGAGTTTAAATCCCAGATTCCGGATACGGCAAGTTCACTGATCATGGATATCTTCATCACAGTGATCCTTCCGATCGTACTTCTTGTATTCATGTTTAATTTCCTTATGAAGAAGATGTCTAAGGGCGGCGGCATGATGGGAATCGGCAAGAGCAATGCCAAGATGTATATGGAGAAGCAGACAGGTGTGACATTCTTAGATGTTGCAGGTGAAGATGAAGCGAAGGAGTCCTTACAGGAAGTTGTTGATTTCCTGCATAATCCTGGAAAATATACAGGTATCGGAGCGAAGCTTCCGAAGGGAGCACTTCTTGTAGGACCTCCGGGAACAGGTAAGACACTTCTTGCGAAAGCAGTTGCAGGAGAGGCGAAGGTTCCGTTCTTCTCCTTGTCAGGATCTGCATTCGTAGAGATGTATGTCGGTGTAGGTGCTTCCCGTGTGCGTGACCTGTTCAAACAGGCACAGCAGATGGCTCCATGTATTGTATTTATCGATGAGATCGATGCAATCGGTAAGAGCCGTGACAGCGCACTTGGCGGTGGCGGTAATGACGAGCGTGAGCAGACATTAAACCAGCTTCTTGCAGAGATGGATGGATTCGATACGAATAAGGGACTACTTGTTCTTGCAGCAACAAACCGTCCGGAGGTACTTGATCCGGCGCTGTTGAGACCGGGACGTTTTGATCGCCGTATCATAGTAGATAAGCCGGATCTGAAAGGTCGTGTCGAGATTCTTAAGGTTCATGCGAAGGATGTTAAGATGGATGAGACAGTCAATCTGGAAGAGATCGCGCTTGCAACTTCAGGAGCAGTTGGATCAGATCTTGCCAATATGATCAATGAGGCTGCCATCACTGCAGTTAAGCATGGCAGACAGGTTGTCAGCCAGAAAGACCTCTTTGAGGCAGTGGAAGTTGTACTTGTAGGTAAAGAGAAGAAAGACCGTATCATGAGTGCAGAAGAGCGAAGAATCGTATCTTACCATGAGGTTGGACATGCGCTTGTCACAGCACTTCAGAAGAATACAGAACCGGTACAGAAGATCACAATCGTTCCTAGAACAATGGGAGCACTCGGTTATGTAATGCAGACACCGGAGGAAGAGAAGTTCTTAAATACGAAGAAAGAACTTGAAGCAATGATCGTTGTTGCACTCGGTGGACGTGCAGCAGAAGAGATTGTATTTGACACTGTTACGACAGGTGCATCGAACGATATCGAGCAGGCAACGAAGATCGCCAGAGCGATGATCACACAGTATGGTATGTCAGAGCGCTTTGGTCTGATGGGACTTGAATCTGTTCAGAGCCGTTACTTGGACGGTCGTGCAGTTCGTAACTGTGGAGAAGCGACAGCAGCTGAGATCGATGAAGAGATCATGAAGATGCTCAAAGCTTCCTATGAAGAAGCAAAACGCCTCTTGAGTGCGAACAGAGATGCTCTTGATAAGATTGCAGCCTTCCTGATCGAGAAAGAGACGATCACAGGTAAGGAATTCATGAAGATCTTCCGTGAAGTGAAGGGAATCCCTGAACCGGAAGAAGCAGATGGAGAAAAGAAAGAAGAGCAGGAGTCCGGAAGAATCCTGATGAAGCCGACAGAGACACAAGCAGCAGAGCCAGAAACAGTGAAAGAACCGGAAACAGAAAAAGAGCCGGAAACACAGGCAACAGAAATACAGTCACAAGAAACGGTGGAAGAAGAAAAGTCAGAGTAAGAGCTGATTATCAGTATTAAGAGTTTCGCAGATGAATAGGAAAAGTCATTTGCGAAACTCTTTTTCTTTGATGAAAACATGTTATAATGAAATGAGGCAAAATGTGCCAGGGTATATCAGATGTGAGATGACTCCCATCTGATATAGCCTCCGGCAGGATTGCAGAGATGCGCAGAAGAAGTATGTCATGCATTGCATGACGCGCATCTCGCAGCAAGAATGCAGAGGCATTCTTGAATGCAAGGCACAGAAGATGCAAAACATCAATCAAGACAGTAGCAAAAAAACAGGAGACATTGGGATGACAAAAGCAGTATTTTTTGATATAGATGACACCATTTATGATTATATTGGAGCGCATAATAATACGATGCCGGTGATGAAAGAATGGGCATATGAGAACTTAGGCATAGCAAAAGAAGACTTGGAGAAATATGTTGCCGAGGCAAGAGTGAAGGCAGATGACAGAGCCGGAAGAGATTATGCGGTGAACCATAATCGCCTGGTGAGATTTCAGTGTATGCTGGAGACACTTGGAAAGCCGGTTTTCCCATATGCGTATGAGATGTATAACCTGTATTGGGATACATTGATCGATCAGATTATTCCATCTCCTGGAATTGAAGAGTTGATGAAAGAATTGAAACAGCGAGGCATTTATATCGGTATAGGATCCAATATGACTTCAGATGTCCAGTATCGGAAGATATTAAAGCTTGGATTAGGTAAGTATATTGATGGAATTGTGACAAGTGAAGAGGCTGGCGAGGAAAAACCGCATCGAAAACTTTTTAATCTCTGTGTTGAAAAAGCAGGAGTGATGGTGGAAGAAAGTATCTTTATCGGAGACAGTATCGCACATGATGTGACAGGAGCACAGAATATAGGAATGCCGGTGATCTTGTATCGGCCGAAGGAAAATGTGAATGAGATCGAGTGGCTTCAGACAGAGAAGGGAAAATGTCCGGTCATTGCACATTTTTCTCAGTTTTTTGAAGCAGAGAAGATGTTATAAGAAATGAAAAAGATGTAAAAGAAACTTTAATAGGAATAAAAAGGAGACATAAGAAAAAACATGAAACTGGTCGAAAAAGTTCCAAAGGATCTATATAAAATATTTGGAAGTAAATATATGGAATTCTATATGCAGTTTCTGGTAGCGCTTTATGAGGAGAGCAGTCAGTCTTATTCTCTTCTCGGGCTTACGGAACGAGAGTGTCAGATGATCATGAATGAACGACTGGCGAAGATGGCACTGGACTGGAGTGAGGCAAGAGTCGATGAGGAAGGAGAACTGATCACCAGAGCCAACATGGCATCAGTCAGTCTGAAGCATTTTGAAGACTGGGGATGGCTTAGACGGGATTATGATGAAACGTTGAACAGTTATGTCGTTTCATTTCCGGAATACAGTCAGCTGTTTGTAGAATTATTTCAGAAATTATACAGTGAAAATGACGGTAAGGAACGAGAGAGTGTGCTTACGGTATACAGTCATCTCTATACCTACAGTTTAGACAAAGAGAAGAATAATGAGATTTTAAAAAGTGCGCTTCATACATCAAGAGCACTTCTGCAGATGCTCGCGAACATGCAGGAGGGAATGCGAGGTTATTTCGATGAACTGTCGAAGCAGCGAAGTTTTCTTGGAATCCAGGAAGTACTTGTGAAAGAGATCAATAACAGTGATAGCAAAAAATACGCGATATTGACTACAACAGACAGCTTTTATCGATACAAAGAAGCTGTAAAAGAGTTGATCGAAGAAAATCTGGAAAAGACAGAAGCAAGAAAATACTCATTTGAAACAGAACTCTTAAGCGAAGAGGAAAATACGAGGAAATCTTATCGTCTGCGAAGAATGATTGAGATCTGCGAAGAGGCAACAGATATGCTCTATAAGATCTCGCGAGAGTTTGATGCGATTGAGCGAAGATATAATAAGCTGATTGAACAAAAGACAGTATTTGCAAGCCGTGCCGCAGCAAGAATCCGGTACATTATGATGGAAGGTGTAATGGAAGAAGATCAGACAGTCGCACTGATTAATCTGATCAATGAAAGTGGCAAGTCGGAGGAGATTCTGGATAAGTTGTCTTCAAAACTTAGGTTTTCGGAGCCATATAAGATTATGACAGAGAAGAGTCTGTATCAAAGACGTGAAAATCAGAAGGAAAAGTTCACTCCACAGGCGGTAACACCTGAGAAATCACAGGAAGAGAATATGACAGAATTTGTCCTGGAACCACTGTATACGCAGAAAGAGATCAGAGATTTCCGAAAGAAAAATGAACAGAATGGAAAATTCACAGTGACAAAAGATACTGTAAAATCAATAGAAGATTTGGAGAAGTTATTTATGGTATGGCAGCATGCAACAGAATCTGCGGACAGTAAGGCACAGATTGAAGTGGCGCAGGAGATGGAGAATGAGGCTGGTTTCCGATTTTCAAAACTTACGATAGAGGGAGTAGAATCAGATGGTTAATTATATGGAAGAATTGTCAGTGACAGAAGCTGATAACCTGAAGAAAACAATTGCTGCATTATTCAGACAGACATGTATTTTACAGATGAAATATGATCCTGTAACACTTGTCCCAAGAGACAATCTGCATTATGAGATCTGTACAAGACACAGAAAGTTTATTGAAGACTATCTGTCTGTTTTAAGCTGTGAATTAGTGCATGACCCACAGGAACACATTTACCGTTTACATGGAGATGGAATTGCGATAGAAAAGATAAATGCCACCGTTACAAAAGTAATCTTACTTGTTAAATTAATTTACAGAGATAAGATTTTAGGAGAAGGTTTGAAAGCTACAGTGACGAATCTGGCGGAGATTCGTGAATATGGAAAGAATACGAATCTGATTAATTATAAGCTTACGATGGGTGAGTGGAAAGAAGCTTTATATGTGATGAGTAAGCATCAGATTATTGAAGTGCCGGGAGCAATCCAGAATGTTGAGGATGAGACTCCGATTTATATCTACAGCACGATCAATCTATATTGTGGAAGTATGGATATTACTGCGTTGATCAAAGAATATCAGGAAGATCAGTACGCAGAGGAAGAGATTACAGAAGAAGTTTCTGAACAGGAAATCCAGGAAGAAGCAGAGGGAGGTGTGGAAGATGAAAGAGAAACAGTCGAAGAAAATATTTACTAGAATGTTAATGAATAACTGGGGCGGTATCAGTCACAAAGTGATGGAGTTCCATGAGTATGTGAATCTTTTCAGTGGGAAAAGTGGATCTGGTAAGTCTACTGTTATGGATGCAATCCAGGTTGTTTTATATGGAAGTATCTCTTCCACATTTTTAAATAAAGCGGCAGATGACGCGAAGAACAGGCGTAGTGTTCTAAGTTATCTTAGAGGAGCGCAGAAAGACGGTTCCTTTAACCGAGAAGACCAGGACTTCTGTTCTCAGATCGTCTTGGAGATTAAGGATACAGGAAAGAATACACATACTTGTATTGGTGTTTCATTTGAGGTTGGAAAGGCAGATACAGACATCAGGAAATATTGTTTCTTCAGTCATTCCGGAAAGATTCCGGAGGATGAATATTTGACAGAAGAAGGTGTCCCGTATACAATCGCGAAACTTAAAAAATTGGTAGAAGCAAGAATAGAATCGGCTGACAACAGAGGTCGCGGAGATGTGAACCGTGTATATCCATCGAAAGAAGCGTATTTGAAAACGGTTTATGATGCAATTTTTGGTTATGTAGAGCCGGGCCGTATGATGACAATGGAGAAAAGCGCGATTGCACTTCGTATGACGAACGGAACGGGACAGTTTATCAAAGATTATATGTTCCCAAAGAGCAAGGAAGACACAGTTGCAACAATCAGTGATCAGCTTGGCGCTTACCGTGAGATCAAGGAACGCGTAGAAGATCTGGAGCAGAGAATTAAAATGCTTGACGAGATCAGTCAGCATAATCTAGCCTTGCAGAAAGCAAGAGCTGATAAGATCTATGTGGAACAGATCTTAAAATATATTGAAATAGAAAATTGTAAAGCACATTTGCAATCGAAAGAGGATGATCTGCAGGATATTCTAAATAAGATCGAGGAAAAAGAAGAAAAGAGAAAATCTTATTTGGCAGAGAAAGATGCTTATACGAAAGAACAGGTAGAAGTCGAGGCAGAACTCAAAGCCAGCGATTATGGACAGAAAGAGAAGGAGCTAAAGGAGATTGAAAATACGATCCAGCTCCTGGCAACGAATTCAGAACAATGGAGAGATATCGTAAAAGGTCTTTCAGCCTGGGAGGAAGACGATGAAGTCAGTGCTTATGTGAGCAATCAGGCGCTGCATAGAATTGATGATATCCGAGATGGTGTTGTGAGTGAAGATTCGATTGAAAAGCTAAAGCAATATTTAAGTGATGTACTCGACAACATCAATACAGAATTAGGCGATGTTCGCGAAAGAATTCGTGAGAATCAGAAAGAACTTCAAGAGAAGCGGGAGATGGTAGAAGACCTCAAAAATGACAGAAAACCATATCGTGCGGAATTGAAGCGTGCAAGACAGGAATTGCAGAATATACTTAGTACTCAGTATGGAAGAACGATCCATGTAAATATCTTTGCGGACTTGTTTGATATTACGGATGAAGAGTGGAAAAATGCAATCGAAGGACGTATGGGACGTGTGAAACACAGTCTGGTGACAGCACCTGAATATACGTTAGATGCTGCGAAAGCATTTCGCAAAATGAAGCAGATGAAGGGGATCGAGGATGTCGAACTCATGGATACTGCGGCAATCGTGAGAGACAAGCCGAAGGCAGACGAGAATACACTGTACGAGTGTGTGCGCGCAGAGGAAGCTTATGTAGATACTTGTCTGAAGCGATACTTAGGCCGCATTAAGAAATGTGAGACGGTAGAAGAACTTCATGAGACGAAAGATGGTGTCACAAAGGACTGTTATTCCTACAGCAATTACATTTTCAGACATTTAAGAAAGAATGATTATGAGAAATATGCCTGCATCGGAACGAAAGTCTCAAAGGCGAAACTTCTTGAGTTGGAAGAAGAAGCAGCGAAGCTGAAACAGGAAGTGGAAGAGGACTGCCGTGTTGAGATGGCACTGCGTGCAGCACAGAAATTCGAGTGTCTGAACCAGAGCACAGAACAGATCTTACATCTTTCAAAAGCAGCGGAACAGCTTCAGGCTTATTACGAGAAACAAGAAAAATTACGTCTGGAAGTAGAAGAATTGAAACGAGGCGACCGGACCGTCGAACTGAAGAAGAAAAAGCAGGAATTACTGGAGTTGCTTAAGAAAAATGCAGAGATTCTTGATAGCATTCAAAGTGAAGTAGTACAGTATGCGAAGACACAGGGACAAATCGAGAGTAATATCAAATCATTTTCAGAAAAGATAAACTTCCTGACAGAGGGATTTGTTGTCAACGAACAGCTTCAGAATGAAGTAACAGATGCGTTAAAAGTACAGAGCGAAGCAGCTTATAAGAGAGACAAGACAAAAGAAAAGGATGCTTTGGAAACGTTGGAAGAGACGGAGAAAGAAGAACTGCAAAGAAGTAGAAATAAGTTCAATAATGCTTATCCGGCCTATGGTTTTACAGGAATAGAACATGAAAATGATGTGTATGACAAAGTGCTGAATCAGTGCAGGAAAGATTTCGAACCGAAGTACAAGGAAGAATTCGATAAGCAGTATAATCTGGTTTACTATACATTGCGTGAAAATGTGATTGCTTCCATTCATGGTGAAATCAAGGCAGCTTACAGACATAAAAAAGAGATCAACCGTCTGCTTGCGAAGATCAAGTTCTCAGATAGTATCTACCAGATTGATATCATACCGGCTCAGAATGAAAATGGACAGTTCTATGAGATGCTTACAGCACCTGAACTAGACAGCAAAGTGTTCGATGACTACGGATTTGAAGGTCAGTTAAGTCTTGGTGAGGATGAGTTCTATCAGAAGTATGAAGAAGATATCAAGCGTCTGACTGAGAAGTTCATGCCTCCAAAAGAGGAAGATGCAAGATCCTTAAGCCAGTATCGTCAGCAGATGGAGCAGTATGTAGATTACCGTAATTATCTGACTT
>OCHF01001036.1_pt1 | contig 14119 bp, 8 predicted proteins | sample 1538851 | NCBI WGS metagenome assembly OCHF01 (sample SAMN04571730, study PRJEB22368) | human gut metagenome | biome: human gut; material: stool | host: Homo sapiens | place: Luxembourg | collected 2012-12-07
CGGGGTGTAGCGCAGTCCGGTTAGCGCACCTGCTTTGGGAGCAGGGGGTCGTGGGTTCGAATCCCGCTACCCCGACAGAAATTAATAAGCTACTGATTTTTCAGTAGCTTATTTTTGTATATACCCTCTTTCCCACTTATCCAAATAGCAGCGTAAAGCAACTCCCTTTTCCCACAGTAGACTGCACCGTGATATTCCCTCCATGCCGGTTCATCACTTGTTTACATAAACTGAGCCCGATGCCCGAACCGGAAGGCTTGGTGGTGAAGAACGGTACAAAAATCTTATCTTGCACTTCCGGCAGAATGCCTTCACCATTGTCACTGACAGTGATTAGGCATTGCCACGAGAGGGCGGGTAGCATCTTCACTTCTATCCGGGGATGCTCTTTCCTGCTACATGCCTCTTTGGCATTTTTAATCAGATTAATCAGTACTTGTTCTATCTGTGTCCGGTCTATCTGGAGTATGCGGTCGGCCTCCGGAAGCTCTATCCGGATATACTCTTCCGAAAACAGCTTCTGCAAATCCTGCAACAGCTCGCGGACGGCAACCGGACGACGGACGGGGGCGGGAAGTCTTGTCAGCTTCCGGTAATTCTCCACAAACTCCAACAACCCCTTACTACGGCGGTGGATAGTCTGCATTCCCTGCCGCATGACGGGATAGTTCTTTTCCGACATTTCCCGCTCGCTCAAGGTTTCGGAGAGGGAGATGATGGGAGTGATTGAATTCATTATTTCGTGCGTCAGCACACGTATCAGCTTTTGCCACGCTTCCATCTCATTGCGTTCCAGCACGCGGGTACGGAAATTCCTCATCGCTTCGGAAAGCTCGTCCACCATATCCTCCATAGACCGGTTCTTGTAGGGAGAACGGAACGACAGCATCATGTCGTCATAGCGTAGGCTCTCTGCCAGATGGCGCATCATGCGCACTTGCATCATCTGCAGGCGGTACAGATGAACGGCAATCGCCAGCAATATCAAAAAAGCCATCAGTGCACTGAACCACAGTCCGGCATCCACCAGCAGATAAACGCCGACCGAAAGGAAGGCTATGCCGATGATGTGCAGTGCCACAATCAATGAATATCGTTTCATAAGCCCAGTTTTTCAAGTTTCCGGTACAAGGCGAAGCGAGTAATGCCCAAGTATTCGGCGGCACGGGTCACATTTCCTTCACTGAGCCGCATGGCACGTTCCACAGCCTGCCGTTCCAATTGCTCCAAGTTGAGGACTTCTTCTTCCTTCTTCTGACGGGAAACGGAAGCTTGGAACATAAAGTTCTCCGGACGAAGCAGAGAACCGTCTCCCAATATGACAGCACGTTCCACTGTATGCTGCAACTCACGTACATTACCCGGCCAGGCATATTTCAACAACTTGTTTTTCGCCTCCCGGGTCAGCCCGCGCATCTCTTTCTGATATTTGCGGGCATACCGTTGCAGGAAATACTCTGCCAGCAGGAGGATGTCGTTTCCGCGTTCCCGCAGAGGTGGAATATGCAACTCGATGGTGTTGATGCGATACAGCAGGTCTTGGCGGAAGTCTCCTTCGTCCACCAGCCGACGGATGTCTGCATTGGTGGCGCAGATGAGCCGCACATCAATGGGCGTAGCCTGCGTACTTCCCAAACGACTGATACAACGCTTTTCGATGGCAGTCAGCAATTTGGCCTGCATGGGCAGGGAAAGGTTACCTATCTCGTCCAGAAAAAGCGTACCGCCGGTTGCCACTTCCATACGTCCAACTTTCGCTTTCCGTGCATCGGTGAAGGCGCCTTTCTCGTAGCCGAACAACTCGCTTTCGAACAACTGTTCGGGAATACTGCCGAGGTCTATCGTGACAAACGGCTTTCCATAGCGGGGAGAATTGCGGTACAGCAGGCGGGCAATCACATCCTTTCCGGTTCCATTCTCACCTAATATAAGAATGTTGGCATCCGTATCGCGCAACTTCTCCACAGTAGAGAAAACTTGCTGCATGACGGGAGAATCACCGATAATAATCTCTTCGGAGCCTCCCGCTGTGGCATTGCTCAGAACTTCCACCTGCTCCTTCAGCAGATTTATCTCGGTCCGCGAACGACGCAGCTTCATGCCCGAAGAAAGGGTCGCCAACAATTTTTCCTTCTCCCACGGCTTGGGAATGAAATCCGTAGCCCCCGCTTTGATGGCACGCACTGCCTTGTCCGTATCCGCGTAGGCAGTCATGAAGATGACCACTGCTTGCGGGTCGATACTCAGAATCTGCTTCAAGCTATCGAAACCTTCCTGACCACTGATGGCATCACGGCTGAAATTCATATCCAGCAGAATAATGTCCGGACGGAAAGTGGTCATAAAATGCTCGATGCGGTCGGGAGTCACTGCCACTTTTATCTTCTCGGCGTAGGGTTCGAGAAGAAGGTTCAGCGCAAAAAGGACATCCTCGTTATCATCTACAATCAATATTTTACCAAACTGCTCCATATCTGTTTTCTTTTCGTGCAGGCAAGGCCTACACAATCCCACATCTCTTGTACGGGCAAAGATAAGTATAATATCCATGTGTTGTGCGTGCATTATCGCACTATTTTTGTGCGCAACTGCACACGTTTGGAAAGCTTCGAACCACAACAAACACTTATAATACAACAACTTATACTTATGGCATAGAATTTGAACTTTATAGAGTAAAGAAAACAACTATGCACCGGAATATATTTTTATTGCTTATTACATTCAGTCTGATGTCGAGTGCCGTTGCTCAAGAGCACACGCTGGAGCTGACTTTGGAAGAAACCATCGAGCAGGCCCGCCAGCAGTCGCCCGACGCCCAAAATGCCCGCCATAGCTTCCGTTCCGCTTATTGGAACTACAAATACTACTGTGCCAACTACCTGCCGACGCTCAAGCTTACTTCCAATCCCTATCTGGACCGTGCTATCAACAAAGTGACCCAAAGCGATGGCAACGTCAAGTTCATAGAGCAGAACCTGCTGAGCACTGACCTGACACTGAGCCTGACACAAAACGTGCCGTGGACCGGAGGAACCTTTTTCATTGAAACGGCTGCGCAGCGCCTCGACCTTTTCAGCAGTGACACCTATTCCTGGCAGACTTCACCCGTCAACATCGGATACAGCCAGTCCTTGTTTGGCTACAACAGCCTGAAGTGGGACCGGCGCATCGAACCTATCCGTTATCGCGAAGCCAAGAAAACCTACGTAGAAACCCTTGAGCTTGTTGCCGCCAATGCCACAGAGAAGTTCTTCAACCTGGCCAAAGCACAAAGCAACTACGAAATAGCCAACGCCAACTACGCCAATGCCGACACCTTATATATATATGCGCAAGGACGATATAACATCGGCACCATCAGCGAAAACGAAATGTTGCAGCTCGAACTCAACAAACTGACCGAAGAAACCAACTGCATGAATGCCCGCATCGAAGTGGAAAACTGCATGCAGGAACTCCGTTCCTACCTCGGCATCCAAGAAGACCTCCTTATAAAGGTGAGAATAGACAACCGCGTGCCCGACCTGCACATCGACCTGGATGCCGCGCTGATGCTTGCCAACGAAAACAGTCCGGAGATACAGAACATGCTACGCCGCAAGGTGGAAAGCGAGAGTGCCGTGTCGCGCGCCAAGGCCAATGCCGGACTGAAGGCAGACATCTACCTGCGCTTCGGCTTGACACAAACTGCCGACAAGCTGAAAGATGCCTACCGGAATCCACTGGACCAGCAGTACGTCAGCTTGGGCATTACCCTCCCAATCCTGGACTGGGGGCGCGGAAGGGGACAAGTACGCGTGGCCCGTTCCAACCGAGACCTTGTCTACACGCAGGTAGAGCAAGACAAGACGGATTTCGACTTGAACGTACGGAAACTCGTAAAGCAATTCAACCTGCAGGCGCAACGGGTAAACATAGCCGCCCGCACGGACCATACAGCCCAACGACGCGCCGAAGTAGCCCGAAAACTCTATCTGCTCGGCAAGTCCTCGGTACTCGACCTCAATGTATCCATCACGGAAAAAGATACGGCCCGGAGAAGCTATATAACGGCTTTGTACAACTATTGGAGTTTGTACTATGCACTGAGAAGCATCACGCTATATGACTTTGAAAAAGAGAGGCCACTGGCAGAAGACTTGGAAAGGGTTACTAATGAAGAATCTATACAGTAATAGAATCGTGGAATAGTTTTAGTAAAAGCTGGCCGGAGATTTACTAAAACTCCGGTGACGATTTACTAAATCTCCGGTAAAGTTTTAGTAAAACTCGGAACCCTTATTCAGAAGTACTTCTGAAGGGGGTATCTGAAAAGTAAAAAAAGAGTATATAAAATATTGCATTATGGATATAAAACTTGAAAAGAAACCCTGGTACATCCGTTACCGCTACTATCTGGCGGGAGGCGTTGCCTTCCTTGCCTTCCTGATTTATGTAGTCACCCTTTCGCTGGGTCCCAGCAAACTGCGTATCGAGCAAGACAACATACAGATAGCCGAAGTCAAGAACGGCAAATTTATGGAATATGTAGATGTGGAGGGAGTGATTCAGCCCATCCTTACCATCAAGGTCAATGCACGTGAAGCCGGAAGCGTGGAACGCATCATAGGAGAGGAGGGGAGCCTGCTCCGGCAAGGAGATACCATCCTCGTCATGGAAAACCCCGACCTGCTGCGCAGTATCGAAGACCAGCGCGACGACTGGGAAAAGCAGCTTATCACCTACCGCGAAAAAGAAATTGAAATGGAGCAGAAAAGCCTGAACCTGCAACAACAAGCCCTGCAGACCGATTATGACCTCAACCGCCTGCGCAAGAGTTTTGCCCTTGACAAGGAGGAGTACCGCATGGGCATCAAGAGCAAGGCGCAGCTCGAAGTTTCCGAGGACGAATACAACTATAAAGTGAAAAATGCCCATCTTCAAAGGGAAAGCCTCCGTCATGACTCTGCCGTCACCGTCATCCGCAAAGACCTCATCAGGAACGACCGCGAACGGGAACGGAAGAAGTATGAACGCGCCTGCGAACGGCTCGCCGGCCAGCTCAGTTTTGTCAAGGTGACTCCGGGACAGCAGGTCGCTTCCGGTGAAAGCATTGCGGAAATCAAGGTGCTGGACCAATATAAAGTGCATACTTCCCTGAGCGAATACTACATCGACCGCATTATCACCGGATTGCCTGCCACCATCAATTATCAGGGAAGAAAATACCCGTTGCGCATCACGAAAGTGGTTCCCGAAGTCAAAGACCGCACGTTCGACGTAGACCTCGTCTTCACCGGTGACATGCCCGACAACGTACGTGTAGGCAAGAGCTTCCGGGTACAGATTGAGTTAGGCCAGCCGGAAGAGGCGCTCATCATCCCGCGCGGCAACTTCTACCAGAGTACCGGCGGACAATGGATTTACAAACTGAACGCCACAAGGACAAAAGCCGTGCGTGTGCCGCTTGGCATCGGTCGCCAAAACCCGCAACAATACGAGATTACGGAAGGTTTGCAGCCCGGAGATTGGGTAATTACAACGGGATATGATACCTTTGGCGAGGCGGAAGAATTGATAATGAAATAAAACTACGCACTATGAGACAAATAATCTTAGCCATCAATGCATTGCTGAAATTCAAAGCATACACCCTTATCAATGTATTGGGACTGGCGTGCAGTTTGGCTTGCGTACTCACCGTAGCCCGATATATCCACCAAGAAAATACAGTGAACCAATGCTTTCCCGAATATAAACGCATTTGCCTGATAAAAACCTCTACCAGCAGTGGTGAGAACTTCTTGGGAGGCTACCGGTCGGGATTGGAAAAGAATCCTGACGTAGAACAATTTACGGTGATTTATCAAATATCGGATATGCCCGCTCTGTTCGGTGAACAAGAAATTGCAGCGAACGCTTTTTCTGTAGACAGCACCTTCTTCAAAATCTTTCCATATAGGGTGATTGCCGGAAGCGGAAGAATAGTCCGCCCGAGGGATGTTGTCATCACCCGTTCTTTTTGGAAGAAGAAGCTGGGAGGGAAGAATGCCATAGGCGCTACTTTCAAAAACACAAAAGGGAATAAATTCACTATTATAGGAGTGGTGGACGACCCCGATACCAAGACATCATGGATGCCGGATATATTTATGTCGGATGAACTGGATGAATTCCTTTTTTTCGACCCTATATACGCCATGCTGATGGCACCGGATACAGACATTGCACTGCTGAATAAAAAGTATTCAAAAGAACACCCCCGCAGCAAATGGAGCACTTATGAGACAGTACGCTATCAGTATTTGCCTTTGAAAGATTTATATTACGATAAAGACCACGGAAAAGAAAACAAGAACTATCAATATGGCAACCAAAGCTATGTCCGGGTATTGATGGTAGTAGCCTTCCTGGTAGGTATCATAGGGCTGCTGAACTTCATCAACATCTACACTGTCATCATGTCCAAGCGGTCAAGAGAGTTTGGGGTGAAAAAAGTGTTCGGTGCAGGCAGGACAGACATTTTCCTGCAAATATATGCCGAGAACATCTTATTGACGGGACTGGCATTACTCCTTTGCTGGGCTTTAATAGAAATAACCAGGTTTTTCTTTTTCCATGAACTTTATATACCTACCACAACAGACTCCGGCTTTGACCGGAAGGTCTCTGCCATCGTACTTTTAGGATTGCCATTGCTGACTACTGTTTATCCGTTCTTGAAATACACATGTAGCAGACCCGTCAACTCCATACGCGAGCTGGCATCTTCACGCTTTTCCACACGGTCACGCATGATATTACTGTGTTTTCAATATGTCGTAACCATCTTTATAATAACCGTTTCTCTATTCTTTGTACGGCAGTTGGAGTATATGCTCTGCGCCGACCTCGGTTTCCGCTCGCACGATGTGATAACTTGCCGGATGTATGTCGATAAATTGGGCTTATATAAAACAACTAAAGAGGAGGGATTGGATGAAGGAAAAAGACAATATATAAGTAATGCTTTGGTCAATAAACGAATGAGTGAAAGCACTCTGTTTGAGCATTGGAGCAGAGGAAACGACTTGCTGTTCACCGACTTCCGTTTTGACAGTTTTGCGCTCAACAGAGCCGAAAACGGTTTCCATCCGGCATTATCTGCACATTTAACGACCCACTCCATGGCAATATACGATTTTCAACTTGTAGAGGGGCACCTATGGAACGACTCCATAGATGAAGCGTTCACCAAAAACAGTTTCAAGGTAATTATCAACGAAACCGCTAAAAGAGTCTATGGAATAAAAGACATCACCAAAGACAAGCTGCAACCTGAAGAACCACACTACGCCTCAAGCAGCTTACCGGATTTCTACAATCCACCTTGCGAGATAGTAGGGGTCATAAAGGATTTCAATGTTCGGCACCTTTCACAATCCATCCAACCGGTTGTCATCTATTATCACGATGCAAGCATAGGCGGAATTTATACTGTTACAGCCTCGTATAAGCACGAGAATAAAGCCAAAGTCATTGATTTCCTGCGCCGCTTATACGAAGAATCTACGGGAAGAACCGACTTTGAATATACGCTGATAGAAGATGAACTCCAAAAGATGTATCGTGAAGACCGTCAAGTGGTGAACATTTATACGCTCTTTGCCGGAATAGCCATTTTCATCTCTTCATTGGGATTATTGTCAATATCCTTGTTCGATATTCGGCAACGTTACCGTGAGATAGGTTTACGCAAAGTGAACGGTGCGCAAGCAAAGGATATTTATCCCTTACTCATTAAAAAGTATCTCTCGGTCATGGGAGTCGCCACTTTGCTATCCATACCCTTGTCATGGATTGCCATTACCCTCTATTTGCAGGATTTTGCCCACAAAGCCCCTTTGACATTCGACTTGTTTGCCGTAGCAGTAGCCATAACAACTGCCATCTCCTTGTTGACTATTATTGGGCAAATCAGCAAGGCTGCCAACATCAATCCGGCAAGCATTATGAAAAACGAATAAAAGACATAAAAATTATAAATTTGACATATAATGAAAACACTGAAATACGCTTGGCGTTTCCTGATACGCTCAAAATCATACACGGTTATAAACTTGCTGGGTCTCGCCTTCAGCCTTGCCTGCTGCATCATGCTGATGCGATATATACATAGAGAACTGACGGTAGATACACATTGCATAGACCGGGAACATGTCTATGGAGGCATTCAGGACATGGATGGCAATAGAGGAATGGCAACAATAGAAAACACGAATAAAGACAGTATATACATTGACCACCGTTACATAGAGAAACGCACTTCTTTAATTCTGATGGAACAGGATTTTGTGAGCGACGAAGCATCCCGTTACACAGTGCGGACACTCGTAGCAGACAGTTGTTATTTTCAGCTTTTTCCTTACCGCATAGTGCAAGGAACTCCTATAAAATCTCCTGAATCTGCACTACTGACGGAAGTATGTGCACGTCGTATTTTTGGCCATGACAATCCTATAGGTAAAGTGTTACATTATTCAAATGGGAAAGATATTACCGTAAGTGGCATTATAGCCGAACCGACTTGCAAGACAATGATACAATTTGACATTGTGGTATCAAATACGCTTTCCTCATTTTGGGAACGTATGCCTATTGAATTTGTTCGTTTCACGCCGGGTACAAGCATCAAGAAAATGAACGAACTTGGGAAACAAGCACGTTGGGTAAATCCGAATTGGAAAAATATAGATGCACGACAATATACATTTTCGTTCATGCCTATAGCAGATATTTATTGGGAACCAGCTTATGTGCAAGATGCCGGTTGCCCTGCCATGCTCACTTATGGAAAACGTTCTCATATTTACATTTTATCTTGTGTATGCTTATTGTTATTGCTTACCGGCATTATAAACTTCATCAATCTTTATTTGATAGGCACACAACGGAGGGGAAAAGAGTACGGGCTTAAAAAAATGTTCGGTATAAAAGGAACGACACTTTTCCTGCAGATATTAACAGAAAACGGACTTTTAGTTGGTTGTGCTTTATTACTGGCTTGGTTACTGATAGAGATAACGATAATCCCTGTCAGCCGTTTGTTGGAATATCCTTTCACTTATACATCTTTCGACTTTTGGCTTTCTGCCGGGATTTGGGTAATATTACCCATATTGACCTCTATCTATCCGTTTGTAAAATACAATTATGCATCACCCGTCAGCTCAATTCGTGATGCCACCCAAAGCAAACGTACTGTACACACACGCATTCTTTTTCTTTTTATACAATACATCTTCACATTCCTGCTCATCAGTCTTTCCCTTTATTTCAACAAGCAGCTTTCGCTCTTATTACACACGCAACCAGGATTTCGCATAGAAAATGTACTGATAGCCAAGTTAGGGTATGAATCGGAATCAGCGATGCCACGCGAAAAATGGCAGGAAGCCAGAGAAGCTATGTGGCAACGCAGACATGAACTATGGGAGGCACTTGCACAGTGTCCTTTTATAGAACATTTTGAAATGGAAAAACGACATATACTTTCCGAAGGTTTTAAAGTAACCTACTATAACAATAGAGAGGAAAAAGTAGAGATGAAGTTTTGGTATGCTACCCCCAACTTTTTTAAGTTGTACGGTATCAAAATAATAGAAGGTAGTATTCCCAGTTTTGAAGGAGAAGGAAACAGAGGAGAGGTTTTGATAGCCAACCGAGCAGCTATGAAAGCTTTGCACTACGACAACCTGTCTGAAGCTTTGGTACAGGAAGAGAACGAGCGTCGGTTAAGTCCCAATGCTCCTCTGCATCCCATTGTTGCCGTTGTTGAGGATTACTATGACCGCCACTTGAGTGCAGGACATCGCCCCATTATCTACAATGTATGCAAACAGCGCAGTGACGATATGTGCCAGATAGCCTATACCCCCGGACGACTTAAAGATGTACTTGACTATTTGCGCGACACAGAGCTGCGTATCTATGGTTGTACAGACTTCGAATATACTTTATTGGAAGATGAATGGCATAAACTATATCAAAAAGACCGGCAGATAGCGGTTATCTATTCTTGTTTCGCACTGATAGCTGTCTTGATATCTTGTTTAGGGCTATTTGGCATTTCACTTTTTGACATTCGTCAGCGTTATCGGGAAATAGGTATTCGCAAGATTAATGGAGCCGGAATGTGTGCTCTCTACCAATTATTGTTCCGCAAATATATTCTTGTATTAGCTGTGGCATTTATTATAGCCGCTCCTCTGACTTACTATATCATATACCTATATACACAAGATTTCGCAGTGAAGGCATCCGTGGGTATAGGAATATATGTTATATCGTTACTGATAGTGGCTTTCATCTCACTGGGAACATTATTTTGGCAAATACACAAGGCTGCGAAGATAAATCCGGCAGAAGTAATCAAAGCGGAATAAAATAAAATTAAGATATGAAGTTGGTACAGTTATCTATAAGGACATTATATCGTTTCAAGATATATACAGCCATCAATATATTAGGATTGGCTTTAAGTCTGGCATGTGTCATCATAATCTCCCGCTACGTGAAGCAGGAAAATGATGTAGATTGTTATAGTCCCAACAAAGACCGGATAGGCATCATGGTGCAGGAATACAAAGATGACAACAATAAAACGGCAGTTATCGGAGGTCCCCTCGAAGATGCAGACATAGAAGCGATGTCCACTTTCGTATGGTTCAATAAAGACTATATCATAAAGGAAGAAAAACATATTGATGTAGAAACGATTGTAGCAGACAGCTTGTTTCTAATAGTGACTGATTTTCCCATGAAATATGGAAAAGCCGAATCATGGGCGGCGTCTCCACAAACCGCCTTTATCACAGAAGAGCTGAGTGAGAAACTATTCGGGAACATAAATTCTATCGGCAAAACCATTGAATACTCTACCGGTGACCCTCTTACGGTGACCGGAGTTATCGGCAAAGACAGAGGGAAACGCTCGCTTCATTTCGACTTGCTTGTTCCTGAAACATTGCAGAAGGATTGGGAGTTCCGTTTCCCGATGAAAATGGCATTAATTCATAAAGGGGCTTCCTTTACGAAGATAAATGCACGGCATGCAGCGTTCCGGCAATCTCCACGTGCTGCGGATGTTGAATTCAGGTATCAACTGCTTCCCATGCGTGAAGTGTATTTTCATCCAGCCATTGATGTTTGGCAGGACATGCTGCAAAGGGGGAATTTACCACAGCTACATCTATTGGCACTTGTTGCTGTACTAATTTTAATTGTAGGCATCTTCAATTTTATGAGTCTTTATACGGTTGTATTATTGAAACGAAGCAAAGAATTCGGACTAAAGAAGGTTTTTGGAAACAATTCAGCACAGCTATTCTCCCAACTATATATCGAGAATTTATGTCTGACACTTGTATCATTGTTTATAGCCTGGTTCCTTGTCGAGATTTCTGCCTTTCCCTTAAATAAATATTTTGATGTCATTCAACAGCCTAATGGTATATTTGACATAGGAATAACCATAGCTATCCTGATTTTACTGCCATTGACAGCTTCAATCTATCCGTTTTTTAAATTCAAATACAACACGCCTATCCATTCATTACGGAAAATAGGCAGTGGTGAAAAATCGTCTGTTGTAAGAAACCTCTATCTGAGTATTCAGTATATCGTGGCATTCATTCTAATAGTTGTTTCCATGTTCTTCGCCAAACAACTGTATGAAATGACTCACATAGATTTAGGCTATGACACAGATTCTATCGTTAAAGTCCATTTTGAACGCTATGAACGCAAACAGCCTACCACTGAAGCAGAATATCTGAAACAGACCTCCTTGCGCAAAGCCTCCAAAGAAAATATATCCACTGCAATGAATGCCTCTCCTTTATTCACGGCATGGAATTACTCTTTATCCCCCTATGAATATTTCACCGAATCTCCGGTACTTTTCCGCAAGTTCGGAGAAACCAATTTCAAACAATTGTATTGCATTCCCATTACAGAAGAAGAAATAAGATTTCATGGCTTCCGTTTATCCCAGGGACGTTTATGGGATGCCGACATCGACCATGAAGGTGAAGCCAAACTGATTCTCAATCAAAAAGCCATGCAACTCTTCGGACTCGAAAGCGCAATCAATGCCCGGCTGGAACCCCAACAACCTTTATGGCCGCGTAGGGATTTGAACCCTTATCAGATTATAGGTATCGTCGAAGATTTTTATTGCGGACATTTATCCCAACCGGTTCTTCCTATAGCTTTTATATACGGTGAAACATATCTTTCACAAATTCCTTTGCAAGCTAAAATTGCTCCAGGACATCAAAAAGATGCCGTTGCCTTCCTGGAAAACCTACACAACGACAATGCTGATGGAGCCTTCAATTATACTTTTGCAAAACAGGAAGTTGAGAATCTCTATAAGTCAGACAAGCAAATAACCATCACCTATTCCTTTTTCGCCTTTATGGCCATTCTAATATCCTCAATAGCTTTGTTTGGATTGTCCTTATTTGACATACAACAAAGATACCGGGAAATAGCTATACGAAAAGTACATGGCGCTACACATAAGGAAATTTTATTGTTATTACTCAAAAAATACATTATCATATTAGCAATGTCATTTTTGATTGCCATTTCTATATCTTATTGGGGAATAACCATTTATCTGAAAGATTTTGCCTACAAAGCCAACATCAGCAGCTGGTTGTTCATTATTGCAGCAATCATCATATCATTAATTTCCATATTAACATTGGTTTATCAAGTAAAAAAGGCTGCACGACAGAATCCGGCGGAAGTAATCAAAAGCGAATAATACAATAATGATACTATTATGATAAGACATTATATTAAAACAGCATTCAGAAACCTATTAAAGTACAAGGCACAGAATATCATCTCTATCATCGGACTGTCGGTAGGTATACTTTGTTTTAGTATCTGCCTATATTGCAGCCGCTATATAAATTCTACCGACAAGTGCTTTACCCACTGGGAACGCATTGCAGACATAAACCTATACACTCCAGCAGAAGAACCTTATTCCGGAACTCCCGCTACGTTGTTTGAGAGTCTGCGCCAATTGCAATTCCAAGAAGTAGAAGCATTTACTTTTGTTGCCTATCCCCGCCCACGTAGCTACAATGTGGAAACTATCGACAAGGAAGAACTGCCTTACGAAGATTTATATGCTATGGAAGTAGATACAGCCTACCATAGCGTGTTCACCCCGGAAGTATTACAAGGTTCATGGGCTGTAGCATCGCAAACTCCCAATGCCGTGATACTGACACGCTCTCTGGCACACAAAATATTTGGTCTCGGAGAGAATCCGATAGGAAAGCGAATGACCTTAGCACAACGGCTTTTCTCTTCACCTGATACCACACCACGAACAGGAGGTACCATCTATACCATACAAGCGATAATAGAAGATATTCCATTGAATACCAGCCTTAGCTTTCTCCAAAAGATTGATATGTTAATCTTGAACGACAGCGAAGGACTTATACAATTCGATGGACGAGACAGTATGACCGGTGGACTTACTTTTGCTCTTCTTCGTCCGGGCAAAACATCCGCGCAACTTGAAGCCAGTTTCCGTGCAATGGACTTGAAGCACACAATATTCAATGAGAAAAATACCGTATCAGCCTCGAATTTCGGAAAACTTTTTCGGGAGAAATCCGTTGCCCCTTACTTTGCCGGAATCACATTCATTGTCGGCCTTTTGATTCTACTGACTGGTCTACTCAACTTTTTTCATTTTTTGACGGGGAGTTATCTGAACCGTTCGCACGAGTTCGGCATTCGTAAAGTGAATGGAAGTAATGGCAACAAACTATTTTGGTTACTTTTTACCCAAGCCATTATCATTTCGTTCATAGCCTTCTTATTGACTTTCTGTCTGATAGAAATATTTACCCCTTACCTTTCATTCTCTTTATTTGATTTCACATTAGTCATTGAACGGGACCTATTATTGATACAGACAATAGAATATATGGCAGGCGTTATTTTACTATGCTTATTACTCTGCTTGTTTACCGTATGGAGGATGAAGCATGCCTCCATCCAGTCAAGTATTTGCAATAAAGAACCATACTCGTATTGATTGAAAATAAAATTCAAACAAGTA
>OCHF01001061.1_pt1 | contig 13878 bp, 9 predicted proteins | sample 1538851 | NCBI WGS metagenome assembly OCHF01 (sample SAMN04571730, study PRJEB22368) | human gut metagenome | biome: human gut; material: stool | host: Homo sapiens | place: Luxembourg | collected 2012-12-07
ACCTACTGCAAGTCCGTCATCAGAGAATGCACTCTGAGTACGTCCGTAAACGATCTGTAAGAATAACTCTCTCATTGCTGTATTGATTGCATCACAAACAAGGTCTGTGTTTAATGCTTCAAGAATAGTTTTGCCCTGTAATACCTCTGCTGCCATAGCTGCGGAATGTGTCATACCAGAGCATCCGATTGTCTCAACTAAAGCTTCTTCGATTACACCATTTTTTACATTTAATGAAAGCTTGCAGGCACCCTGCTGAGGAGCACACCAGCCAACACCGTGTGTAAAACCTGAAATATCTTCAATTTTTTTAGAATGAACCCATTTGCCTTCTTCCGGAATTGGAGCTGGTTCATGTTTTGCGCCCTTTGCTACAGGACACATGTTTTCGACTTCCTTAGTGTAAATCATTTTAAGACTCCTTTCACTTAATAGAACTGTATGTATCAGACTTTGTTATACATTTAACATACCTTACCTATTTTCGCACATTTTGTTGAAATCTACAAGTCCTAATCGAAAAAAATTATCTTTATTCCGTGTATTTGTTTTTATACACTAATCAAAATAATTCAATTCTGAAAAAACTTCCGTTCCGGGTCTGCCGACGTTGCTGACATTTTCACCATCCACATGGATGTACCCTTCTGTTCCGTCTTTTGCACGCACATAGATCCATTCCTTTGCATCAGAGCTGATAAAGAACACATCCTGCCCGGACGAAACCGTTACCTGTTCCGAATTCTGATCCATAGCTTTCCACAACGGAAGATCCACATATAATCTGTGCGGTGTGAAATACTTGTATTGATGCATACCGCCATCAATATATTCCAGTTTCCGTGCATTGCTGTCATACCACCAGTATCCATTAAGATATGCGGTTTCAAGAATATCTGTACGGATTGTTCCATTGATTCCGTTTTGCCCGGTAAAACCATTGATTCCGCCATTCTGCTCCTTAAAAGGGAAACCATCCACTTCCCCGATAAACGCCAGCGCACTTCCGTCATACCGGTAAAAATAAGTCGCATAATCGGCACTTGGTCCATCATCTAATACCGCGATTTCCAGAGAATTATCATATTCATCCATGTCTGTAACATAAAAGCTTTCCGTTTCTGGTGTCACCATAGCTGCATATTCACACAGTTCATATGCTGTTCCATTAACCGTAAGGACACAGGAATAACCTGAATAATCACTACTCTCTTTCACATCATAACGGATCTCTTCTTCGCTGCCATCTCCATTAAGATCCACCATAATATTCTGTCCTGTTTTATATTCTTTCGGATACGGATGCTCCTGTTCATATGCTGTTTCAGCTTCCTGTATTACCTTTAAGTTGTCTTTTTCTGTCTGGCTCAGCACAGATTCATCAAATGCATCTGCTTCTTCACTTTTTTCGTACCAGGAGCACGCATTAAAGTAACTCTGCAGATACTCATTGGAAAACCCACGCCCGTGTCTTGCATAGATTTCATTGCGTGCTAACCATAAATCATTGTCCGACATATTGATAAGACTGTCTGCCGAAATTGTCTGTGTCATACTGACCGGAATGATATACTGGTCAGCATCTTTGTGCAGGTTCTGTGTATCAATGACCGCATTCTGTACTACCGTATCTGACTGCTGCATCATCCCTTGATATTCATTTAAAGTATCCTCATTTTCCACATCGCAGCTCACATCCGTAGGCCTCACAACCTCATATAACACTCCATCATCGGTATATCCTAAAATACTTACACCGGCAGCATCCGGATACCATTCCGTGTCCTTCGAAATGCCAAAAAGGTATCCCATCCCTTTTTCTTTCTCATAGGAAGCCTTCTGAAAAACCGTAAATCCATTTTCATCTTCCGCAACAACATACTTGTCTTTCCAGCTTTTTGGAAACTGTAATGTAACATCCTCCCAGGTATAACTTTCCCCATTTTCCTGTAATTCTGCGTTTTCATTTTCTGTCACAGATTTCTTTTCTCCGGATGCATTTCCATCCTTTTCTGTCGTTTTTTCCGTCTCCTGGCTTTCTATCGTTTTCTGCTCATCTCCGTTTATTTCCTTTTCTGTCAGATCTGTCTTCCCACACCCTGCTGTAAAAAGCAAAAGTGCGGCTGTAAACAACCACACTTTATTTTTCATATAATTATGCACTCCTTTCTGTCAGTGCAAAAACTTTTTTATATCATCTGCCGTACTGTGAATTTTCTCTACCGCATTCTGAACCTGTTTTGCAACATCAAGGTTTTCTTCACTGAGTGTATGTACCTGTTCTGCACTCGCCGTAACTTCCTCAGTCGCTGCCGAAAGCTGCGAGCAGTTTACCACAATCTTATTGTTGGAATCTGAAAGTCCGCTTACCTTTTTATTGACCTCTTCAATATGGGCAACCAGCTCACCTATATTTTTATTAAGCAGATTAAATGTTTCTGACGCAGCAAGAATCTTTTCTTTCTGATCTTCCGTTGCCTGTACAGAACCTTCTACTGATACAACCACATCATTTGCATTTGCATTCAGTTCGTTTGTAATTCTCGTGATCTCTTCCGTCGAATTTTTTGTCTGTTCCGCAAGCTGTCTGATCTGCTCTGCTACAACCGCAAAACCTCTTCCGGCTTCTCCGGCACGTGCACTCTCAATAGATGCATTTAACGCCAGCAGGTTTGTCTGGCTTGAAATATTTAAGATCATACCTGCAATCTCTTCTACTTCTTTTGTCTTATCCTGAAGTTTGGTCATTGCCTCAGTAACATCATGATTTGTATTTGTGATCTGCTCTGCCTGATCTTTCAACTCATCCATCACACGCATATTTTCCTGAATGCTGTCATTTGAATTCATTGCGATATCCACCATCTGTTTTGATCGCTCACTTGTTTCCTCGATCGCATCCTGGATCGTTGCAGTCATGGTATTCTGTTCTTCGATGCTGTTTGCATTCATTCCGGAAGCCGTTGTAATCTCCTGCATACTGCCAGTTACAGAATTGGTCGTCTCGACCAGTTTTCCGATCAGGCTGCTGCTCTTAACTGATTCTTCCTGAACAGTTTTGGAAATCTCAAGCACTCCCTGTAAAATTTCATTCTGCTTTTTGTGTTCCTCATCTATGGATCCAAGTGCATCTGCGTTAAACAATAATGTGATCTTTCCAATTCTTGAAACCATAAATAAAACGCCAAGCACGCCGACCACAGAACATATTGTATCCACGTTCAATACAGTAATACCCTTTATTCCCTGAACAATCGTAACGATCACGTAGAGAATACTCACTCCCACACAGGTTCTTTTTAATCCACCTTCATCATAGTACGGAATCTGTAACGCAACTAAAACGATCAGTACATACGTAATAAAATGTGCATCTGTCTGTACTCCGACTAACAGATACTCTAATCCCATCTCAAGCGTAGCAATCACTTTTAATTTTGCTGTTGCATGATCTTTATGATAAATAATCGTGTTCAAAACTGATGCGCCTATTATTAATACAGTATTCCCATATACTGTTGCATTTACCAGATTCTGATTTGCCATGCGGAGCCACAGATACAGTAAAAACAATATTCCAAGAAATATGGTTGCACCTATATAGAACCGGTTCATCTTTTTGATCCGTTCCGCTTTATCATTATAAATATATTTCTTTTCTTCTTCCATATATTTTATCTCCCTGTACTTAAAATATAATCAATATTTTCTGCCATAACTTATCCGACCTGTCCGGATCTTAAGTTTAAGAATATCATGCTTCTTTTTTCTGTACAACCTCGCCCGGTTTCTTAAAAATTGAGTTTGCCGGGATCACTCCCCTGACACTTGAAAGCGGATATACATTTGTATGTCTGCCGATCACCGTTCCAGGATTTAATACAGAGTTACATCCAATCTCCACAAAATCCCCAAGCATGGCACCGAATTTTTTCAATCCAGTCTCGATCTTCTCATCACCGTCTTTTACCACAACCAGTGTCTTGTCGGATTTCACATTTGACGTGATCGAACCTGCACCCATATGCGATTTATAGCCAAGAATGGAATCGCCAACATAATTATAATGCGGCACCTGAACGGAATTGAAAATAATATCATTTTTCAGTTCTGTGGAATTGCCGACAACAGAACCCTTTCCTACGATCGCACTGCCGCGGACAAATGCGCAGTGACGGATTTCTGCATCCTCATCAATGATCAGCGGACCGTTTAAACATGCTGTCGGTGCCACTTTTGCACTCTTTGCAACCCAGATATCCTCGCCTCTTTTTTCAAACTTTTCCGGATCTAATGTTGGTCCAAGTTTTTTTATGAACTCACTGATCCCTTTTAAAGCCTCCCATGGATATGTAAACTGTTCTAAATATTCTTTTGCGATTGTTTCATCTAAATCATATAAATTGCTGATTTTTGCGTTTTCCATCTTTTCCTCCATCCCAGAATGTCTCTGTCACATGGATATGAATCCAGTGTGATCCTGGCATTTCTGTTTGCATACTGGTTCTATTGTAAAACGTTTTCACAGATCTGTCAAAATAATATTCGAACACTGCAAAAAAATTTCCGGACAGACAAGAATTTCTGTCTGCCGGAGATTTCTTATGGCATAAATTCATCTAAAAAATTACTTCCAGCGATCCATTCTGCTTCTTCCTGTTCCTGAAATGCTGCAGCCTCATCCGCCATAGTGGCATAGAAATCATCCGCACCATCCGGTGTCTGTTCTGCCTGCTGTGGCTGCTGTTTTTCAGTCTCATTTTCCTGCACAGCCATCTGCACTTCTGATTGTTTCTCTGACTCCTGTTTTTGTAGAGACAGGCTTCCCGGATTGTCAAAATCAAAACTGATCCGCTCATCCTCATATTTTAGGCAGGAATCAAACACATTCCCTGCTTTCGAGTTAAATCCAGTCACTTTTTCCTTTGTCTTTCCGGTTTCCAACAGTTCTTTTATGATTGCTTCCGAAAGCGGCACTTTCGCAACCGTATGCCCTACCTTAAAACCGCAGTCACACTCATAGTACCATTGGCTTTTCTTTAAGAGTTCCCCACACCTCGGACATTTTACTGTTGTCTCGACAGGTTTTGGTTTCTCCGGAAAATCAAAGGTGATCTGCCCCTCTTTGGTCAGTTTTAACGGAGCATCAAATTTCATTCCGGTCTTTGCGATAAATCCTTCGATCACACCGGTCTTTCCATTGGTTAAAAGTTCTTTGACCTGTGCTTCTTTTAATTTTACTCCTGCGATCTGTCCAACCGAAAAACGACAGCTTTCCGGATCATCTTTTTTATAATTTGCGCAGCCATAGCCGAACGGCGTTTTCACCATATCACCGCTACAGACCGGGCATTTCACATCTTTTAATTTGGGGGCTTCCACATCCGAGAAATCGTATTTTAGTCCGATTACCTTGCCGGATTCGTCTTTTTTTAAAGCAATCCTTGCATCAAACTTCTTTCCTGTCTTTGACTTAAATCCGCGGATCGTCGCCGCCCCTCTGTCAGAAGCTGTTTTACCTGTGCCTCATTTAACGTTTTTTCTCCCATCTTTCCAATGGAAAAACGGCAGCTTTCCGGATCATCTTTTTTATAATTTGCACAGCCATACCCGAACGGTGTCTGCACAATGTCACCGCCGCAGAGCGGACAGGAAACATCTTTTATCTTTTTTGCCTCCGCATGATCAAAGTCAAACTTTAAATATTTCCGACCGGTTTCATCGGTTTCTAATGCCACGCAGGCATCAAATTTTTTGCCCGTCTTTGACTTAAAACCGCGGATCGTCTCCGTTCTGCCGTCGGTTAAAAGTGATTTCACCTGTGACTCTGTCAGATCACGTCCGGCAAGTGTACCGATGGCAAAGCGGCAGCTCTGCGGATTTTGCTGGTCGTAATTCATACAGCCATAACCAAATGATGTTTTCTGGATCTGTCCGCCGCACATCGGGCAGACTACATCTTCTAATATCTCTGCCTCATTCTTTGAAAAATCAAATTCGACTGTTTTTCTGCCATCCTCTCCTGTTTTCAAAAGCAATGCCGCCGAAAACTTCTTTTTATTTTTTGCGGTAAACCCTTTTAAGACCTCCGTCTCTCCTTTTTGCAGCAGATCAGTCAGGTCATCCACACTAAGGGATTTTCCCGCGATTTTTCCAATGTAGAAATAACAGCTTTCCGGATCTTCACGGTGTTTCACACAACTGTAACCAAAAGAAGTGATTTCCATATCAGAACCGCAGACCGGACATTTCACCCCTTCTAATATTTCAGGTTCATTTTTGGAAAAGTCAAAATTGACAGATGCTTTTCCTTCCTCATCCTTTTCAAGTACTAATGCCACCGAAAAACGTTTTCTGGACTTTGAGATAAAACCGGAGAGCACTTCCGTATGTCCTTTCGTCAGAAGTTCGACCACTTCCTCTTCCGCTAAATCTCTGCCCGCAATGGTTCCGATGGAAAATTTACAGCCGCTTCCGTCCTTTTTATAATTGCTGCATCCATAGCCGAACGGTGTCGTCTCCATCTCCCCGCCGCAGACTGGGCAGACTGCCTCTATTTTTTTCTTTGCGGCAAGCCCTCTTCCGCCTTTTCCGACAAACGGATGAATCCTCGTCGCAAGATTGCCGGTCAGGTCATGTTCGATCATGGAAACCGTTTCTTTGCGGATAAAATCTTCCAGTTTACTGCGATAATCTTCCATGATGACTGTTCCACGCGTGATACCGTCGAGTCCCTTTTCCCAGGAAGCCGTCATCTTCGGATTTAAGAGTGCCGGCACGGTCATGCTCACCACCTCAAACACCATCTCTCCGATCGCTTCCGGGCTTAGCACCTGCGTCTTTTTGTTCAGATTCAGATACCCGATACGCACCAGTTTGCGGATGATCTCAGCTCTCGTCGCAGAAGTTCCGATTCCGGAGCCTTTGATCTGTTCCCTTAATTCTTCCTCCTCAATAAGCTGTCCGGCATTTTCCATCGCAAGCACCATCGAACCGGAGGTATAGCGTTTCGGCGGTGCGGTCTTTCCCTCTTTGATCTCATAAGCGTCTACCTTCAGGGGATCACCGGTCTTTAACTGCCCTGCCAGTTTTAAGAGTCCCGCACTTTCTTCTTCCTTATTTTCATCATTTCCCGGTCTTCCCATGATTTCAAGAAATCCCGGATTTTTTAACACCTTTGCAGATGCAAAAAGCTGTTCTGCCCCCACCTGTACCACCAGTTTGATCGTTTCATACTCAGCCGCCGGATAAAAGATACTTAAGAAGCGGCGCACGACCAGGTCATACACTCTTCTCTGTAAATCGCTTAACGAACCAAGTTCCGTGAGCTGTCCGGTCGGAATAATCGCATAGTGATCTGTGATCTTTGAATCGTCAGTATACTGTGTACGTGCAATATTCCGGTAAGTACCCTCTTTTAAAATACACTCCGTATAAGTTTTCGTCGGCTCATAGGTTTTTAAACGATTTAAGTTCTTCCCGATCTCCTTTGCAACTGCCGTCGAGAGCACTCTCGCATCCGTTCTCGGATAAGTCGTCAGTTTTTTCTCATATAAGTCCTGTGCCACCTGTAACGTCTCATCCGGGCTGATCTTATATCGTTTCGAACACTCTGCCTGTAACTCTGCAAGGTTAAATAATAACGGTGCTTTCTTTCTGGATGTGCCGCGCTCTAAGGATTTTACGACCGCCTGTTTTCCGTCAAGTTCACCGATCAGATTTTCCGCGCTTTCGCGCTTTTTAAAACCATTTTCCTTATACAAAAGGGGCGATTCAAAATATTTAGAACCATTTACCGCCTTCCACTCTGCGGTTACTGTCTCCTCCGTTTCCGCGCCTTCCGGCAGGAATCCTCCCACCACACGGTAAAACGGCGTCTCCGCAAAGTTGCGGATCTCCCGCTCACGGATCACGACCATTCCAAGTACACAGGTCATGACTCGTCCCACCGCGATCGCCGTATAACTTTTAGTCGCCGCAGCATCATTCAATAGTTTCCCGTACTTTACCGACATCGCCCTGGAGAAATTGATTCCCATTGCATAATCTTCAATTGTGCGCATAATACCGGATTTTGCCAGATTATCATACTCTGCCATTGGCTTTGCCTCACGGATTCCGCGCAGAATCTCCTCTTCCGTCTGTGAATCGATCCAGACGCGGAGCTCTTTCATCCCCGGTCTGACCCCGCCAAAGCGTCTGATATTTTCCTCAATCGTCTGTCCTTCTTTTCCGGCATCGCCTGCCCAGTAGACAGTTTCTATGTCCTCTCTGAAAAGCATCCGATGCACCGTATCATACTGTTTGCTGACATTTGGTATTACATTGTATTTATATTCTTCCGGCAGAAACGGTAAATCTTCCAACCTCCATCTTTTGTATTTTTCATCGTATTCTTCCGGATAGACCATCTCCACCAAATGGCCGACACACCATGTAATGACATATTTGTCATTTTCAATATATCCGTCATTTCGTCCGCTCACGCCGAGAATCCTTGCAAATTCCTGCGCTACACTTGGTTTCTCCGTTATTATCAAAGACTTTGCCACTAAAGTATTTCTCCGTTTCTGTTTTATAATTCACTCATATCGATCAGAACAAAACGCTTATCCTGTTCTGCCATTTCAACAACTGCCTGTTCAAATGTGCTCGCAGAAAACAGGAAATAATAATTCGCACTGATCTTTGCTTTTTTCATATTTGCAAACAATTCTTCACACATCTCCATTGTGACCTGCGGTTTTTCCCAGTTGCACAAACCGACCAGATTTTCCCGCACTTCATTCTGGGCAATGATATCAATATTTCCTGTCTTGCCGATCCATGTTCCCATTTTTTTAATATGAAGCGGCAATTTTCCTGTAAGATTTAAAAGCCACAGATATTCCATGCAGACACCCACAAAGTAACGGTTTAAGTAGGTATTTAATCCCGGTTCGATGTAAGTATCATAAAACTCTTCCGCAGACATCATGTAGAGAGCTGACAAATGCGGATAAATAAAGCGGAACCAGAAATTGACATAGTTATCCCGGATCCGGTAAACTCCCTTTTTGGCATTCTCCCATCCGCCGGTCTCAAACGATACTGCCTTTTCGATAATGTCGGAAGCGGCAAGATTTTTCATATAGACGCTGATCTTTGCACGCGAAAATCCTGTCTTTAAGTACAGGTCGTTTAATTTGTCACACCCGCCCGCAATACAAGCTAAGATTGTATCATACACGGACAATTCCCGCAGGCTTGCACCGATAATATTTTCTGCCTTATTATACATATAGCCGTTTCTTGATAAAATCTGCCTGCAGATGTTGGTCTTTAAATCTACCTTCGGGTTCCAGTGATTGATATAACCGGTAACCCCGCCGATCACGCCGTAAACCCGGATACATTCGCTGACCGGATAATCCGGAAGTACACGCACAACTTCCAGAAAATTCAGATTGGAAAGCTTGATCGTCTGATCGATCTTTTTCACTGCATCTGTGCCGATACAATTTTCCATTTCCTTCTCAACCCACGATACAACAGAGCTGCACAGCAGGATCATGACCGGCCCCGGATACAATTTTTTTGCCTTTAATTTTAAAACAGCATTAATAAAATCCGTATCTTTTTTGGCAATATAAGAAAACTCATCGATCACTAAGATAAGCTTTTCCGGTCCGCCGCTTTTGATCCGGTTAAAATATTCCTCATAATCATATTTTTGCAGCCTGACCTGCAGTTTTTCCTCTAACGCTTCCGCCATCATCTGTTTTTGAGACTCCGGTGACGCATACCGTGCACGATAATAAAAGGCTTTTTTGTTCTGCAGGAAAGTCTTCAATAACAATTCTTTTTCCAGATCCGGCCTGCCATATAAAACGCATAACTGATTGCCGGACTTTGCATACAGTGTTTCTAATTCCTTTAAAACAGCCGTTTTTACAACCATGTTTCCGCCCTCCCGTTTGTATTTCACATAGGAGAAATTATATCATTTTTTAACTTTTTAGGCAATATAAAACGCCACCGGACGTCCTGATCCGATGGCGCTTTTTGTTATTTCCTATTTTTATTATTTCTTTGTGATATATCCCTGTGCTTTCAACAATTCTGCGCAAAGTACTGCACCGCCTGCTGCACCGCGGACTGTATTGTGGGAAAGTCCGACAAACTTCCAGTCGTATACGGTATCCTCTCTTAATCTGCCGACAGAGATACCCATTCCATTCTCATAGTTAACATCTAAGGAAACCTGTGGTCTGTTGTCTTCCTCTAAGTACTGGATGAACTGCTTTGGTGCACTTGGAAGTCCTAACTCCTGCGGAACACCGCTGAAGTTTTTCAATGCCTCGATCAGCTGCTCTTTGGTCGGGTTTTTCTTAAATTTTACAAATACTGCTGCTGTATGTCCGTTTAATACCGGAACACGGATACACTGGCAGGTGATCACCGGTGATTCTGCAGGAACGATCGCTTTTTTCTCTGCATCCACATGACCCCAGATACGAAGCGGCTCTTTCTCAGATTTTTCTTCCTCTCCACCGATGTAAGGAATGATGTTTCCTACCATCTCAGGCCAGTCTTTAAATGTCTTACCAGCTCCGGAAATTGCCTGATAGGTTGTGGCAACTACTTCATACGGTTCAAACTCTTTCCATGCAGTAAGTACCGGTGCATAGCTCTGGATGGAGCAGTTTGGTTTTACGGCAACGAAACCGCGTTTGGTACCAAGACGCTCTTTCTGGTATTTGATAACTTCCATATGTTCCGGGTTTACTTCTGGCACTACCATAGGAACATCCGGTGTCCAGCGGTGTGCGCTGTTATTGGAAACAACAGGTGTCTCTGTCTTAGCATAATCTTCCTCGATCTTTTTGATCTCTTCTTTGGTCATATCTACTGCGGAGAATACGAAATCGACTTCTGCTGCTACTTTCTCTACCTCATTGACATTCATGACAACGATGTTTTTCACTGCCTCCGGCATTGGAGTATCCATTTTCCAACGGTCACCAACCGCCTGCTCATAGGTCTTTCCGGCACTTCTAGGACTTGCTGCAATGGTTGTCACCTCAAACCATGGGTGATTCTCTAAAAGAGAGATAAATCTCTGTCCTACCATACCTGTTCCGCCAAGAATACCAACTTTTAACTTTTCGCTCATTTTGCTCTAATCTCCTCGTCCCTTATTCTCTGTTTGTCCGTCTGTCGCAAACATGTGTCTTTCATAGTAAATATATTATGCTATTTCCCGGAAAAAAGCAATGCTTATTTTGTCAAAGTTTCCTGTATTTTTGGCGAAAACTTGTGCATTTGTCACAATATCACGTCAGTGTGTAAAAGTATTACATCCATTCCTTACTCAGATATTCACGCTCTTTTTCAATGACTTTCTCCATTGCCTCTTTGCCCGGAGCACCGACTGTCAGACGTTTATTGACGCATGTTTCCATAGAGATCGCATCATAAATATCCTCCTCGAATACCGGACTGATCGCTTTTAATTCCTCTAAACTCATATCATCGATCGGGATCTTTTTATCGAGGCAGTAAAGCACGATACGTCCGACGATTCCATGTGCATCACGGAATGGAACACCGTGGTTTACCAGGTAATCAGCCGCATCTGTGGCATTCGTAAATCCATGATTTGCGGACTGGCGCATTCTGTCTTTGTTAAAGCGCATGGTGGCAAGCATGCCGTTGAACAAAGCGACACAGCCTTTTACCGTATCCATTGCATCAAAAGAAAGCTCTTTGTCCTCCTGCATATCTTTATTGTATGCAAGCGGGATTCCCTTCATGGTTGTGAGCAGTGACATCAATGCACCGTAGACACGTCCTGTTTTACCGCGCACTAACTCTGCGATATCCGGGTTTTTCTTCTGCGGCATGATACTGCTTCCTGTGCTGTATGCATCATCGATTTCCACAAACTGGTATTCATTGGAGTTCCAGATAATGACTTCCTCGGAAAAACGGGAAAGGTGCATCATGATCGTCGCACATGCAGATAAGAACTCGATCAGGTAATCACGGTCCGACACACCGTCCATACTGTTTAAGGTCGGTCCGTAAAAACCGAGCAGCTCTGCAGTATATTCACGATCCAACGGATAGGTCGTGCCAGCAAGTGCACCAGAACCGAGCGGACAGTAATTCATGCGCTCATAAATATCATGCAGACGCAGACGGTCACGCTTAAACATCTCAAAGTAAGCACCCATATGATGTGCCAATGTGATCGGCTGTGCTTTCTGCAGATGGGTAAAGCCCGGCATGATCGTCTCTGTATTTTCTTCCATAATATGTAAGATTGTAGTCAGAAGTTCTTTTAACAGTCCGTCCACCGCGAGCACCTCGTCCCTGGTGTAAAGACGCATATCGAGTGCCACCTGGTCGTTACGGCTGCGTCCGGTATGCAGTTTTTTACCAGTATCTCCAAGACGGTCGATCAGATTTGCCTCCACAAAACTGTGAATATCCTCATATTCCGATGTGATCTCTAATTTTCCGCTCTCCACATCCTCCTTGATCTCCTGCAGTGTTGTGATGATGTCGTTCATCTCCTGCTCCGTTAAAATGCCCTGTTTTCCAAGCATTTTGACATGTGCAATGCTGCCCTCAATGTCCTGTTTATAAAACTTCTGGTCAAATGTGATAGACGCATTGAAATTATATACAAGCTGATCTGTTGCCTTTGTAAAGCGTCCTCCCCATAACTGTGCCATATCTAAATCCTCACTTTCCTTACATAAATTATCTTCCATTCTACATGAAGTGTCTTTTCGCCGCAAGTCCCTGTTGTATTTTTATACAGGAATTTATGCATTCCCAGCTGCCGCTTTTGCCGCGATCTGTGCATCCCGCTCCCGCTTTGAGAAAACACAGCCACAGTAATACTGGCGGTACATGCCATACTCCTCCGATAGTTCCACGGAACGCTTATAGCCATTCTTCTTTTTAAAATCAGAATTCAAATATGCGATCCCGTATTCTTCCGACAGACGGTCCCCGATCTCATTTAATTTTTCCGCATTTTTGAGCGGGCTGATAGATAATGTCGTCGTAAAATAATCCATGTGAAGTTCCTTTGCAAGCTCTGCCGATTCCCTAAGGCGCAGCTCATAACAGCGGAAGCAGCGTTCCCCGCCCTCTTTCACATCCTCTAAACCGCGCGCCATCTCATAAAAGCACTCTTTGTCATAGGTTCCCTCCACAAAAGAAATCGGATATTTTGCCGGAAGCCGCTCAATAAAATGCTGCTGTTCCGCCACACGCTTTGTATATTCTTCCTCCGGATAAATATTCGGATTATAATAAAAAACCGTAATTTTAAAATACTGGGACAGATACTCCAGACAATAAGAGCTGCACGGCGCACAGCAGCTATGCAGCAGCAGGGAAGGCACTCGCTCTTCGCGCTGATTTTTTGCAATGGTTTCCTCTAACATTTTCTGATAATTCTGCTTCAATCTTCTGCCTCCCATGACAATATTTCTTTTGCACGCGCCCTCCAGGTATGTCCGGCACAAAAGGTCTGATATGCATTTTCCCGGATTTCTGAACGGAGTTTTTCATTTTCCATCAGTTCCCCGGCAGCCTCGGAAAGCGAATCTATTTTTGCCAGCGAATAAAACATCATATCCTTGCGGTTTTTAAAATGCGCACACCGGTACGGATTCGAATCTGTCAGCACCACGGTACGGTTCGCCATCCCTGCGATTGCCCGGTCATGGACGCCCCGGTTAAAGATCGGCGAAACATCAAGCATGATCTGTTCTCTTGCAATCTTTTCAAAGGAAAGATCAAAGGTGACCGGCTTCTCGATCGTCCGGTATCTCTCATACGGTGTCTGGTATTTTTCCCATCCCTCGCCGACTAACT